>Ga0310810_10002766_pt1 | contig 18975 bp, 21 predicted proteins | sample NCmetagenome_FD_207641 | JGI IMG/M metagenome (GOLD analysis project Ga0310810, IMG submission 207641) | Soil microbial communities from experimental microcosm in Duke University, North Carolina, United States - NC | ecosystem: Engineered > Artificial ecosystem > Soil microcosm > Unclassified ...
GTCAATTCGTGCTGCGCCCCGGAAGCTCAATATTTTAACACTTGGCAAGAGGTCCTAGGCTTCGATCGCCTTGGGCTTGCGGCCCTCTTGATCGTCCTGCACCAGCGCCACCGCCGACCTTGGCGGCCGCACCACGGTCACCGTGCAGGCGGCCTCAGTCGCCACTCTGGCCGAGACGCTGCCGAGCAGCGCGCGCATAAGCGAATTCTGGCGCGCGCCGATCACGATGTGGTCGACGTGGTTGACGCCGGTGAATTCCAGGATGGCTGAGGCGGGATCGACGGCCTCCAGCACATGCACGGTGAGCCGGCTTTCATCGAGACCAAGCGGCGAGGCCCAATGCCGCAGCGCGACCAGCCGGCCGATGTGCTTGTTGCGGCCCTCCTCGTCGAGCGTCCTGTCGATGGTGATGCGGCCGAGTTTTAACACATTGATGCAGGCGAGCCGCGCCGATGGCAGCGTCGACAATAGCTGCGCCGCGGTGGCGCGCAGGCATTCGTTGAGCGGGCCCGAGCCTTCCTCGGTATCGATCGCAACTGCCACGATCGGCCCCGACGCCAGCTGGGCGGCGACATCGGCTTTGGGTTTCGGCGTGGTCAGCCCGCGGTTGAAGCGGCGGCGCCACACGGTACTCAGCGGATCGCGCTTCAATCGCTCCGATCGCGCGGTGAGTTTGACCTGCTCGGGATGCGCCAGTTCGAACGCCAATTGGGAGGCGGTCGGGTGACGCCAGACCGGCTCGATCTCCAGGCACCGCAGCACGATTTCCTGAAGCTGGAGCGGATAATCGGCCTTAAGCTTGCGCGGCGGATGCGGATCGCGCCACAGCCGCCGCCGCATGCCGCGCAAGGTCTCAGACTCGCCGAACGGCCGCTCGCCGGTGGTGAAGAAATACAGGAGCACGCCGAGCGAAAACAAATCGCTGCGCGGATCGTCGCGCACGCCGAGCAGCCGCTCCGGCGCCATGTAGGGCGCGGTGCCGTAAGGCAGGCGGAATTCTTCCTGCAGCAGGTCAGGCAGTTGATTGTGATGCGAAAGCCCGAAATCGATCAGCACGGCTTCACCGCTTTCGCGGAACATGATGCTACTCGGCTTGATGTCGTGATGAATCACGTTCTGCCGGTGCAGGTCGGCGAGCGCGGTGGCGATCTTGCCACCGATCACCCTCACCTCTTCATACCCCAGCGGCAGGTCGCCGAGCCGATCGTAGAGCGTTTTCCCGGGGATGCGCTCGATCACGACATAGGGCTGCCGTTCGAAGGCGCCGGAACCGAAACAGGCGGGAACGTGCGGTCCGGCCAATCGCGGCACGATCATCTGCTCCATTTCGAACGAGACGATCGCCCCCGGATCCTCGCCTTCCGATATACGCGGGATTTTCATCAGAAGCGGCACCGTGATGCCGGGATGGGTCACCGTCCACAACGTCGCCATGCCGCCGCGATGGACGCACTCCCCGATCGTGAAGCCGTCCAGTTCGGTTCCCGACTCAATCGAAGGCTTGGCCATCGCCTATCTCCCTGCCGAGAGACGATCGGCCAGCCAACGCGGCAGGCCGTTGGCGCGGATCCGCTCCGCCGCCGTCTCGACGTCGTAAGGCGCGCGGCAATACGTTATCTCACGCGTTGCGGTGTCGAACATCGCAAAAGCCGCCGCCGGATCGCCGTCGCGCGGCTGCCCGACGGAGCCGATGACGGCGAGCCAGCGCCGGCCGCCCAGCAATTGCACCGGGACATCCGAACTCGGGACGAAACTCGTCATCTTCGCTGCCGCCGACATCGAATACAGCGCCGGCTGGTGGATGTGTCCGCAGAAGGTGACATGGGCGCCGGTAGCCTCGAGGCTGCGCGCCGCGTCCGAGCTGTTTTGCACGTAGCGCCACCGCGCCGGGTTGCTGGCTTCGGAATGAACGTAGAGGCGGTCGTCCTCCTGCTGCGTCAGCGGCAGTTCGGCGAGGAAGCGCCGTTGCGGGCCGCTCAGCCGGCCGCGGGTCCATTCGATCGCGGCCTGGGCTACGGCATTCATGTTCTCGGAGGGGCTACCGATGGCGTTGTCATGGTTGCCGCGCACGGCAATCGCGCCGTCCTGGACGAGGCCGATCACGGTTTCAACCGCCCACTCCGGATCGGCGCCATATCCGACGATGTCGCCAAGGCAGACGATCCGTTCGGCGCCCCGCGCCCGCGCCGCCTCGAGGCAGGCGACAAAAGCCTGCCGGTTGGCATGGATATCCGCAAAGACCGCAAGGCGCACCGTTTCCTCCGGCGTCCATGATCGCGCCCGCGCCAAGCGCGCGCGTTGATGGATATCAAACTACGGGGAGCCTGCCGTCTGCAATGATACCGAAGGCGCGATAGGCGCCGGAGCTTAACGCTTCTTCGGCGCTTCCAGGCCTTTGAGCAACAGCGCCAGCAGGGCGTCGATCCGCGCCGCGAGTCCCGGATCCTTCCACTCGTCGGAATGGGCGGGATGATGGTAGCGGGTGGTGGCGTCGAACACCGCCCGCGCCGTCACGTTGACGTCGGCGACCTGGAAGGCCCCCTGCTTGACGCCATCATCCAAAATATCCGCGACCTGGCCGATAAGGCGCTCCCTGTGCGCCTTTACCGTCTCGCAGGCTTCCTGCGCCAGCGTCAGATAGGTCGCAAACATCTCGGGATCCTTGCAAACCTTCTCGTATTTGATCTCGAACATGGTGCGGAACCATTTTTCGAGCCTCGCCGGCGCCGGACCCGCGGTCTCGGCGATCTTCTCCAGCGGCGCATTGGCGCGGTCGAGCCAGCGTTTTGCAACGGCCTGGCGGAGCGACGCCTTGCTCGGGAAATGGCGATAGACGCTGCCGTGGCTCACATCGAGCGCGCGGGCAACGTCAACGACGGTGGCCTTTGCAAGCCCGTAGCGCCGCAACACGTCCTCGGTGACCTCCAGAATGCGTTCAGGGGTCAAAACCACGACTTCGTTCATGCGATCACCTGCGAAACGACGGGATGGGTGGTCATTTAATCCCCTTTATGGGGTCAGTCTTTCAGCGGTTCCAAACGGGCGGCCTGGGCTTCCAGAATGGAGGCTACGCGCGCGTTCAGCCAGCGCTGGATTTGTGCAGTCAAATAAATGATCTCGATGGTCATGGCTCAAGTCCTGTTCAAGTCCCCCGGTTCCGTGCCAGCAAAGTCGGGGTGACCCCTTTCGTTGGCGTCGAAAAGGGATATAGCATGTCTCGCTGACAGATTTCAATATCTGTCATTCAATGTTCCGTGATCGAGACCCGCCCGGCGCCATTGGGGCCCCGCCGCGCCACCCGGCCGGCCCCCCTGTCTCCACCGTCCGTCTCTGCCGCTTGTCCGGCTTTGTTTGTCTGGTTTCGGCGGCTCTGCTAAAGCGCGGCGTAAAAAACAATTTGGCCGGAGCAGCCCGATGATCCCCCGCTACACCCGCCCGGAAATGGCCGCCATCTGGGAGCCGCAGACCCGCTTCAAGATCTGGTTCGAGATCGAGGCGCATGCGGCGGATGCGCAAGCGGAGCTCGGCGTCATCCCCAGGGAAGCCGCCAAAACGGTCTGGGCCAAGGCGCGCAATGCCACCTTCGACGTCGCCCGCATCGACGAGATCGAGCGCGAGACCAGGCACGACGTCATCGCATTCCTTACGCACCTCGCCGAAATCGTCGGCCCCGAGGCGCGCTTCGTCCACCAGGGCATGACCTCCTCCGACGTGCTCGACACCTGCCTCAACGTGCAACTCACCCGCGCCGCCGACCTCCTCATCGCCGACATCGACAAGGTTCTGGCCGCGCTGAAGAACCGTGCCTTCGAGCACAAGATGACGCCGACCATCGGCCGCTCGCACGGCATCCATGCCGAGCCCGTCACCTTCGGCCTCAAGCTCGCTTACGCCTATGCGGAATTTTCCCGCGCCCGTGAGCGCCTGATCGCCGCCCGCAAGGAAGTCGCGACCTGCGCCATCTCGGGCGCGGTCGGCACTTTTGCGCAGATCGACCCACGCGTCGAAGAACACGTCGCCAAAGCCATGGGGCTGGCGCCGGAGCCGATCTCGACCCAGGTGATCCCACGCGACCGCCACGCGATGTATTTTGCGACGCTCGGCGTGATCGCCTCCTCGGTCGAGCGGCTCGCCACCGAAATCCGTCATCTGCAGCGCACCGAGGTGCTGGAAGCCGAAGAGTTCTTCTCTGAAGGCCAGAAGGGTTCCTCGGCGATGCCGCACAAGCGCAACCCGGTGCTGTCGGAGAATCTCACCGGCCTTGCCCGCATGGTGCGCGCCTATGCGATGCCGGCGATGGAGAACGTCGTGCTGTGGCACGAGCGCGACATCTCGCACTCCTCGGTCGAGCGCATGATCGCGCCCGACGCCACCGTGACGCTCGACTTCGCCCTCAACCGCCTCGCGGGCCTGGTCGAGAAGCTCTTGATCTATCCAACGAACATGCAGAAGAATCTCGACCGCCTCGGCGGCCTCGTGCATTCGCAACGGATCCTGATCGCGCTGACCCAGAAGGGCGCCAGCCGCGAGGATGCCTATAAATTCGTGCAGCGCAACGCGATGCCGGTATGGCGCGGCGAAGGCGACTTCCTGACGCTTCTGAAAAAAGACCCCGATGTGAAGAAGCACATGAGCGACGCCGAGATCGAGGAACAGTTCGACCTCGGCTATCATTTCAAGCACGTCGACACGATTTTCAGGCGCGTGTTCGGCGAAGCGTAGAATTGCCAGAACTCGCCGACCGGCGCGCTCCTTGTCGGTGACTTCGCGGCAGACTACGCTACGCTGTCTCTCAACGGCCAACACAAGAAACGGAACCCGCCATGCCCATCGTCAACCGCGTCGCCGCCCTGTCAGACGAAATGGCCGCCTGGCGCCATGATTTCCATGAGAATCCGGAACTGCTCTACGAAGTCCACCGCACCGCTGGCATCGTCGCCGACCGCCTGCGCGAATTCGGCTGCGACGAAGTGGTGACAGGCATCGGCCGCACCGGCGTCGTCGGCTTGATCCGCGGCCGCAAGAGCACGTCCGGCAGGACCATCGGGCTGCGCGCCGATATGGATGCGCTGCCGATCGAGGAGACTTCGGGTGTATCCTACGCCTCCAAGGTTCCCGGCAAGATGCACGCCTGTGGCCATGATGGGCATACCGCGATGCTGCTTGGCGCGGCCAAATATCTCGCCGAGACGCGCAACTTCGACGGTACGGCTGTCGTCATCTTCCAGCCGGCCGAAGAAGGCGGCGCCGGCGGCAAGGCGATGGTCGATGACGGGTTGATGACTCGTTGGGGCATCCAGGAGGTTTATGGCCTGCACAACATGCCGGGCATGCCCGAAGGCCATTTCGCCACCACGCCGGGCGCGATGCTCGCTTCATCGGACAAGGTCGAGATCACGGTGCACGGCAAGGGCGGCCATGCCGGCGCCGGTCCGCACCGCGCGGTCGACAGCGTGCTGATCGGTTCGCAGATCGTCAACGCGTTGCAGTCGATCGTGGCGCGCAACATCGATCCACTCAAATCGGCCGTGATCTCGATCACCATGTTCCAGGCCGGCACGGCCTTCAACATCATCCCGGAGACCGCCAAGCTCGGCGGAACGGTGCGCACGCTCGACCCCCAGATCCGCGATCTCGTCGAGCGCCGCATCGGCGAGCTCGCCGACAGCGTGGCGCGGGCCTACGGTGGATCGGCCGAGATAAAGTACACGCGCATGTATCCGGTGACGGTGAATCACGCGCGCGAGGCCGGCGTCGCCGCAGAGGTGGCGCGCGATGTCGTGGGCGTCGACCGCGTCGACGAGCGCGTGGTGCCGCTGATGGGTTCGGAAGATTTCGCGTTCATGCTGGAAGCGCGCCCCGGCGCCTTCGTCTTTCTCGGCATGGGCGACGGCAATGAATGCCACCATCCGGCCTACACGTTCAACGACAATATCCTCGGTCACGGCGCATCGTATTGGGTGCGGCTGGTCGAGAAGTCGATGCCGACGGGCTGACGACGCGGCAGGCGTTCGGCCAAGCGTGGGATCGCTTCGCCGTCTCACGGCGCCACGAAAGTGGTCCGCTCAGCTTCAGCCCCGCGCGGCCGCGGCCTGCTTCACCGGCGCGCCGTAGAGCCGCATCAGGACCAAGGTCACGGCCAGGATCGTGACATAGACCACGAGCTGCATCGCGGTCGGCTGGTCGGTGTAGCCGATCAGCGTATGCAGCGCCTTGCCGGGAATGCTGGAATCCGACAACAACCAGCCGGAGTCCCAGACGACGTTGTCCAGTGCCGTCAGCCAATTGGCTTTCTCGAGAAACGCCGCCGCCTGCGCCGCCATGCCGGCGGCAAGCAGCGCGATCAGAATGGTCGTGGTCGTGAACAAGGCGCGCGTCGGAATCCGAACCAGGCCGAAATAGGTCAAGAGCGTGACGAGCGCGCCAAGCCCCAATCCGACGAGACCGCCGAGCGCGACGTCCCAGCCGGTGTCGCTCCTGGCGGCTACGACGCCATAGAGGAACAGCACGACTTCACTGCCCTCGCGCAGCACGGCAACCCCGACCACGACGGCGAGCGCCAATAGCGACTTCGATCCCTCGACCACCGCCTGCCCTGCGGCGCGCAATTCGCCGGCCATTTCGCTGCCGTGCCGCGCCATCCAGACATTGTGCCAGGTGAGCATTACGACCGCGATTGTCAGGATCGCGGCGTTGAACAGCTCCTGCCCCATGCCGGCGAACAGATCCGACAGCGCGCCGGCAAAGACGGCGACGAGGCAGGCAGCGAGAACGCCCACCAGCACACCACCGCCAATCCATTGATTGCGATGCCGCACCGTGCGCGTGACCGCCAGCACGATGCCGATGATCAGACCGGCCTCGAAGACTTCGCGAAATACGATGATCAGTGCGGCAATCACGACCGTTGCCTACTTGATGACCAGCGCGCCGCGGGCGGCCTTCTCGTTATATTCGTCGAAGAACTCATAGCGGCCGGGCTTCTGCGCGCGGACGTTGATGGTGGCGTCGCTGGAGGCGGCGACCACCTTCTCGACCTTCAGGGTCTTGCTTTCGAATTCCATCGCCTTGGCGTCGAGGTTCTTCAGCTTGATCACGATCGGCGTGTTGGCGGGCGCGCTGATCTCGGCCGGATCGAATTTCTTGTCCTTGTAGCTCAGCTGGATTTCGGTCGCGCTCTGCGCGTTCGCCGCACCCGTGGCGGAAACGGCAAGCAGAGCGGCGGCGGCGAGCAAGGCTGCCTTTGAGAGCATACGCGAAAGGGACATGGCGGTTCTTTCAATTTAGCGCTGACGATATCGGGGATGGCATACGTGCCGTAAGCCATGCCGTGAAGGGGCAAAAGGACGCGCCAAATCTGGAGACGTTCTAAAGCGTCGATTGGAGCCGTTCTAAATCGCGCGTTCAGCCCGGTGCGCCGTCGATCATGCGCGCCGTGACCCGGTCATGCCGGACGAAGTGATGCCAGAGCGCTGCCACGAGATGGATCACGATCAGCGCCAGCAGCGCATAGGCGAAGAAGATGTGACGGTCCTCATAGGCCGCGGCGGCGGCCTTGTCCGGCGAGGTGATCTGCGGGACGTGAAACAGCCCGAACCAGTCCGAATAGTTCGGCGTGCGCGCACCGGAATGCGCCCATCCGAGCGTCGCCACCAGGATGGTGACGGCATAGAGCGCGCCGTGGCTGACGCGTGCGGCGATCCGTTCCCAGCGTGGAGCGTTGGCCGGCAGCGCCGGCGTCGGATTGAGGCCACGCCAGATCAGGCGAAGCACCGTCAGCAGCAGCACGACGTAGCCGATATCGGCATGGATCGAGCGATAGAAAAAGCGGTCCGCGCGCGCCGGGAAGTGGTTCATCCACCAGCCATAGGCGATCATGCCGATGATGGTGATGCCGAGAACCCAGTGGAAGGCGCGCGCCAGGCTGCCCCAGCTCGATGACGTATTTCGTACCATGTCCGGTGTAGCCTCTGCCCCCGTCCCGATCCGCGACCCTACCGCGGCTTTTCGGCGTCTGCGGCGGCCCGCCCTGATAGCTTTCCACCCTTGCCAAGGCGATTTGAATCATTCCAAATTACGGGGGTGCCGGTGACAAGGCCGTCGGCGCGCCCTCACGACAACGGATCGGTAACCGCGGATCGGCTAAAATCGCAGCGTGGCATCTCCCCCAACGATTCTCGTCTTCGATTCCGGCCTTGGCGGCCTCACGGTGTTGCGCGAAATCGTCGGCGCCCGGCCCGACGCGCATTACGTCTATGTCGCCGACGACGCCTTCTTCCCCTATGGCCACCATCGCGAGGAGCAGATCATTGCCCGCGTGGTGCCGCTGGTCGGCGAACTGATCGCGGCCCACACCCCCGACCTGGTCGTGATCGCCTGCAACACCGCGTCCACGCTGGTGATGTCGCACCTGCGTCACGCCTACCAGGTGCCGTTCGTCGGCACGGTGCCCGCGATCAAGCCGGCCTGCGCCTCTTCGAAGACCAAGCGCGTCTCGGTGCTCGGCACCAAGGGCACCGTCAAGCGGGAATACACGCGCAAGCTGATCCATGATTTCGCGCAGGGCTGCGAGGTGACGCTGGTGGGTTCGGCCGAACTCGCCGCGTTGGCCGAATCCGCGCTCAGCGGCAATGAGGTGAGCGATCAGGATATTTCGGCCGAACTCGCCCCCTGCTTCGTCGGCGATGGCGCCGGCGATGCCGCGCGCACCGACACCGTCGTGCTGGCCTGCACGCACTATCCGCTGTTGCTCGATCGTCTGGTAAAACTCGCGCCATGGCCGGTCGACTGGATCGATCCGGCACCCGCGATCGCCCGGCGCGTCGTGGATCTGCTCGGCGCGCCCGGCCTTGAATCCGATCACGCCGGCGCCGAGATGCTTTTCACCTCGAAGCGCCCGCACACGCTGAGCCAGGCGCTGATGCCGTTTTTCGGTGGGCGGGTGCCGGCCTAACTATTGGGAGCCTAAGCAATTGACGACCCCGCTCCTCAACCGCCTTCGCCGGCAATGGCGAGAAAAGCGTCCGACCTTTGGCGCCATCGCGACCATCCCGAGCATCCAGACCGTGCAGATCATGGCGCGATCCGGGATTGATTGGATCATCGTCGACCTCGAACACGGCCCGATCGACCTCGGCTCCGCGCATGCAATGATCACCGCGACTGCGGGCACGCCATGTGTGCCGATGGTAAGGATTGCCGCCAACGAGCCCTGGCTTGCGAAAGCACCGATGGACATCGGCGCGCTCGGCATCAACTTTCCGATGATCTGCAGCCGCGCGGATGCCGAAAAGGCTGTCCGCAGCGTGCGCTATCCGCCAAAAGGCGACCGGCTGTGGGGGCCGTTTCACGCACCTTTCCGCTGGGGCGTGTCGATGCCGGACTATATGGCGACCGCCGACGATGACATGATCTGCATGATCACCATCGAGCATGTGGAGGCGGTCAATCGCATCGACGAGATCATGGCGACCCCCGGTATCGATCTCGCGGTGATCGGCCCCGGCGATCTCGCCACCTCCATCAACAAGCGCGGCCTGCCTGACGATCCGGAAGTGGTCGCGCTGATGAAGCGCGCCGAGGAAGGCATCCTCAAAAGCGGCGTGCCGATCGGCGGCGTCGCACGATCAGCCGAACAGGCCAATGAAATGATCGACCGCGGCTATCTGGCGCTGGCGCTCGGCTTCGACTGGTCGCTGTTCCAGCGCGGCATCGCGGCGAGTTTTGCCGGGATCAAACGCTGAGCGGGTCATGCGCTTTTTCCCGCCAGGCCGGTGAGAAGAAAAACGTGATCAAGAAGATCCTGATCGCATTGTCCGTCGCAGCCCTTGCCCTTGCAGGCGTGGCGATCGCCGAGCAGGCGGCCGTCAAGCGCACGCCGCTGCAAAAGGCCGAATTTCCCGACGGCTATGTGACCGTCTCGGGGATTGCCGAAATCCCGGCGGGCGGCAGCGCCGGCCGACACACCCATCCGGGCGTCGAAATGGGTTACCTGCTGGAAGGAGAAGGCGACCTTCTCGTGGAAGGCAAACCGAACCAGCACCTGAAGGCCGGAGATTCCTAAATGATCCTGGCCGGCGCACCGCATGACGCCAAAGTTCATGGCGACAAGGCATTGAAAGTGCTTGGTGTTTATGTCGTGGACAAGACCAAGCCGTTGGCCTCGCCGGCGCCGCAGGGCGGCGAGCGGCAGCGTTTCGATACGGGCGCCAGTCAGGAGGGTATGCGGCGCACGCACGAATCCCCCAGCCGCCGCTAACACAGATCGCGTGCGCCATTTTGTCATCCCGTCAACCCGCTGGTTGCGGCGCAGAATTCACCTCAGGTCATGGCGACCGATCGAAGGAGGGGGAAAATGCGCGCGCGTCTGTCAACTGTTGCTTTGCTCATCTCGATTTCATCTGCCGCGAATGCAGGCCCGAAAGAGGAAGCGTTCCAGGTTGTGGAAAAATGGACCAAGGCGTTCAGTGAGTCGGACGTCGACGGAATCGTGAAGCTGTACGCAGCTGATGCGGTGATGCTCGGCACCGGCAGCAAAGCGCTCATCACCTCACCGGAGGGAATTCGTAAATATTTCGAGGGTGCACTTCGCAATAGTAAATTAACGGCGGCCCTCGGCGAACGTTCTGTGCTGCAAATCTCTGATACGACCGTTGTCGTGACGGGTCTCGACACGATCATCGGCGTTTACGCGGACAAACCGCTAAATCTGGCGGGACGCGATACGTTCGTCATTGCCAAACGCGCCGCGGATTGGCAGATCGTTCACTTCCATCGGTCAGCCATGCCGAATTGAACGGCGATCGTTCGTCCAAAGTTCAATTGCTGCCGGATTGGCCGACTGCCGGGAGCCTCGGGATTCCCTGCTGATTGGGTCAATATCCGGGATTGATGCGTAGCAGCTTCACCCTTTTGTCCACGCGAGCGCGATCATGGTGCCTGCTTCCGACACGGCTCCCGAAACGGATTCGTCGGCGCATCGGCGGCATCGCGAGATCTTCCATCGCACCAAAGCGAATAACAGGCCACGCGCCGCGACCTCCACTTCGATACATCGCTTGCCCGTGGGGCGCAGGTGGGAGCGATTTGAGAAGGCGATCGCTGAGTCTGCGGTGACTTCCAATGTTCAATCTCTGGGAGAGCCGGGAGGCAGCAAATGATGTCTGCTCTCACGCGTTCCGAAGCATCCAGAAGCGACAGGTCCGCAACAAAATCTCGAGCAAATTCAAGATACTTGCGTCCGGAGTCGTTAGAATGCACCCAAAAGACCTACATGAATTGCTGGCGTCAAGCCGGCCGGTTCGTGCTACATCGGGGTCTGGCGGCGGTTCATTGCGACGCCGCTTGGTGATTTTTTTCATTGTGGCAATTTGAGCGGGGCTGATGCGCGGAACGGTTCGAAAAATTACACTGCCGCGCCGCCTTATCGCCGACCTCATGCACGCGTCGATCCGCGTGCCCTTTGTTTCGCTCGCCCGCCCGCTCTATCTCCGCACCCTGCTGGAGGCCCGCGCGCAGGCTGCAAGGCGGCCGGGCTGGGCGGCGATTTTCGTCAAGGCGTTCGCGCTGGTCGCCAAAGAAGAACCGGTGCTGCGCACGCTCTACGTCAAATGGCCGTTGCCCGCTTTCTATGAACTGCCGCGCAGCGTGGCGATGGTAGCGATCGCGCGCGTCGAGGACGGCCAGGATTGCGTGCTGGCGCAAAAGGTCGCCGCGCCCGATGAAATGACGCTTGCGGAAATCGACGCGCTGATCCGGCATGCCAAGGAGGCGCCGATCGAACAGGTGCCGGCGTTCCGCAAGATCCTGCGCACGGCCCGGCTGCCGCTGCCGCTGCGCCGCCTGGTCTGGGCGCTCGGGCTGAATTTCGGCCGCCAGCGCGCCAACTATTTCGGCAGTTTCGGGGTGACCTCGGTGGCCGCTTATGGAACCGGCCAACTCCATGCGCTGAGCCCGGGGCCCTACGTCATAAGCTACGGGGTGGAGAAAGCGGACCAGTCGGTCGATGTTGTGCTCCGCTGGGACCACCGGATTACCGATGCCGCCCTGATGGCCAGGGTCCTGATCCGGCTGGAACAGGTGTTGAACGGCGAAATTGCGAGTGAAATGCGGGTGATTCGGCATCATTCCGAGCCGAAACCGGTCCGGGCGGTGGCGACCTGACCGCTTGTTGGGCCGCTAGCCTGGGACGGCCCCTTTTCATTGACACAACCGCGCTTTCTCCCTAATAACCCGCTTGCGCGCGGGCCGTTTTCGGCCCGCGTTGCGTTTCGCGACCCGTGGTCCTCCCCGAGCTTTTGGGGCGGACCTGTCGGCACCGGGAAATTCCCGGCGCACAGGAGGGCGCGTCTCCTCAAACTCCAAACTTATAGAGGACGCGATGACAAAGCGCAGTGAGGCGAAATACAAGATCGATCGCCGTATGGGCCAGAATATCTGGGGCCGCCCCAAGAGCCCCGTGAACCGCCGTGAATACGGCCCCGGCCAGCACGGCCAGCGCCGCAAGGGCAAGCTGTCCGACTTCGGCGTGCAGCTGCGCGCCAAGCAGAAGCTCAAGGGTTACTACGCCAACATTTCCGAGCGCCAGTTCCACGGTATCTATGTCGAGGCAGGCCGGATGAAGGGCGACACCGGTGAAAACCTGATCGGCCTCCTGGAGCGCCGTCTCGACACCGTGGTCTACCGCGCCAAGTTCGTCGCCACGATGTTCGCCGCGCGCCAGTTCATCAACCACGGCCACATCAAGGTGAACGGCCGCCGCGTCAACATTTCGAGCTACAAGGTCAAGCCGGGCGATCTCATCGAGATCAAGGAATCCTCCAAGCAGCTCACCCCGGTGCTGGAAGCCAGCCAGCTCGGCGAGCGCGACGTGCCCGACTTCATCGAAGCCGATCACTCCAAGATGACGGCGAAGTTCACCCGCATCCCGGCGCTGTCGGACGTGCCGTTCGCGGTGCAGATGGAGCCGCATCTGATCGTCGAATTCTATTCGCGCTGATCGGAACGCGATTTCGAGATATCAAAGGCCCCGGTTTTGCCGGGGCCTTTTTTCGTCCGAAATGCACATGGTTCAAACCCCGGCTTCCAAGTAGGGTGCAGCCCAAGGGGCCGGCCACGGCCTCTCCCGGTGCGGGGAAACACCATGCGTTTGAGCGACTGCCACAATTTCCATGATTTCCGCAAGCTGGCCGAGCGGCGCCTGCCCGGCCCGATCTTTAATTACATCGACGGCGCGGCCGACGACGAGACGACCCTTCGCCAGAATACCGCAAGCTTCGAACGCTGCGACCTGGTGCCCAATGTGCTGCGCGGCGTCGATAACATCGACATGTCCGTGACGGTCATGGGCCAGAAGCTGGCCATGCCGCTGTACTGTTCGCCGACCGCGCTGCAACGGCTGTTCCACCATAACGGCGAGCGCGCGGTTGCCGCAGCGGCCGCGAAATTCGGCACGATGTTTGGCGTATCCTCGCTCGGCACGGTGAGCCTCGAGGAACTGCGCAAGGCGCACGATACGCCGCAGGTCTATCAATTCTATTTTCACAGGGATCGCGGGCTGAACCGCGCCATGATGCAACGCGCGAGGGAAGCCGGCGTCGAGGTCATGATGCTGACGGTCGACAGCATCACCGGCGGAAACCGCGAACGCGATTTGCGCACCGGATTTTCGATTCCGTTCAGGCTGACGCTCGGCGGCATGTACCAGTTTGCGATCAAACCGATGTGGGGCATCAACTACCTCACGCATGAGCGCTCCAAACTGCCGCAACTCGACCAGCATGTCGACATGAGCGGCGGCGCGATGTCGATCGGACGCTATTTCACCGAAATGCTCGACCCCTCCATGAAGTGGGACGATGTCGCCGAAATGGTGAAGCAATGGAACGGGCAATTCTGCCTGAAGGGCATCATGTCGGTCGCCGATGCCAGGCGCGCCATCGAGATCGGGTGCACCGGCATCGTGCTGTCCAACCATGGCGGCCGGCAGCTCGACGGCTCGCGCGCCGGGTTCGATCAGCTGGCTGAAATCGTGGATGCCGTCGGCGACAAGATCGACGTGATCATGGACGGCGGAATCCAGCGTGGCACCCATGTCCTGAAAGCATTGTCACTGGGCGCCAAGGCCGTTGGCGTCGGGCGGTTCTATCTCTATCCTCTCGCCGCGGCCGGCCAGGCCGGCGTCGAGCGCGCGCTCGGCCTGATGCGAGCCGAGATTGAACGCGGCATGAAGCTGATGGGGTGCTCATCGATCGACCAGTTGTCACGCGAAAACCTGCGGTTCAGATAACCCCTTCTTCCTCATCACGCCCGAAATACCGAGAACAAGCCATGACCTATACCCCTGCCCGGCCCGACCCCAAGGCCACGCCCGTCCGCATCAACCTCTTGTCGGACACCCAGACGCGCCCCACGCCGGCGATGCGCGAAGCCATGGCGCGAGCGGAGGTCGGCGACGAGCAGGTCGGCGACGACCCGACCGTCAACCTGCTGTGCGACCGCGTGGCCGGTTTGCTCGGCAAGGAAGCCGCCGTCTTCATGCCCTCGGGCACCATGTGCAACGTCACCGCGACGCTGACCTGGTGCCGGCCGGGCGACGAGATCCTAGCGCACGCCAGCGCCCATATCATCGCCCGCGAAGGCGGCGCGCATGCCGCCCTTGGCGGCTTCCAGATCACGCCGCTGCCGGGCGAGGACGGACAGTTTTCGCCGGAGACATTTCGTGCCGCGCTTCATCCGCGCTCGCGCTACCAGCCGCCGCAGACCATGGTCAGCGTCGAGCAAACCGCCAATATCGGCGGCGGCACGATCTGGAAGAAGGCCGCGCTCGATGAGGTGGTGAAAATCGCCAAGGCCAACGGGCTTGTCACCCACATGGACGGCGCGCGGCTGCTCAACGCCTGTGTCGCCACGGGAATATCCGCGCGCGACATGGCGGCGGGGTGGGACTCGGCCTGGATCGATTTTTCCAAGGGTCTCGGCGCGCCGATCGGCGGCGCCATCGCGGGCACGCGCGACTTCATCGACAACGTCTGGCGCTGGAAGCAGCGGCTCGGCGGCTCGATGCGGCAGGCCGGCATTTGCGCGGCGGCCTGCGTCTACGCGCTCGACCATCACGTCGACCGCCTCGCCGACGATCACGCCAATGCGGGGGCGCTGGCGCGTGGGCTGGCGCAGATCAATGGCGTCGAGGTGCAGCAGCCCGAGACCAATCTGGTGTTCTTCAAGCCCGACGGCGCCGGCGTCACCGGCACCAAGATGGTCGAGGCCCTGGGAAAGCGCGGCGTGTTCCTCGCAATGATGGATGACCGGATCCGCGCCTGCACCCATCTCGACGTGACGGCCGCACAGATCGAGGAAACGGTCGGCCTGGTTCGCGAGATCGTGCGCGGGGCGTAAACTCTCACCTCCCCATCGCCTGATAGATCAGCGTCTTCAATGCAAGCTGGATGCGTCCGCGCTGCGACGGCGTCTGCACCATGAAAATAGCGAACATGTCGTCCGCGGGATCGATGAAGAAGAACGTGCCGGCGACACCGTCCCAGCGGTATTCGCCCAGCGGCCACGACGTGTTCGGCGGCACCGCGGTGCGTACGGCGAACCCGAGGCCAAAGCCGCTGGTCGCACCGGGATAATAGGCATAGTCACGCCCGATTCCCGTTTCGGGGCCGATATGGTCCGAAGCCATCAGCGCGACGGTTTCGGGCTTGAGGTAGCGCCGGCCTTGATAGGTGCCGCCGTCGAGCAGCATCTGTGCGAAGCGCGCGTAGTCGCCGATCGTTCCGACCATCCCTGATCCACCGGGCTCCGCTCTTCGCGGCTGGAGCGGATTGCGAAGCGCGGTGGTCGGACTGATCATGCGGTCGTCCGGCATCGGCTCGGCAACGCGCGAGCGCTTTGCCTCGTCATGTACGTAGAATTCGGTGTCGCCCATTCCAAGCGGATCGAGCAGCCGTTCCTTCTCGAACTGGAACAGGGTTTTTCCCGAAACCACCTCGATCACGCGTCCGAGCACGTCGGTTGAATGGCCGTAGTCCCACTGCGTGCCCGGCTGCTCGGCCAGCGGCAGCGCTGCAATTCGCTCGGCAAATTCGGCGTTGGTCAGATCGCCATTGAACAGGTCGGCCTCGGCATAAAACCTGCGTACCAGATTGCCACCATTGAAACCGTAAGTAAGGCCCGACGTATGGCGCAGCAGATCCTCGATCGTGATCGGACGACGCAGCGGCTCCCGCACCAGCGTCAGGCTGCCATCGTCGCTGCGCTTCTCGACGCCGACTTTTGTCTCCGTAAAGGCCGGAATGTATTTCGAGACGGGATCATCGAGTTTCAGCTTGCCGTCCTCGACCAGCATCATCGCCGCCACCGAGGTGATCGGCTTCGACATCGAATAGAGACGAAAGATGGTGTCCGCGCTCATCGGCAATTTGGTCGCGACGTCGCGGACGCCGAAATTCTCGGAGTAGACCGGCCTGCCGTGCTGCTGGATCAGGAGGATCGCGCCGGGAAACGTGCCGGTTGCGATCTCGTTGCGGATATAGTCGCCGACGCGATCGAGGCCTTCGCGTGAAAGACTCCGCGCGACTGACGTCGCGGATTCGGCGCGCGCCGGATCCGGATCGCCGGTGAGGACGGCCGCCAGCGCCGCTGCGACCAGACCACCGCGTGCGAGAACCTCAATTCTCCATCGCTTCATAGATCAACTGCTTGAGCGTGCGCTGGATGCGTTGCCGTTCGGAGGGGGTCTGTTCCAGCAGCACGAAGAACATGTCCTGCTTGCGGTCGACCACGAAATAGCAGCCGGAGGCGCCGTCCCACTTCAGTTCGCCGAGCGAGCCCGGCGGCGGCGGTTTGGCGTTACCGGGATCGGTGCGGACCGCAAGCCCAAGCCCGAAGCCAAAGCCATCACCCGGGAAGTAGAAATAATCGCGTTCGACGCCGGAGCCCTTGCCGACATGGTCCGTCGTCATCAACTCGAACGTCTTCGGGCTGAGATAGGTTTTGCCCTCGAACGTCCCGCCATTGAGCAGCATCTGCACGAAGCGTGCATAGTCCGCCATGGTCGAGACCATGCCGCCGCTCGCCGATTCCCATTTCTTGACGACGGTCGGATCGTTGATGCGGCCAACGCGGAAATCGCTGTCGTTCGGCACCGGTTGGGCGAGCAGCTTCTGCTTCTCCGGATCGGTGACGAAGAAGCGGGTGTCGTTCATGCCGAGCGGATCGAGCAGATTTTCGCGCTCGATCGCCAGCAGTGATTTTCCGGTCGCGACCTCCATCACCCGCGCCAGGATGTCGGTGGAATGGCCGTATTGCCAGAGTGCGCCCGGCTGGTTGTGCAGCGGCAGTTTCGCGATCCGCTCGGCGAACTCGGCAAGGTCGAAATCGCCGGCATAGATGTTTGCTGCCTTGTAGGCCTGGCGCACCAGGCTGTCGCCATAGAAACCATAGGTCACGCCTGAGGTTTGGCGCATCAGGTCGAGCACGGTCGGCGGCCGGTTCGGCGGCACCAGTTCGAGCGTCTTGGTGCCGTCCTCGGCTTTCTTCTCCACGCCCACCTTCACATTGGCGAAGGATGGAATGTATTTCGAGACGGGATCGTCGAGACTGATCTTGCCGTCCTCGACCAGCTTCATCGCCGCAACGGATGTGATCGCTTTGGTCATCGAAAACAGCCGGAAGATGGTCTTGTCGGTGATCGGCGCCTTGGACACCACGTCCTGCACGCCGAAAATTTCGTGATATACCGGCTTGCCGTGCTGCTGGATCAGGATATTCGCGCCGGCGATCTTGCCGGTGGCGACTTCGTTGCGGAAGAATCCGGTGACCTTGCCAAGCTTGTCCTGGTTGAAATGCGCACCGGCGGGAATGTCGAAGGTGCCCTCGGCGCGGGCTGGCGGCATTGCCCCCAGCATCAGCGCGCCACAGGCAAGCGTACGCAGCAATTGACGTGAATTCATCAGATCCCTCCCCCGACTTCGCCCGCGGAGTGTAGCGGTCCCGTCTCAGTCGGCACAAGGGCTGCCGAAGGCCGCCAGCGCCGCTTCATGCAGCCGGGCGCTGTCGCGGGAGAAGCAGCAGAAGATCACTTTTGTCACGTCTGGCGCGGCATCCAAGGCATCGACCACCGTCGTTACTGCGATATCGGCCGCGCGGTCGGCGGGGAAGCGATAGACACCCGTGGAGATCGCAGGATACGCCAGCGACGAAAGCGCGTTGGCCCGGCACAGTTCAAGCGCGCGGCGATAGCAGGAGGCGAGTAGTTCATCCTCGCGATCGTTGCCGCCATGCCAGACCGGGCCGACGGCATGGATCACATGCTTCGCCAGCAGCCGATATCCGCGGGTGATTTTGGCATCGCCGGTCGCGCAGCCACGGAGCGTGCGGCATTCGGCGAGCAGTTCGGGACCGGCGCCGCGATGAATTGCACCATCGACGCCGCCACCGCCGAGCAGGGACGAGTTGGCCGCGTTGACGATGGCGTCAACGCGCAACGATGTGATGTCGGCAACAATGACTTCCAGCCGCGCCTTGCCGAGTGAGCGCGCGCTCAAGCTCAGGCCGAGGCCGCCGCATTGACGGTGACGCCCTTGTCGGCAAACAGCTGCTGCAATTCACCGGCCTGGAACATCTCGCGGATGATGTCGCAGCCGCCGACGAACTCGCCCTTGACATAAAGCTGCGGAATGGTCGGCCAGTTGGAATAGTCCTTGATGCCGTTGCGGAGCTCGGCCGACTCCAGAACGTTCAGGCCCTTGTAGCCGACGCCGACATGGTCGAGGATCTGCACCACCTGGCCCGAGAACCCGCACTGCGGAAACTGCGGCGTTCCCTTCATGAACAGCACGACGTCGTTCGACTTCACTTCGTTGTCGATGAATTGCTCGATGCTCATATTCGCTTCCTTTTGGGGCCAGCGTCCTGCGGCTTGGCCTTCCGGTTGGGCTCGAACCGTTTAGCCCGATATTGCCTACATAT
>Ga0310810_10002767_pt1 | contig 18965 bp, 13 predicted proteins | sample NCmetagenome_FD_207641 | JGI IMG/M metagenome (GOLD analysis project Ga0310810, IMG submission 207641) | Soil microbial communities from experimental microcosm in Duke University, North Carolina, United States - NC | ecosystem: Engineered > Artificial ecosystem > Soil microcosm > Unclassified ...
CGGATGATCGGGTAATCGGGTTGGGCAGGTGTCGTTTGTGTGGATGCCGGCGGGGTCGATTGAGTTTGCGCCGAAACTGGAACTGCGAGAGTAACGATCAGGAGAGAGAGTACAAACGTTCGCGTCATGTTGTTGTTACATATACGACCTCAGTGTTTCTTGTCGATTGCCGAGACGTTACATCCGTGTAACGCCTCGAAGACTACTTGCTGGATGTCGCCTTTGGTTGGGGCGAGAAGGTCACCGTGGGGCGGAGGATCGCATACGTCGGCAGGCCCACGGCCTTGACGCGCTCCACCACAGTACGGGCAGGGTGTTCGTCGAGTTGTTCGGCCTGGTACTTGATCTTCACGTAGCCTTCGAGTGCCTTGGTGACAGCGGGATCGGCGAGCGTGGTGCGGTCCATCACCACGCAGTTCTTGCACCACGTCGCCCACATATCGAGGAGCACTGGCTTCTGCTCGCGCATCGCGACATCGAGGCCCTCAGCCAATGACGCGTGCCATCCGGCTTTGAGCTTCTCCTCAACGCTCGAGGCCACTTCCTTTGCGTCCACCCAACGATCGGCGAAGAGTCCGTATGACAGATAGCCGTAGTACGCGGCCGTCGCAAGAATGAAGACGCCGAAGGCCTGCTTGACCCTGACCATCCAGGCGCCCGGCTTCGGCAGGGCCGTCAACCCGGCGCCGGCGATCGGCCACGGCACGGCCATCCCGATGCCCAGAAGGAACGGCAGGCCAAGCGCGAGCACGGTGCCTTTCGAATACAAGTCGCTCGAAAACAGCACGACTTGAATCACGACGGGCGCAACGCAGGCGCCCGCGAGCAGCGCGGCGATCGCCCCCATCCCGAATGCCAGCGCAATCGAGCCTCTACCCGACCCACTTGCTCCAGCCGAACCCGCAAATCGCGAGAAGTCGATCGTCAGCACGTCGAACATCGCTAATGCGAGGACGACGAACACGATCGCGATTCCCAGGTTGAACCATGGTGAAGCGTTGATCGTGCCGAATGTGCTTGCCGTCGTGATGACGATGACGCCGAGAACACCATACACAAGCGCCATGGCCGCGCCATAAACAGCGCCAAGGACGAATCCCCGAGATCGCGATCCAGCTTTGGCACCGGCCCCGATGATCGCGAGATTGATTGGAATCATCGGAAGCACGCACGGGGTCAGGTTGAGCGCAAGCCCGCCGAGAAAGACGAGCAGCAGTATCGCCAGAGGGCCTCGACCCTCGAACCAGCCCACTTCCTTCACGCCGCTCTCGGCGTTCTTGATGAAGGTCAGGAAGTCGTCAACCGATCGATAGCCTCCGGTGCTTGCAACGACCGTGAAGTCTCTCAACTGCGCGAGGCCATCGTCACCGCCGCTTGTGGCGGGTTTTGTGACGGGGAGAGTTGTCGCGACGACAGGTGCGCTTCCGCTGCCGAAGGCGATGCGATCGAAGATGTCAGGTCGAGATCGCGTGAGACGTGAGTCGGGTGGCGCGACCGTCACCGTCCAGCGAACGGGACTTGTGACGGGCGCGTAACACAGCTTGTCGTCGCACGCCTGATAGCGGAGCTCGCCCGGCAAATCGACGGTACCGGCCTTAGTCCCCGCCGCGACCTCGAGCGCGACGCCGATTGCGAACTCATTCTCGAAGACGGCGAGCGGCTGGCTCTGTCCCGCCTGCTCGAGGTCCTTCGCTTTCGGGAAGACCAGTTCTGACACACGAACACCGTCGGGTGGCGTGATTGTAAGAACAGTCGGAATCAGTGACGCATCGCGCGGCGCGTTGGATTGGACGTGCAGCGTCTCAGGCAGCCGGACGAGCAGAGCCGCGCGCGCCTTGCCGCCGGGATGGGCCTCGGATTCGATGATCGGTGTGAGTTCCGCGCGAACGGCTCGGAACTGCGCGAACGCGAGCGATGGTCCAACGACCAGTAGCGCGACCGCCGCGGCCAGCGCTCGCATCGTTACTCGACCGGCTTGAGTGGAATGAACGAAGGACTGGCCCCCGTGCCTTCCATCTGGACGTTGTGGCCCTTCACCGGCGGAAGGTCCTGATACATGAAATCCCACTTCCACCGTTCCGACGGGTTTGACGCCTCCAACCAATTGGCTGCGGAAACCTGCCGTGCGAAAGCGATCGAATGCGCTTCGGCGTACTTCGATCCCGGCAGCGCCGCGGAGAGCGCCTTCCGGACATCGTCCGAACTTTGGTAGGGCATCGTCAGACCCAGCGAGGCTGCAATATTCGCGAGAATCTGCCAATCCTCGCGCGCTTCGCCGGGCGGGTTGATGACCTTCGACGATGCTTGCACGAGCCCCTGCTCGTTCGTGTAAATCGCGTCCTTCTCGACCCACGCAGCCCCCGGAAGCACGATGTCAGCTGCCGATGTGAGATTCGTGGTGACGACGCCCTGGACGATCAGCAAGGACAGCTTCCCGCTGCGACGAGCGGCCACGATCCATGAGACGTCACCGAGCGAGCCATCGGGGCCTGGATCGACGACGTACAAGATTTTGACGCGTCCGCCTTCGACCGCGGTGCGCAGGGCACTGAGGTCGGGCGCCCCATCGTTCCCGGCGCCGACGGCAAAGCCGAGGTCTTTGGCGCCGCTCACATTCGGGGCATCTGTTGAATTGACCTTGAATTTCGCGCCGGCAGGCTGCGGCTTCTCGGTGCGATTCCACGTGATGCTGACCAGCGACGCGCCGTCACTGCCGAGCAGACCCTCGACCATCTGCTTCAACACAAACAGCTCTTCGGTCGCCGCGTGTGCTGATACGAGGAACCGAACGGAGCTCGGATCGGCTGACCCTGCTGACTGAATACCGTCGCGCACGCGCGGCTCGACGTCGTGCCACGCGGCGGGCTCGAGCATCGTCCGCTGAAGCAGCAGCGGACGACGGAGGCGCGTCTCACCTTCAACCCAACCAAAGTTGAATCGGCCGATATCGCACATCCAGTAACTGTTCACATCAGGATTGAGTCGCGGCGTCATGCGGATCAGCCGCGAACCCCGCGCCCACTCGGGCTTGGCTTTGAGCCAGGCGCTGGTGTTACATCCCTTCGAGCAGAGCGTGCAGATCGTGTCCACCACCCCGGGGTTGTCCCATGGCCGGCTCTTGAACCGGTATTGGCGCGTGGTAATCGCGCCCACGGGACAGACGTCCATCAGGTTCCCCGACAGCAATGAATGCACGCCCTGTTCACGGAACGTGGCGATCTCGCTGCCATTGCCGCGATCGACGATGCCGATCTGGGCGTCGCCGTCGATCTCGCGCATGAATCGCACGCACCGCGTGCACAGGATGCAGCGGTTGCGGTTCAACATGAGGGTCGGACCAAAATCGACGTCCGCCTTGACCCCCTCGCCGTCGAACACGCGTCGCGGGAAGTCCATCCGGCTCGACGCCGGACCGAACGAGTACGAGAAGTCCTGCAGTGGGCACTCGCCACCCTTGTCGCACACCGGGCAATCGAGCGGGTGATTGACGAGGAGGAACTCGAGGACACCCGCACGTGCGGCAGTCGTTTCAGGGTCCCGGGTCGAGACCACCATGCCGTCCGTGCAGACCGTCGAGCATGAGGTCTGCAGTTTCGGCATCTTCTCGATCTTCACGATGCAGACGCGACAGGACCCGTCCACCGCAAGGCCGGGATGAAAACAGTAGTAGGGCACCGAGATGCCGGCTTCGATGGCCGCCTGCAGCACGGTCTTCCCCTTGGGGACCGTGATCTGCTGGCCGTCGATGGTCAGCGTGACCGTATCCATAAGTGATTGATTTTAATTCAAAGGCCGTGACTAGCGCTTTTCCTCGAATTCCGCGATGGCGGCCGAATCGCGATTGACCTGCACCTGGCGGACCAGATCGGTCGTAGGAATCGAGCGTTCGACGACCGCCTCGGTCACCGGAACGACGACGTCCTGCGTGTGGCCGTTAGCGTAGGTGAGGGTGACGGTGACCGGTACGTCGAAGACAAGATCGGCAGCCTGTTCGAAGCGGACGTTGACCACGCCGTTGCCGAGCGTCGTCGAATAGCGAATACGCGGGATGTCAGTGCCGTAGATCCAGCGCTCGAAGAAACGATCCAGGACCCGGCCCGACTCGGCCTCGAGCGCGCGCTCCAGGTCTTCAGTTCCAGCCTTCTGATACCGCCGGTCGGCATAGAACCGCCGCAGCCCGGCGAAGAAGACATCATCGCCGAGCAATCGCCGGAGCATGTGCAGGACGGCTGCGCCCTTGTTGTAGACCAGCGCACGAAACACGCGAACGTTGCCTTTGACGACACCGAGCCGATAGCCGAGATGCACCGGGCCTTGATCCGAATCGCTCAGCGACCAGCGCCGGAACTGTCGCAACATATCGACGAAGGTGCGCTCGCCGCGTGCCTTCTGTGCGTAGAGCGCAGCGAAGTACTGCGCGAAGCCCTCACTCAGCCACTGCTCGTGGTAGTTCTTCCATCCGACCGCTTGTCCCCACCATTGATGCGCGAGTTCGTGTGCGAGGAAGAACTCGGGGAAGCCTTCGAACGCGGCGGGGTCGTTGCGCCAGTTCGCGTTTCCCATCGACAACGGATTCTTGATGACCGCGAAGTACCCCGGGCTGTGCCCACCGGGTAGATCGCTTTCGATCAACGCCACCGTCGTCGACTTGTAAGGAATGTCGCCGATGAGGGATGAGTAGAACTTCAGGATGTCTTCCGATTGCTGTGTGACATTGCGTCCGCGAAAGCGCTGGCTCGACTGCGCTTCAACGGCCACCGTCAATTTGTCGATGCCAGCGCTCGCGGCAAATGTTTCGGGCAACGCGAGATCGACTTCGCCAATGCGCGTGAAGCGTCCAACGACCAGCGCGAGGTATCGCAGCGGTTCACTGGCCCGGAACTCGAACAGCTTTCCGTCGCGCATGATGTCCTTCAGTGACACCACCGAGGAGGCCGGAACGGGCTGCCCGCTCGCGATGCACGTCCATCCCTGCGGCACGGTGATGCGCATCGACGCGGTCGCGTAATCAGGCACGGGATTCTGCGGATACCAGAACGCGCGGTTGCTGAGCAGAAATGCGGGATCGGTGACCTCGGTCGGCGCGCCCTGCTGCTCCTGCGCATCGGCGAGCACTGATACCGCATCGACGTCGAGGTCCTGCGATGGAATGCGGCCTTCATAGTTCACGACCAACGTCAGGTCGGAGTCTTGCGGAAGGAGTCGCGGCAGATTCACGAGGACGTTGTTCTGACCGCGAATCCGCAGGTAGAGCAGCCGACCATACTCGACGCTCGTGACGGCGGTGACGGTGAGCGCTTCGTTGAGTCTGAGAAAGACGTTTGATAGCGCAGTGGACCGCACGCGAATTGCGAGACGGGCTCGGCCCTGAATCGTCTGTCGCTCGGGATCGACACTCGCGTCGATGCTGTAGTCGAGCACGTCGTAATCGCGCAGCGCGTCATCGCTGTAGAAGCGACCACGAGCAGCGAGCTTGGCGACCGAAGGGTACAACGCGACGGTGCGTCGATCCTTCCTCCGGAACACGGTGATGTCTTCGGCTTGCTGCGACGAACGCGTGTACGTGAGCGAGTCGAATTTGCGAGTGTCGACTTCGGCGAGGAAGTCGTCGGCGGGTGGGAGCAGGTGCCACGCCTCGGAGCTGAGATCCTGAAGATCGACGTTGAAGGATCTGTTCGACTCGCGCGCAAAGACGTCCAATGCCCGCCGTGTCAGCCGTTCCTGCGGCGTGCTCGCCGTGAGACTCGCCGTCGTCACGCGCTTCTCGTAATCAGACGGACTCAACCGGATGTATGCCTCTTCGAACGCCGACGTGAGCGTGTCGTTGCCGGAGAAGAGCTTCACTTGACCGCGCTCGGCGGAGGACGTCGGAGAGAATCGCATCTCACCGCGCCCGATCAGCACAAGACCCGTCACGCCCTCATCGCACTCGACGAGATAGACCGTCCCTTCCTGCAACGCGATGACGAGATCCTCGGATGTGATCTCGAGATTGCGCGCGCTGAGCGGCCGGTTCGTGTTCATCCGAAGCTTGTACAGCCCCTCGACCGAGGTGAGTCCCTCGGCGCCGACGAATCGCCACGATTCGATGTCTCCGCCGGGCGGACGACGGATATCCATCCCCGCTGTGAGGATTCGCGCTTTGCCGGCCGTCTCGATGAAGAACTCGATGATCAGGCTGTAGCCGTCGCCTGGCGGTGCACCCTCGAGTGGCGCGCGCGCACGCTCGCGAAGCGTGGCTCGCACCGCGCCGCTAATGAGCAGGTCGTTGGAGTACTGCTCTTTTTGGGTGTCAGGGACAGACGACGCAAACAGCGCGAGCAGGCCGGCACGATCGCCCGCGTTCAGCGCGCGTTCGAACTTTCGAACCATCGTCTCGGCCGGATCGGGCTCCCGCGTCTGCGCGGTGAGCGGCGCGGCCCAGAGAATCGTGCACGTCAGGATGAAAAACCGTCTGACCACTGGTGCCTGGCACTATTAGACGCCAATTAGCCCGCGAGGGGGGCGACTGGGACGACTGGCAGGGGCGGGAGACGTCGGGCGACGAGGACCGTCAAATCGTCAAGCAACCGGCGCTCCTGACGATGGGTCTCGACGGCCGCAAACATCGCCCAGCCGAGCTCTTTCGCCGATGCCCAGTCCCGCCCGTCCACGACTCCCTGCACGCCCGCCTCATCGAACGGACGCTCGAGAGAATCCTCAGCTTCGGTGATGCCGTCGCTGTACATCACCAACACGTCGCCGGCCGCGAGTTCGACGCGGCCGGCCGAATACGTCGCGTTCTCGAACATGCCCAGCGCCATCCCGTCTGTGCGGCGGAGCAGCGGCGGATTCTGGCCGGCGTTGACGTACACGAGCGATCCGGTTCGTGGATCGAACGTCGCAATGAACAGCGTGACGAATCGCGATCGCGGCGCGTGCTTCACGATTTGCGCGTTGAGGCGGGCCACCAGGTCCGCATCCTCGAGCCCTTCGTCGACGAGCGTGCGCATCATTGCGAGCAGCAGCGCCATCAGCAGCGCCGCCGGACTCCCTTTGCCGGCGACGTCACCAAGCGCCAGCAGGACACGACCATCGGCGAGAGGCAGGATGTCGTAGAAATCGCCGCCCACGGTATTGGCGGGCCGGGTCATCCCGAACGCTTCGACGCCGAGCGCACGAAACTCCGCGCGCGGCAGCATCGCCTGCTGGATCTCTCGGGCAATCTCGAGATCGTTTTTCAGCGACAAGCGATCGGCGACCTCGAGCAGTACGAGCAGGTTCACCAGCAGAAAGCCCGTGAGCAGCCACAACGTTCCGGGTGCGAATGCCGGATGGGGAATCAGAAACAGGTGGAAGCTCTGAAACAGTTCAATCAGGCCGATCAGACTCGCGACCAGCGCGCTGGCGTACAACACGCGGCGTGCGGGCGTCAGCTTGAGCGTGAACGCCAGGAACAGCATCCGAGCCCGGCCCAGCATTCGCAAGTGCCAAGGCCGGTTCTTCAGCTCGTCGAAGTCAACGTTCCGCGAGAAGAAGCGGTACGCCTCCGGCGCGTCGCGTGTAAAGAGCCGCTCGAGGTCCGCGGTCGTCAGGCCTCTCGTGTAGGCCTCGAAAAAACGACCGCCCGTCGGGCGGGGTAGTGGAGGAACGTGCATCGACAAAACAGGATCTTAGACGGAATCCCCGCTCAGATGATTCCGAGCTCGGAGCCCACCCGCCGGAAGGCATCGAGCGCGAACTGAAGCTCGTCTTCGGTATGCGTGGCAGTCACGATCGTCCGGACTCGGGCTTTCCCCTGAGGCACGGTTGGGAACCCGATTCCCTGCGCAAAGACGCCAGCGTCGAACAGTTTGTCAGACAACGTCATCGCCAGCGCCCCGTCCCCGACGATCACTGGCGTGATCGGACTCTCGCTGATGCCGATGTTGAAGCCCAGAGCCTCGAGGCCCGCCTTGAAGAAACGAGTGTTGGCCCACAGCCGTTCCATCCACTGTGGCTCGTGCTCGAGGACGTCGAGCGCGGCAATGCACGTCGCGGCGACCGACGGCGGATGCGATGTCGAAAAGAGAAACGGCCTCGCGCGGTGATAGAGGAACTCGATGAGCGATTTCGTTCCGGCGACGTATCCGCCGAGCGCGCCGAGGGCCTTCGACAGCGTCCCTACCTGAACATCCACGCGGCCATGCATGCCGAAGTGATCGACCGTGCCGCGCCCGTTGCGACCGAACACGCCGCTCGCGTGCGCATCGTCCACCATCATGATGCAGCCGTACTCATCGGCGAGATCGCAGAGCTCCGGCAGCGGACCGAGATCGCCGTCCATGCTGAACACCCCGTCGGTGATGAGCAGCGTGCGCTGGGTGCGTGGGAGCGCCGCCACGATCTCGCGAGCGGCGGCAACGTTTCGATGGGGGAAGACCTTGATCGTGGCGCGGCTCAGGCGCGCACCGTCGATGATGCTGGCGTGATTCAGCTCGTCGGAGACGATCACGTCGTTCTTGCCGAGGAGGGACGACACGGTTCCCGCGTTGGCGGTGAAACCGCTTTGAAAAACGACAGCGGCCTCCGTCTTTTTGAAGGCCGCGAGCCGGCGCTCGAGCTCCATGTGTATGGCCATTGTTCCCGCGATGGTGCGGACCGACCCTGTGCCGACGCCGAGCACCTGCAGCGCGTCGAGCGCCCGCGCCCGCAGCGTCGGGTGCGTCGTCAGGCCGAGATAGTTGTTCGAGGACAGATTGACGACGTGATGATGGTCGACCGACGTGTGCGCGGCCTGTTCGCCGTCGAGTACGCGCAGGCGGCGATAGAGACCCTGTTGCCGCAGATCGTTCAGGGAGTCGTCCAGGTACGCGAGAGGATTCTGGCGCATGTAGCGCCATTCTACGGTTATTTCAAATCAGGGCAGGCGGAGGATCACGTCGGTGCCGTCGCGAAAAATCTCCATGGCGCCGAGCTGTGTCAGCGCGGCTGTGGTGCGCGGTCCACGGTCGTCGAGCCACGCCGCCTCGTGCACGATCACGTGCGAGACGCGCCCGCTGCGAAGCGCGTCCCATGCGGTCATCGCGTGCGAGGGCACATCCGACAACGAAAGCGTCAGCAATCCGTAGTGCGGCGGAAAGAATCCGCTATACCCGTTGAGGAGCCGCGCGTGATGAACGATGGAGTAATACATCGCGCGGATGTCGTAGTCCGGCTGACCGAGCGGTAGCTCGGCGAGCACAACGCCTGATTCTTGCGCAAGGCGACGATACACGGCGGGTGCGCGCGCCGGTCTGTAGACGCGCGCTTCGGGTGTCGCGTAATCGCGAAGCGTGCCCATTCCGTTAATCGGAAATGGACGAACGAGACTCTCGGCAAAGAGCGCCGTCGTGACGATCACCAACGCCGGTGTGGCCCATCGCCAGCGCGTTAACGCAGCCGCGCCGTATCCACCCAGTACTGCCAACATGAGCACCGCGATCATGTTGAACCTCGCTGGCACACGCAGGCCGTCGAAGCCAGGGACGTACTCATAGAGCAGCTGATATAGCCCTGTGAGATTCAGCGGTCGTCCCAGTGTCTGAGGTGTGAGGCCGAGCGAGAGCCACATCGCGGCAAGCAGCGCGACCAGGTAGAAACCTCGCGTCTGAATGAACGCGCCAATGCGATAGCGGAAACCCGGCGAGACAGCAGCGGCGAGTGCCATAAGCACGAGCGCTCTCAACAGGAGTTGATCGACGTTGGTCACGCGCATCGTGAAGAGCACGAGGTCGAGCACGAAGCGGCGATACAGCAACGCGGCGCCAGCAATGAACAGATGGATCGCCGCGACGGCGAGAACGATCCATGCGAGCCTGGTGACGGGAGCAACCTTGAGGTCCGTGTCGCGACGCCACGTTGCGAGCCCGATAAGAGCAAGACCCACGGCGACGAGACCAGGAAACAAATCGCCTTCCGCTTTGGGAAAGACGCGCGCGATTGCCCCCCAGACGATCTGCTCGGACACGACGGTCGCGTATGAGTAAACATCCGCCGCGTACATCGACAGCTCGCCGCGGCTGCGCGCAATCTGCAATTGGTCTTGCACCAGCGCGTACGGCAGCAGAAACGGGACGGTCACCACGCCCACGATCGCGGCGGCCGTGACGAGTTGCATCCAGAGCCGTACGCGTGCCCACAGACGCCGACGCCAGATCTCCCAGACGACATAGGCGATCACAAATGGCGCGAAGAACATCAGGTAGTAGGTGCAGGAGAGGTTTTGCGCGATGAGCGCTGCGGCCGCGCCAAGCAGTGGCCGCCAGCGTCCTCCGCGCGCGGCCTGCGCATCGATCGAATCGAAGAATCTGCGGAATCCGTACAGCGCGAACGGCATCCACTGCGATGACAGCACCTGCAGATGTGAGCTCTGTGGAAACCGGTAGGGGGCGAACGCGAAGATCACGCCGGCGACAAACGCAGCGCGCGGGTTACCCGAGATCTCGCGGACGAAGAGATAGGTGCCAAGCCCGGACAACACGAACGTTGAGAGATAGAGCAGGTTGTAGCAAAGGATCGGATTGCCAGTGAGTGCCCACACCGGCAGGATCTGGATCGCCTGCGCGATGAAGTGCTCCGAATAGGCCAGTGTCAGCGGCAGCGGGTGAAAGATGTTGGCGTCGAAGAACGTCGCGAGTCGGGCGAAGTCGCCGCGCAGAATCGCCAGGAGTTGTTGGCAGTCCCACGCCAGCGCCCACATCACAAAGACAGGATCGCCAAGGTCCGCGGGTACGTCGCGACCGAGACCTCGGATGAGCGGCCAGGTCGTGACGATGGCCAGCGCCAGATAGGCGGCCGCCGCGTGCCACGCACGCCGCATCAATCTGCCGTGGCCTCGACGAGGAGCTCCTGAAGGAGGACTTGAAGAATCGCTGCCGTTGGAACGGCGAGGATCGCGCCGACCAGCCCGAGCAGCGATCCGCCGATCAACAACGCGGTGATCACCAGCACCGGGCTGATACCCACCTGTCGCGACATGACCCTGGGGACGAGGACATGGTTCTCGACTTGTTGCTGCAGGAAGTAGAAGACCGCCACGCCAAGCGCAGTCGCCGGGCTGACCGAGAACGCGACGAGCACCGCGGGGATCGCAGAGAGTAGTGGGCCGACGATCGGAATGAGCTCGCCGATCCCGGCAATCAGCGCCAGCACATAGAAGTACGGGACGCCCAGAATCCACAGACCGATCGCCGCAGTCGTGCCGATGATTGCGCCGAGCAACAGTTGACCGGCCAACCACGCACTCACTTTCTCACCAGCTCGCCGGAACGCGTCGCGCACACGCCCGCGCTCCTGTCGCGGGAACAGACGCACCATCATCCGGACCATGTTCTCGGCGTCAATGAGCAAATAGAAAGCGACGATCAGGATCGTCACAACGCCGAAGATGCCACCGACGAATCCCCAAATCGCAGACAGGACGGTGCCAACGGCATCGGGACTGGCCGCCGGTGCGCCCTGGCGCACTGCCTCGCCGATCGTGATCTCTCGCCCGAGGACGCCCTGCCGAATCAACCACTGCTGTGCACGGCTCACGTACTCTGGCGCCGCATTGAACAAGTCGCTGGCTTGAGCGGCAAGCGGTGGCACCATCAGCATGACGAAGAGGCCGACGACGACGAAGACGACGATGTAAACGGAGAGAATCGCCGCCCATCGCGGCAGCCGGATACGCGTGGTGAGTCGTTGTTGTTCGATGCGATCGACGAGGGGTGCGAGGCCGACCGCGATCAGGCCGGCGATGTAGATCAACAGCAGCGTGTCGCGAACGAGGTACAACAGATACACGAGCGCGACCGTCAGGGTCGCGCTGAACAGCGCGTATCGAATCAGCGCCCGAGGCGTGTCGCGTTGCCGACTAGTCACCGATGCCGTGTGCCGCTAGCCGCGAGCGAGATACTCGCGGGTGAAGGCGGCGATGTCCGCATAAATCTCCTCGAGATCGCGCGGGTTCGCCAGGAAGACGATGCGGAAGAACCCGTCGCTCGCCGGCACGCCGAATCCCGAACCGTTCACACACAGAATCCCGGTCTCGCGCAGCAGCGACAGCACAAAGTGTTCGTCGGTGCGGCCCTCCGGGAGTGAGATCTGTGGGAGCGCGTAAAACGCCGCGCGCGGTGCGACACACCGCATCCCGGGAATCGCGTTCAAGCGTTCGGTGGTGATGCGCGCACGCTCGGCGAGCGCTGTGCGGAACGAGACCTGGTGTGAGCGATCACCGGTAAGTGCGGCGGCGACGGCGTACTGCATCGGACCCGGGCTGCACAATCGGCCGTCGGCGAGTTTCTTCATCGCGGCGACCGTGTCATCGAGTCGTGGCGTGCGGCCGGCGACGAGCCATCCCGCTCGCCATCCCGGCGCCAGATATGCCTTCGACAAGCTCGAGAAAGAAATGATCGGCGCATCGAGGTCGAAGGTCCCCATCAGCGGCAGCGGCCCGCTGTACGCCACATCTCCGTACACTTCGTCGGCCAGAATCGTCAGATCGTGACGCTCCGCAAAATCGATCAAGGCGCGGCGAACAGGTGCCGGGTAGACCGCCCCGGTCGGATTGTTTGGATCGATGACGACGAGCACGCGGGTTTTCGACGTGACGAGCGTCCGCAGATGATCAAGGTCTGGGAGCCAATCGTGCTCAGGATCGGTGCGGTAATACCGAGGTTGGGCGGAGATCTTCGCAAGCACCGCGGTGTAGAGCGGATAGGTCGGCGACGGTACCAGTACTTCTTCACCCTCATTCACAAGTGCGTTCAGCGCCAGCTCAATGCCTTCCGACGTACCGGTCGTGATTAAGACGCGATCGGGTGACACCGCAATGCCCCGAGCCGTGTAGTCGGCGGCAACCGCTTCGCGCGCCTGGGGGATACCCGCCGAGGGGACATAGCCGTTGTGGCCATCTCGCATGGCTTTTGCGACGGTTTCGACGAGATGCGCAGGAGTGTGAAACCCGAACGCGACCGGGTCACCGATGTTGAGATATCGGACCTTTTGCCCCCGCGCCTCGACGACCTTCGCCTCCGCGACGATGTTTCGGATGGCGTAGGAGAATCGGTTGACGCGGCCGGCCACCGGGACCGGCTTAGAGCTCTTCGTGGGCATATGGTTCATCTTAAGTTGGTTCGGCCGTACGGAAGCGGAGGTAATATTTACATGCAGGCGATAGGAATTACCTCCCTGCCGACAGACCCGATCCCCGTAAGTCATTCACTGGATTCGATCGCACCACTGGCAAGCCCTATGAAATACCTCAGGTCCATGCGGCACGTCGCGCTCCCCGGCGCTCTGGCCCTACTGCTCGCTGTTGCCCCGTTCAACGGGCAGGTAGCGTCTGGTCAGGTCGCCTCACCCGCACCGGCTCGCCAGGAACCATTGGCGACGTTCAAGTCCGGTGTCGAGGTCGTTACAGTCTCCGTGGCTGTGCGCGACACCGAAGGCAAAGTGATTCAGAACTTGACCAAAGCGGATTTCGAAGTCATCGACTCGGGCTTCAAGAGAGAGATCCGCGACTTCTTCGTCGGCGATAGTCCGGTCAGCCTGGCGATTCTGCTCGATATCAGCGGCAGCATGGCGGTGGGCGGGAACATGGATCGCGCTCGCGAGGCTGTCGCTGTTGCGACGATGAACTTGCGCAGCGAGAAGGACGAAGCGGCGCTGTTCACATTCGATTCCGAACTGCGCGAAGTCGTCGGCTTCACGACTGACACGCGCACGATTCACAAGGTAAGCCTGCGCGGCAAGCCGTGGGGACAGACCTCGCTCTATGACGCCGTCGGTCAGGCCGCACGCGCCGTCTCAGAGCGCGCGAATAAGCATCGGGCACTGCTGGTGATCAGCGACGGCGTTGACACGGCCAGCAAGATGACCCCGGCTGAGGTATCGGGTATTGCAAGCGCGATCGATGTGCCGGTCTACCTCTTGCGGGTCGTCAACCCGCTGGATCATCCCGGGGGCGAGCTCGAGGTGATCGAAACCGACGGCCGCAAAGTTCAGGCGGCGAACCTCGCAGACCTGGCGCGATGGACGGGTGGTGACATTCGGATCACCAGCGTTCCCGCGCATACTTCGGCGGCCATTCAGGATTTGTTCACCGAGTTGCGGCATCAGTACCTCATCACCTTCGAGCCGGGGCCCCGTCCGGGGTGGCACCCGCTCGAAATTCGTACCCGGAAGAAGAGCCTTGTTGTTCACGCGCGAGGGGGCTACATGGTTGGTCCCACGCGCAGCGGTAGTTAGTGCGTTTGTTGTCACAGGAGAGAGACCATCATGCGGAATAGTCTGTTTGCGGCGGCGCTGCTCACTTTGTCAGTGGCCGTGGCGCCGGCCTGCGCCACCAAGAAGTACGTGCGAACCGAAGTCGGCAACGTGAACTCGAAGGTTGACACGCTGGCCGGCACCGTCGAAGAGACGCAGGAGCGCACGCGCAAGAACGAAGAGCGTATCGGTCAGGTTGACCAGAAGGCCGAAGAGGCCGGCAAGTCGGCGACGGCCGCGCGTACGGCTGCGGACCAGGCCAATGCCGCGGCGCAGAAGGTTGACGGCCGCGTGACGACCGTGGACAACCGTGTCAGCTCGGTTGAGGCCGCGGCTCGCAAGCTCATTTTCGAAGTGACCCTCAGCGAAGATCAGGGCAACTTCAAGTTCGGTAAGACCGATCTTCCTGATGAAGCGAAGGCGCGTCTCGACCAGATGGTGCAGCAGCTGAAGACCGACACCAAGAACATCTTCATCGAGATCGAAGGCCACACCGACAACGTCGGCTCACCCGCGATCAACGAGAAGATCGGTATGGAGCGCGCGGAAGCGGTGAAGCGGTATCTCTACGAGCAGCACCAGATTCCGCTCCACAAGATGAACGTGATCTCCTACGGCGAAGAGAAGCCCGTGGCGCCGAACAACAAGCGCGACGGCCGCGCCCAGAACCGCCGCGTCGTCGTGAAGGTCCTGTCGTAAACAGACGCACGGTCGTTGATTGAGAGGGCGGGCCCGCAAAGGCCCGCCCTCTTTTTTATCGCATCCTTCCGAAGTCCACTCCCGTCCGCACAATTTCCTTTCCGCCGTCAGTCATCACGAGGTCGTAGCGTCCCTTCGCGTCGATCGCGTCGGCCGCAAACTGCACGACAAGCGTGCCACCCAACATGGGCTGGCCGTTGCCGAGGATCGGTGCCGCGTTCGGGTTTGGAAGAGCAGGCATGCCACCCGCTTCCGTGCGCGGGCCAAACCGCGGATAACGTTTGGTGGATTGCGCAGCGATGGGTTTCTCCTGACCACGGTTCAGCGTCATCACGTACGCCGGCACTCCGACGTAGTTGTTCAGTGGATGGAAGGTCAACTCGACGACCAGTTCGATGAGGTTCGGTGCCGCGCCGAGCGCTGCATTCGCCTCGCGCTGACCGAAGACACGGTCGCCCAGACGAGCCTTCGCCTCGGCTGCGAGAGCCACGCGATAGAACGGTGTGATCACGTCAATCCAATCCACCGGCGGACGCGCAACAACGAGTCGATAGCCGTTGTGAAAACGGGCGCGTTCGGCATCAAACCGCGACTGCCCAAGAAAGATTGCTTGTTCGATCGCGCGACGGTCGAGCACAGGCTCGAAGCCGGAGAGGCAGATCGTTCCGGCCAGTACGCAACACACGACGGCCAGACGCCGAGTCGCGCCGAAGCCGTAAGGCGCAGTCATGTGGGTAATGGTAAACGGGGGAATCGATGAGGGTGGAAGACGTGTGCGCCGCGGCGGGGACGCGACGCACACGATCCGAGGCCTTCCAACTTGCGTCAGTTGACCACGAACTTCCTCGACCAGCAGGAACCGGACCAGGATCGGGGGCCCATAGAATCAACGAGTTACCCCGGATCTTGATGTGCCTGGCTTACGGTTGGTGAAAACCGCTTTCGGTCGGCGGCGCTCCGTGTGATGTCTACTATTGCGCCATGGAGCTGAACGGGCGCGTCGCGCTAATCACGGGCGGGAAGCGAATCGGATCGGTTGTGGCGACGGAACTGGCGCGAGCCGGTGCCGACATTGCCATGGTCTACAGGCAGTCGCGGGCGGAGGCTGAGGAAACAGCCGCGGCCGTACGCGGGCTTGGCCGACGAGCAACGGTTGTTCAAGGCGACCTGCGCGACCCTGAGGCATGCGAACGCGTCGTCGACGAAACGGTGGACGCCCTCGGCCGTCTCGACGTGCTCGTCAACATGGCATCGGTCTATCACTCGAAGCCGTTCGACGAGCTCACGGTCAAGGATTGGGACGCGTCACTCGAGATTGATCTCAGGGCGGCGTTTTTGTGCGCACGCGCAGCGGCTCCCCACATGAGGCGTTTGCGAGGCGGGCGGATCATCAACTTCGCGGACTGGACACCGCGAAGTGGCCGGCCGCGGTACACAGGTCTTCTGCCGTACTACGTCGCGAAGGCGGGAGTCATCGCGCTTACCGAGGTGCTCGCCCTGGAACTGGCGTCTGATCAGATTCTGGTGAACGCGATCGCGCCCGGCCCGATTGTCGCGCCTGAAGGCGCGTCAGACGAGGAGTTCTCGGCTGTCGAGCGAGCCACACCGCTCGGCCATTGGGGCGGCGAAGGTGAGATTGCGAAAATGGTGCTCGCGCTGATCGACAGTGACTTCGTCACCGGCGAAACCATTCGTGTTGACGGAGGCCGTCATCTGAAATGACCGTGACGGCTGGCCGCCATCTGAAATGACCGTGGCGGCGGCCGGCCACCTGAAGTAGCGTGGCGGCGGATATCTGAAGTAGCTACAGTCGCGAGGTGATTGCCGACAGCACACCTGAGGCATCGTGCATCGGCAGATTGCAGATGCAGATGTGACGCACACCTTCGGCGCGCAGCGCGCGAATCGTTCGAGCGCACACGTCGGCTGCCGTCGCGCCGGTCGCGAACTCGTCAATCAAACCCTGTATTGGCACAGGCATGAACGAGCTCAGGATCTTCAAGGTCTTCGGACTCGCGCTGCGGTAATAGAACACGCAGAACATCCCTGGAATCGGCACGGGTCTGCGTTCGATCTCCGCAAGAAAACGTTTCACAGGATCGAGATCGACGTGGCTGACCACCTGCGTCAGATAGAACTCGGCGCAGAATCGCTCGTCGAGCAGGAAATCCACTTGCTGTGTGGCCGCGGCGTGTGGGTTCGCCCAGCCGCCGAGAATCAAGTCCGGTTCTTTCTTGCGAATCTCCTGTCGTAAGTCCCAGGCATGCTCCACGCAACGCGGCCGGCCGACCGTCTTGTCGCCGCCGAGCACCACGAGCGATCGAAATCCGTGCTGACGCGCTTGCGTTGCGTAGGATAGACAGAAGTCGAGTGAGTGCTTGCTCGTGAGAAACGGCACCACCATGTCGCGCGGCAATTCGCGGCCGAGATTGGCAACGAGATGCCGGAGGTTGTTCTCCTCCTGTGTGCCAACCGCGCTGTCGGTGAGGAAGACTGATACCTGCTGACGACTGAGGCGCCGAATCGCGTGATAGGTGTCGATCCACGCGTCCATACCTTCGGACGCGTCGAGCTCGGCGCGTGGAGGTCTGAGCTCCGCGGTTAACACCGGCGTCTGTTCGCGGAGCCGATCGACGAGCATGCTATCGAGTTGAACTGCGACCGCCCGTGGCAGGTGTCTCGCCGGAGATGGCACGCATCACAAAGTCGAACATCAGCTGACGGAGATGGCTGTTCAGTCGTCCGTCGGCGATACCGTGCCGCGACTTCGGATACACCATCATCTCGAAAGGCTTGCCGGCTTTCTGCAGCTCGTACGCAAACTGTACCGAGTTCTGCATGTGGACGTTGTCGTCCATGGTCCCGTGAAGGAGCAGTATGCGGCCCTGGAGTTTGTCGGCGGCGAAGCGCGGTGCAGTACGACGATAGCCGTCCGGATTGTTCTTCGGCAGCTTCATCAATCGTTCGGTATAGACGGTGTCATAGTCGCGCCAATCGGTCACCGGTGCACCGACGATGCCGGCCGACCAACTGGTGCTGTGTGTCATGGCGTACGCCGTCATGAACCCGCCGTAACTCCATCCGCTCAGGACCATCCGCGTCGAATCCACATACGGCAATTTCTTCAGCCATGCGACGCCGTCTTCGAGGTCCTGTAGTTCGAGCTCGCCGAGCCGTCCGTAGACCGGCCACTGCGACTCGACGCCTTTTCCGCTGGCGCTTCGGTTGTCGAGCACGAATACGAGAACGCCATGCTGGGCCAGCATCTGATGAAACATGTACTCGCGGCCGGCCCACTGGTTCTTCACCTGCGATGCGCCTGGTCCGGCGTAGGTGAACTGATACACGGGGTAGCGCCGGCTCGGATTGAAATCGACCGGCTTGATGAGCATGCCCTCCATCACGAACCCGTCGCGTGTCTTCACCTGCACGAATTCCGGCGTGGACAGTTGGTAGTCACGCAGCGCGGAAACCGGATTGAGATCGATCGCGCGGACATCAGCACCCGTGTTGCGATAGAGGCGCACCTGCGGCGGCGTGGTGACATTGCTCCACACGTCGGCGAAGAGCGTGAAGCTGGGATTGAAGATCGCGCGATGTGTGCCTTCGATCTGTGAGAGCCGCGTCAGGCCGGTGCCATCAAGGTTGATGCGATAGATGTCGGTCCCAATGGGGCTGTGCTCGGTTCCTGCGAAATACAGCACACCCGCGTCCTGGTTGATGCCGTACAGCGTGCGCACATCCCAGCGCCCATTCGTCACTTGACGCATCACCGTGCCGTCGGCGGCGATGCGATACAGATGCTTGAACCCGGTTCGCTCGCTGAACCACAGGAACGAGCCGTCTTTCAACCACAGCGGATCGCCGTTGTTGTTCACCCAGGCTTTGGTTGTCTCGCGAAGCAGCTTCCGTGAGCGGCCGTTCTCCACATCGGCCAGATTCAGATCGAGCCAGGTCTGCTCGCGATCCTGGATTTGATACACGACGCGCTGCGAATCCGGAGTCCAGTCCACGTC
>Ga0310810_10002768_pt1 | contig 18962 bp, 19 predicted proteins | sample NCmetagenome_FD_207641 | JGI IMG/M metagenome (GOLD analysis project Ga0310810, IMG submission 207641) | Soil microbial communities from experimental microcosm in Duke University, North Carolina, United States - NC | ecosystem: Engineered > Artificial ecosystem > Soil microcosm > Unclassified ...
AACAGTAAGTGGATACATAGATAGAAGCGAAATATGGAAAATAAAAGGAGATTCTCTTGAGAAGTTTTCAATAATTGAACGATTAAAGACAAACGGTACAGATAAAATCATACAAAGCCTTTCCTCAGAGCACCTTGAATTTATCGGTTTTGAGGACCCGGATATATTTATTGATGAAGCAATGGGGCTTACTCATATTTATTTCACGCTGCCTTTTCTCAATAGAAAAGAAAAACATGCCTTGGTGCATCTCGGGCATGTCGTAGGTAAAGATCTTGATTCATTAACGATGACTGAGCCGGTGCTTTTGGGAGATCCAAAAACATATGCTGGCGCAAAAGAAGTTTCGATCGCTCCGATCAATAGCAAAGGAGTTCGTTTGAATTTATTTGAATCAAGTAAAAAAGAAGCTGATTTTACGTATTCGACAGTCCGAGTCGCTATTGCAGAAGATATGAATAAGCCCTGGAAATGGGGCGACACCGTTTTTCATCCCAAAGAGCATGGCATTCCTTGGATCGCTGGACATGCATCTCCTGGACCACTATTGCCAAAGTCATTCATTGATATTGGTGAAGGAAAATTACTTGGTATCATGAATGGCCGCGAAGCCAATCAGAAAGTCGGTAATCAGACCAAGTACGGTATGTTTTCAGCTGGTTTATTTATATATGATTATGAAAAGGGAAAGATCGACTGGGTATCGCCAGAGCCGCTCATTCGAGACACGGAAGCCGTAACGATTACTTTTGCGAGCCAATTTATCGAGACGACGGCGGGTGAGGGTATTTTGTATGCACACGTCGATGATTCATTTGTGAGAGCGTATACGCTTTTTGCTGAGCGCATCAAAAAAATGCTTCCAATGTTACAATAATACTATGCCCATTGCCCCAAACATCATCGAAGTAAAAAACCTCAAGAAAGCCTATCACGACGGCGTGACTGAGACCGTCGCTCTTTCGGGCGTTACCTTCAATGTGCGTAAAGGGGAGTTCGTCGCCATCATGGGACCATCTGGATCGGGCAAGTCGACACTCCTTCATCTCCTTGGTCTCCTCGATACACCGACCTCTGGACACTATTCTTTCAATGGAAAGCAGGTCACCTCATACTCTGGCGACGAGCTCGCTCGTATCCGTAACCAAGAGATCGGCTTTGTCTTTCAGTCATTCAATCTGCTCGCCCGAACAACAGTTCTGGAAAATGTAAAATTGCCGCTCGTATATTCTCATGTCCCTGAACATGAGTGGGATGAACGTGCGACAAAGGCCATCGAAGCTGTGGGGCTCGGTCATCGCATCGGACATTATCAGGCTGAGCTATCAGGTGGAGAGCGCCAACGCGTCGCTATAGCACGCGCTCTTGTGACAGATCCAGAAGTCATCTTTGCAGATGAGCCGACAGGCAACCTCGATTCAAAGTCGGGCAAGATCGTCATGTCTATCATCCAAAAGCTCAATGAAAAAGAAGGAAAGACAATCGTTCTCATCACTCACGAAACTTCCACTGCTGAGCATTCGGAGCGCATCATCAGGCTCATGGACGGTGAACTTGAGAGTGATAGGCCGGTCAAAAACAGGCTGACAGCTGATGATGAGTACATAAAGTAAAGCTATGACATACCGACACTTATTTAAAACTTCACTCACAGGTCTCACGACGAATCGCTCTCGTTCGGCTTTGACGATCTTAGGCATCGTGATTGGTATCACTGCCATCATGCTCGTGATCTCTCTCGGTGGTGGAGCGCAGGCACTCATCCTCGGACAAGTACAAGGCTTGGGTACCAATACGATCGCCATTATCCCCGGACGCGAACCGACCGGTCCGTCAGATGTGAGCGCTCTTTACAGTGACTCGCTCAAGATCAAAGATGTACAGGCCCTACAAAATAAAGCTAACGTACCTGATTTGAAGTTCGTCATGCCGACAGTCTTTGGGGCAGGTACAGCGGCATATGAGGCAAATGCATATCAGGTGTCAGTGTTCGGCGCTACCGAACGCCTCGCTGAGATATTCGACCTTACACCGAACCGCGGCGAATTTTTCACCAGCGATGATGTGCTCTCGCGCACTGATGTAGTGGTGATTGGATCAAAGGTAGTAGAGCATCTTTTCGGCAGCGACAATCCAGTAGGGCAGAAGATAAAGATCAAAGGCAGAAATTTCAAAGTCGTCGGCACATTACCGCCAACAGGGGGAGGCTCGCTATTTAATTTCGATAGCATGACGCTCATGCCGTATACGACGGCGCAGGACTATCTCCTCGGCATCAAGTATTTTAACCGTATCATCACACAAACTGAGACTGATGCGCAGGTGCCAGCTGCCGCACAAGATATCGCGCGCACGCTTCGCGACTCGCATAACATCACTGATCCAACCAAAGACGACTTCACAGTGCAGACGCAGCAAGATCTCGCCAATCGTTTGAGCACCATCACCGGTGCGCTCACGTGGTTTCTTGTAGCGGTGGCCTCTATCGCGCTCTTTGTGGGTGGTGTGGGTATCATGAATATCATGCTCGTCTCAGTTACCGAGCGCACCCGCGAGATCGGCTTGCGCAAGGCGCTCGGCGCAACAGATAAAGACATCTTGTCTCAATTCTTGCTCGAAGCAGTTCTTCTCACGGCAATTGGTGGGTTGGTTGGCATTATTCTCGGCGCATCGTTGGCATTTATTATCGCCATAGTTCTATCGAAAGGACTTGGGGTGAACTGGCAGTTCATTTTCCCTTGGAATGGTGCGATCTTGGGATTGGTCGTTTCAGGTCTCATTGGTCTGATTTTTGGAGGATATCCTGCGAGCCAAGCTTCAAAGAAGAGTCCGATTGAAGCACTTAGGTATGAGTAGTGCAATGAGATTAGATATTAGTAATTAGAATAATTTTTAACAACATGCCATATTCATTTGATATAACTCTCATACATTTTTTTAGAAAGATATCTGTGCCCATGGCGCGCTTCGGACTTTTTGTTGTTTTCTTTTGGTTCGGCATTTTGAAGGTCCTTGGTCTGAGCCCGGCGACGCCGCTCGTACAGGCGCTGTTTGAGCAAACAATCTCTTTCATGAGCTTTCCGACATTCATTATCCTTTTTGGATTGTTCGAATGTCTCATCGGTATCCTCTTTTTGATGAGAGGTTACGAACGTGTCGTTATACCGCTTCTCTTTGTGCATATGATCACTACTTTTATGCCACTCTTGCTTTTACCCAGCGAAACATGGCAAGCTTTCATGGTACCTACTCTCGAAGGGCAATACATCATCAAAAACCTCGTTATTATAGCGGCTGCTATAGGTATTGCTTCACATTTGCATCCATGGCGACATCGTTCAAATACATAAGTCATTTAAACAATTTAATCTATCATCATGCTTATATTCATCGCTCTCAGCGCGCTCGCGGCAACACTTCTCGGTGGCCTTTTTGCGCTCCGCCTTCGCGATAAGCTCCACCTTATCCTCGGCTTCTCGGCTGGCGCCGTTATTGCGGTTGCATTCTTCGACCTCATGCCAGAATCGCTCGAGCTCGGTTCAGGATTTTTCTCAGCACATACGATCCTCACTATTGTCGCGATCGGTTTTATCATATATCTCATATTGGATCGTGTTGTTTTTCTTCATGCGCATGCGCATGAAGATGAGGAAGGGCAGGGGCACGACGAACACGCAGCCGCTCATAACCGAGGCATTCTCGGAGCCGCGAGCCTCTCTACGCACAGTTTCCTCGACGGTATTGCTATCGGTCTTGCATTTCAAGTTTCTTCAGCGGTCGGTATCATCGTGACGATTGCCGTACTAACACACGATTTTTCTGATGGCATCAATACTGTCAGCATGATTCTCAAAAATAACGGTACGCGCACCAAAGCTTTTCGTTGGCTAATGGTTGATGCTGTTGCGCCTGTGCTCGGTATACTTTCGACGCTTTTTTTCACTGTACCAGCTCAAGGTCTCGCTATCATACTCGCGCTTTTCTCTGGTTTCTTTCTGTATATCGGTGCGAGCGATCTCATCCCTGAGAGTCATCATGCTCATCCAAAGTTCCTCACTACCTTTATGACTATCCTCGGCGCTGGCGTGCTCTACCTCGCTATCAGTGTGATATAATCGGGTCTATGAAGCCTCATATACTCATTCTTGGTGCGGGATTTGGCGGTATGTATGTTGCGCGCGAACTCAAGTCTCTCGTCAAAAAAGGCGAAGTCGACGTGACTATCGTCAACGAAACAAATTATTTCCTCTTCACACCTCTTCTGCATGAAGTTGCGACGGGTGCGCTTGCACCGCAATCAGTCGCTGAACCGCTCCGCGAAATATTTGCTGGCACGGATATCAAGATATGTCAGGGAACAGTGACATCGATTGATCGCGAGCACCGTATGGTCACTGTTCTCGGAGATGTGAATGGTGACGATATTCATCATCGCATCAAACATGAGATTGCCTATGATTTTCTCGTCATTGCAACAGGTGCTACGACCAACTATTACAATATTCCTGGTGCGGATATTCATACATATCCTCTCAAGACTCTGGCTGATGCGGCTGAGATTCGTCGTCGCGTGATCGATTCATTTGAGGAGGCGATACTCTGTGATGATCCGATCGTCCGTGCGCGGCTCCTTTCTTTCGTTGTTGTCGGTGGTGGTCCAACTGGCATCGAGATCGTTTCTGAGCTCGCGGAACTCATCAAAGGGATGGTCAAGCGCTATTACTATGATACGAAATGCAATCCGAATGAAGCAGGCAGCTGTGGCCCAGAAGAGCCGACAATAACTCTCATCCACGCAGGTCCCGAGCTGCTCCAACAGTTCAGTCCAACGCTTCGTGAGGCGGCAGCAGATAAGCTGACAAAAGCAGGGGTTAAACTTCAGCTCAGCGCTACAGTGATCAATGTTACTCCTCGCGGTTTGGAGCTCGCGAACAATACGACAGTATCAGCGTCGACAGTCATCTGGGCGGCGGGTGTAAAGCCGATCATTCCTCCATTTGTCGGAGATATGCCGGCGCTCATCGGGGGACGTCTCGTAGTAGATGAATATTTCCGTCTCAATGGCGATGAAAGGGTTTTTGCTTTGGGTGATGTGGCGGGCTATATAGATATGATGCATACGACTGCTGAAAAGCCGATGACCTTGCCGATGCTCGCTCAAGTTGCCGTGGGCCAATCCCGTCTTGTAGCAAAAAATATCTGCGTGTTCACCAAAGGAAAGAAAATGAAAAAGTTCGAGTATCATTCAAAAGGATCGATGGTCTCAGTGGGGCAGTGGTTCGCTATCGGGGAGATATTCTCGATGAAGATAGCGGGACGTCTGACATGGTGGCTCTGGCGCACAGTGTATCTCTTCAAGTTCATCTCATGGAAAAAACGCTTGCGCATCGTCATCGATTGGACACTCGATGCATTCTATCCGAGAGATATTACGAAGTTGTAATATAAAAACCGCGTAGGTCCGCGCTAAGTGGACGTTGCGCGGGCATGATTTCGTTAAATTAAAAAAGCCCGCTTCCAAAAGGATAGCGGGCTTGTGTTCAAAAGGATTTATGGAATCCAGCACTTGCGAGCAGTTCATGGTCATCGCTCGAGAGGCTTGCGAATAGGAGTCCATTATACCAACCTTTACCCATCGCGTGAGTTATCGAGACAGACCAGTTCAGCTTATTTGAGTTATCGTGCAAGCTTGCCAGTTCGTATGAGCTGCCAAAGGTTAATGCTGATGACCATGGTAAGAAGAAGGAGATCTGCTCATCGATCGACGATCGAAGGAGGATGGGGTCGTAGTGACAGCGTATGAGCGCTGCACCAATCGATCTCCCGTCACCCCAGTGACCGAAGCGCGCGCTGCCATAGAAGTATCCGTCCAGTGGACGAAAACCATATGTGATTGTGTTGTTCGATCGTATATCGTCCCACCATGTCATTTGCGCTGCAATCGGTGTTTGCCTTGTGGACTTGATAGATTCCTCTGTCGTCTGTGCGAAGGTGCCGATGATCAAGTTTTCGAACCAGTTCTTGGATTCAAAGATACCTGGAACTTTGACGAGGCTTTCGCGAAGACTATTGAGCACTGCATGTTGCATGGCGCTTTTGCCTGCATTGGCATAGCTGACATTCAGGTCGCGGCCATGGTTCTCTTCACGAAGCCATCGTGTGGTGGACTGCCACCCAAAGGAATCGGAGAAAACGACCGTGCTGCGCGTATCGAATTCATCACGCGCCATCTCTGGCCACGTTTGGGCGACTTGTGGTGGTTCGAGTAGGGAGTAATCAGAGAAAGTGCCTGGGGTGTTAACAACGTTATTCGTCGTTACCGCCCAGGCTACCGTGTGTGAGATGACCAATAAACAGGCCGTATAACAGGCCCTTTTAAGGCTATTTTTCATAATACAAGGAGGTGGAGGTTTGGTTGGTTTGTGGCTGAAAGGAACAAGGGAACTCGTCGTATCATAGCTCTCCCTAGGGGGATAACAAGGGGGTAGGTTCATATCCTGTGGATGCCTTTTTGGAGGGGGTATGGTAGTACGTATCTGTTATACTTGTACGTATATGAAAGGAGAAACGCTCACAGAAAAAATATTGTTCGGTCTTGATATTGTCTTGGTCACCGTAAATATTCCCATACTTCTTTCTCTACTCTTGCCGTCATCTCTCCAGATTCCTTACGCATCAGTAATATTTGCAGTGCTCGCATTTCTTGGTCTCATCCCCGTAGCGATCAGTGCGGCAAAATCATTGCTCGATAAAAAGCTCTCAGTCGATCTCCTTGCTGCTATTGCCCTTGTTTTCTCGCTTCTCTCAAAAGAATGGGTCTCAGCTGCATTCATTACACTCATGCTGGCATTCGCACGTCTCTTTGATCGCATCACTGAAGCTCGCGCAAAAAAGACAATTCAGAGCTTGATGAAGTATAACGTCGAGCGCGTTCATCGAAAGATCGGCGATACGATAGAGGAAGTTCATATTAGCGCCATCAAAGCAGGTGACATCGTCGTAGTCGAAGCGGGCGATCGTATGCCAGTTGATGGTATCGTCGAATCGGGTGAAGCGGATGTGAATGAAGCGTCGCTTACCGGCGAGAGCGAACTGGTCCACAAAAAGACAGGGTCAAAAGTATATACGGCGACGGTGAATGAGTCAGGATCACTCATCGTTAGAACAGAGAAGATTGGCGCAGATACAACGCTCTCGCGCATGATTGCTCTCGTCGAAGAAGCTGGTCGCGACAAAAACGAAGCTGAGCGCGCGGCAGACAGGTTCACTCAATGGTATATCTTTCTGTCTCTGATCGCTGTCATCGTCATGTATTTCTTTGGGTTGTCAGCGAGAGAGATATTGGCCGTGCTTCTCGTGGTATGTGCCGATGATATCGCTGTGGCTATACCGCTTGCATTCACCGCCGCCATCTCTCATGCTGCTCGTCGTGGCGTCATCGTCAAAGGCTCGAGCGCATTCGAGCAGTTGTCCAAGATGAAATTTGTCCTGACTGATAAGACCGGTACGCTCACCAAGGGCAAGCCGAAGATCGTCGATATTCGCTCGTATGATCCAAAATATTCTATAGACGAGATCGCTATTCGCTTCTTTATGGGAGCATCAGAGTCAAATCATATCGTTTCAAAGGCTATGACTGAGTATGCTGTTGAACATAAGATGAAGCAGCATACGCCGGATGATTTTGAGGAAGTGTCAGGTAAAGGCATCGTATTCAAACATGACGGCTCGAATATGCTCATGGGCAGATTATCATTCATGCAAGAAAAAGGCTGCACTATCTCCGAGCAGATTCCAAGAGATATTATTTTAGAAAAAGATAATGGCAGAGGCGTGGCTTGTCTCGCAGTTGACGGCGTCGTTATCGGACTCATCTCATATCAAGATGAGCTTCGTCCACGAGTGAAGGAGATCATTAAAGAAACCAAAGAGCTCGGTGTCCTCGAGTGGCATATGCTCACCGGAGACAATGAAAAATCAGCCGCCGCTGTTTCTGCTCAGATCGGTATCCGCCATTATCATGCCAATATGACGCCTGAGGGTAAGGTTGATTTTATCCGTCATTTTGAAAAGGAGCATTCCGGTCGGGCTACGCATGCTGGCAAAAAAACTGGCAAGGGAATCGTTGGCTATATTGGCGACGGGGTCAATGATGCAGCCTCGCTCGCTCTGGCTGATGTCTCTATTGCTATGGGTGGCATTGGCGCTGATGCAGCTATCGAAGCATCAGACATCACTATCATGAAAGATCATCTCGATCGTCTGCCTGAGACCATGAAGATTGCGCGCAAGGTTCGCGGCGTCATGAAAGGGAATTTCTGGATATGGGGTATCACCAATATCATCGGCCTCGGTCTGGTTGCATTTGGCGTCATCGGTCCTGCTGGCGCAGCAACATATAATTTTCTGACAGATTTTATACCTATCGTCAACGCTCTCAGGGCAGGGAGGAAATAGGGTATAATTAAAGCATTATAAAAGGTCAATTTTAATATTCGCGTATTCGTACGCAACACGCATATGGCACTTGTATTTCTCATTGCTCGCATCGTTCTCGGTTTGTATTGGTTGGAGACAGCATATAACCATCTCGTCAAATCAGCAGGCCTTATCGGCTATGCACAGATGAAAGGGGTCAAGTCACCAAAGGTTGCAATCATAGGTTCAGGCATCCTCGCTCTCCTCGGCGGCCTTTCGATTATCCTTGGCATCCGACCGCACTACGGTATCTTGCTCCTCGTTATTTTCCTCCTCGGCGTGTCATTCAAGATGCATGCATATTGGAAAGCAGAGGATCCTATGCAGAAGATGAATGAGAGGATCAACTTCACCAAGAATATCGCTCTCGCTGCTGCCATCCTTGCTCTCGTAGCAGTCGCTCAGCCGTGGGTATATGGTTTGAATTGGTAAATACGCCTATGTTTGACCCAAAAAAACTTTCAAAAATCATAGAAGGGGATGTTAGTACGAGCGCATATAGTCTCGATAAAGCCAGTCATGACGCTTCTCTGTTTGAAGTGAGGCCGACGGTTGTCGTCTCACCAAAAAATGTCGCTGATGTAGAGAAGCTGGTTCGTTATGTCGCTGATGAAGCGCTTCACCGATCGAATTCGCCGACACAAGAACCAAAGTTAACGCTCACCGCACGCTCGGCAGGTACTGATATGTCTGGTGGGCCACTCACAGAGTCTATCGTCGTTGATTTCACCAAGAGTTTCAATCATATAAAGGAAGTCAAAGAAAAAGCACTTGATCCAATCGCTGGAGTTGAGATCACGGGGTTTGCAGTGACTGAGCCAGGCGTATATTATCGTGATTTCGACAAAGCAACGCTTGCAACAGGCGGACAGATCATGCCGAGCTATCCTGCTTCGCGTGAGCTCTGTACGGTTGGCGGTATGGTGGCGAACAACTCTGGAGGAGAGAAGACGCTCACCTACGGCAAGACCGAACGCTATGTGCGTCGTCTCAACATGGTCACCGCTGACGGCAAGCAGCATGAGTTCCGTCCGCTCACCATGCATGAGCTCGAACAAGCAAAAAAGTTTCCTTCATTCGAAAGTGATATATATCGCAAAATGCACGAGCTCATCGACAACAACTACGATCTCTTACAAAAAGCAAAGCCTGTCGTTTCGAAGAATTCGAGCGGATATTTCCTCTGGAATGTATGGGATAAAGAAAAGGGTATATTCGACCTGACAAAGATGATTGTTGGCTCTCAAGGCACACTTGGCCTCGTCACTGAGATTGAATTTGCTTTGGTAAAACCAAAGAAGTATTCGCACATGGTTGTGGTCTTCCTCAAAGATTTAGCGCAACTTGCGCCAACAGCTACACATATCATGGAATTCAAACCAGAGAGCTTTGAGTCATATGACGACCATACGTTCAAAGTGGCACTCAAATTTTTGCCTTCACTTATAAAAAGAATGAAAGGTAATATCATTTCACTTGGACTCCAGTTCATACCGGAAATGCTCGCGGTTATCCGTGGTGGCGTGCCAAAGATGGTTCTTATGGCAGAGTTTACTGCTGATACTGACGAGGAAGCACTTCGTCTCGCGGTCGCTGCGCATGATTCGCTCAAAGGCATCCATGAAAGCTCCTTGGTAACCAAGACTGCTCGCCAGTCAAATAAATATTGGGTGATACGCCGCGAAAGTTTCAATATGTTGCGTCAGCATGTGAAGGGTCTCCGCACAGCACCATTCATTGATGACTTTGTCGTGCCACCAGAGACATTGCCGAAGTTCCTGCCGCGCCTCTACGCTATCCTCGGCCAGTATGAGCATGACATCACCTATACGATCGCAGGTCACGTTGGTGACGGCAACTTCCATATCATCCCTCTCATGAACCTCAATGATCCGAAATCTCACACGATCATTGAAGATCTGTCGGTGAAAGTCTACAAGCTTGTCCATGAGTTCAACGGTTCGATTAGTGGCGAGCACAATGACGGTATCATCCGTACGCCATTCGTAAAGATGCAATATGGCGAAGAAGTCTACAAGCTCTTTGAAGAAGTCAAAAAGATCTGGGATCCGCAAGGCATCTTCAATCCAGGCAAGAAAGTAGGGGGTACGCTCGAATATGCGTTCAAGCATTTGGTCAAAAATTCATAAATGAAAGCGTTATAGATTACCAAGTCATACGTCAACATGCATATGCCATCAGCGATATCAGTAAAAAATCTCAGCAAAACATTTAAAGGCGGCTTTGAAGCAGTGAAAGATGTCTCATTTGAAGTGCCAAAAGGCAGTACCTTTGCTTTTCTCGGTCCCAACGGAGCTGGCAAGACGACGACTATTCGTATGCTCACGACGCTCCTTGCGCCGACTTCTGGTGCGATCACTATCAACGGTTTTGATCCTGCGCATGATCCGCATGCTGTCAGAAAATCATGCGGCATTGTATTTCAAGATGCCAGCCTCGACGATGATCTTTCCGCATATGAAAATATGTCTTTTCACGCCGGTATCTTCGGTGTTCCAAAGAAAGAGGCAAAAGGGCGCATCGAAGAATTGTTGAAATTCGTCGAGCTTTGGGATCGCAAAGATGATTTTGTAAAGAATTTTTCTGGGGGCATGAAGCGCCGCCTCGAGATAGCGCGAGGACTCCTCCACACACCTGCAGTGCTATTTCTCGATGAGCCGACTGTCGGTCTAGATCCTCAGACACGCAATCATATTTGGTCATATATCAAGAAGCTCAATACTGAAAAAGGGTTGACGGTCTTCTTTACTACGCATTACATGGATGAAGTCGAACGCGTCGCTGATCATGTCGTCGTCATCGATCATGGAGGCATGGTTGCTAGTGATACGGTGCAGGGCATCATCTCAAAGAATGGGGGGACAACGCTTGAGGATGCATTTATCAAACTGACCGGCCATGATATACGCGAAGAAAGCGTCGATGCAGTCGATCATCTCCGTTCGATGCGCAAGATGTTCGGTGGCAATAAAAAATAAGATATGAACTCAACTACTCTCACAACAATCTATATACTCTGGCTCCGGCAGATAAAAAAGTATTTCCGTTCAAAGTCGCGTATCATCGGGTCGCTCGGACAGCCATTGCTCTTTCTGCTTGTTCTCGGCTTCGGTCTCGGTCCGATATTCCAAAAGGGCGGAGGAGGTGACTATATACAGTTCCTCTCGCCGGGCATCATCGCCATGAGCATTCTTTTTGCGTCAGTTTTCTCGGGTATAGAGATCATTTGGGATCGTCGCTTCGGTTTCCTCAAAGAAACGTTGGTTGCCCCGGTTAGCCGTACGGCAGTCATGATCGGGCGCACGCTCGGCGGAGCCACCACTGCCTTTTTCCAAGGAAGCATCGTGCTGCTCATCACATTCTGTGTCGGGTTCCATACGACTATTATTGGGGCCCTGCTGAGCCTGATAGTCATGTTCGTTATCGCAGTTATTTTTGCTGGACTCGGCACAATCTTTGGCTCTCTCATGCAGGATATCCAAGGGTTCGGTCTCATAGTCAATCTTCTTGTCATGCCACTCTTCTTTCTTGCAGGTGCGTTATTTCCACTCGATACAGCACCTGTTGCTATACGAGCAGTATCGGATATCAATCCGCTCACCTATGGCGTCGATGCGATGAGGCATGTGCTCACCGGCGTTGTTCATTTTAGCCTATGGACGGATGCATTCGTCCTTGCTGGTGTTGTGGTGCTGGCCATCACCGTCGGAGCATATCTCTTTTCAAAGATTGAAGCATAATATTTTCTGAATGAAACCTACTCACGTCACAGTAAACGATATGATGCAGTCGGGCTACGCATATGAGCTGACTGAACCAAGAGGGAAAAACTATGACCCTGAGTTCAAGCCACAGCTTACGCCGCAAGAGATGCTCGAGCTCGGCGTTTTCGGCGGTGTGTATATGCGCGACTGCGTGCAAGAATTTCCTGAGGAATGGTTCGTCCATGCCAAGCTTGCACCTAAAGGGAGTAACGAGCATGATGCAAAACTGAATTTCTTTGGCGTCAATGCAAGCCAGCCTCTCTCAGTCTGGAGGGCAAAAGGCTGGATCCATCCCGATGATCCTAGAGGCTGGTTCCAGTGGTATTGTCGCTACTATATGGGGCGGCGTCACCCAGATGATGCCCGTCAAATCAAGCGTTGGAAGGCTATGAGGCGCCACATAGCTCAAATAGCCCATAACTGTAGGCCTGGCGATGAGACGTGCCATACACGGCAGCGTCAAGCGCTTATGCACTGGGCATACGATAGTCGAAAGATGTAGGGTGTACTATAATATGGCTATAATTAATCTAAATTATCATGGCTGAAAAATTGCAACTCATTTTGATATTCGTAGCGGTTATCTGTGGCGTGGTCTCAGCGACATATTTTTATACTTCGGCCGGTATCTTCATGAATCTCTTGAGAAAGCCATTGCGCCTCATTTCATCTGGAATGTTCTTGATTGCGATCGGCGTTCTTCTCGCCGCATTCATCTCGTATGAATCTCAGCTAGGTCTCGAACTATATGTAGGCAATATCCCATTGTCAGCATTTTTCTATATTTTGTATATCATCGGCTCTATCGTGATAGGCCTCGGCGCGCGTCAGTTCGCGACGCACCCGAGCGGCAACAATGTAGTGGATGTTTCGATGAATCGTAGTTAATAACGTAATACAACTCAATACTATGAAGCATTATGTCGTTGATGAAAACCCAATCTCGCATCTCTTGTTCAATAATACTAAAGCCTCGTGGTTCTGGTTTATCGTCCGTATCTATGTCGGATATGAATGGTTGATAGCAGGATGGGGGAAAGTGACAAGTCCTAGTTGGACGGGCCCTACTGCTGGTGGCGCATTGTCAGGATTTTTAAATGGGGCTCTCGCAAAAACTGCATCCGCACATCCAGATGTACAAGGATGGTACGCATATTTTTTGGAGCATGTTGTTTTGGCTCACGCACATACGTGGTCATATTTTGTCGCATATGGGGAACTCTTGGTCGGCCTTGCGCTCATTCTCGGTATATTCACCGGTGTCGCTGCTTTTTTTGGTTTATTCATGAACCTCAATTATCTTTTGGCGGGTACAGTTAGCACGAATCCAGTACTATTCGTTCTTGGTATCGGTTTGGTCATGTCATGGAAAGTTGCGGGGTATATCGGTCTAGATCGTTGGTTGTTGCCTATGCTCGGAACGCCGTGGAGGCCCGGAAAGGCTTTTGATAAAAAATAAATACCTATCTCGTACGGGCGACAGGGAGCCGATGAGCGAGGTGGAGCTTATAAAGATAGTTGAAAAGATTAAGAAAGCGCTGTAAGAAAATCTAAATCTTACTCATACCTCAGTGCCTCTATAGGATTGAGCCTCGACGCTCGGCGCGCAGGATAGTACCCAAAGACGATACCAATGAACGCTGAGACGCCAAAGGCGAGGATGACAGATGTGGAGGATATGCTCGTCGTCAGTATGCCGAGCGCCGTGACGATATAAGCCACGATCCAGCCCAGCGCTACACCGATGCCTCCGCCGACGACAGTGAGTGCCACTGCTTCTGCCAGGAACTGGAAACTGATGTCGCGCCGCTTTGCGCCGATAGCTTTGCGCAGACCGATCTCGCGCGTGCGTTCGGTCACGGTGGTGAGCATCATGTTCATGATGCCGATGCCGCCGACGATGAGTGATATGCCAGCTACCGAGCCGAGAAGGTAAGTGAATGTGGTGGTGATGCTCGAAGCGGTAGAAACAATATCAGCCATGTTTTGTACATTGAAGTCGAGTTTGGTCGTATCTTTGATCTTGTGACGTGCAACCAAAAGATCCGTGATGTCAGTTTGGACTTGAGTCATGACAGTTGAGTCAGTAGCTGAGATGCTGAGCGAAGTGACATATGCGGAACTGCCAAGCAAGAATAACTGCGCTGATGAAAGGGGGATATATATGACATCATCCTGATTGCCGAAGCCGCCTGTGCCTTTTGAAACTGTTACGCCGATGACTTTGAATTCCATGCCATTGATGCGGAGTGTTTGCCCGACAGCTTCGATGCCATCGCCAAAAAGATCGCTTGCGGTTGTGGGTCCGATAACGGCTACCTTTGTGCGATTCTGCACATCTTGGTCAGATATGAAGACGCCATCATTTACTGAGGTGTTGTGGACTGTCGCATATGCAGGCACCACGCCGGTTACAGATGTATTTGTGTTGGTGCCTCGTGCGGTGATTTGATAGCGCCCAGTCACTTCGGGGGAGATGGCGCTGATATTTTTGACGTCAGCAGTGATCGCCGCGACGTCTTCTGTGGTAAGGGTTTTCGCCGAACCGCGACCAGCAGATGCGCTATAGCCGAAACTGCGAGTTGCTCCCGGCGAGACCGTGATCAGGTTGGCGCCGATAGACTGGATACGCGAAGTGATCGAAGCTTGAGCGCCTTGGCCGATCGATACCATGATGATGACTGAGCTGATGCCAATGATGATGCCGAGCATAGTGAGCGTCGTGCGCACTTTATTTGCAGTGAGGGCAGAGAACGTTTCGTGGAGTATGTCTTTGGTAGTCATGGAAATTAGATCAATTAGGTCAATTAAAAATTGTACTCATGCCTTTCGCTTGGCGTGCTCAATAATTCTCTTGTTGTGTGATTTTCCGTCCTCAACGATGAGCCCGTCTTTTATATAAATGATACGGTCAGCGTGCTCAGCCACTTCACGCTCGTGGGTGATGAGGACGATGGTGCAACCGAGATCTTTGTTGAGTCGCTGGAATGTGCCAAGTACGATGTCTCCTGTCTGTGAGTCGAGGTTGCCGGTCGGCTCGTCCGCAAGGATGAGCGAAGGATTGTTGACGAGTGCGCGGGCGATGGCGACGCGCTGTATCTGTCCGCCGGAGAGTTGATTTGATTTGTGATTGTAGCGATCTTCGGAAAGTCCTGCTGACTCGAGAGACTTTCTAGCGCGCTTTTCGCGCTCAATCTCAGGCACACCTGCATATATGAGGGGGAGTGTGACATTACGCATCACTGTCGCGCGAGGCAGGAGATTGAATGATTGAAAGACGAAGCCTATCTGATCGCGGCGTATCGTCGCGAGTTCGTCATCTGAAAGCTTTGACACATCTTTGTTGTCGAGCTTGTAGATGCCCGAAGTCGGCGTATCGAGCGCGCCCAAGATGTGCATGAGGGTTGATTTGCCTGATCCTGATGGTCCCATGATCGCTACGAATTCGCCGTCAGTAATCTCAAATGACACCCCGCGCAAAGCCTGGGTCTCATTGTCGCCCATGACATATGTTTTTTTGATATTTTTTACTTCGATCATATTAGAGTGCTCCGGGTGGAGGGCCGCCAGCTCCCGTGTTTACATATGTCGCATTCGATGCGCCAGATGTTGTGGTGCGAATGTTTGCTCCACCTGATGTCGTCGTACGATTTGCGCCCTGCCTGTTGCCCCCAAGTAGCCCGCCGAGAAGGCTGCCGCTCGTCGCAGTAGTTGTCGTCGTGCCTTTGGCGACTGTGGTTGTTTTTGTGACGACTGCTTGTCCTGCACTCAAACCACTCGTGATCTCAGTGTTCGTGTCATCTGCATCGCCGATGCTGACGACGACTTGAGTAGGAGCGATTGTTGATGTGACCGTAATGCCCGCAGGCGCTCTGTTCGTAGATGTCCGAGCGAATGATCGCGTGCTTGATGAAGTAAGATTGGTAGAAGAGGTCATCGCTGTTTCTAGCACTTGAACATAATGGATATTGCCGCGGGTTTTGATTGCACTCGATGGTACGAGCAGAGCGCCGGTTTTTTCTTCGGTGACTATCGTCGCATTGAGGCTCATGCCTGGTTTGATGCGAGGATCAACTGTATTTATCAATATCTTTACATTGTACGTTACGACGCCTGAGCTCACGGTGCCTACGAGATCAACTGAGCTCACGGTGCCTGTCGCCGTCAGGCCATCGATAGCATCAAAAGTTATGGCGACAGGCTGACCTTGTTTGACCTTCGCTGCATCGATTTCATTGAGGGATATAGTAGAGATCTTTTGTTCTCCTATAATCGTCGCAATAGCTGCGCTGCCTGCCTGACTATAGACTGAAGCACTGATCTTTCCGACGATGCCATCGAATGGTGCACGGATAAAATAATTATCGTATGTCTGCTGCGCTTGCGCCAAGTTGAGCCGCTGAGACTGGAGGTCGAGTGTGTCTGTTCCGCTCAAAAGAGTGGCGAGCGAGTTGGTGCTTGTTTGAATAGTGTTTCGTGCAGACAAAATAGAGGACACATCTGCATTTGTCGTGTTGGACCATGCGTTGACATTTGCAGCAGCGCTCGAAGCAGATCCTGCGTCGTACTCAGGTTGTGTTGAAGTGATAAAGCTGATCGCTGATCGTGAGCTCGTGACCGCTTCGGCCACATCTTTCGTCATGGTGTATGTGTCGCTCAAAAGTTTGTCGATGCTCGATGTGGCGCTATCACGGCTGAGTGTTTTGAACGAGACGAGGGCAGTATTGTATTCGACAACAGCTGTGTCATATTTTTGCCCAGCGATCTGGCGGTATTCTCGCGCAGTTGGTGTCAGATATGACGAACGTTGATCGCTCAAAAAGCCGTTTTGGCCATAGAGCATATCTTTCATACCAGAGATGATATTCGGTAGATCGGTGAATGCGACTGCAACTGCACTGAATCCGCTGTCATATGATTTTGTGACACTGCTTTGTGCCTCGGATACATCAGCTGCTTTTGGTGGAGTGGTCAATTTTTCCATAGCGATTTGCGCGCTTTGGAGAGAGCGGAGCGCATCGGTCGAATCAATTGTAGCGATAAGATCATTTTTTCTAACGTGATCTCCTACAGAGACATTGATAGAGGTGATAGTGCCGCTCACTTTGCTGGTCAGGTCGAGTTGGTTGAGGGCTGATACTTGGCCAGTGCCGGTGACGGTTTGAGTGAGGGTACCAAGATGGGCTACGCTGAGAGTGTATTGAGTCTCTGAGCCGCTGTTCGATATTTTTGCGTATATCGCATAGCCTCCGCCTATGATTGCCACCAAAATTATAAGAGTCCATATCTTATGTGCACCAGCGAATGCTATCGATCTGGCTATATATTTTTTTATTGATTTCATTGATTCGGTGTAGCGTTAGCGCAGCATATAACTGCTGCTGCTCGTGGTTGCTTGGACAAAAGGCGAAGGCATGATACGAACAAGCGTTGCATTAATCCTGCCTTGCATATCGGGTTCGCCGATAACGATCACTGCAGAACCGATACGAATATCGTCAGTTGAAGCTTGAGAGTGGAGCGTACGAATGAGGGTGCTCGAACCGATAACCACGATCTTCTCTGCCTCATGAGGACCTTTGATGGCAAAAGAAGGGAAGTTGATGCCTACTACAGATCCGAATGCGCCATGAGGCATCGGTTGAACATCGTCAGTATCGCTGAAAAAAGGAGAGTGTGGCCCGCCGAATTCACGTGAATAATTGGAACTCCATTCGTATGAAAATTCGGTCACTTTGTGGCCGACGTATATGCCTGCGCCGAATATGACTACTCCGACAAATATAAAACTCAAATATCTGAGCACGGCGGCATACCTGTCTGATTGCACCGTTTTCAACATGTCTGCGATTTTCATAAAATATAATAATTAAAATAATAAGGCGTGATTTGTCGTATTATGCGGTGGCATATGACGATCTGTGTTCGCGGCTGAGTCGGCTAAAGTAGCTTGCACTACGACGAAGCGAATATGCTCCGACGAGCACGAGTCCCAATACAAGACCGGTCTCGAGTATCGGTGCGGATTCTATGATAGTAAATGCGTACGTTTTCCATGAACTGATCATCGACGCGCTGTCGCTCATGCCGAGAGATGCATATTCAAAAAATCCTGAGTTGTGAGCCTTGGTCAACATCTGTTGTCCTGCAGGTGCAAGTGCACTCACCGTAGCTATAACTAAACTAGTATGGATACCAGCACGTATACGTATCCTGATTATCTGCGCCTTGTGCACGCGTGACATGATCGACACTGAGATCTCATGTCGAGGTGTGGCGAGCGGCATTGAGTCAAATAGTTTCTTGTACGTTTCTTCAGGTTTCATTGTAATAATATTACGAATACAGTGGATATTTCGGTGCACGTATGATATTAGGGACGAATATGGATAAGTGAGTCTCGGATCTTCTCGAGCGATCGGCGGTGCCAACTTTTGACGGTGTTCATCGGACGTTTCAGTGTCTCAGCGATCTCTTCGAATGTCATGTCTTCACGGTAGTGCATGATGAGCACTGCGCGGTGATCGGGGTGCAGCACGCTCATCGCATTATCGAGCTGCTTTGATAGCTCGGCGCGCGAGAATAGCTCCGAGGGAAGCGGTTCAGTGTCAACGACGCTTTCAGCAAAGCCCGATTCGTCCTCAGTGCCAGCTGATCCCGCATCGATCTCGGAAAAGCTCGTCATCTTTTTCTTTTTTA
>Ga0310810_10002770_pt1 | contig 18956 bp, 16 predicted proteins | sample NCmetagenome_FD_207641 | JGI IMG/M metagenome (GOLD analysis project Ga0310810, IMG submission 207641) | Soil microbial communities from experimental microcosm in Duke University, North Carolina, United States - NC | ecosystem: Engineered > Artificial ecosystem > Soil microcosm > Unclassified ...
GAACGGGTCGTTATTGTCGGGGCCGGGCATGCCGGGTTTCAGCTCGGCGCCTCGCTGCGGCAGGGCGGGTTCGACGGCACGATTGTCCTGCTGAGCGATGAGCCGGTATTGCCATATCAGCGGCCGCCGCTCTCCAAGGATTATCTCGGCGGGAAGATCGGGCTCGATCTCCTGCTGATGCGGCCGGAGGCGTTCTACCGCGACCACCGTATCGACTATCTGCCGGGTGCCCGGGCCGCCGAGATCGACCGCGCCGCCAGGCAGCTGCGCCTCGCCTCGGGAGAGAGGCTCGGTTACGACCACCTCGTCTTGGCGACCGGAGCACGCAACCGGGTCCCGCCTCTGCCCGGCATCGAGCTCGACGGCATCTCGTACCTGCGCAATCTCGCCGAGACCGATGAATTGCGCGAGCGGCTTGACGCCGCCGAGCACATCGTCGTCATCGGCGCCGGGTTTATCGGGCTCGAATTCGCCGCGATCGCGCGCGCCAAGGGGAAGCCCGTCCGCATCCTGGAACTGACAGACAGGGTCATGGGCCGCGTCGTGTGCCCGCCGACCTCGGAATTCTTCGCCGCCGCGCATCGAAGCAAGGGCGTCGAGTTCAGCTTTGGCGCGCAGGCCGTGCGCATTGCGGGGCGAGACGGCAAGGTGGACCACATCGAGCTCGCCGATGGGCAAAAGCTGCCGGCCGATCTCGTGCTGGTCAGCATCGGCGTCGTGCCGAACGGCGAGCTGGCGGCCGAAGCGGGGTTGGGTGTGCAGAACGGCATCGTCGTCGACGCGCAGCTCCTGACCGAGGACCCGGCGATCTCGGCGATTGGCGATTGCTGCGCTTATCCGTCGGTGCATGCCGGCGGCGCGATGACCCGGCTCGAAGCGGTGCAGAACGCCGCCGACCACGCGCGCTGCGTCGCCGACCGCCTCCTCGGAAAACCGCGCTCCTATGCGGCATTGCCGTGGTTCTGGAGCGAGCAAGGGGAGCTGCGGCTGCAGATTGCCGGGCTCACCGCCGGGCACGACCACACCGTGCTGCGCGGCTCGGTCGAGAGTGGCGAGTTCTCGGTCTTCTGCTATCGCGACGGGAAGCTGCTCGGCATCGAGTCGATCAACCGCCCGGCCGATCATGCGCATGCCCGCCGCTTGCTAGCGGCCGGCCGGCAGGTGACACCGGAGCAGGCCGCCGACGGCAGCTTCGATCTGCGCGCCACCGCCTCGGCCCGGCCGGGTTAGCCGCGAGCGGATGAAGCTCCCCCGCAGCCCGGCGGCTGTCATCTTCGACATGGACGGTCTGCTTTTCGATACCGAAGCGCTTTATCAGGAGGCGGTCGCGATAGCGGCGGCCGCGCGGGGTTACGATGTCGGTTCAGGCATCTTTGTCCGCACAATCGGTCTTCCCCATCAGCACGTCCGCGGCCTGTTGCTGGAGCATTTCGGCGAGACATTTCCGATCGATGAATTTTTGACCGCCTGGACAGAGCATTTCTGGGTTTTGGCGGAGACCCGCCTTGGGCTGAAGCCGGGCGCCGTCGAATTGCTCGATACGCTTGACGAACTCGGGTTGCCGCGAGCGATCGCCACCTCTTCAATGCACCGCACTGTGCAGCATCACCTGACAGCGCACGGTCTGGCCGAGCGGTTTCACGCGATTGTCGGCCATGGCGATTATGCTGAGGGCAAACCTGCTCCGGACCCGTTTCTCAAGGCGGCCGATCGGCTCGGTGTGGACCCTCGGCTATGCCTGGCGTTGGAGGATTCCCACAACGGCGTCCGCTCGGCATGCGCGGCGGGCATGATGACTGTCATGGTGCCGGACCTGCTGCCAGCGACCGAGGACATTCGCGGCCTTTGCGTCGCCGTCGTCACCGATCTTCACGGGGTCAGGCAACTGCTCCTGGACACCGACTCGGAGCTGCGGGGCTAGATCAGGGCCGGCGGTTTGGGGCGAATTGACAAAGCCGGCGGGCGGCGGGTCAACTGCGGACCTAACGATATTCGGGAAAGGGCGTCGGCGATGGGCATGCTGGAGGGACGGGTCGCAATTTGCACCGGGGCGGCGCGCGGGGTCGGCGCCGAAGTCGCCAAGCTGATGGCCAAGGAAGGCGCGAAGATCGTCGTCGTCGATCCCGGGGTCGGCGGCGCCGGTGAAGGGGGCGACACAAGGCCGGCGCAGGCGACGGCCGACGAGATCAAGGCGGCCGGCGGCGAGGCAGTGGCCAATTTCGGCTCGGTCGCGAAATTCGACGATTGCCTGCAGATGGTGCAGCAGGCGCGCGACACCTTCGGCGGGCTGCACATCGTGTTCAACGCCGCCGGCATCCTGCGCGACAAGATGTTCCACAACATGTTCCCGGAGGATTGGCAGGCGGTCATCGATGTCCACCTGACCGGGCATTTCAACGTCAACCGCGCGGCCATCAACCTGTTCCGCGAACAGAATTATGGCCGCATGATCCTCGTATCGTCCACCTCCGGACTGCTCGGCAATGTCGGTCAGGTCAATTACGGCACGGCCAAGATGGGGATTGTCGCGATGGCGCGGATCATCGCGATGGAGAACCAGTCGAAGGGCATCACCGCCAATGTCATTGCGCCCTCGGCCGATACCCGCATGACCCGCTCGGTGCCGACCCCGAAAGACCCGGCAGTGGCGGCCATGCGGGAAGAGCGGCTGCGCCGCAGCCGGGCCGATGCGATCGCGCCCTTATGCGTATTTCTCGCCTCCGAGCAGGCGAGCTATGTCAACGGCCAGGTGTTTCATCAGCGCGCCGGCGAATTGTCGCTCTACGGTCATATGCGGCCGGTGCGGATGGTGCATCGCAATGGCGGCTGGACCCCGGAGACGATCGCCGAAGTGGCGATGCCGTCTCTCGCCAGCGGCTTTACCTCGCTCGACTCGCGCAACACGCACGCCGGATTGCCGATGGAATAAGGCCGGATCGGCCGGGTGTCGAGACCCGCGCTGCCCGCGCAGTTGTCGCCCTCGGGCGCCATCGCGCTGGCTGTCGCCGCGTGCATCCCCTACGGCTTGCTGATCGTCAGCTTGATCTACGGGCCGCCCGGCGGCGATCCGTCGCAATACGGCCCCGAAGACCGGCTCGACCAGTTGCTTGCCCAGCTTTACGCGATCGTTTTCGGCGTGATGCTGTGGATCGTCATTGGCATCCTGTTGCGGATCGCCGTCAGGACCGGAGCGCCGCGCTGGGCGGTTATCGGCGCGGGCGTTCTCTTTCCAATTTCAGCAATCGCGGCATTCGTCGCGAGCGCGGCGAGTTTCGATCTGCCCGGCGGATGGTCGATCCTGGTTCCGGCGTTGCTGCCGCCGCTCCTCGCCGGCTGGGCGATCTGGCTGCGCAGCCCGCGGCTGCGGGCGCTGGTTACGGTCGAGCGCGCGAGCGCCGTGACGCTCAGCGCGGTCGCGGTAGTCTGTGCGGCGACAATCCCGCTCGACATTTTCGATCGGCTGCAAATGCCGGCGCGCGCCGCGGCGGCGGCGACAAGAAACGAGGCGATCGTCACCCAGCTCGCCGGCGAGCGGGCACGGCGCGAACGCGAGCAGCGCGATAAATTCGCCAGCCTTACCCCCGAGTCGCCGTTCACCGATTACCTCGACTACCTCAACGCAAATCTCCCCGAGCGCGAGCACGAGAAGGCCGTCGCCCAGGCGCGCCAGGCAAGGACGCGCCAGGAAGCCGCCGTCACGCTGCTTCAGGAGGAAAAACCTCCGCTGTTCGAAATGCGGGAGCTGTGGCGGCTCGATGTCGCCGCGACGCCGGAATTATGCAAAGCCTTGAATGGCGCGCTGATCAATCGAGCCAACTGGGACGAGTTGAACCAGCTTGTCGGCGCCTATCTCGAGGACCAGCTGCCCAATATGAAATTTTTCACCACGGCGGGATGCAAGCTCGATCCCGCCCTGGATGCGGCCGCGGCGCGCGTGCAGAAGATCATCGTCCCGATGAGCAAGGCCGATCCCGATCGCGAGCGCTGGAATGCGTTTATCGCCGCAATATCGGCACTGCGGCAGGTCCACTGACCGGCAGGCTGCGAGCCAGAATTATCGCAGCGGCTCAGCGCTCGCGGGTGGGCGGCTCGTCCTCGGGAGGGCTCTCCAACGCCTCGGCGGCGCGATCGAGCAGGCGGGCGACATCCCAACAGCGCGCCCCAGCGACCGGATCCTCCACCTTGACCGCCATTTCCCGGAAATTCGACGCACGCCGCCGCAAATAGCTCACCGAGATCAGGCGGTCGGGATCGTCGAGACCGAGAGCGGAGGGCTGCGATGGCGCGCCGCCGGCGAGCCCCGGCCGCTCCGCCCCGGGGCTGCGGCCGAAATGCAACCAAAGAAAGCCGGCCAGCGCCCCGAGCGCGAGCAGAAACAACAGGGCGGTCAGCCAATCCATTGTTGAGGAATGACGCGGGATCGCGCCGCGGTCAAAAAAATAGTGCTCGGCGCAATCAAAAATAACGCTCGCGTGATTGTTGCGCCGGGCGAGCGCGCTGGGAACCGGGCCGCGGCAGCCTAGAACGCGCCGAGGCCAAGGATGCCGTCGACCGGATCGAGGCCGGCGATGACCCGCTTTCCGATCAGATCGCGCAAGGTCTCCGAAGTGCCGCCGCCCAAGGTGCCGTAGCGGGCGCCGCGATAGAATCGCGAGACCGGGAACTCGTCGGTAAAGCCGTAGCCGCCATGCACCTGTATGGCGTCGCTGGTGACACGCAATGCCATCTCGTTGCAGGTCACCTTGGCGGCCGCCGCCAACAGCGGATCGGGGAACGGGTCGGCGGTGGCGCAGGCGCGGTAGAGGACACTGCGCGCCGCCTCGATGTCGCGGTACATCTCGGCGATCTTCCAACGCATCCCCTGGAAATCCCCAATCGCACGCCCGAAGGCGCGGCGCTCCTTGACGTATTTGACCGCTTCCTCGAGCGCGCCCTCGGCGAGGCCCAATGAGATCGACGGGTTGAGGCAGCGCTGCGTATTGAAGGCCGAGAGCAGTTTGCGGAAGCCGTCTTCGAGGACGAGGTTCTCCGGCGGCAATTCGACATCCTCAAAACGGATCTCGTGCAAATTCTCGCCGCCCATCGTGTGATAGGTGCCGGTCACCGAGAATCCCGGCGTTCCCTTCTCGACCAAGACGCAGCCGATGCCCTCGCGGCCGGGCTTTTTATCGATGCGGGTGAAGACGACAAACATGCCGGCCTCCTCGGCGCGGCTGATCAAGGTCTTGACGCCGTTGAGCCGCAATTTGTTGCCAACCCGGTCGACATTGGTCTTGTAGTTCGCGACATCGGTGCCGGCGTCGGGCTCGGTCATGCAGATTGCGAGAAGGCACTCGCCGCTGCACACCGCCGGCATGATGCGCTGCTTGATAGGCTCCGGCGCGTAGGTCGCGATGATGCGGGTCTGGACGCCGACCTCGCCGAGGACCGCCATTGCCGTCACGTAGCAGGCCTTGGCAATTTCTTCGAGCACGAGCGCGGTGTCGAAAACCGGCAGGCCGAGCCCGCCATACTCCTCCGGCACGGCCATGCCGAGAACGCCCAATTCGGCGAGCGGCTTCATATTGTCCCAAGGGAAGGTGCCGTCCATCCAGCGCGGGGCGCGCTCGCGGAACTCGCTTTGCGCCAATTCGCGGACGGTCGAGACAAAACGGCGCTGCTCGTCGGTCAGGGTCGGAAACACGGGAGGCCCTCCTGGGCTGCAGGCTCAGGAGTATGGCGTGGCGGCTACGCGGCTACCACTGCGAGTCGAGGAGGCGCCGGATCAGCGCGCGTAGCGCCTCGTGCGGGCGCGTGAGGCCGAGCGACGCGATCGCGTCGTCCCACTGGGTGGCAAGAGCTTGCGCCCGGTCGATCAAGGGCCCGCTGCCGAGGCCACCGACCCAGGAGGGCAGATCGCGCGAGGCGAAGAGCGAGAGGGTCAGCACCCCGAGAAAGGTCAGCGCCAACACCTGCCGCGCCGAGGCGCCGCGCCGCCGCAGGGCGAGCGGGATCGCATCGGCCGTTATCGTGGAAGCGGCCGGCGGCGAGGGTTCGCGCAGTTCGCGTTCGAGAGCGACCATGGCTCAGAACCGGAAATAGATGAACGGGGCGACCCCTTCCGGGCCCAGCGCGTTGATCATCGCGACGACAATGCCGGCCATCGCGCCGAGCCCCCAGCTCGGGACGCGGGCGAAGGCGAGCGCGACGCGGTCGAAGAGCGCATCCGGGGTGAACTGGCCGGCGAGCCCGATGGCGATCAGCGCCACGACAAACGGTCCGGCCTGTTGCACACCCTCGCCCCAGCCGGAGGCGAGCCCGCCGATATAGAGCGAGGCGACCGCGAAATCCTCCGCGCGGAAGAAAATCCAAGCGAGACAGACGAAATGAAAGACGATCAGCGTCGCGATAATTTTTGCGGCCGGGCTCAATGCACGCCGGCCGATCCAGGGCTCCAGCATCCGTTCGACCGCGAGCCCGCCGCCATGCAAGGCGCCCCAGGCGATGAATTTCCACGCCGCGCCGTGCCAGAGCCCGCCGAGCAGCATCGTCAGCAGCAGGTTGCGGTACGTGTTGAGCCGGCCGCCTCGGTTGCCGCCGAGGGGCTTATAGAGATAGTCGCGCAGCCAGGTCGACAGCGAGATGTGCCAGCGCTGCCAAAACTCGCGCAGCCTCTGCGCCCGATAGGGCTGGTTAAAATTGGCCGGGAAGCGGAAGCCGAGGAGCGCCGCCAGCGCGATCGCCATGTCGCTATAGGCGCTGAAATCGCAAAAGATCTGCACCGCATAGCCGTAGGTCGCGAGCAAGAGATCGGGGCCGCCATAGCTTGTCGGGGCGCTGAACACCGGATCGACGAGGCCAGTCGCGAGGTAGTTGGCGATGACGACTTTCTTGAACAGCCCGCTGAGGATCAGCAGCAAGGCCGGACCGACCGGGATCGGCTCCGTCGAGGGTCTGGCGAGCTGCGGCAGGAAATAGGCGGCGCGCACGATCGGGCCCGCGACGAGCTGCGGGAAGAACGACATGTAGAGCAGCATGTCGAGCGGGTTGCGGCACACCGCGACATCGCGGCGGTAGACATCGGTGATGTAGGAGATGCCGTGAAATGTGAAGAACGAGATGCCGACCGGCAGCAAGATCTCGATAAACGGCACCTCATGCTCGAGCCCGAGCAGCCGCGCCAGCTGGTTCGCCGAGGAAATAAAGAAATCGAAATATTTGAAGATCCCGAGGAGCCCGAGATGCAGCGCGACGGCGATCCCGAGGATCGTGCGGGCGCGCCGTTCGTCCGACGCCCGGTCGATCAGCTGTCCGGCGATGTAGCTGACAACCGAGCTGCCGGCGAGCAGAAAGCAGAAACGCCAATCCCACTGCGCGTAGAAGTAATAGCTGGCCACGACCAGCACCGTTTTTTTCGCGGCAAAGCGGGTGCCGAGGGCTGCCATCGCCGCCGCGACGATCAGAAAGAACAGCAAGAACCCGAGGGTCGGGAACAGCATTGCGGTTCAGAGAGCCGCGAGCCGCGGGAATGAAGCGATAATTTTGGGCAAAGCGAATTCTTTACACATCCGGCGAAATCTTCCGATTCGCTTCTACCGTTCGGGGCGAGCCAGAGCAAGCGAGGATCGGCGGGATACCACGTACCGCCCCTTCCGAGTCTCGCAATGTCCCACCGATTGAATTTGCATCGCCATCGAGAACGGCTAAGAATCTGGAGAGAGGGGTGGATTGTGGGGCGCAGTGCGGTGCGGGGGTCCGGTTGGTTCTGCGGCGCTGTGCGGCGGGTCGGGCGTGTCGCCCTCCTGCTCTGCTGCCTCGGCGTGATGGCGGATATTTCGTCGGCCGAAGAAATCGCGAATCGCACGACGATTGTGGTGTTCGGCGACAGCCAGGGAGCTGGTCTCGCTCGCGGATTGCAGCGCATCCTGATCGAGGACCAGCGCTTTCGCGTCCTCAACCGCACCCATGCCGGCGCCGCGCTGGTTCATGCCGAAAACGAATGGTTCGGAGCGATCCAGAATTTTGTCGGGCACGAGAAGGCGGATATCGCGGTCGCGATGTTTGGCGCCAATGACCGGCTCGATTTCAAGGATGAATCGGGGACCACGTTACGTTTTCGCACCGAGGAATGGCGCGCCGCTTATGCCGCACGCATCGACCAGCTGCTGAAAGCGATGACCGATGCTGGGCTCAAGGTCATCTGGTGCGGCAACCCGATCGCCCGCAGCGACACCTATTCGACCGATATGAGCTATATCAACGAGATCTATGCCGCCGAGGCGGCAAAATTCGGGGCTCAATTCATGCCATTGTGGAACGCGGTCGCCGATCGCGATGGCCATTACGCCGCGTTCGGAAAGGACCGCGACGGGGTCACCCAACGGATGCGCGCCGATGACGGGATCCATTTCACGGCGCCCGGCTACGAGCTGATCGCTGGGAGAGTCCTGGAACTGATACCGCCGCCGCCGACCAACATGCCGTGATGGGCAACATGCCGTGATGGCGCTCGACCCGCGACTCAATGCCTATCACGAGGATCTCGCCGATGCGCGGCTGCGCGGGCAGGTAAAAGCGGGGCGCTTTGTCGAGGGCCGGCCGGCGCGGATTGTTGTCGGGCGCGCGCCGGTCCGCCGCGTGCCGGCCGCGGACGCGCCGCTCGACACCTACTACCATTATGGCGCCCGGGTTCTCGTGTTCGAGGAAGCCGGCGGCTGGGGCTGGTGCCAGTCGCTCGAAGACGGCTATGTCGGCTATGTCGAAGCACCCCAGAACGCGATCGGCAAGCCGGCCGAACCGACGCATTTTGTCGCGACGATGGGCTCCTACCTTTATGCCGAGCCCGATATGAAATCACCGCCGGTTGATTTCTTGCCGCGGCACAGCGCGGTCGTCGTCACCGAGCACGGCATTATGACCCGCGGCAGCGACTACGCCCGGCTCGGCACCGGGCAGTTCGTGCCGCTCGGCTGCCTGTCGGAGGAGCCGCCTCGCTCCCCCGATCTCGTCGCCGGCGCCGAACGCTATCTCGGTTGCCCCTACCAATGGGGCGGCACGAGCTTTTTCGGACTCGACTGCTCCGGGCTGGTGCAGAACGCGTTCCGCGATCTCGGGATTATTGTGTTGCGCGACACCGACATGCAGCGCGAGGGGATCGGCGAGGCCGTGGCGGTCGGCAGCGCGGCGGAGCTGGCGCGTGGCGATCTCCTATACATGCCGGGTCATGTGCTGATCTATGCGGGCGACGGCCTGGTCATCCATGCGTCAGACGGCACGATGTCGGTGCGGCGTCAGGCCTTGGCCGAATTTATGGCGGGTCGCGGTTTCGAGATCGCAAGCTTTGTCGTGCGCCGTCACCCGGCGGCGTTCACTGAGGCGGAAACTGCGCCATCCAGTGCCGGGCGATGTCCTCCCGCCGGCAGATCCAAACGCGGTCATGCGCCCGGAGATGCTCGATAAAGCGGATCAGCGCCTTGGCGCGGCCGGGATGACCGCAAATGCGCATATGCAATCCAATCGACATCATCTTGGGGTGGTCGGCGCCCTCTTCGTATAAGAGGTCGAAGCTGTCACGGAGATAGGCGAAGAAATCCTCGCCCGGCCCGAAGACGCCGCGCCCGAACTTTACGTCATTGGTCGCGAGCGAATAGGGAATGACGAGGTGCGGCTTGCCGCTCTCTCGCACCCAGTAGGGTAGTTCGTCGTTGTAGGCGTCGCTGTCGTAAAGAAAACCGCCATTTTCGGCGACGAGCCGGCGGGTATTTTCGGAAGGCGCATAGCGGCAGTACCAGCCGAGCGTCGGCTTGCCGGTCGTCTCGCGGATCAGCGCGACGGCGCGGGCGATCTGGTCGCGCTCCTCGGCCTCGCCGAGCTCGTAATGCTTGATCCAGCGATAGCCGTGGCCGCAGATGTCCCAATCGGTCGCGGCGATCGCCGCGGCGGCCGGCGGGTTCGCCTCGAGCGCGCGGGCACAGGCGAACAGGGTCACCGGCACCCCGAAGCGGGTGAAGATGCGATGGAGGCGCCACCAGCCGACGCGCGCGCCATACTCGAACATGCTTTCGGCGGCGAGGTCGCGGCGGTTGCCGGCATCAGTGCTGGCGCTCTCGATGAGCCCGGTTTCCGAGACACCGTCCCCGGCCGGGTGGGACAGCTCCGAGCCTTCCTCGAAATTGATGACGAAGTTGACGGCGATGCGCGCCTCGCCCGGCCAGCGCGGGTTGGGCGGCTCCGCCCCGTAGCCGACAAAATCGCGGGTCATGTCCTTCTCTCCTCAGGTGGGTTCGGGCGCTTCTTCGGCGACCGTCGCGGTCTCCGCGGCACGGCGGGTGATGCGGAGGATCGGCACGCAGGCGAGCAGCAGAAAGACAGCGAGCACGACAAAGCTCTCCGTCGCGCCCCACCAATCGGCGATCACACCCATGATCGGTGGAATGACAATCGCGGCGAGCCGATTCATCGTCTGGCGCAGGCCGACCACCGAGCCTTGGCGATAGCGCCCGACCGCCTTGGCCTGGACGGAGAACATCATCGGCTGCACGACCCCTTGCAGCCAGCCGCGCGCCGCCTGAGCCAGGAACAATAAGGCGAAGATGCCACCCAGAAACGGCGTCGCGCAGATGAACAGGATCGACAAAACCGTGCCGCTCAGCATGGTCTTCTGCGGGTCGCCGAAGCGCATCGCCCGCCCGGCGAACAGCGAGCCGAAGCCGCTTGCCGTCTCGATCGCGGCAAACAGGATGCCGATCGAGGTGCCGGTCAGCCCGATCCCGTCGAGATAGACGATATAGAGCGAGAACTGCACGCCCGAGGTCGCGGTGCGCAGAAACATGATCGCCATCGTCGCGGCGATCGCCGGGATCGCCATCAGCGCGAAGCAGTTGATGTAGTCCGACAGGCGCGGCAGCGTGTCGCGCAGGCGGAAAACGGGAGACGTCTCCGCCGGATGCGCCTCGCGCGGCGCCACCTCCGCTTCGGGCGCGCGCAATAGCGCGACGGTCAGCACGATCCCCCAGAAGGCGCCGATCAGATAGGCCGGCCAGACGCCGCCCAGATCCCAGGCGGCGCCAACGATAATCGGTGCGACCGCGGTGCCGATCCGCGCAAAAAAGCTGAACCGGCCGATATAGCCGGCATCGCCCTCGGCCAATTGCGCGATCAAGGTCTGCGACCCCGACCAAGCGAAGGACAGTGCCCCGCCATTCACGATTTGCAGCAGCAAAAGCGGCCAGAACCACGGGACCAGCGGGAAAACCGGCGCGAGACAGATCCCGGTCCAGACAAAAAACAGCGTGACGCGGCGCGTCCCGAAACGGTCCATCAGGACGCCGATATGGATCGACAGAAACACCGCAAGCGCCGAGCGCGCGCCCACGATCGTGCCGATCTCGCCGGCGCTCATGCCGAGCGACAGGCAATAGAGCGGCATCAGGAAAATGTAGAAATCGACATAGCCCATGCTGAACAGCCCGACGACGTAGAGCGGCATCGGATTTTTCAGGACGGGTCTCGCTTCCGCCGTCATCGATCGGCGGCTTGTCGTGTCATCGGGCGTTTCCTCTTGCCGCGTCGGTGCGTGCTGCACCCATGCTATAGGCGTGGCCCGGCCCCGCCAACTTCCGGGGAACCCGAGTGGCCCAAAAGGTCTAAAGTCGCGTGCCGCGGCCCGCGGTTGCGAAAAGGGCTTAGGAGCGATGGAAAGAATTTCCCTGTTCGGCGCGGCGCTCGCGGCAATGTGCCTGCTGCCCGTACCAGCCAGCGCCGATGCGGCCAATGGCGAGCGGCTCGCCCGCCAATGGTGCGCGAATTGCCATGTCATCGATGGTAGCGGCCCGTCCGCTCGCCTGCCACAAGGACCGCCGAGCTTTCGGGTGGCGGCGGGACATCTCAACCCCGGCGAATTGCGCGCCTTTCTGTCGCATCCGCACGGCGCGATGCCCGATCTGGCGCTGAGCCGCAGCGAAATCGACGATCTGATCGCCTATATCGAAGGGTTGCACTGAACCGCAGCAGCGTCAGTCGCCAAGTAGAGGATCATCACAATGCGCAGCTTTCCGGCGCTAATCGCGGCGCTCGCTTGGCTCGGCCTGATTATGCCCCTCCAAGCGGACGACACCCGAAGCGCCTATGCCGGTGAGCACGAGCGCAACATCAAAGCCCTATCTCAGGAGGATGTCGCCGCGCTGCGCAATGGCGACGGCATGGGGTTAGCGAAAGCGGCCGAGCTCAACGGCTATCCCGGGCCACGCCATGTGCTTGCGCTTGCCGGGGAGCTGAAGCTGACCGAAAGCCAAATCGCGCGGGTCACGACAATCCGCGATCGGATGAGCGCGGCGGCGCGCCCGCTCGGGGATGAGCTGATCGAGCGCGAGCGCGGGCTCGATCGGCTCTTCGCGGAACGCGAGATCACACCCGAGCGCCTGCGCGCCGCAACAGGGGCGATCGGCGATATCCAGGGACGCTTGCGGGCGGTGCACCTCGCGGCGCATCTGGACACGCGCTCTCTCCTGAGCTCGGAGCAGATCACAGAATACGACAAGCTGCGGGGCTATGCCGACGCGGGCACCCCTGGCGGCCACCACCCTGCCACGCACGGGCATTGATCCGGGATCGCGCAACGCTGCGCCGAATACCCATTTACGCGAAATGACTTCGCCCTGGCATTTCAGCTGATGAGCGCCGCCGATCCGCGCGATGGCAGCGTGACAATCGAGACCGCGCGCGACCCCGTCTGCGGCATGAGCGTCGATCCGGCAACAAGCTCGCATCCCGCCGAGCACGCCGGACACGCTTATTTCTTCTGCGGCGCGCGGTGTCGGGAACGGTTCATCGCGGAGCCGGAGCGCTTCGCCACGGGTGATCGGGCCGGGGGACGGTTATCGGCGACGCCCGTCGCGGCCGGCACGAAATGGACCTGCCCGATGCACCCGGACATCATCCGCGATGCTCCGGGCGCGTGCCCGATCTGCGGCATGGCATTGGAGCCGCTGACCCCAATTGCCGGCGAGGAGTCAGACAACCCGGAATTGCGCGATATGACGCGCCGCTTATGGGTCACGGCGGCGCTCTCCGTCCCGCTGTTGGTAATCGCGATGGGCGGGCATGCGGTCGCGATGCTGTCGCCGCGCGCCATGGCGTGGGTGCAGCTGGCGCTCGCAACGCCTGCGGTGCTGTGGGGCGGCTGGCCTTTCTTCCAGCGCGGTTGGGACTCGCTGCGCAATCGCAGCCTCAACATGTTCACGCTGATCGCGCTCGGCACCGGCGTCGCGTATCTCTACAGCGTCGTCGCCGCGGTAATGCCCGGGATTTTTCCGGCATCGTTTCGCGCTCCCGATGGCGGGGTGCCGCTCTATTTCGAGGCCGCGTCGGTCATCACCGCGCTGGTCCTGCTCGGGCAGGTGCTCGAATTGCGCGCCCGCTCGCAAACCGGCGGCGCGATCCGAGCCTTGCTCGATCTCGCGCCGAAGCAGGCGCGCCTCCTGCGTGAGGACGGGTCGGAAGCCGATGTGCCGCTCGAGGCGATCATGCCCGGCAATCGGCTCAGGGTCCGGCCTGGCGAGAAGGTACCGGTCGACGGTATCGTGCTGGACGGCCGCAGCAGCATCGATGAATCGATGATCACCGGCGAACCGCTGCCGGTCGAGAAATCCGCGGGCGACAAAGTGACCGGCGCGACGGTCAACACGACCGGCAGCTTTGTCATGCGCGCCGAGCGGGTCGGCAGCGACACGGTGCTCGCCCGGATTGTCCATATGGTCGCCGAGGCGCAGCGCTCGCGCGCGCCTATCCAGAAGCTCGCCGATAAGGTGTCCGGCTGGTTTGTGCCGGCGGTCGTGCTTGTCGCGATTGCGTCCTTCGCCGGGTGGTCGATTTTCGGCCCGCCGCCGGCGATGGGGTTTGGGCTGCTTAATGCCGTCGCCGTCCTGATCATCGCCTGCCCCTGCGCTTTGGGGCTCGCGACGCCAATGTCGATCATGGTCGGGACCGGCCGCGGCGCGCATGCCGGCGTGTTGGTGCGCAATGCGGAGGCGCTCGAAGCGATGGAGAGGGTCGACACGCTGGTCGTCGACAAGACCGGCACGTTGACGGAAGGGAAGCCGCGTCTCGTCGGTGTCGTGCCGGTTGGCGGTGTGGCCGAGAACGAGTTGCTGCGGCTCGCCGCGAGCCTGGAGCGGGCGAGCGAGCATCCGCTCGCTGCCGCGATTGTCGACGGCGCAGAAGAGCGCGGATTGATGCTCAGTGCAGCCACCGATTTTGCTTCCGAGACCGGCCGCGGGGTGACCGGGACGGTCGAGGGCAAGCGGGTGGCGGTCGGCAACTCCGCGCTGTTTGCCGCGCTCGGCATCGACCCGGGCGAGCTGACGGAGCGGGCCGAGGCGCTGCGGCGCGACGCGCAGGGTGTCATGATGATCGCGGTCGAGGGCAATGCCGCCGGCCTCGTCGCGGTCGCCGACCCGGTCAAAGAGAATGCCCGCGCTGCGCTCGCGAAATTGCGCGAAGACGGCATCCGCATTGTCATGCTGACCGGGGACAGCCGCACGACGGCCGATGCGGTGGCGCGGCAACTCGGTATCGACGAGGTGTTCGCCGAAGTGTTGCCCGACCAGAAGGCTGCCGCAGTCAAGCGATTGCAGGATGAGGGTCGCTTTGTCGGGATGGCCGGCGACGGCATCAACGACGCGCCGGCTTTGGCGCAGGCTCAGGTCGGAATTGCGATGGGCACCGGCACCGATGTCGCGATGGACAGCGCCGCGGTGACGCTGGTCAAAGGCGATCTACAGGGCATTGCGCGCGCCCGGCATCTGAGCCGCGCGGTGATGCGCAACATCCGCCAGAATCTGTTCTTTGCGTTTGTGTTCAACGCGCTGGCGGTGCCGATCGCGGCCGGGGTGCTCTATCCGTTTACCGGGCTGTTGCTGAACCCGATGATCGCCAGCGCGGCAATGAGCCTCAGCTCGGTGACGGTTGTCACAAATGCGCTGCGCCTGCGCTCCGTCTCATTGTGAAGCCGCGCGGCGGGTCAGCTCGATATAGCCGTAGGCATCGATACGGGCGTCGAAAGCGGGGCTGACGAGTGTCGAAGTCTCGTCCTCGACGATGACAGCCGGGCCGGCGATGAAGGCGCCCGGGACGAGCGCGGCGCGCTCATAGATCGGCACATCGACAAAATCGGCAGTATCGGCATCGAAGACGGCGCGGCGGCGCGCCGGCTGCGGCGCGTAGCGCGGCGGCTCCGACGGAGGCTCGCCCGCATCGGCCGGGACCGGGCCGCTCAGCAGCAACACCCAGCTCAGCACCTCGACCTCGACGCCGGGAATAATGCGGCTGTAAAGCCTGCGATAAGCGGTCTCAAAGGCGGCGAGCAATTCGCCCGCATCCTCGTCGCGATAGTCGCGCGCCGGCACCGGTACGGCGATCTCGTGGCCTTGGCCGCGATAGCGCATGAAAGCCGAGCGCGTTTCGGTCAGCGGCGCCTTGGGCTCGCCGCGGCGGACGATCGCCTCGGCCTCGGCACGCATCGCGGCAAGCAGCGCGTTGGCGCTCGCCGCGTCAAAGGCATCGAGCCGCTGCAATTGCGAGCGCACGATCTCGTAGGCGATCGGCGCGCGCAGAAACCCGACCGCCGAGCCGACCCCGGCATTCGAGGGCACGAGCACCCGATCGAGGCCGAGCTTGTCGGCCATGCGCGCGGCATGAAGCGGCGCCGCGCCGCCGAACGCAACAAGCGTGCGGCCGCGCGCATCCTTGCCGCTTTCGATTGCGTGCACGCGGGCGGCGTTGGCCATGTTTTCGTCGACGATCTCGCAAATTCCGAAGGCGGCGAGCGGCAGCGTGAGATCAAGCGGCGCCGCGACAGTCTGCTGCACCGCCCGCTCGGCGGCGTCGTTATCAAGCGCCATACGGCCGCCGGAAAGACCGAGCGGGTCGATACGGCCGAGCAAGAGATCGGCGTCGGTCACCGTCGGCGCCTTGCCACCGCGGCCGTAGCAGGCGGGGCCCGGATCGGCGCCGGCGCTGTCAGGGCCGACGGTGATGCGTTTCAGCTGGTCGATGCGGGCGATCGACCCGCCGCCGGCCCCGATCTCGACCATCTCGATGACCGGGATGCGCAATGGCAGCCCGCTCCCCTTTTTGAAGCGATAAATGCGCGCGACCTCGAAGGCGCGGCTGGTCTGGGGCTGAAAATCGTCGATCAGGCAGATCTTCGCTGTCGTGCCGCCCATGTCGTACGACAAAACGGTGTCGAGCCCGCATTGGCGCGCGATGTGGCTGGCAAAGATCGCGCCCCCTGCCGGACCGCTTTCAACAAGCCGCACCGGAAAGCGAATTGCGGTTTCGACCGTCGTCAACCCGCCGCCGGACAGCATTAGAAACAGCGGACAGCGCAGCCCCTCCTGCTGCAGCTTCTCTTCGAGATTGACGAGATAACGCCCCATCATCGGCTGCACATAGGCGTTGGCGCAGGCGGTCGAGAAGCGTTCGTATTCGCGCATCTCGGGCGACACCTCGCAGGAGAGCGTGTAGGTCACCCCGGTAAGGCGGGCAGTGAGGATCTCGCGGGTGCGCTCCTCGTGCGCCGGGTTGGTGAAGCTGTGCAAAAAGCCGATCGCGACGCTGTCGACCTGTTCGTCGGCGAGGCGATCGGCGACGCGCTCGACCGCATCCTCGTCGAGCGGCAGGATGATTTTCCCCTGAGCGTTGACCCGCTCCGGCACGACAAAACGCAGCCGGCGCGGCACCAGCGGCGGCGGCAGGTCGATATTGACGTCGTACTGCTCGAAGCGGTTTTCGTGGCGGATCTCGATCGTGTCGCGAAAGCCCTCGGTCGTCACGAGGGCGGTCTTGGCGCCCTTGCGCTCGATGATCGCATTCGTTGCCAAGGTCGTGCCGTGGATGATGATCGAGAGATCGCGAGGGGCGAGCGCCGCCTCGCGCAACACCTCCCGGATCGCCGCGATGACGGCGCGTTCGGGCGCTTCGGGGGTCGTCAGGATCTTGGCGCTGTAGCGCCGGACCCCGACGGAATCCGCGACCTCCAGGGCGACATCCGTAAACGTGCCGCCGATATCGACCCCAAGCCGTCCCGTCGCTTTCCGCGCCGCCGCCACCGCTGCCCCGTCCCTCGGAAGGCCCGGAGTGTTCCGGCGACGCCGCCGCCCTGTCAATGGCCGATCCGGGCGTTAAGCCTTTCTCTGCTACCAGAGCTTCGGCAGAGAGTCCCAGAAACCCGGCAGCGTGTCGGTGGGCGGCAACGGGCTGAAATTGAGCGGGCTATCCGCCTCGATGCGGTCGCGGCTGGGCAGCTGGGCGGCATCCCAGCCCCCGCCCAATGCCTGGATCAGCGCGACGCTGGCGAGGAGCCGGCTCTGGCGGATATTGACGGCGTTTTCGGCACTGGCGAGAGCCGCCGTCTGGGCGATGACGACGTTCGTGTAGGCGACCGTGCCGGCCTTGTATTGGTTAAAGATGATGCGCTCGGCCTCGCGCGAGGCGGTGACGGCGGCCTCTTGCGCGGCGGCCTGATCGGCCAGGATGCGCAAGGCGGCGAGTTCGTCCTCGACCTGCTGGAACCCGGTCAGCACGGTCTGACGATAATCGGCGATGGCGGCGTCGAGCAGCGCGCGGTTTTGCTCGACGACGGCATGACGCGCCCCGGCGTCGAAAATCGTCTCGGCCAGCGTGGAGCCGAACGCCCAGGTGCGGCTCGCCGCCGACACCAGCTTGCCGATCTGCTCCGCGGCGCTGCCAGAGCTCGCGTTGAGCGTGATGGTCGGAAAGAACGCCGCCTCCGCGACGCCGATCTGTGCGTTGGCGGCCGCCATGCGGCGCTCGGCAGCAGCGATGTCGGGCCGCCGCTCGAGCAACTCCGACGGCAAGCCTGCCGGCACGCTGGGGATCGGCGGCACCGTATCGAGGGGCGGGATGCTCAGCTCAGCCGGTGATTTTCCCATCAAGACGGCGATCGCGTGCTCCGTCTGCGAGCGCAAGATGCCGGTCGCGATCGCCTGCGCCCGGGCGCTTTCAAGCTGGGTGCGGGCCTGCGCGACATCCGAGGCCGAGACGATGCCGGCGTTGTATTGGTTCTGCGTGATGCGCAGAGATTCGGTGTAGGCGGTGACCGCAGCGTCGAGCAGCCGCTTCAGCTCGTCGGCGATGCGAAGCTGAACGTAATCGGCGGCGAGCTGCCCCTGGGCGGCGAGCCGGGCGCTCGCGACATTGGCGGCAGTGGCCTGGGCGCTCGCGACATCGCCCTCGACGGTGCGCCGGATACTGCCCCACAGATCCGGCACCCAGCTCGCCGCCTCGTTGACGCTGAAGAAATTAGCGATGCTGCCCGGGCCACCGCGTCCGCGCCCGAGATTGCCGCTGGCACGCGTCCGCTGCGCCTGGGCGTTGATCGTGGCCGTCGGGTAGAACCCGGCCCGCGCTTCGGCGACAATCGCCTCCGATTGGCGGAACCGGGCTTCCGCTGATTTGAGGTTCTGGTTCGAGATGTCGATCTGGCGCTCGAGATTGTCGAGCACCGGGTCGTCGTAGACCGACCACCAGACGCCGCGGTCGTAGATGTCGGCCGGGCGCGCCACCTGCCAGCCTTCCTTCGCGGCAGCCTCTTTGTAGGCGACCGGCACCGGCGCTGCCGGGCGCTCATAATTCGGCCCGACCGTGCAGGCCCCGACCAGCAATGTCCCGAGCTGCAGCAGCGCGCGTGCCGGTTTTTGCCGGGACGGCGGGTTGCGGGTTCTCATTCGCCGGGTTCGGGTGCCCGGCCGCGCCACGATATGCGGCGGCGGGCTCCCCAGCGCTGTTGCGCCCACAAGCGATAGCGGTCGAGATAGAGATAAATGATCGGAGTGGTGTAGAGCGTCAGCACCTGGCTGACGAGGAGCCCACCGACGATCGAGATGCCGAGCGGACGGCGCAGCTCGGAACCCTCGCCAAAACCGATCGCGAGGGGGACCGCGCCAAGCGCGGCCGCC
>Ga0310810_10002772_pt1 | contig 18953 bp, 18 predicted proteins | sample NCmetagenome_FD_207641 | JGI IMG/M metagenome (GOLD analysis project Ga0310810, IMG submission 207641) | Soil microbial communities from experimental microcosm in Duke University, North Carolina, United States - NC | ecosystem: Engineered > Artificial ecosystem > Soil microcosm > Unclassified ...
CAGCAGCACGGCAAGGGGACGGGTGCGCACAAAGGCAGAAAGCGTGTCGGTCATGCCCCAATCCGCGAATCGGAAGGCCGAAAGGCGGCCGTCTGTTGATCGCAGGCTCGCGCCTGTATAAGGCGCGCGGCTCAAACCGGCAAAGGCAATCCTTGGCGTGACCGACATGATCGAGATTTCCGTCGTCGTGCCCGTGAAGGACGAGGCGGGAAACGTCGTGCCGCTGGCGCAGGAAATCGGCGCCGCGTTGGGACGCCAACGCTACGAGATGATTTTCGTCGATGACGGCTCGAGCGACTCGACCACGGCCGAACTCTTGAGCGTGCGCGGGGAGCTGCCGCTGCGGGTGGTCTCCCATGGACGCAATCTCGGGCAGAGCCGCGCGGTGCGTACCGGCGTGCGCGCGGCGCGAGCGCCGCTGATCGTCACGCTCGACGGGGACGGGCAGAACGATCCCGCGGACATCCCCAAATTGATTGCGGCATTCCGCGAGGGCGCGGCGGACAGTTCCGCTCTGGCAATGGTGGCCGGCGAGCGCGCGAAGCGGCAGGACACCTGGAAGAAGCGGCTGGCGTCACGCTACGGAAATCGCATCCGCCGCTGGATTCTGTCCGACAATGCCCAGGACACCGGCTGCGGGCTGAAGGTTTTCCGCCGCGAGGCCTTCCTGGAGCTGCCCTATTTCGATCACATGCATCGCTATCTCATCACGCTGATGTTGCGCGAAGGCCATGAAGTGCGCTTCATGCCGGTCGGCCATCGCCCCAGAGGGGCGGGACGGTCGAAGTATGGCGTCTGGGACCGGGCTCTGGTGGGCCTGACCGATTTGATCGGGGTGCTGTGGCTGAAACGCCGCTTCCGCGGGCCCGATACACCAAAGGAATTGTGATGGCTTCCCTGTTTCACTGGCTCACCGTCGATCATGTGTGGCTGATGATCGGTTTTCTCGGCCAGGCGCTGTTTGCCTCGCGCTTTATCATTCAGTGGTTCCGCAGCGAGATGGTCGGGCGCAGCGTGATCCCACTCTCCTTCTGGTATTGCAGTCTGTCGGGGGGCGTCGTCCTGCTGGCCTATGCGCTCTACAAGATGGACCCGGTGTTCATCACGGGCCAGGCGACAGGGCTGGTGGTGTACACGCGCAATCTCATCCTGATCTTCCGCGAGAAGCGCGACGCGCATCCCGAGCTTGGCATCGGCGAGCGCGGGTAAATCCCAGGCGTAAGCTTGCCGCGGCAGGGCCAGCCGGTATAGTCGCGCGCTTCGAAGCGGACAGGTGGCCGAGCGGCTGAAGGCGCACGCTTGGAAAGCGTGTGGACGGGAAACCGTCTCGTGGGTTCGAATCCCACCCTGTCCGCCACCTCTGTTTCGGTCCGTGCCGGACACAGCGGGATTTGTAAGCCATTGCAGCGGTAGGGTTTTCCTGGCGCGCAGTTCTCAGCAATTCGGAGCAGCCGAGACGGCGCCCGCGAGGCAATTCGGGACAATCGGCGAGAGCTCGTTGCCGGGCTGGTTCGGAGCGCGCTGGACATCCGGCGGCAAGGTGCTCTGGAGCGTGATGGGCGGCGCCGCGGGCGGATAATAGGTCTGGGGATAGAGGTCGCCGGAACGGCTCGCTGCCGGGTCGGGCGTGGCGCCAAGACGGGGATTCAGATCGCGGATCCCGGGTGCTCCCACGGTGCCGGCCAGAGGAACCTGCCCGGTTACGGCCGAACCGCCGACTCCGGGCACGACCACCGTGCCGGGGACGAGGGTCAACCCGCCAGGAACCGGATTATCAGGTCCTAACCCCAGCGCCTGAGCGAATACCGTGACGGGTGCCGCGCAGGCGAGCGCAGCGAAAACGAAACATCTGATGCCGGCGCGCAAGTGTTCGACCCTGTTCGACCTCTAAAGTTTAGGTATGAACGGGAGCACGACAGTTCAACGTCGGAGCCGGCTGGTTGCGGCCTAATCCGCAAACGGATCGGCCGGGGGCGCGGCGTCGAAATCTACGACCACGGTTTTCACTTCGGTGAAGTGGTGGATGGCCTCCATGCCGTTCTCGCGTCCAAGCCCGCTCATTTTGTAGCCGCCATAAGGCAGCATCGGATGGGTCGTGCGGAACGTGTTCACGGTGACAAGCCCCGCCTCGATTTGGGCGGCCATGCGATGGGCGCGCGAGACGTCCGAGGTCCACAGGCCGGCGACAAGGCCGTATTCGACTTCGTTGGCGAGTCGCACCGCTTCTTCTTCCGTGTCGAACGGCATCACGGCCAGCACGGGGCCGAAGATTTCCTCCTGGGCGAGACGGGAGGCGTTGTCGACGTCGGCGAACACGGTGGGCTCGATGAAGTAGCCGCGGTCGAAGGCCTTGGGCCGCTTGCCGCCGGTGACGAGTCGCGCGCCTTCCTCTTTGCCCAGCGCGATGTAACGTTCGGTCTTGGCGAGCTGTTCGGCCGAGGTCTGCGGCCCGATATGGGTGGCGCGGTCGAGCGGCTGGCCGACGCGAATGCGCCGCGCGCGCTCGGCGATACGCTCAAGGAATGCCGCGTAGAGCGGCCGCTGGACGAACAGCCGCGAGCCGAGCGAGCAGGATTGGCCGGTCGAGCGGAAAGCCGATTGTGTCGCGACGATGAGCGCGCGCTCGACATCGGCATCGGCGAAGACGATGTGCGGCGACTTGCCGCCGCATTCGAAGGTGCAGCGCTTCAGATTGCCGGCCGCGAGCGCCATGATCTTGCGCGCGGTCGCGTGACTGCCGGTGAAGGAAATCTTGTTCACGCCGCGGTGGGCGGCAAGCGCCGCGCCAGCGCTGGCGCCGTAGCCCGGCACGACGTTGAAGACGCCCGCAGGAAAACCCGCTTCCGCAACGAGCTTGGCGAGTTCGAGCGCGCTGACCGGGGTCTGCTCGGCGGGCTTGAGCACCATCGCGTTGCCGGCGGCGAGCGCCGGTCCGATCTTCCAGGAGTAGAGCAGGAGCGGCGAATTCCACGGCAGGATGGCGCCGACCACACCCACGGGCTCGCGCCGCGTATAGGCGAGCGCGTTGGGGCGGATGGGAATCTGCTCGCCCTCGATCTTGTCGGCCGCGCCTGCGAAGTAGACGAGCCAATCGACGGCGCGCTGGACCTCGCCGACCGTGTCGCGCAACGGTTTGCCGTTGTCGCGGCTCTCCAGCTCGGCGAGTTTGGCGCCGTCGCGTTTGACCAGTTCGGCGAGCTTGTACAAAAGCGCGCCGCGCTGGCTGGCGGTGATTTTGGTCGACCAGGGCCCGCGCATCGCCGCTTTGGCGGCGTCAACGGCGCGGTCGATGTCGTGGTCATCGGCTTCGGCGACTTCGGCCCAAACTTCCTCGGTCGCGGGATCGATGGAGGCAATCGCGCGGGCCGAGTGCGGCGCCACCCATTCGCCGCCGATGTAGAGACGGTCATAGGTTCTTGTCGACACTGGCGCGCTCTCCTGGTCAATTCGGCGATCGGGAACGCGAAAATCCTTGAGAAATTTGCCGCCCAAGTCAAATTTCGCTCCCATCACGTCTGGAAGCCCCGATGTCCGTTGAAGCAGCGCCCGCCCCCAAGTCCGATGCCACCTGGCACGGGGCGGTCATTCGCGCGCTCAAGGACAACGATGTGCGGATCGTCGTCTATGTGCCCGACAATGTGCTTCGACCGCTGATCGATGCCGTGCATGGCGATCCGTACTTCACCGCCTTCGCGACCGCGCGCGAGGAAGAGGCGGTCGGTATCGTGTGCGGCGCGGCCATGGCGGGCGGCCGCGGCATCGTGCTGATGCAGACGAGCGGGTTCGCGACGCTCGCCAATGTGCTCGCTTCGCTCGCGGTGGCCGCGCAGATCCCGGCGCTGCTGATGGTGTCGGAGCGCGGCACGCTCGGCGATTTCCAGATCGGACAGGCGATCGTGTGCCGCACGATGCGGCCAATCCTGGAGAGTCTTGGGATCGAGCATCACACCATGACGCGGCTCGATGAGGCGCATTTCGTCGTGGACCGCACGATCAAGCAGGCGTTCCTGACGCAGGCGCCGGCGGCCCTGATCCTCTCGCCGCTGCTGACGGCGCGGAAGTGACGCCATGACGGAACGCGGCAAACACAACAGCAAGGTGATGAACCGCTTCGCGCTGACGAAACGGCTGGTGGCGAAGCTCGGCCACGAAGAGGCCGTCATCGGCGGCATCGGCAATTCCAATTTCGATTTGTTCGCGGCGGGCAAGCGGCCCCAGAATTTCTACATGCTGGGAAGCATGGGGCTGGCGGCGCCCATCGCGCTGGGCGTGGCGCTGGCGCAGCCAAAGCGTCGCGTGTTCGCGCTCGAAGGCGACGGCTCGATTTTGATGCAGCTCGGATCGCTTGCGACGATTGCCAATGTGGCGCCGCCGAATCTGACCGTCGTCGTGTGGGACAACGGCATGTACCAGATCACGGGGAAGCAGCCGGCCGCGACGGCGGGACGCGCCGACCTGGTCGAGATCGCGCGCGGGGCGGGGATCGAACAAAGCGCCTGGGCGAACGACGAGGCGGATTTCGATCGCCTGATCGATGCGGCGCTCGACGGCAAGGGGCCGTGGTTCATCGCCGCGCGCATCGACGGCGGGCCGCCGGCGCAGCAGACTCCGCGCGAGCCGGTGCTGATCAAGGACGCGTTCATGCGCGCCCTCGGCGTCAACCCGCCGTCAAAGACATGACTGGCCAAAGGCAGATCGTCGTTGCCACGTCCTTTCCCCCGCAACTGGTGCGCAGCAATGTCGGACGCCCGTTTGAGGACTACGACCGACTGTGCCTGCGGTCCTGGCTCGAGTGCGGCTTTCGCGTTCTCGCGGTGAACGATGCGGACGAAATCCCGCCGCTCAAGGCGCGCTATCCCCATGTGGAATTCGTGGCCGCGCCGCGCAATGCGAAACCGGTGTGGGGACGCGGCACACCCTACATCGCCGATATTCTCGCGCTGCTGGCGCAGCAGCCCGAGCCGGTGCTCGGCATCATCAACAGCGACCTGTTGTTCGAACCGGTGCTCGCGTGGCAGCAGCTGCGCGGGCTCGTGCCGAAGAAGACGCTGGTCACGGGCCAGCGCTATGACGTGCGCTCGCTCGCGGGCGGCGCGTTGCACGTGTACGTACCGGGATTCGATTATTTCTTTTTCGATCACGCGGCCGCGGAGTTGCTGGCCAAAGAGACACGCCCTTTCGCCATGGGCCAGCCGTGGTGGGATTATTGGTTTCCGCTCAGTCTAGCGCTTGCCGGATACGAGATCATGTGTCTGAGGCGGCCCGCGGTTTTGCACCTCGTGCATGGACAGCAGACGGAGGCGCGCACGCCGGCTTGGCGCGAGCTGGCGCAATGTTACGCGCAAAGCCTAATCGAATCGGAATGGGCGGAAGCGCCGCCGGAGGGCTGGGCTGATCTCCTCGCCCTCAGCCGTGAATTCGCGAAGGCGACAGACGGCGAGTTGACGAGTGGCGCGCGCGACCAAGACGTCATCCATTTGTCCGAACTCACTGTGCCGCTGATCGCCACCAATCTGACGAACATCGATGACCCGAGAATCACGACGGTTCACACTGCCGTGCCGGCGATCATATTCGAAAACCTCGAGAGACGCGTTCAGGCCGGACGGGCTCTGTATGAGGGGCTTTGGGAGGAAGACCACAAGTGTTTCGAGGTTGCCATGCAGCGTTACCTGATAGCGGCCGAGCACGCGCCGCTGGATGCGGGCGTGCTGCAGACTTTTGGAGACTTTCTGTTTCGGATCGGAAGTTTCGAGGAGGCCACGGTGGTGCTGCGGCGCGCCGCCGATCTGGCGCCGCATCTGGCTAGCATTCACGCCACGCTCGGCACGGCGCTCGGAAGCATGGGGCGAAATATCGAAGCGATTTCCTCTTTCGAGCGCGCGCTCGAAATCGATCCGCGCAACTGGTCTTGTTACTACAACCTGGCAATAACCCTCTATCCACTGCGGCGGCATGAGCAGGCGATAGCGCGTTTGCAGGCGCAGCTGGCGCAAGAGTCTGATCGCACGGCCGGAGAGGAATGGCTCAACAAGATCCACGAGCGCGTGGCGCAGTTCGATCGCGAAATACGTGCACGCCCAGGCGGGCAGCGGTTCTGAGCATGGCTAGACCACGCGCTCGCGCCGGGTCGTCAGCCGCATTCCAATTCGTGCTTACGATGGGCATCGTCAATCTGTTCGGCGATGTGACGTACGAAGGCGGCGCCAGTATCAACGGCCAGTTCCTTGCGCAGCTCGGCGCGAGCGCGGCAACGATCAGCATCATCGCCGGCGCAGGCGAATTTCTCGGCTACAGCCTGCGTTCGGTCGCCGGCTATATCGCCGATAGAAGCGGCCGCTATTGGGCCGTGACCTTCATCGGATATTTGATCAACACGTTGGCCGTGCCGGCCATGGCGCTCGCGGGCAGCTGGGAAGCCGCGGGCGCGCTTGTGCTTGCCGAGCGCGCCGGCCGCGCCATCCGGAAGCCGACCGTCGAAGCGATGCTCTCCTACACGACCGGAACGCTCGGCAAGGGCTGGGTCTATGGGCTCAACACGGCACTGGACGAAATCGGCGCCACGATCGGGCCGCTCGCGATCGCGCTGGTTCTGTTTCTCGGAGGAAACTACCGCACGGGCTACGCGCTGCTCCTCGTCTCCGCGCTGTCGACGCTTGCCGCAGTAGCAGTGGCGCGGATCGGTTTTCCGCTGCCGTCGCGATTGGAGGAGGGACGAACGGCCGGAGCGGCGGGATTTGCCGCGCCGTACTGGATTTATATGGCGGCGGGGTCGGTCTTCGCGGCCGGGCTAATGAGCTACGAGCTGATCGCCTATTACCTCGCGAGCAGCCGCCTAGTGACCGCGGAATTCGTGCCGCTGTTCCTCGCGTTTGCGACGGGCAGCGGCGTGGTGGCAAGTCTGGTTCTCGGACGTTTGTATGACCGGGTCGGAATATGGGCGGTCGTTGCCGGCGCAATTTCGCATTCGGATTGTATTATGTGGGTTACGGCGTGGGCTGGCTCGTCGGCAGTATCGCGATCGGGTTTCTCTTCGATCGCTCACTTGACGTGCTCGCTGCCTTCGTTGTGTCGATGCAGCTACTTTCGCTCCCCGGGTTTGTCTTGGCCGATCGCATGGCGAGGCGAAAACGGACTGCCTGAAGAAACAAATCCGCATTGACCGGTTTAATGGCGTGGCGTGTGTCACGTGCGGGCAATCCATCGTGTTTGCTTTTCCCTGATGCCGGTGTCGTGTGTCCCGCGACTGGCGAGGGGGAAAGCCTGCTATGGCGACGATTATCGGCACCAATGCGACGGACGTCTTGGACGGGACAAGCTCCGACGACGCGATTTCCGGATTGAACAGCGATGACACCCTTACGGGCGAAGCAGGAAACGACATTGTTTGGGGCGGCAACGGAAACGATTCCGCGGAAGGAAACGCCGGTAATGACCAAGTCTATGGCGGCAACGGCGAGGACACGACTCTCGGCAATGGCGGGGATGATGACGTCTATGGCGGCAACGGCAATGACGAGCTGCACGGCGGTCCAGGCAACGATCGCCTGTTCGCCGGCAATGGCAACGACCTGGTCTTCGGCGATCTCGGGAATGGGCCGGCAGGAAACGATTTCCTCGACGGCGGCAACGGCAATGACACGATGTTCGGCGGGGCCGGAAACGACACGCTCCTTGGCGGCGCCGGCAACGATGTCCTGAACGGAGAAGCCGGCATCGACACGGCGAGCTATCTCGGTGCGAAAGCCGGGGTGAGCGTCAGTCTCGCTATCGTGGGTGCTCAACAGGTCGGCGGCGGCCAGGGAACCGACACGCTCAACAATATCGAGAGCCTTAAAGGCTCGAACTTCAACGACAACCTCACCGGCGATTCCGGGACCAACACGCTCTTGGGCAACGACGGAAACGATGTGCTTGCGGGCGGGGACGGCAACGATTCGCTCGACGGCGGGAACGGCAACGACTTGCTGATCGGTGGTGACGGCAACGATTCGCTCCATGGCAGAGCGGGCGACGACGTCCTGCTCGGCGGCGCCGGCAATGACAGACTCACGGCCACCGGTGCAGGGAATGACATCCTCGATGGCGGCGACGGCACCGATGTCGCAGCGTTCAAGGTCGGCACATCCGATGCCGGCGACGGCACCTATGTGAATCTGTTGCTGGGTTGGGCGACCACCGGGCCGGTGTTCACCAATCACATCACGCTGCTCAACATCGAGAATCTCGAGGGCGATACCGGGAACGACACGCTGATCGGCGACAACGGCGCCAATGTCATCGGGGGCGGACCCGGCAACGACCTGTTGACCGGCAATGGCGGCGCGGACACGTTCTTCTATACGCCCATCGTCGTGGCCGCGACGCTGGATCTGGGCGGGCACGACACGATCACCGATTTCCTCCACGGAACCGACAAGATCAACGTCGCAGCGATCGATTCCAACACCGGGCTCATCGGCAATCAGGCGTTCATCTGGGGTGGCGTCGCGCCGACTGCGCATGGCGCCTGGTACACCGACGACGGCGTCAACACGACGGTTCACTTCGATACGAACGGCAGCACCGCGATCGATGATTTGACGGTCACGCTCAACGGTACCGCGCTCGGCTTGGGGATCGGCGATTTCATCCTTTGAGGAGAGGCGACCCAGGAGATTGATCTGCTGCCGGTCAAATTAACCGACCACCGGCCTGCCGCCCCTCCTTGAGTTGGCCTGCCCTTCCCTTTACCTTCCCGGGCGTAATCCGTTGGCTGCAAGCTGACATAGGGCCCCGATAGGAGGAGCTGGACTCCCATGACCCATTTTCGCCGTTTGTTGATGTGTTCTGCCGTGGCGCTTGCTTTGGCGCCGGTTTCCGCCAACGCCGAGAAGGCGCTCGTCTACATCACCAACAGCGCCGGTGACACCGTTCACGTTATCGACCCGCTGACCAACAAGGTCATCCAGCAATTCCCGATCATCGGCGCCCATGGCGTCAATTTCTCGCCCGACGGCACGAAGGTCTACATCAGCAACGAGCAGACCAGCACGCTCGACGTGTTCGACCAGAAGAACGGCAATCTGATCAAGAAGATCAAGCTCTCCAATCACCCGAACAACATCGCCGTGGCCAAGGACGGGCGCGTCGTGGTCGGGATCGCCCGGGGTGACGGCGCGCTCGACATCATCGATCCGGTGAAGCTCGAGGTGAAGAAGACCATCCCGACGCATGGCCGGCTGCACAATTGCTATGTGACGGGCGACAGCGCCTATGCGTTTTGCGGCTCGGTCCAGACGGGCGTGTTCACCGCCTTCGACCTGAAGACCGAGTCCATCGCGTGGGAGCACAAGTTCGATCACGGCGTGCGTCCGATGACGGTCGAATCCAATCCGGACGGCTCGCCTAAGCGCGTGTATGTGCAGATGGCGGCCTATGACGGCTTCGCCGTGCTCGACTGGAAGACGCACGACGAAATCGCGCGCATCAAGCTGCCCGACCTCAAGACCGGCGTCGACATGGACCCGGGCCGCGAAGACGCGCCCTCGCACGGCATCGGCGTGTCGCCCGACAACAAGACGGTGTGGGTGACGAGCATCCCGCAGAACGCGGTGTTCGTGTACGACATCTCCGGCAACATCACGAGCGCGTCGAAGCCCGTCGACACCATCAAGCTGCCCGACCTGCAATTGGCGGGACGGCGTCTTGGCGGCGCGGTGGCGAATTGGGTGACGTTCGCCGACGGCCAGATCTACATTTCGAATTCCGGCCTTCGGTCGGTGACCGCGATCAACATGCAGACCAAGAAGATTTCCGCGGTCGTGCCGGTTGGCGAAGTGCCCAAGCGCATCAACACGCTGTTCATGAAATAAGCGAACGGCGAAGGGTGAAATAGCAACGGGCCGGGTTAATCCCCGGCCCGTCTTGTTTATGCATGGTCCATCCGGTTCATTTCGTCGCCGAATGGATCCCCTTCCCTCGCCGCTACGCGGCTCGCCGGGGATGACCTTCGGTCACTTCACGCCGACCCATTGCATCAGGACCTGGTAGTCCGGGTCGTTCTTGTTTTCGAATTGGCGGCCGCCGGAATGGAAGAGGTCGCCGCCGGCTTCGGGCGCGAGCGGATGGATCAGGAGCCGGCTCTCGGGCCGGTTCGCGGGCGTCACCAATCTCGAGATCGAGGTGTACATCTTGCCGAGCTGCTCGTCGTTCCAGGCCGCCTGACCGGGTGCGAGTTCTTCCAGGCGCAGGAAATTGTTGGCGCCGGTGTGGCAGACCACGCAGGGCGAATGGCCGGCGCGCTTCTTCATGAAGATGGGCGCAACCTTGGTCTTGAACATTTCATAGTCGAGCCCGGCTACTGGCGCAGGCGCCGCTTGCGAGGCGCCGATTGCAACCGCTGCGATGCCCAACGCGGCCACGGCCGCAAAAACGATGCCCAAACGAGCCGACATCCAATCCTCCCTTTCGGCTTATGGGGGCGGAACTTAGCAGAACAGTTAACCGGTTGCGACGGCATTTTCTGCTGTTTTCCAACAGGGTAACGGCCCCGGGAAGTTGAAGATTTTGGCCGGAACCTTGGCCCTTAGGTACCGTTGTTTTCTTGAAGGCGTGCGAGATAGGAGCCGCAAATGAGAGCTTTAGCAGCAGCAATCCTGGCGACAGCTCTGCTGTCGGCCTGCGGAACGACAACGGGTGATCGGGTGGCGTCGGGCGCCGGTATCGGCGCGGGCGTGGGCCTGATTGCCGGGCCTCCGGGAGCCCTGGTGGGCGGTTTGATCGGCGCCGGTACGGGCGCGTTTACCAGCCCGAGCCAAGTGGACCTCGGCACACCGGTGTGGGAACGCAGCTAAGACATAGAAGCGTTTACGCAGCGAATCCGGTCGCGGACTTAACGGTCCGCGGCCGGATTTTTTTTTGCGCGGCGCATAAAGGGGCTCCGCTTGACCCGACGAAGCGCAAAAGGAATGTTGAGGCGAACAGGCTTGAGGAAAAGCCATGCCTCAAACATACCGCCTGCGCGTGAACGGGGAAGCGCGCGAGGTCACGGCCGAAGGCGACACCCCGCTGCTGTATATTCTGCGTAACGATTTGGAGCTGCCAGGCGCGAAGTTCGGTTGCGGGCTCGCGCAGTGCGGCGCCTGCACCGTGGTCGTGAACGGCGCGGCCATCCGGTCCTGCCGCACGGCTGTGAGCGCGGTCGAGAATCGCGACATCGCCACGCTGGAAGGTCTTGGTACGGACGAAAAGCCGCACCCGCTCCAGACGGCCTTCATCGCCGAGCAGGCGATGCAGTGCGGCTATTGCATCAACGGCATGATCATGAGCGCCAAGGCGCTGCTCGACCGCAACCGGAATCCGAGTGAGGGAGAAATCCGCGAAGCGCTTGCCGGCAATCTCTGCCGCTGCGGCAGCCACAACCGGATCGTGCGCGCCATTGCGCGGGCGGCGAAGGAGATGGCGTCATGAGCCGGACCGAACTGACGCGCCGCGAATTTGCCACCGCGCTTGGCGGGATCGTGATCGCCTTTTCGATGGCGCCGCGCGTGGCCGAGGCCGCCGAACAAGGACCGCGCCTCCCCGGCATGCTGGCGGCCAACAAGCGGCTCGATTCCTGGCTGCGCGTCGATCCCGTGGGCACGGTGACGGTGTTTTCGGGCCGCGTCGAGCTCGGCCAGGGCAACACCACGGCATTGGCGCAGATCGCCGCCGAAGAGCTCGACATCGCGTTCATGCGTGTACGGATGATTCCGGTGGATACGTCGCGCTCGCCCAACGAGGGCGTCACCGCAGGCAGCAATTCCATCGAAGCGGGCGGGGCGGCGCTGCGGGCCGCCGCGGCCGAAGCGCGTGTGCTTCTGGTACAACTCGCGGCTCAGAAGCTGAATGCGCCGGCAGACCAGCTGATCGTCGAAGACGGTCTCATCTTCACGAAGGATGGCGTGAAGAAGACCAGCTATTGGGAATTGGCGGCCGACAATCCGCTGTCGCGCGAAGCGACGGGAAGTGCGGCGGCGAAGCCGCCCAAGGACCACAAGCTGGTCGGCCATCCGGTGCAGCGGCTCGACATTCCCGACAAGGTCATGGGCCGTGCGAGCTTCATTCAGGACATGCGGCTTCCGGGCATGGTCTATGGGCGCGTGGTGCGTCCCCCCAGCTATGGCGCGGAGCTGACGCGGCTCGACGACGCGGCCGTGCGCAAGATGCCCGGCGTGATTGCGGTGGTGCGCGACGGGCGTTTCCTCGGCGTCGCGGCCGAGCGCGAGGAGCAGGCGATTGCCGCGCGCGCGGCACTGGCGAGAGCAGCGGTGTGGAAGGTGCCGCCCGCGCTGCCCGACGCGGCGACCGTGCACGATTATTTGAAGGCGCGGCCGAATATCGACACCCAAACGGTCAATCAGAAAACCGCCGCTGCCGCGGCCGTGGCGAAGACCGTCAGCGCGACGTATCGCAAACCGTATCTCGCGCACGCGTCGATCGGACCCGCCTGCGCCGCGGCGGGACTTGTCGACGAGATGCTGACCGTGTGGTCGCACACGCAGGGGCCATATCCCTTGCGCGGCGACATCGCCAAAGCCACGGAGCTGCCGATCGAGAAGGTGCGCGTGATTCATACGCCGGGCGCCGGATGTTACGGGCACAACGGCGCCGATGACGCCGCGCTCGATGCGGCGCTGTTGTCGATCAATTCGAACGGGCGCTTGGTCAAGCTGCAATGGATGCGCGACGACGAGTTCGGCTGGGAGCCGTTCGGCTCGGCCATGACGATGTCGGCGCAGGCGGGATTGTCGGCGGACGGCACCATCGTCGATTGGCAGTACGACGTGTGGAGCTGCACCCACAACATGCGGCCGGGCGCGCGCAACGGGGTGAACCTGCTTGCGGCATGGCACCTCGCGAAACCGTTCGAGCGCGCGACGCCAGCGGAGGCGCCGCTGCCCGCCGGCGGCGGCGACCGCAATGCGGTGCCGACCTATGATTTCCCCAATCAGAAGATCGTCGATCACTTCATTCCGGATATGCCGCTGCGCGTTTCGGCGCTGCGCACGCTGGGCGGCTTCGGCAATGTGTTCGCGCTGGAATCCTTCATGGACGAAGTCGCGGATGCCGCGGGCGCCGATCCGGTGGCGTTCCGCCTGAAGCATCTCAAGGACGAGCGCGGCCGCGCGGTGCTGCAGGCTGCGGCGGAGAAAGCCAGTTGGAAGCCGGGCGCGAAAAGCGACGGCGCGCGCGGGCGCGGCGTGGCGTTCTCTCGCTACGAGACGACGAAAAGCTATGTCGCTGTGGTTGCCGACGTTGTTATCGATCGCGCCAGCGGCGTGGTGCGCGTCGAGCGCGTCACAGCGGCCGTGGACGCGGGTCAGACGATCAACCCGGACGGCCTCAAGAACCAGATCGAGGGCGGGATCATCCAGGGCGCGAGCTGGACGCTGAAGGAGCAGGTCGCGTTCGACAAGGAGCGCATCACGTCGCGCGATTGGGTGGGCTATCCGATTCTCACCTTTGCCGAAGTGCCGGCGGTGGACGTGACGGTGATCGATCATCCCGAACTGCCGTCACTCGGCGCGGGCGAAGCCTCGCAGGGGCCGATCTCGGCGGCGATCGCGAATGCGATCCGTCACGCCACCGGAGCGCGGCTGCGCGACCTTCCGTTCACGCCGGACCGGGTCAAAGCGGCGATCGAGCGCGGCTGAGCGAGTCAGTCCTCTCGGTAGCCGGAACGCTTTAGAAACGCGCCGATGAACGGCCCCATGACCGAGGCTATCAGCGACCAGATCACAATGAACCGAACAATGCCGAGCACGGACATCCGCTGGCCCCACCAAGGATGGAAAGATCGACAAGACGGTTTTTTGGTAGGACCAAACGCGTGCCGGTGCAGCCGCGCAAAAGAATAGGCCGGCTATCCGAAGGTATGCGCGCGGCATGCCGCGAGCTTTGCAGGCAACCGAAGGGCGCGCCCGTTCGTTCCTCTGGTGAATCCAAAGGAACTGGGCCATGGCAAGCGCGCACAAAGATCCTGCGGCAAAGGACGCCAAAAAGGACCGTTCCAAGTCGGAAGAGGACAAGCTCGACGAAGCGCTGGGCGAATCGTTTCCGGCAAGCGACCCGCCTTCGATGACCGATCCCACCAAACACGTGGGCAGCGGCAAGAAGACCGGACATCCCTCCGACAGCACCGCGCAGGACAAGCAGCGCTGATCGGACGCTCGCGTTGAACTCTCGGTGGGCCGCAATTGGCCCCGCGCAACCTACCATTGGCGCCCAATCGAGATTATATAGGCGGCCAAGACAACGCCCGGCTTCGCCGCGCGCGTAGGCGTTCATTCTTTTCCGACAGCAGGAGGTTTCCATGACATTGCGCTTGGGCGATACCGCTCCCGATTTTCAGGCCGACACGACCCAGGGCCCGATCCGTTTTCACGACTGGCTCGGCAATTCCTGGGGCGTTCTGTTTTCGCACCCGAAGGATTTCACGCCGGTGTGCACCACCGAACTCGGCTACATGGCGCGGATAAAGCCTGAATTCGATAAGCGCAACGTGAAGATCATCGGGCTCTCGGTCGATCCGACCGACCGCCATTCCGGCTGGGCAAAGGACATCGAAGAGACGCAAGGAACAGCGCCCAATTATCCGATCATCGGCGATCCCGATCTCGCGGTGTCGAAGCTGTACGACATGCTGCCGGCGGAAGCTTCCGGCGATCCGACGAAGCGCACGGCTGCCGACAACCAGACGGTCCGTAACGTCTATGTCATCGGTCCGGACAAGAAGCTGAAACTGATCCTCGTCTATCCGATGACCACGGGGCGCAATTTCGACGAAGTCTTACGCGTGATCGACTCCATGCAGCTGACCGCGAAGCACCGGGTGGCGACTCCGGTGAACTGGAAACAGGGCGAAGATGTGATCATCGCGGGCTCGGTCACCGACGATGAGGCGAAGAAGATCTATCCGGACGGCTGGAAGGCGCCGAAGCCGTATATCCGGATCGTGCCGCAGCCGCGCTGACGGATCACCGGACCTGCACGTCGGAGAACCGGTCGACCCGGCGCAAGGGCGGGAATAGCCACATCCAGAGGCTGGTCACGAACAGCGTGCCCAGTCCACCGAGTACGACCGCAGGCACGGTGCCGAAGGCGCCTGCGGTCATGCCGGCGCGGAATTCGCCAAGCTCGTTGGATGCGCCGATGAAGAGCGAATTCAGCGAACCGACGCGGCCGCGCATGTTGTCGGGGGTGGCAAGCTGGATGAGGGCGGAGCGGACATAGACGCTGACCATGTCGGCGGCCCCCGTGACGACAAGCGCCGCCATCGAGAGGTAGAAATCTCTCGACAGGCCGAAGACCACGGTCGCCACGCCGAAGATCGCCACGCAGACGAACATCGCCATGCCGGTGTGGCGATGCAGTTGCCAGCGCGTCAGCACGAAAGCGACGAGGGCCGCGCCCATAGCGGGCGCCGTGCGAAGGAAGCCGAGCCCGGCTGGTCCGGTGTGCAGGATGTCGCGGGCGAAAATGGGGAGAAGCGCCGTCGTCCCGCCCAAGAACATGGCAAACAGGTCGAGCGAGATGGCGCCGAGCAGGATCGGCCGCTGGCGCATGTAGCGGATGCCATCGGTAATCCGCTCCAGCGCGGTGCCCTCGCCTTTAGCGCCTTGCTGCGCCCGGATGCGCAACGCCGCCATGCCGCTCAACGTAAACACGTAGCAGCCGAGACAGAGGCTGTAGTTTACCGCGGGTCCGAGATCGTACAGAAACCCTCCCAGTGCAGGCCCTCCGATCACCGCAATGCGGTAGGCCGAGGCGTTCCAGGCGATCGCCTGAGGCAGCTTTTCCAGCGTCACCAGGAAGGGAAGGAAGGACTGCATCGCCGGCTGCGAAAGTCCGAGCGCGACGCCCAAGAGTGTGATGACGCTGTAGAACGCCCACATCGACTGCACGCCTGTGACGGTGAGGACGAGAAGCATCACCGAAGCCGCCACCTGGACCAGGTAACTGGCCATCAGCATGAAGCGGCGGTCGACCCTGTCGGCCAGATCGCCGGCCGGCAGTACCAGCAGCAGCATGGGGAGGAAAATGCTCAGGCCGACATAGCCCAGCGCGACGGGATCGCGGGTAATATCGTAGACCTGCCAGCCAATGGCGACCGATTGGATTTGCGTGCCCAATGTGGTGGCAAAACGGATGGCGAGGTAAAGCCGCAGATCGCGGCTGCGGGGCGCGAATTCTTCCGCCGTATAGAGAGGGTTACGGGCGCTCACGGGCAGGGATTGTTAACCAAAAACGGATAATCCGTCGGGGGGAGTCACGCATTGCGCAACGCAGATTTCAGGCGCACGTTGTTGTGAACGGAAATGATCCGGAAAGCATGTCCCTTTCGGTGCGGCCATTTGGCGGGTGCGAAGGCCTTGGGGAACAACAATTTCACCTCGCCGACAAAGTTTTGGGACACATGCTGATTATGTCCAGAACTGAGATAATCCGGTTAGAAAACCCTGCCTGGGGCCGGGTACGCACTGACTTGAGCGTGACCCCAGCGGAAAGTGGATAATGGGATACGACGAACCTTCCTCCAAACGGCACGCCACGGAATACGAAGCCGAGCCCCTGGCGAAACCGAAAAAATCTCGAGTACGCCTGATCTTGCTCGGCTTGTTAGCGCTTGGAATCGGCGGCTATCTGGCCGCGAACCCGGACGCTTGGCAGCAAATCAGCTCTCTCGCCGGCGGCGTCCAGCAACAGGCCGGTGGCGGACGCGGGGCGGCCAGAGGCGCAGGTGGACCGCCTCCGGTTCATGTTGCGACGGCGGAAACTCGGGACGTGCCGGTTGTGGTGCACACGATCGGAAACGTGCTCGCCAATTCGGTTGTCACCATCAAATCCCAGGTCGACGGCCCACTGCTCTCCGCCGGCTTCAAGGAAGGACAGATGGTCAAGCAGGGCGACCTGCTTTTCCGCATCGACCCGGCGCCGTTCGAAGCCGCGATGCGCCAGTCACAAGCGCAGATGGCGCGCGACCAGGCACAGCTACAGAGCGCTCAAGCTGACTCCGACCGCGCCGTGATGCTGGCCGACCGCGGCATCGTCTCGGCGCAGCAGCGCGACCAACTCGTTGCGAACGCGAAGGCGCTGGCGGCGACGATCGAGGCCGACAAAGCGGCGCTCGAGCGGGCCCAGCTCAATCTCGGCTACACGACGATCCGCTCGCCGGTGAACGGCAAGACCGGTCCGTACATCGTTTATCCCGGCAATCAGGTGCACGCGAATGACGCGACCGGCCTGATCACCATCACCGAAATCCAGCCGGTGAAGATTTCCTTCAATCTGCCGCAAGGCAATCTGCCTTTGCTGCAGGCGCGCATGCGCGAGGGCGACTTGATCGCCAATGTGGCGATCCGCAGCGATGTCGCGATTAATCCGACCGGTGAAGAGGGCGACGACAGAAGCTTTCCGGTCAAAGTGGATTTCATCACCAACGCAGTCGACCAGCGCACCGGAACGGTCGAGCTGCGCGCGACCTTCGAGAATCCCGATTTCAGGCTGGTTCCCGGCGAACTGGTCGACGTCACCGTTCGCCTAGATACGCTGAAGCAGGTTGCGACGGTGCCGCGTGAAGCCGTCAACATCGGTCAGAATGGCAATTACGTCTTCGTTGTCGGCGACGACATGAAGGCGCAGATGCGGCCCGTCAACGTCCTCTTCCAGGACCAGACCATCTCCGCGCTTGGCTCCGGCGTGAAGGCCGGCGAGACGGTGATCATCGATGGGCAGTTGCGGGTCAACCCCGGTGCTAGCGTCCTCGTGACGCGTCCTGAAGGCGAGGCCCCCGCAAATGCAAGTCCGCAAGCGGCGGGAGAACCGCAGGCCGCTGGCAGACAAGGCGGCGGCCGCACCGGCGGATAACACGCCATTGCTGCCGAACCAGCCGAACTAAGGGATCATCGCGATGCATATTTCGGCCATCTTCATCAAGCGTCCCGTGATGACGACTTTGCTGATGGCGGCCTTCGTGCTGGCAGGCTTTTATGGCTACACGAGCCTGCCGGTCAGCGAGCTGCCGAACGTCGATTTTCCGACCGTCGATGTGAACGCCGGCTTACCCGGTGCCGATGCCGAGACGATGTCCTCGGCGGTGGCCACGCCACTCGAGAAGCAATTCTCATTGATCGCGGGCGTCGACTCGATGACGTCGACCAGCGGTCAGGGAAACACCCGCATCACGCTGCAATTCCGGCTGGACCGCAACATCGACGCGGCGTTCCAGGACGTGCAGGCGGCGGTCTCGGCCGCGGCACGCCAATTGCCGCGCGACATGCCCTCCCCGCCGTCGATCCGCAAGGTCAATCCGGCGGAAGAAGCGATTTTCTACCTATCCGTAAGCTCCGACACTTTGCCGCTCTCGGTGGTGGACGAATATGTCGAAAACCTGCTGATCGGAAAATTGTCGTCCATCGACGGCGTGGCACAGGCCGAGATTTTCGGCCAAGCGCGCCCCGCAGTCCGCGTGCAGGTGGACCCCGATGCGCTTGCGACGCGCGGCATCGGCATCGACGAGGTCGCCAACGCCATCCGCAATGTCAGCGTCAATATGGCGACGGGCTCGCTCGACGGCCGCACGCGCTCGGCCGTGATCCATGCCGAGGGCCAGCTCAACAAGGCCGACGATTACCGCAACCAGATCATCTCGTATCGCGACAACGCACCCGTGCGGTTCTCGGACGTCGCGAACGTGATCGACGGAGTGGAAAATCCCCGCTCCTACGGCACCTTCCAGGGCCAGCCCGCGATTACGGTCGCGATCAACCGTCAGCCGGGGGCCAACACGATCGCCGTTGTCGACGCGATCAAGGTCGCGCTGCCGGGCCTGATTGCGCAGCTGCCGCCCTCGCTCAAGGTCCAGACGTATATGGACCGCAGCAACACGATCCGAAATTCCGTCAACGACGTGCAGTTCACGCTGCTGATCG
>Ga0310810_10002773_pt1 | contig 18941 bp, 14 predicted proteins | sample NCmetagenome_FD_207641 | JGI IMG/M metagenome (GOLD analysis project Ga0310810, IMG submission 207641) | Soil microbial communities from experimental microcosm in Duke University, North Carolina, United States - NC | ecosystem: Engineered > Artificial ecosystem > Soil microcosm > Unclassified ...
CGTTTCGAGCACCTCGGGAAACCGAAGCAGCCGTCGCCTGACCTCGGTGAGCACCTCGGTCCCGCGATCGAGCGCAATGCTTGGCGGCATCTCGACGAAGATGACGAGGTCGCCTTCGTCGAGCTCCGGGAGAAACTCGCTGCCAAGCTTCGTTGCCATGAAGGCGGTGGCGATGAGGAGTACCGCAACGGCCCCTGCGACCACGATGCGATGCGCCGCGAGCCAGCCAACGGCGTCCAGGTAGCGTCGGCGCAGTCGAGTGAGGAGCGCAGGCTCCTTCACCTCCGTGTCTTTGATGCGCAGGGCGACGGCGCACAGCGCAGGAACGACGGTAAGCGCGAAGACGAGGGCGCCGAACAGGGCAAAGCTGTAAGTGAGCGACAGCGGCCGGAAGATTCGACCCTCGACGCGCTGCAGCGTGAAGACCGGGATCAACGCGGCGATGATAATGGCCATCGCGAAGAACGTCGGACGTGCGACGGCGATGGCGGAGCGCACAATCAACGCGAGCAGATCGCGGCGCCGTTTGGGCTTCTGCGCGTTCGCTTCGTGGAGGACGTTTTCGGCGAGCACGACCGCGCCGTCCACGAGGATGCCGAAATCCACCGCACCCATCGAGATGAGGTTGGCGGGCAGATGGATCAGAGTGAGGCCGATGAACGCCGTCAGCAGGGCGAGCGGAATCACCGATGCGACGATGAGGGAGCACTTGAAGCTGCGCAGAAACATCCAGACGACGGAAATCACCAGGAACGCGCCGAACAACAGGTTGTGGTGGACCGTCGAAAGCGTGTGCTCCACGAGCGTCGTCCGGTCGTAGAACGGCTCGATGCGCATTCCTTTCGGCAGGATGCCGCTGTTGAGTTCGTCCACCTTCGCGTGGACACCTTCGAGGACGAGGCTCGGGTTCTCGCCCCGACGCATCAGCACAAAGCCTTCGGCGACGTTGTTGTCCAGGTCGTAGCCGACGTTGCCGAGTCGCGGCATGTGCGACAGGGTGACGCGCGAGACATCGCCGATCGTCACCGGCGTCCCTTTCTCGCTCTTGAGTACGACGGCTTTCACGTCGTGTGGATCCAGCAGGTAGCCGACACCGCGAATGGTGAGCTGCTGGTCGCCGTGGAGCAGGAAGCCGCCTCCGACATTGCGATTCGACTGCGCCAGGGCGTTGCTCACGTCGGCGGTCGTCAGATCGTGGGCGAGCAGGCGTGACGGATCGACTTCGACGTGAATCTCCTTGAGATAGCCGCCAAAGGTCACGACGTCGGCGACCCCAGGCACCTGACGGAGGACGCGAGACATGGTCCACTCGAGCTCGGAGCGCATCTCTTCGTCCGTGTGCCGGTCGCTGACGACGTGGAACTGGTACACCTCGCCCAGCGGCGTGTCATCGGGTGCCAGCTTCAACTCGACGCCTTCGGGGAGATCCGCCGTCTGCATCTTTTCCGTCACGATCGCGCGCGAGCGGAATGGGTCGGCGTCATCGTCGAAGGTCAGCGTGACCAGCGACAGGCCGAACAGGCTTTCGCTTCGCATCAACACCATCTGCGGTGTTCCGTTGAGCACGCGCTCGATGGGAACTGTGACCTGCCGCTCGATTTCTTCGGGCGCAAGTCCGGGCAGTTGCGCGATGACCTGGACCTGGAGGTTCGTCACGTCTGGGAACGCTTCAACAGGCAGTTGGAGGTAGGCGCGTACGCCGTAGGCCGCAATGGCCCCGGTCATCACCAGCACCGGCAATCGCTTCCTTACGCAGAATTCAATCAGTGAACGAAGCACGTCACCCTCGCGCCGGGTTGCCGGTTACAGAAGCTGGTCGGCCGAACCATCGAGGAGCAGCGCGCCGCGAACGACGACTTTCTCGCCCGCCGCAATTCCGGAGACGATGCGGATGCGTCCGTTCTCGGCATGCTGCCCCACCACGACGGGCCGTCGAATGAACGTGAGCGGATCCTTTTGCACGTACACGAAAGACTCCTTGCCGTCCTTGATGAGGATGGCGTCGGTCGGGAGCGTCAGGTTCGCCGTCATGCCGTCGAGTTGCACCCGTCCGTACATACCGGGCCGCAGCGCGACCGGCGCATGTTCCAGTGCGATTCGCACGGGCGCCGTCCTGAGCCCGGTGGCGACGACGCTGCCGATAGAGGCCACATGTCCATCGAGAGGGCTGTCCAGCGAAGACAGCTGGACGTGGGCGCGCGCGGCCTCCCGTACGAGCGGCAGGTCACGTTCGAAGACGTCGGCGACGATCCAGACCGCGGATGGATCACCCACCTCGACGACCGGCTCGCTCCCTTTCTGTACCGTCATGCCGACAGTCGCCCGCCGGCTGATCACGATCCCGGTGATCGGCGATCGGACGACGACGCTGGTGCCGGTTCCCATGCCGATGAACGCGACGTCGGCCTGTACTCGCATCAGCTCCGCTTCGAGCTCGGATACGCGTGTTTCGGCGGCAATACGATCCCGCTCGGTGCCGACGCCCTGTTGCTGCATCCGGTTCTGGCGGTCGAGGCCGCTGCGCGCCTCGCGTAATGAGGCCGTTGCCGATTCCACCGCCGCGCGCATTTCCGCGGCATCAGGACAGTCGAGCGTCAGCAACGGGTCGCCCTCCTCGACGTGCTGTCCAAGTTGAACGGCGACCTTGACGATGCGGCCGTCGAGCGGAGCACCGAGCTGAGAGACCGCGCCGTCCCGGAACTCGACGCGCGCCGGCGCCGTCACGGCTTCGCCCGTCCGTGCGCCGGACACCGTTTCGGTTCCGATGAATTGGCTCGACGCTTCACGGATGTGAACGACACCGTCTTCAGAGGGGGGCGGCAGATCGCGTGGAGGCTTCCCGGCGGCGGCTGGCGCGGAGCACGCCGACTGCAGAACGGCGGCAAGAGTACAGACCGGTATCATCAACATCAGGCGCATAACGAAATAGAGGGCAAACGGCAGTCCACATCGCGAACGCGGATCACCATGCGTTTTCAAGAAGCTACGGGATACGTTGCCGGCGTAGACGCGCAGAACTGACGCAGATGGGGAATTCCGCCACAGCCCGTACATCCGATAACCGCGCCGCTGCATGGCTCGCATTCTGATCGCCAGCTGGGGCTCGTACGGCGATGTGTACCCGTACGTCGGGCTGGCGTACGCCCTGAAGGATCGCGGCCACGACCCGGTACTCGCGACGGCGGAATATTACCGATCGCTGATCGAGTCGCTCGGCTTCGACTTCCGTCCGATGGGACCGATGATCGATCCCGACGACATCGCGACGGTTAGGCGGCTCATCGACCCCGTTCACGGAGCCGACGCGCTCATCAGAGAAGTTCTTCTGCCGTCGCTCCGCGCCGATTACGCGACGCTCGATGCGGCCGCACGGGACGTGGATGCGATCGTGACGCACCCGATTACGTTCGCGGCGCCGGTTGTCGCGCAGGCGCGGCGGATGGCGTGGATCTCCACCGTGCTGGCGCCGATGTCGTTCTTTTCGGCCACCGATCCTCCCGTTCTTGCGCCCGCACCCTACCTTGCCGGTCTTGCTCGGCTGGGTTCTTGGTACGGCCATGTAGTCGCCCGGTTTGCACGAGCTCAGACACGTCGATGGATGGAACCGGTCTTCGAGCTGAGACGCGAGGTGGGCCTGCCGGCGGGTGAGCATCCGCTCTTCGAGGGACAGTTCTCGCCAACCTTGACGCTCGCGCTGTTCTCACGGGTGCTCGCATCGCCCCAGCGTGACTGGCCGGCCAACGTCACTGTCACGGGGTCGGTCTTCTACAACGGGCCCGAGACGCTGTCTCCGGAACTGGAAGCCTTTCTCGATGCGGGTCCTCCGCCTGTCGTCTTCACGCTCGGCAGCTCCGCTGTGGCTGCGGCGGGCCGCTTTTATGAAGAAAGCTTCAACGCGGTCAGGCGCCTTGGTGTGAGGGCCGTCCTGCTCACTGGCGGTTTCGAGCGCAACATGCCTCGGCAGGTGGGCGTAGACACGCTCGTCCTCGACCGTGCTCCGCACCAATTACTGTTCCCGCGGGCAGCGGCCGTGGTGCATCCAGGAGGCGCAGGCACGCTGGCGCAGGCGCTGCGCTCCGGACGGCCGATGATCGTGGTACCGCACGCCCACGATCAGCCGGATAATGCTGCTCGCGTCGTTCGTCTCGGCGTCGCCAGGACCGTGCGGCAGCATCGCTATCGCGGCTCCCGTGTCGCACGCGAGCTTCAGGAACTGCTGGCGGACAACGCGGCGAAGGCGCGTGCCCGAGACGTGGGTGGAATCGTTCGTTCCGAAGGCGGGGCTTCCGCAGCCGCGGCTGCCGTCGATGCTCTCATCCAGTAGCTCGTGATAAAGGAGAGCCACGCTTGTGGTACTCTCAGGCCCGGCAACGCGAACGACTTCAGAAACGTTTTGACGCAAATCGGAAGGGAGAGGCTCGATGAGTAAGACGACTCAGACTCTTGCGGCGCTCGCGCTGTCTGCGCTCGCGATGACGGTTACCTTTGCCCAGGGCGGCGGTGGCGGGCAGCGAGGCGGCGGCGGCGCGGCCCCCGGCGGCGGCGGACAGGGTGGCGGGCGCGGCCCTCAGCAGCCAATGAGCTTTTTCATCACCAGTGTCGGCAAGGGTGAGGGCGCCAACTACGGCGGCCTCGCCGGCGCGGATGCGTACTGCCAGCAGATGGCGATGGCTGCGGGTCGCGGCGGGGCAACCTGGCACGCGTACCTGAGCACCCAGGGTCCTGGTGCGGTCAACGCGCGAGATCGGATCGGCAACGGCCCGTGGTACAACGCGAGGGGTCAGATCATCGCGATGGACAAAGGCGCCCTTCACGGCGACACCATCGATCAGGCCCGCGTCGGTAACGCGATGGGCAAGCAGATTTCGCTCACCGAGAAGGGCACCGTGGTGAACGGCGTCGGCGACATGCCCAACACGCACGACATCCTTACGGGCTCGCGGCCGGACGGGACGGCATTCACGGACGGGATGGACCACACCTGCAGCAACTACAGCAGCAACGCAGACGGCATGGGGCAGGTGCAGCTCGGACACTCGGACAAGCAGGGTGGCAACAACAGCTCCTGGAATTCAGCGCACGGCAGCCGCGGCTGCAGCCAGCCGAACCTCGTGTCGACCGGCGGCGCGGGACTTCTGTACTGCTTCGCGGTGAACTAAGACTCGGGGCTCGAGAGACTCAGGGCTCAAGGCTCAGGACTTCAAGGCGCGTGGCTGAAGCCATGAGCTTTGAGTCTTGAGCCGTTCTCGCCGCCGCCATCACGCGGTCAATCACCTCGAATAACTCCACGGGCTTGATCGGTTTGGCGACGTAGCCGTCCATCTCGGCGTCGAGGCATCGTCGTCGGTCGCCCTGCATGGCGTGTGCGGTCAACGCGATAATTGGAACGCGCGGCTCGCCGCTTCCGTGTTCGCGGGCACGAATCGCCGCAGTCGCTTCGAAACCGTCCATCTCGGGCATCTGCAGGTCCATCAAGACGAGGTCGAACTGGTCGCGCCGTGTCAGTTCGACGGCGTCACGACCGTTTGCGACGAGGACCGGTTTGTGGCCACGCCGTTCGAGCAGGTGCTGCGCGAGCCTCTGGTTCACGGGGTTGTCTTCCGCCACCAGAACCCGTAAACGGCGTGCGGCGCGTGTGGGGACGATCGAAGGCGCCGCGGGCGCACGATCGACGTGCATGCGCTTCCCGATGACGCGGCGGATCGCTTCCAGCAGCGCCTGTTGGCCGACAGGCTTGACGAGAAAGCCATTCACGGCGGGTGTATTGGCCGCGTCGTGCGGCTGGTCCGCTGACGTGAGCAGCACAATCGGCGTCGACGCGCAGTTCGGCGTGTGACGAAGGGCCGCTGCCACGTCCACACCCGACACTCCGGCAATGTTCATGTCGATGAGGGCGAGCGAAAATGGGCGCGATGCGTGGCTCGCCATCTCTACGGCTTCGGTGCCCTCACCCGTGGCGACCACTTTCATCCCCCAGCTAGACAGCAGCTCGACGAGAATCCGGCGGTTCGTCGCGTTGTCGTCCACCACGAGCGCCGACATGTCGCCGAGCTCGTCGCTGCGCGGGAGGAACGGCGGCGCGATTGCCTGATCGCTCAGTGGCAGCGTGACGACGAAGTGAAACGCGCTCCCCCGCGCCGGCTCGCTTTCCACCCAGATGCGGCCGCCCATCAGCTCGATTAACTGCTGACAAATCGTCAAACCGAGACCCGTACCCCCGTAATTCCGTGTCGTCGACCCGTCTGCCTGCGTGAACGGTCGGAAGATCGCCGTCTGTTTTTCCGCAGAAATGCCAATGCCGGTATCGATGACGCTAAACCGCAACGAAACGCGATTGTCTTCGCGCAGTCGCGTGCGCTCGACGCGGATCACGATGTCGCCCCGGTCGGTGAATTTGACCGCGTTGCTCACGAGGTTGCCCAGCACTTGACGAAGGCGGTGCGGGTCGCCGACGAGTCCGTCCGGCACCAGGGGCCGAATGTCGACCATCAGCTCGCATTTCTTCTCGTGCGCGCGGAGCGCGAACGACTTCAGCGTGTCGTCCAGCATCTGCCTCAGGGAGAAATCAATCGACTCCATCTGCAGCTTGCCCGCCTCGATCTTCGAGAAGTCGAGCACGTCGTTGAGGATGACGAGCAGCAGTTCCGCGGAGCGATGCACGGTCTGCAGGTAGTCGCGCTGGACCGTGCTCAGCGGCGTGTTGAGCGCCAGTTCCGTCATACCGATGATGCCGTTCATCGGGGTACGAATCTCGTGGCTCATGTTCGCGAGGAACTCGCTCTTGGCGCGGTTCGCCTCTTCAGCGGCGTTCTTGGCATGCACGAGCGCGGTCGTGACCTCGTCGCGCTCGATGTGCAGGTTCTTCAAATCCTCAGTCGTCTGATTGAGGACGTGCGCGAGTTCGCCAAACTCGTCGTGCCGATCGAGTGCGATTGGAGTGTTCCAGTCGCCCGCGCCGATTCGAATCGCGCCACGCTGCAGCATGCGCACGGACCGCGCAATGGAGTGGGCTGTTGCAATCGTTCCGACGAGGATGAACAGCGCACAGCCGAGAAGCGTCGGCAGGGCGGCGTCGTTGAGCCGCGACGTCAGGGCAATCACCGCGCGGCTCTGGTCGCCGCGGCGCTCCCGGAGACGCCCTATCCCCTGATCGACGGCGGTCGTGAACGCATGCTCGGCGTCCGTGACGTGATCTCTCAACGCGACGGCCGTCGTTGGATCGAGCGGTGTCGCAATAACCGTCCCCAGGTCGGAAATCCGTTGCCCTGCGCCGACGACGTCGATCAGCAGCGGTGACTCGCGCTGCCCATCGAGATTCAGGGCGCGAAGCTGCTTCATTGCGGCTTCGAATTCGTGCAGGTGCTCGGTCGTACGGCGACCTTCCGACCTGATGTCGCCCGGCTCGCTGCTCGTTCCGCGCTCGGCGAGCACGAGATAGTGCGTCACCGTCGTCGTGACGCGCAGTCCGGTCGACCGTACCGTCTGCATCGCCTCGATGGCGGGGACGGTCTCGGCCAGTATCTGCCCTTCGATGCTGCGGACCCGCTGCGCAGTCACCACGGTGATATAGCCACTCGAGGTGAGGAGCACGAGGCTGATGATGCCGAGCAGCGCGAGACGCGGCCTGATTCGCATCGGTGACGCGTGGCCGTGCAGCTTCCATTCCGCCCGGATAGCTGTTGAACCGTGCGGAAGTGAGAACGGGGTGTGCGTTCAGGACGCAGTCGAGTGCGGTTCGGGGACGCCAGATCGTCCGGCCGGCTCCTGCTGCGTGAGGCAGTGCAGCGTGCCGAGCCCCCACACCAGGTCGACGGCATGGATGCCAATAACCTGCCGCGTCGGCATGACGGACGCGAGGGTGTTCAGCGCAAGCCGATCGTTCGGGTCGTTGAATGTGGGCACCAAGACGACGCCATTGGCGATATAGAAGTTGGCATAGCTCGCCGGCAGCCGTTCACCATTCATGACGACGGGTCGCGGAAAGGGAAGCGTGACGACTCGCAACGGCCTGTGCGTCTCGCGTGCTGCATGTTCGAGCCGCTTCAGGTTGTCCGTGGAGCGCTCGTGATTGTCGTCGCGTGGATCCGTCTCCACGGCGAGCACGATTGTATCGGCGGCAACGAATCGCGCCACGTCGTCGACGTGCCCATGCGTGTCGTCGCCGACACACCCATCACCCAGCCAGATGGTGTGGGTGATGCCAAGCCAGTTCGTGAAGGTGCGCTCGTACTCCGAGCGTGTCATCCCCGGATTCCGCACCTGCATGTTGCTGAGCAGCCATTCTTCGGTGACCAGCAGCAGCCCTTCGCCGTTGACCTCGATGCCGCCGCCCTCGAGCACGATGCGCTCGCTCGTCGAACGTCGAGGCTCCACCCGTTCGAGTCCGGTGATACGCGAGATGGCCTCGCCGATCTCAGCATCCTGCGTCCAGTTGTCGTACTTTGCCCACGCGTTGAACGCCCAGTTCACCAGTACGACCTGGCCTGCGTCGTCCACCGTTGCGGTCGGCGCCGAATCGCGAAGCCATACGCGGTCTGTCGGTACGATGTGGCAGCGCGCTCGATCGATCGGGATGCCATGCGCGTCCATGGCAGTCCGTGCTGCGCGCGCGATGGTGTCGTTCTGGCAAAGGATCTCAACCCGTTCGTGCGCTGTAAGGACGCGGACGATTTCGGCGTATACCCATGGAATCGCGGCCAGCTTGCCCGGCCAGTCGGGTTCGTGGTGGGGCCAGGCGATCCAGGTCGCGCGGTGCGGCTCCCACTCGGCGGGCATGCGTAAACGCTTCACGCTTCTGCTGGGCTCGGTTCCCGGTTCGTGTTCACGTTCAGGGTTCGGTTCGGAGTTCAGCTGCCGCTTCTGTGTTCGGTGCCGAGATAGCGGCTCAAAATCGGCGCGTAGGCGTCGACGCGACGGTCGCGGAGAAACGGCCAGTTCCGCCGGACCGACTCGATAAGTGCAGGGTCGCACTGCGCCACCACGATCTCCTGCCGTTCGCCAGCCTCTACGACATAACGGCCGAATGGATCGGCGACGAAGGAGTGTCCGAAGAACGTAATGCCGTTGGTGCCTGGCTCGTCTTCGTGCCCGATGCGGTTCGGCGACGCGACGTAAACGCCATTGGCGATGGCGTGGCCCCGCTGCACCGTCCGCCACGCCTCCACCTGCGCTGCACCCCACTCGTCTTTTTCCGCCGGATGCCACCCGATGGCGGTCGGATAGAAGAGCACCTGCGCGCCGAGCAGCGTCGTGATGCGGGCAGCCTCCGGGTACCACTGGTCCCAGCAAATCAGGACGCCGATGGTGGCGTAACGGGTCTTCCAGACCTTGAATCCGTTGGCCTCGCCCGGTCGTTCACCGTGATAGTCGAGGTGACCATCGCCCGGCGTGAAGTAGTACTTCTCGAAAAACAGCGGGTCGTCGGGGATGTGCATTTTCCGGTAGACGCCCAGCAGCGAGCCGTCAGCGTCGATGACCGCGGCGGAGTTGCGATAAATACCGGCCGTCTGGCGCTCGAACAGCGGCACGACGATGACCACCTGCAGTTCGCGGGCGATCGCCTGCATCCGCTCGGTGGTCGGGCCGGGAATCGGCTCCGCCAGGTCGAAGCGATCGCACTGCTGCGCCTTGCAGAAGTACGGCGCATTGAACAGTTCTTTGAGACAGATGATTTGTGCGCCACGCTGCGCCGCCTCGCGGATCAGCTGCTCGGCTCGAGCCACATTGGCCGCAACGTCGTCGGTTGCGTGATCCTGGATGAGTCCTATGGTGAAAGGGGAGTCCATCACGGTCGAACTACAGTCTACGGTCGAAACCGTTCCGCCTGTTGCTCGACTCTGTTCGAGACGACCACGAGATTGTCGAGGGGTTGCTCTGCCGATGGGCGGGGAAGTATGATTTTCCGAATGTTTTCAGGTTCTTCGCCGGCGTTGGGGATTATCCCTCCGGTTCCGCGTGCCTGTCAGGCTATGTGTATCTGTTGCCGCACGGGGCACGCGGCCTGGTGGATGGCGTAAACGGTACCGGCAGGAACCCGACATCACCCAGGCCCGCCGACCAGATGGTCTCGGCGGGCTTTTTAGTTTGCAGTCCGATCGACACGACTCATGAATGGTTAACGAGATTATCGTTCCGGGATCCGTGGGCAACCTGGGCGGCGGCTTCGACACGCTCGCCCTGGCGGTTCGCCTGTACCTGCGCGCGCGAATCCTGGACATTCGGCACGATGGGGGTTCGCGCCTGATCGTGTCGGCGAGCAATCCTCCCGTGGCCGGCGAGAATGCGGTTGAACGGGCCTTCGCGGCTGCCACTCGGCACGCCGGTGCGGCAACGGCTAGCGTGGTTGTCGCGATCGACAGTGAGATTCCAATGGCAGCCGGGCTTGGAAGCAGTGCGGCGGCGACGGTGGCCGGTCTCCGCATCTTCGAACACGTTACTGGATCGCTGTCGGATTCGAGGCTGCTGGCGATCGCGACCGAGCTGGAAGGCCACAGTGACAACGCGGCCGCTGCGCTGCTCGGTGGGATGACATCGGTCGTCGACGACGAACGGCAGCCGCAGGCGCTGCGATGGGAATGGCCGGAGGACCTGCGCGTCATCGTGGCGACGCCGTTTACCGGTCTGGCAACCTCGAAAGCACGTGCAGCGCTTGCGGCGACGATTCCCCGCCACGACGCTGTCTTCAACCTTCAGCGTGTCCTCTCGCTCGTTCATGCGCTCGAGGCGCGCGAATACGATCGGCTTCGCGAGGCGTTTCGGGATCGTTGGCACCAGCCCGCGCGTGCGGCTCTGGTCCCGCATCTCGACGCAGTGCTCAATATCGACGATCCGGATGTGCTCGGTGCATGCCTGTCTGGAGCCGGACCCTCGGTTGCCGTGTTCGCCCGGCGAGAATTCGCGCGAATCGAGCGCGTGCTGCAGGCGACATGCGAAGCGGCTGGTACCCCGGTGACGGTGAGGACGCTGGCCGCGCATCAGCAACGTCGTGACGGGCACGAAGGGCAATGGAGAACCGCATGAATTTCGTTTCAGGACTGACGTGCCACCTGTGTGGCGCCATGTATCCCGCGCAGGCGCTCTGGGTGTGCACCGAATGTCTGGGTCCGCTCGAGGTCACCTACGACTACCCGGCCATCAGGAAAGTGCTTAGTCGCCACGCGATTGAATCGCGGCCGCGCTCGTTGTGGCGCTATCTCGAACTGCTGCCGGTCGAGTCGCCGAAGACGGGCTTCAACTCGGGGTTCACGCCTCTGGTCAAGGCCGAGCGGCTCGCCAGCGAGCTCGGGATCTCTGAGCTGTACATCAAGGACGACTCCGTCAATCATCCGACCTTCTCGTACAAGGATCGCGTCGTTTCGATTGCCGCCACACGCAACGTGGAGCTCGGCTTTCCCGTCTTTGGGTGCGCGTCCACCGGCAATCTGGCCAACAGTGTGTCTGCGCACGCGGCGCGTCTCGGGTTGCCCTGCTACGTGTTCATTCCCAACGACCTGGAGCCGAACAAGATCCTCGGGTCCGCCGTCTACGGGCCTCAGGTTGTTGCGGTCGATGGCAACTACGACGACGTGAACAGGCTGTGCACACAGATCGCGGACCGGTACGGGTGGGGGTTCGCCAACATCAACCTGCGTAGCTATTACGCGGAGGGCGCGAAGACCATGGGATTCGAGGTGGCCGAGCAGCTTGGCTGGCGGTATCCGGATCATCTCGTGTCTCCGGTCGCCGGCGGAACGCTGCTGCCGCGAATCTTCAAAGGGTTGCGCGAGTTCCGCGACGTCGGTCTCGTGGACGGCACGCTGCCCAGGATTCACGCCGCGCAGCCTACCGGATCCGCGCCCGTCATCCGGGCGCTCGAGTCCGGTGCTGAATTCCCCGACCCGGTCAAACCGAACACGATCGCCAAGTCGCTGGCCATTGGCAATCCGGCTGATGGGTTTCAGGTCGTCCGCGTCGTCAAGGAAACGGGCGGCAGCGGCGCGATGGTCACCGACGACGAGATTCTCGATGCTATTCAGCTGCTCGCGCGGACCGAAGGGATCTTCACGGAGCCGGCGGGCGGGACGACGCTCGCGGCGACCAAGGCGCTGATACAGCGAGGAGTCATCAAGTCGCACGAATCCGTCGTGGTCTGCATTACGGGCAACGGCTACAAGACGGCCGAGGTCATGCGCGACCGCGTCGCCGCACCGACGCAGATCGGGCGGTCGCTTGCGGATTTCGACCGGGTGGTTGGATCCCGTCTCAAGGTGCCCGCGTCAGTATGAGCGTGATGTTTCCCGCCTTTCTCGACCTGACCGGCCGCAAAGTCGTTGTCATTGGCGGCGGCACCGTCGCGGCCAGCAAGGTCGACGCGCTCGTTGGCGCAGGCGCGCGCATTACCGTCGTCGCACCCGATATCCGGCCCGAGATCGAACGCGCGAATGTTCACCTCGTGCGGCGGGAGTTCGTCGACACGGATCTCGACGGAGCGTGGTGGGTCGTGGCTGCTGCTTCACCTGCCGTGAATCACCTTGTCAGCAAGGCCGCTGAGGAACGTCGCATCTTCGTCAACGCCGTCGACGACCCTCAACATGCGACTGCATATCTCGGCGGCGTCGTGCGCCGCGATGGCGTCACGATCGCGATTTCAACGGACGGTCGCGCACCTGCCATAGCGGGACTGCTGCGAGAAGCGCTGGACGCATGGCTGCCGCGGGACATCGATCGGTGGCTCCAGGCGTCGGACGACGCTCGATGTCAATGGCGACAGGAGCGCACGCCGATGGAACAGCGTCGGCCGCAGCTCCTCGAGCTATTGAACCGCCTCTACGAAGAAAAGTCCCGAACGTCGAACCGCGAAACCCGAACTGCAACACACGCCGCGGTGGCGCTCGTCGGCGCAGGCCCGGGTGATCCGGAGCTCTGGACGCAGCGCGCGATTGCGTATCTCGAGCGAGCCGATCTCGTGCTCTACGATGCGCTTGTCGACGCCGCTGCGCTGCGGCGGTTCACCAGGGGGCAGTGTTTCTGCGTCGGAAAGCGCGCACATCGGGAGAGCGTTCGGCAGGAAACGATTCACCGCCTGATGATTCGAGCCGCGCGCGCGGGAAAGCACGTGGTCCGCTTGAAGGGCGGAGATCCGTTTGTGTTTGGCCGCGGCGCCGAGGAGGCGCTGGCGCTCGCCATGGCCGGTGTTCCGTTCGAGGTTGTACCCGGCGTCAGTTCTGCCATCGCGGCACCGGAACTCGCCGGCATTCCGGTGACGCACCGCGGGACTGCCTCCGGTTTTCTCGTGCTGTCCGGCCACGCCGTCGAGTCGTTCGACTGCGGGCTTCGCGCCATCGAACCGAACGTGGTGCCGCTCGTCGTCCTGATGGGGATCGGAAGCCGCGCGCAGCTCGCACGGACGCTGATCGCGCGTGGCTGGCGCGCCGCGACACCGGCGGCCATCGTCTGTGGTGCGTCGACGCCGGACGAGTGGGTATGGACAGGAGTCGTCTCCGAGCTTGGAGACGCCGGCGTGCCGGAAGGCGTCGCAGGTGTGATGGTGATTGGGGACGTGGTGCGAATGCGTGAATCGCTGGCGGGACGGGCTGCCGCCGAAGAGGTCAAATATGGACGCCATTGACGACACACAGACGTTCGGGCGCGCGCGCCTGGATTTTGCGAGCGAGCATGACATCGACGAGTTCGTTGCGACGCTCAGCAGATTCGAGCGCGGCGAAATGCCCCCGGATCAGTGGCGCCGGTTCCGTCTTGTGCGCGGCACCTACGGTCAGCGTCAGGACGGCGTGCAGATGCTTCGCGTCAAGGCGCCGCAGGGGGTCGTCACCTCCTCGCAGATGCGCGCCTTTGCCGGTGTTGCCACACGCTATTCCCGCGGTTTCTGCCACATCACCACGCGGCAGAACATTCAATTCCACTTCGTGCTCCTCAAGAACGTCGAAGCGGCGATGCGCGAGCTGGCGGAAGAAGGGCTGACGACGCGCGAGGCGTGCGGCAACTCGGTACGCAACATCACCGGGTGCCCGTACGCCGGCACGTCCGAGAACGAGATATTCGATCCGTCACCCTACGCGGAGGCGCTGACCCGCTATTTCCTGCGTCATCCGCTGAGCGGTGTTTTGCCCCGCAAGTTCAAGATTGCCTTCGAGGGATGCACCGAGGACCACGCTGTCACCTCGATCAATGACATCGGCTGGCGCGCGCGAATCGTGGACGGACGCAAAGGCTGGAAGGTGACGGTCGCCGGTGGGACCTCGATTCTGCCCGTGACCGGTTATGTGCTCTACGAGTTCCTGCCCGTGGAGCAGATGCTCGAGGTGGCGGAAGCGGTCGTGCGCGTCTTCCACAAATACGGCGACTACCAGCACCCTCAGCGGAACCGAATGAAGTTCGTCATCCGCGCCATGGGTTGGGACGCGTATCGCGCCCGATTCGAGGAGGAACTCGACGCGTTCCGCCGCGAGGGGGGCGCCCGTCTGCCGTTTGATCCAGCGAAGGTGACGAGCGAGGGGGCACCGGACTGGGAGCCTGCGCGTCCTCCCACACTGCAGACGGTTGCCGCGATGTCGGCAACGCCGATGCGGGGCCCGGGCATCCATCCAGGAACGGTGCGACTGCAGCCGTTGTCCGACGCGTATCTCAGGTGGATGCGCAGCAACGTCTCGCGGCAGCGCCAGGACGGATACTGCCACGTCATCGCACGACTTCCGCTCGGCGATTTCACGGCCGGCCAGATGCGGGTGCTTGCGGATCTCGCCGATGCGTACGGGGACGGCGCGATGCGATTGACGGTGGAACAGAACGTGTTGTTCCGCTGGGTGAAAACCGCGTCGCTCGAGCCGTTCTATCAACGGCTCGCGGCAGCGGGTCTCAACGCGCCGGACGCAATGACGCTCAGCGATGTGGTCAGCTGCCCGGGTGCTGAATCGTGCCGTCTCGCGGTGACGCAGTCCCGCGGACTGGGCCGCGTGCTGACCGAGTACCTCAGCGCGAGGCCGGAGATCGTAGACCTCGTTCCGTCAGGGAACATCCGCATCAGCGGCTGTCCGAACGGGTGCGGCCAGCACCACATCGGTTCGTTGGGCTTCCAGGGAAGCGTTCGAAAGGTCGGCGGAAAGGCCGTACCGCAGTACTTCGTTCTCGTCGGCGGCGGCGTCAGCGACGCCGGCGCCCATTTCGGCAAGGTGGTCGCCAAGATTCCCGCGCGCCGCATCGCCGAGGCGGTTGGACGGCTGGTGGACTTGTACCGAGAGCAGCGGACGAGCGACAGCGAAGATCTGGGCGCGTTCTACCGCCGCATTCAACCATCTGTTGCCACCGACCGGCTCCGAGATCTGGCTGAGCTGAATGCGGCCGAGACAACGCCCGACGATTTCATCGATCTGGGCGAGAGTCAGGCGTTCGACCCCGTCGTTATGGACGGGGAGTGCTCAGCCTAGCGAGGTTTGGGAATTGCTCTTCTCCGGGCGGGAGGAAAACATGGCCGACCGCAGACGAGGCGAGAGCAAGCAGATCAAGAAGGATTCGAACGTCCGGCGCGAAACGCTCGATGACATTGGCTCTGAAATCGTCCAGGAACGCAGCGAGCCCAGCTATCGCAATCCAAACCGCGATCAGGCACGGGGTGACTGGGACCGTTCCGGCCGTCACACCGATGAAGGGCGTTCGCGCGATCCCGAGAAAGACGGGGATGACGGCCTCGGGCCGGCCAGCCAACGCTGAAGGCTGTTGCTAGTCCGAGTCGACGACACCCTCGCGAATCGCGAGCAGCGCGAGTTCGAGTCGGTTCGCGGCACCGGTTTTGTCGAAGATGCTGGTCAGATGATGTTTGACAGTCTGCAGGCTGATCGATAGCCGCTCCGCGATCTGGCGGTTGCTCTGACCGTCCGCGATCGCGGAGACGATCTCCATTTCCCGGGCGGTCAGCTTGTACGGGCGCGATCGCCCTCCACCCACCTGTTTGACCGCTTGTGCCAGATCGTCCGCCACGTCGGTTCCGATGATGTACTTCCCGTCCATCACGCGATGGATGCCGTCGATCAACTGGCGCGTTGCGGACTCCTTCATGACGACACCACGTGCGCCGTACTGAATCGCCTTCAGGAGATCGGCCGGTGGAATCGCCGCCGTCAGGAGGATCACCCGCGGGCCCTGGTTGGCCAGGGCGGCGAGCGCATCAAGCCCGCCCATCCGCGGCATCGCGACGTCGAGCAGGAGGACGTCGGGGCGGACGTCCTGAACCAGGCGGATGGCATCCATGCCGTCGTTGGCTTCGGCGACGACCTCGAATCCCGGTTCGCTTTCGAGAAGTCGTCTGAGTCCATCGCGGAAGATTTGGTGGTCGTCTGCTATCGCGATACGCACGTGGGCGGACTGATCAGGCATGGACGCCGTTGTTGAATGTGAGCTCGAGTCGCGCACCGACTCCGGGCGCCGAATCGACGGAGAGCTGGGCTCCGGCAATGCGCGCGCGCTCCTTGATAATCGCGGGTCCGATGCGGCGCTTTTCCAGCTCGCGTGCGGAGAACCGCCCTTCGAAATCGAACCCCTGACCGTCGTCCTCGATGATCAGCGTGCAGGTCTGACCGGTGTTCGTCAGACGGACCAGGACGTTGCGGGCGCGGCTATGCTTCCGCACGTTGACGAGCGCCTCCTGGACGATGCGGGCGAGCTCGAGGGCGGTCGAGGAGGGAAGCGAGACGGGTCCTCCCGTCCACACGAACCGCGCCGACACGCTCGTGTCGCGGCGGAACCGTTCGACGAGCGACGCCAGGACATCGGGCAGTTGGTCGCTCGTTTCGAGCTCGATCGGGCGCAGCGCCTGCATCAGCTCGCGCAAGGCCAGCACTTCGCGCTGCAGAAGTTCCTGTACCTGCCCGAGTTCCTCGTCCGCCTGCGCGGGCGTCACAGCACCGCGGCGGCGCAGCGCTTCGATTTTCATCTGTATGCCGAACAGCGACTGGATTGCTCCGTCGTGCAATTCGCGCGCGACACGAGCCCGCTCGACGGCGCCGGCTCGTGAACGCAGACGGCGCAGCAGGAACACGTTGGTCAGCGCCGGCGTAATGTGCTCGGTGAGCTGCTCGAGAAAGTGCAGCGATCGATCCAGCTTGTCGCCGCCCGCAGGGTCGAACAGATACACACGCCCGTGCCATTCTTCGGCCAGCCCCAGGTTGCTGGCGGCAACGGTCGTGAATGGGCGCGCTTCTGTGACCGCGGCCGGCAATGTGATGGTGGTGCGTGTCAACGGCCACACGCCTTGCTGCGTGACGCGAACCGAAAATCGTTCGTCGTCGGGCATCTTCTTCGCGGACCACGTCGAGCCAGGATCGTCGAACAACCACGCGTGCTGCTCCGACGGATCGAGCTTGACGTGGAGCGCTCGTCTCGTGTCGTCGCTATCGCTTCTATCGACGCGCCACAGCATCGTCCGGCGCGTTTCGTAGTCCTGGATGACGAAATCGACGGCCGACGCATCGAAGATGCGCAGCAGTTCGCGGGCGACCGCCGTGACCGATCCCCCGAGGCCGAGGTCCACGCGTGGCTGCCGCCCCGCGACAGCCATTGTCGTGGTTTCGGCGCGCAGCAGCTTTTCCTGTTCGCCGACATATCCGACCATGAACGCCGACAGGAGCAGATAGGCGACACGCATGATCGTGCGGTTGATGTCGTCGCCGTTCAGGGAGAACAGATTGCCCCACGGGCCGATCGAGAGGACGACCGTCTGGATTGCAACCAGTCCGACGACGACGGCGCCGGTGATCATGGTGCCGCGGAATCCCCAGCGGAACGCCGCGGCGAGAACCACGAAAATGAAGAACAAGAAGAACGGGCTGCCGACACCGTTGCTGACGAAGGTCAGCGCCGCCGTCCAGAGGATGTCGATGCCATGCAGGAATTCGCCGTCGCGCGTCGCGAGCCTCGTGGCGCGTTCGACAAATACCAGGACGATCACGCTATAGAGCGCGTAACCGACGAGAATCGCGTAGCTCAGCTCCGCGAAGCGTGTCGGCTCGGTTGGATCGAGGTAGACCCCGACGAGACCCCAGACGGTCAGGAAGGCGCGCCCGATGGCGAGCACACGTTCCAATCGTGCCGCCGCGTGTCCCTCACTGGGGTCGTGCCGCAGGAAGGCAATCTTGCGTGCGGCGTGGCGGCCGGTCGCTTTCATGCAGTAAATCGCCCGAGACTAATACGGGACGGGCACACGACTCAAGCTCCTGACGGGGTGAAATAGTCCGTTACCACCACAAATACATCATGGGGAGCAGCGGCGCCACGCCGGAGCGCCCGGCCAGTGGTCGTAAAGAGTCCCTCCTCCCGCTGGACGATGCGAAGGCGAAAACCCTGCGCCGTAAGCCGGTCATAATCCCGGCGCATCATCGCGCGAGAGTGGCGGCCCGGTCGCGCCAGGAACATCTGCAGATCGGCCTCAGTCTCGAGCCGTTCTGAACGCCGGCCCACACCGAAACGCCAGCTGCCGCTCCAGCTATTCCACCTGCACATTCCAATGTGATCATCGGCGCCAGCGGCTGTCGCCACGAGGCGCGCAAGCCGGCGCGTGGGGCTTGAGCGCTTCGAAAGCCGGCAGGCCCACCGTAACCACCTGGGCGTGAGGACACGAGCAGACCAGCGACGGCGGTTCATAAGGAACCGCTGTTGGCCGCCACCTGGGCGACCTGCGCCAGCATCAGAGGGCCGGACGACATCAGTGCGATCAGCAGGAGCCCGCGTCCCCATTTGAGGGCCCAAGCGTACGCGCCGTGCGTCGGGCGCGATGATGATGCTGATCAAGAACGCCAGACCCGCGAGGACGAGGGCGAGCGGTCCTTTCGTCAGCACCGCGAGAGCGAGCAGCACATATCCGGACCACTCGAGGCGCGGCCGCGCCCTCGAGCGCCGCCACGATCAACAGGGCGCAGCCGCCGAACAGAAAGGCGGTGAATGTCATATCGAGG
>Ga0310810_10002775_pt1 | contig 18934 bp, 16 predicted proteins | sample NCmetagenome_FD_207641 | JGI IMG/M metagenome (GOLD analysis project Ga0310810, IMG submission 207641) | Soil microbial communities from experimental microcosm in Duke University, North Carolina, United States - NC | ecosystem: Engineered > Artificial ecosystem > Soil microcosm > Unclassified ...
GCGGACGCCGGCCTGGATCACGCAGCCGTAGCGCATCGCGTATGGATCCACGACCGATCCGCCGAGTGCTCGTCGCGAACCGCGGCGAAATCGCGGTCCGCGTCATCCGCGCCTGTCGCGAGATGGGAATTGAAACCGTCGCGGTCTACTCGGACGCGGACGCCGGCGCGAAACACGTCCGGCTCGCCGATCGCGCCGTCCGCATCGGACCGCCCCCCGCGGTCGACAGTTACCTGCGGATTGCTGCGATTATCGACGCGGCGCGGGCGGCCGGCGCCGACGCCGTCCATCCGGGCTACGGCTTCCTCTCGGAAAACGCCTCGTTCGCGCGCGCGTGCGCGGATGCCGGACTGATTTTCATCGGCCCTCCGGCGGACGCCATCGGAAAAATGGGCTCGAAGATTGGCGCCCGTGGGCTGATGGAACGGGCCGGAGTTCCCGTCGTGCCCGGCCGCACGCCGGCGGACCAGACCGACGCCGGGATCGCCGCCGCTGCACGGGAGGTCGGCTTCCCCGTTCTGGTCAAGGCCTCTGCGGGAGGCGGCGGCAAAGGCATGCGCGCTGCTCACGATCCGGCGTCGCTCGCCGAGGCCATTCCCGCGGCACGGCGTGAAGCGCTTGCCGCGTTTGGCGACGGCACGGTGTATCTCGAGCGCCTCGTCGAACGGCCGCGCCACGTCGAGATTCAGGTCTTCGCCGACGCCCACGGGAACGTCGTGCATCTCTTCGAGCGGGAGTGCTCGATTCAGCGGCGGCACCAGAAGGTGATCGAGGAGAGTCCGTCACCCGCGCTGACGCCTGCGCTGCGGGCGCGCATGGGGCACGCGGCGGTCGAGGCGGCGCGGTCGGCGGGATATCAGAACGCTGGCACGATCGAGTTCCTGCTCGACGGCCGCGGAGACGACGCGAGCTTCTACTTCCTCGAGATGAACACGCGATTGCAGGTCGAGCATCCGGTGACGGAAGCGGTGACCGGGTTGGATCTCGTCCGCGCGCAACTGCAGGTCGCGATGGGACAGCCGCTGCCGTGGCAGCAGTCGAATCTGCACCAGCGCGGCCACGCGATCGAGTGTCGCGTGTACGCCGAAGATCCGTCCGCCGGGTTCCTGCCGCAGGCGGGTCCTCTCCTCCTCTACCGCGAGCCGTCCGGCCCGGGAATCCGCGTCGACAGCGGCGTCGAGGAAGGAAAAGACGTCGGCGTCTACTACGATCCCATGCTGGCAAAGCTCGTCGCCTGGGGCGAGACTCGTGAGGCGGCAATTGAAAGAAGCATCCAGGCGCTCGAACGATTCCCCGTACTCGGGGTCAGAACGAACATCGAGTTTCTCGGGCGCACCCTGAGTCACGCCGCGTTTCGCGCCGGGGATACGCACACCGGCTTCATCGACGAACACCTCGAGGAACTGCTCGAACGTGCCGCGGCCGCTGATGCCGTGTTTGCCGCAGCGGCAGCCGCAGCGGGTGAACGGAGCCCCGCGGGCGCCGGGCCCGCAGCCGTGATCCCGGATCCCTGGATGACGCTCACGAACTGGGGACGTTGATGGCCGACGCGTTGTCGATCACCATTGGAGATCGGACGGCGACCGTCATGCCGTCGGGCAAAGGAGACGTCCGCGTAGGAGACGTGTCCCTCGATATTGCGTACGGTCCCACGCGCGGCGAAGTCGTCATCCGGGAGGACGGCCGTCAAACGCGTGCATTCGTCGTCCGGGCGGCCGACGCGACCTGGGTCTTTCACGAAGGGCGTATTTTTGTCGCCGGGGTGGAAGCGGAAGGCGCGTCGCGGCGACGCGCGCCGCACGGGCCCGGGTCACTCATCGCACCGATGCCTGCGACCGTCATCGCGGTGAACGTCCGGGAGGGAGACGCCGTGAAGGCGGGCGACGTCCTGATCCTGCTCGAAGCGATGAAGATGGAGCTGCCGCTGCGAGCCACCCATGATGCCGTGGTGTCGGCCGTGCACTGCAGCGCCGGCGATCTGGTGCAGCCCAATCTGCCGCTGGTCGACCTGACGTGACGACCGTGCCCCGGCGCGTGCGCCTCGTCGAAGTCGGGCCGCGCGACGGGCTCCAGAACGAAGATGCGACGATTACCGCCGACGACAAAGTCGCGTTCATCGATCATTTGAGCGCGGCGGCATGTCCGGTGATCGAGGTCGGGGCGTTCGTCAGCCCGCGATGGGTGCCGCAGATGGCGGACACGGCGGAGGTGTTCAGCCGAATCACGCGGCGGGAGGGCACACGCTACACGGCACTCGTGCCGAACCTCGCAGGCCTCCAGCGCGCGATTGCGGCGCGCGTCGATGAGATCGCGATCTTTGCGGCCGCGTCGGAGACGTTCAGCCGCCGGAACATCAACGAGACGATCGATGCGTCGCTCGAAACCTACCGCACGGTCTGCGCGGCGGCGCGCGCCGCATCGATCCCCGTGCGCGCCTACGTCTCTACCGCGTTTGGCTGCCCCTTCGAAGGAGCGGTCGACCCGGCCCGCGTCCGCGACGTCAGCGCCGCGCTGATCGACATGGGGGCACGGGAGGTGTCGGTCAGCGACACCATCGGCATCGCCCATCCGGGACAGGTTCCCGTAGTGGTGTCCGCGGTTGCCGAACGCGTGCCGCTGGAGAAAATCGCCCTGCACTTCCACGACACGCGCGGGACGGCCCTCGCCAACGTGCTGACGGCCCTGCAACTCGGCGTCACCACCTACGACTCCTCCGCCGGCGGCCTTGGCGGCTGCCCCTACGCACCGGGCGCCACAGGCAATCTCGCTACCGAAGATCTGCTCTACATGCTCGACGGCCTCGGGATCGAAACCGGCGTGAGCCTGGCGAAGGTCCTCGCGGCGTCGCAGTTCATCGAGCAGCGCCTCGGCCATCCGCTCGCGTCGCGGTATGCGGCGGCTGTGAAGCGGTAACACTCACCGGCGCCGTTCCGCCAGCCACTTGTCGAATTTCGCCTCGGGCCAACAGTTGACGATCCGCGACGCGGGGATGCCGGCGATGCGCGCGTGGGCGATCGAGTAGTCGGTGAAGGGGAACTCGCGGATGCTGTGCGCATCGCTGTCGAGCGCAAACAGGCAGCCGGCGTCGAGCGCCAGCGACGCGAGCTCGTAATCCACGTCCTGACGATGCCAGTTGCCGTCGATCTCGATCGCAACCCGCAGCCGCGCGGCTTCGACAAAGACCTGTTCCCAATCGGCTGAGACGCCGGGACGTGAATTGAAAATGCGGCCCTGCGGATGCCCGAGGATCGCGACGCCCGGACCGCGCACCGCCGCAAGCATCCGGCCGGTCTGATCGTGCTCCTTGCGCAGCGCCGAGTGCGGCGACGCGATCACGTAGTCGAAGACGCGCCGTTCGCCGACGGAGAGATCGAGAGACCCGTCCGCGAGGATGTTGGCTTCGACGCCTTTGTAGACCCGCACGCGGCCGTCGAGCCGCTCGTTGAGCGCGTCGATTTCGCGATGCTGCAGCACCGCGTCCTGCATCGACATTCCCCGCGCGATCGGCAGCCCGTACGAGTGGTCGGTCACGCCGATGCGCCGCCATCCGAGCGCTTCGGCGCCTTCCGCCAGCGACGCGATCGACTCCACGCCGTCGCTCCACGTCGAATGCATCTGCAGGTCGCCGAGAAAGGTGTCGGGGCGCACGATCGTCGCAGCCAGCGGGGCATCCAGCGCCAGCATCATCGAGTGGCGGCTCAGGTAGGCGCGGCGGAATTGCCGTCGCTTGTGCACGTCGGCGCGCTTCGGCGAGGCCTCCACGGCTCTGGACACCGTTGCCGATTCGCCGGTCGCGACGACTTCCTCGATGATGCGCTCGCTGGCCCGGCCAAGATACGGCACGTCGCGCACGGTGCCCCGCGCCACCAGCTCCCGCAGGGATCCATCGAGTGCCGTGGCGATGACCTTGGCGGCACGCTTGTAGCCGAACGCGCTGCGGGCGGAACTCTGCAGAACAGCCATGTCGTAGAGGAATCCTGCCGCAACGATGTTGACGTCGTCGCGAATGTGGGTAAGCAGGTTCCTACGACCAAGCGCGACTGTGGGCACCGCCCTTGCTCTCCTTCCTCACGTGGACCGCTCGTTGCACAGGTCGCTCCGGCGGATCGGCGTCGTCGTGGTGGGGCTCGGCCTCTGCGCGACAACCGCGTGCCGGCGCGCCCCGGCTGTGAGCACGCGCGCCGCTGTTCAACCGGATCTTCCTGCCGCTCTGCAAGCCGTACTTCGCGACAAGACGATCCCGTCCTTTGTCGTGCGCAGTGCCTCTGGACGCCATCTGTGGACCGCCACGCGTGAGTTCTATCAGAAAAGAGCCTTCGATCCAGTCTGGCGGAGCGCCGAATCCGCGAAACACGACGCCGACGAACTGATCGACGCGCTGGTGCACTCGGACCGCGACGCGCTCGACCCGGCGCGTTACCGCGCCGCTGAAGTCATTCGGTTGCGGCAGGACCTCGCCCGCAACCCGACCGACCAGAAAGACGCCCTCAGGTTCGCGCTGCTCGATGCGCGGCTCACCTATCTGTACCTGCAGTACGCAACCGATCTCACGACCGGCATCACCGACGCGCGGCATCGCTGGAAAATCCCGCCAATGCGGTTCGACGGGGCTGCGGCGCTCAGCGACGCCCTGACGCGGGACTGCGTCGGCCAGGCGCTCGTCGAACTGCAGCAGCGTGACCCGGACTATGCCGCGCTTCGCAACGCGCTGCAGCGCTACCGCACGATTGCGGCGCACGGCGGCTGGCCGTCGCTGCCGCCGGATATCCGGCTGAAGCCGGGCGCCCGCGGCGCAGCGGTCGCGCTGCTCGCAAAACGGCTCTCGATCACCGGCGACTATGCGGGACCAGGTGCACCAGCGTCGTACGACGCGCCTCTGCAGGACGCCGTCAAACGCTTCCAGCAGCGGCACGGCCTCACCCCCGATGGCGCGATCGGTCGACGCACCATTCAGGAACTGAACGTGCCCGCCGCCGCGCGCGTCCGCCAAATCGCGCTGAACATGGAGCGGTGGCGGTGGATCCCGCCGCGGCACGGCCGTCGCATCGTGGTGAACGTGCCGGAGTACCGCCTCGAAGTGCAGGACAGCAGCGGCGTCCCGCTGTCGATGCGGGTGGTGGTCGGGAAGAAGGACGCACAGACCCCCACGTTCAGCGGCGAGATGACATACCTCGTCTTTGCGCCGTTCTGGAACGTGCCGGCGGACATCGCTGAAAAGGAGACGGTCCCGTCACTGCTGAAGGACGCCGCGTTCCTGCAGCGAACCAACATGGAGATCGTCGACAAACGCGGACGGCACGTCGATCCGAACAACGTGGATCTTTCCGACCCCAGGGGCTATCGGTTCCGCCAGCGCCCGGGCCGCACGAACTCGCTCGGGCTGGTGAAGTTCATGTTCCCGAATCCATACAACGTCTATCTGCACGACACGCCCGCAGACGCGCTGTTCACGCGCGAAACCCGAACGTTCAGCCACGGGTGCGTGCGCCTCGAAAAGCCGGAGAAGCTTGCCGCGTACGTGCTGGGCGGCCAACCCGAGTGGACAGAGGATCGGATTCGCGAAGCGATGAACGGGTCGGAACAGCAAACCGTCCGTTTGCGCGAGACGATTCCCGTCTACATCACCTACTTCACCGCCCGCGCGTCACGGGACGGCGGCGTCATGTTCTTCGGTGATGTCTACGGGCGCGACGGCGGCGCATCCTGATGCGGGGCGACACGCCAGCCGCTTAGCAGAAAGGCGCGAGCGTTTCGAGCAGGATGTCGAGATCGATCGGCTTTGCGAGCCACGCGTCCGCGTCGATCGGCGGCACGCGATCGCGCGGCCCCGCGGCCGTGACGACGACGACCGGGATCTGTGACAGCGACGGATCGCTCCGCTGCTCCGCGCGGAATTGCCATCCGTCCATGACCGGCATCATCAGGTCGAGCAGAATGACCGAGGCTTCGTCGCCGGCCCGCAGCGCGTCGAGGGCTTCCCGTCCGTTTGCCGCCTTCTCCACTTCGTACCCTTCGAGCTCGAGAAAGCGCCCGAGCATCTCGCGCGTGTCGGGGTCGTCCTCGACGATGAGCACGCGGGCAGGCGGACGCATCAAGCGGAATGGGTATGGCGGCCGTTGGCGAGCAGCGACCGGATCGTGGATTCGAGGTCTTCCGGGAGACACGGCTTCGGGATGATCGCATCGCAGCCGGCGCGGTCGGCGCGCGACGGATCCTGCGTGAAGGGCGCGTACCCGGTGACCGCGATAATCGGGATGCGGGTGGTCCGCTCGTCAGCCTTGAGGCGGCGAGTCAGTTCGTAGCCGTCGATGCCGGGAATATTCAGATCCGTAACGATGGCGGCGGGCAGGACATCGAACGCCCGCTCGAGCGCCTGCAGGCCGTTGTGGGCCTGCTCCACCCGAAAGCCGGCCTGCTGGAGCCATTCCGCGTACATAAGACGGCCGTCCCGGTCGTCTTCGACCAGCAGCACGAGCGGATGCTCGACCGTGGTGCTCACGTCAAGGCCCCTGCGCACAGTATATCGGCATCCTCCAGGCCCGATGGCGTTCGTGCAGATGTGTGTTGATGAGCTATGCCGGCGCGGTCTCCTGACGCCGGATATCGCGGCATAATCGATCCATGTCCCACTTGTACGAAGACCGGGCAGCCACGCTGGGCCGCATCGGCGGGACGCTGGAGTCGCTCATCGATACGCTGAACACGATCCGTATGCAGTTGGCCGCCATGCCGGAGCGCGATCGTTCCGCCGCCCTCGGGCGCTACGCCTCCCTGCTCGAGCGCGCGCGCACGTGGCGCTGGTATCTCGAGGTTCAGCGCGAAGCGGTCGGCCTGACGCGGCACGACCTCATCGACCAGTTGTATCCCCTTCCGCCGGCGGAGCCGCTATGACGACACCGAAGCGCCTTGGTATCCTCGTGGGCGGCGGGCCCGCGCCCGGCATCAACAGCGTCATCAGTGCGGCGACAATCCGCGCCCGCCTCGAAGAGGTCGAGGTCATCGGGATCCGCGACGGCTTCGAGCGGATCATGCAGGGCGACACGACGCACGTGCTCCCGCTCGACATCGACGCGGTCTCGCGGATGCATTTTCGGGGCGGCTCGTTCCTCGGCATCTCACGCGCGAATCCCACGACCGATACGAAATATCTCGAGAACGCCGTCGAGGCGCTGAGGGCGATGGGCATCTCGATGCTCGTCACGATCGGCGGCGACGACACGGCGTTCTCGGCGATGAGGCTCGAACAGCAGTCCGGCGGACGCATTCAGGTCGTGCACGTGCCCAAAACGATCGACGACGATCTGGATCTGCCGCCGCACGTCGATACCTTCGGGTTCCAGACGGCGCGCCACTACGGCGTCGAGATCGTCAAGAACCTGATGGTCGACGCGAAGACCACCTCGCGGTGGTATTTCGTGATCGCGATGGGTCGCAAGGCCGGCCACCTCGCGCTCGGCATCGGGAAGGCCGCGGGCGCCACGCTGACGCTCATCCCGGAGGAATTCGACGGCCAGCAGGTCGAACTCAGGACCATCGTCGACACGCTCGTCGGCGCGATGATCAAACGCTTGAGCTACGGGCGGCTCGACGGGGTCGCGGTTCTCGCCGAAGGGCTCGTTCTCGATTTGAGTCCGGCGGATCTCTCCGCGCTCGGCGAGGTGGAGCGCGACGCCCACGGACACGTGCGGCTCGCGGAAATCCACATCGGCGACATCGTCAAGAATGCCGTCCGCAAGCGGCTGCGCGAACTGCACATGAACGCCACCGTGGCGACGAAGGATATCGGGTACGAGCTGCGCTGCGCGGATCCGATCCCGATGGACATGGAGTACACGCGCGACCTGGGGTATTGCGCGGCCAAGTACCTGTTGTCGGGCGGCAATGCCGTCATGATTTCGATGCAGGGCGGCCACTTCGTGCCGATCCCGTTTGCCGAGCTGATGGATCCCGCCACCGGGCGCACGCGTGTGCGGATGGTCGACATCCATTCGACCCGCTACGGCATTGCCCGGCGATACATGATCCGTCTCCGCCGCGACGACTTCGAAGACGCCGAGGCGCTCGCGAATCTCGCCAGAACCGCGGGGATGACGCCCGAGGAGTTTCGCCGCGAATTCGCCTATCTCGTCGAGCAGGAACCGGAGCCGCTCGCCATCGAACGCATGTAGTATCCACCTGTCCCCAACCGCCGGTATCATTCCCGCATGGCAGAACTCAAAAGCGCCTACGAACTCGCGATGGAGCGGCTCCGCAAGAAAGACGCCGACGAAGGGGTCGTCGAGCACAAGCTCACCGACGCGCAGAAAGCCGCTATCGCGGAGGCCCGATCCATCCATGACGCCCGCGTGGCCGAACGGCAGATTCTCCATCGTCAGAAGGTCCTGACCACGTTCGACCCCGCCGAGCGCGAGACGATCGACGAGCAGTACCGGCGCGATCTCGATCGATTCGCGAGCGACCGCGACGCAAAGATCCGGGCCATCCGGGAGTCGCGGTGACGCGGCGCCGATTGTGTGTCGCCGCGCTCGTGGCGGCCGTCCTCGTCACCCAGTCTGGAACGTCCAACAGCATCCTCGTCGCACAGGCTGTCACGCCTGCCGCTGCGGTGACCTTCGAACAGGTCCGCCTCGAGGGAACGGACCGCTCGCAAATCGAATCGACGTTCGCGACGCTCACCGACGACATCGGCCCGCGCCTCACCGCCTCCCCTGCGTTCAAGCGGGCCGTCGAGTGGTCGCGCCAACGCATGCAGACGATCGGGCTCTCGAATCCGCACACGGAAAGCTGGCCGTTCGGCCGTGGATGGGTGCTCGACGGGCTCACTATCGAGATGACCGAACCGCGGTTCGCGCCGCTCATCGGGTATGCGGAGGCCTGGTCGCCGTCAACCAGCGGCGACGTGACGGGCACGCCCGTGCTGATCGGCGGCAAGAGCGCAGCGGAGGTCGCGGCGATGCGCGATCGGCTGAAAGGCGCAATCGTGTTCATGCAGCCGGAAACCTCGTTCATCAAAGAGGACCGCCCGCAGCCGACCACAGCCGACGGCCCGGTGCGAACGGGGGCTCCGCCGCCGCCAGTGCGCCGGCAGGATCCCACCGAAGCCCGGCTAATCGCACAGACCGTTCGCGATGCCGGTGCGGCACTCCTGGTGCGCACCAGCATCGGCGAACACGGCACCGTGTTCGTACAGCGACGCGACGAGGGGCCGGGCGCCGTCCCCGCAATCGTGATCGCCGGCGAGCACTACGACATGCTCGTTCGCATGGTGACACGCGGCCTGCCCGTGAAGCTGCATGTGAACGTCAAGTCGCACTACGTCACTGACGACACAAACGGGTACAACGTCATCGGCGATATTGCTGGAACCGATCCGCAGCTCAAAGACGACGTGGTGATTCTTGGCGGGCACCTGGACTCGTGGCACACGGCCGAAGGCGCCGCCGACAACGCGGACGGCGCGGCGTCGGTGCTCGAAGCGGCACGCATTCTCCGCGCGCTCGATGCGAGGCCAAAGCGCACCATCCGGTTCGCGTTGTGGGGTGGCGAGGAAGAGGGCCTGCTCGGATCGAAGGCGTACGTCAACGCACACTATGCAGGCGACGCGAACCGCGCGGCACGGGATCACGTGGTCGTTTACCTGAACGAGGATCCGGGCTATGGCCCCGTCTACGGCTGGTATCTGGAGAACACGCCCGCCGTACAGCCGCTGTTCGACGCGTGGCTCGAGCCGTTGAAGGCGATCGGCGCGCGGCGGAACGTGCTCGCGGGCATCGGCGCCACCGACCATCTGAGCTTCAGGGACGCCGGGATCCCGGGGTTCAACGCGATCCAGGAATACGCGGATTACGACGTGCGGATCCATCACACGAACATGGACATGCCCGAGCGGCTGCGCCCGCAGGACCTGAAACAGTCGGCCGTCACACTCGCGTGGTTTGCCTGGCAGGCCGCCAACACGGACCAGCGGATTCCGAGGCCGCAGCAAGCCGACGGAGTAAAGCCCGGCGGAGCGCGGCCGCCGGGCGGCACGCATTAATCCGTTGCCTGTCACGACACAGTCGCTGCGCCGCTTCGTCCGCGCGGATTCGATGGTCGCGGCCGGCATTCTGACGAGCCGGCTGGCCGGCCTCGTACGGACGACGATCTTTTCCTATTATTTCGGCCTGCGGTCCGATGCGGCCGACGCGTTCAACGCGGCCGTTCGAATCCCCAATCTCCTGCAGAACCTGTTCGGCGAGGGCGCGCTGTCGGGGTCCTTCATCCCCGTGTACGCAGGGTTACGTGCACAAGGGCGCGACACCGAGGCCTCACAGGTCGCGCGCACGATCTTCGCGCTGCTGATGCTCGTGATGGCGGTCCTGGTACTCGCCGGCGTTCTGGCGACACCGCTGCTGCTCAACCTCATCGCGCCAGGCTTCGCCGGCGTACGGCGCGAACTCGCGGTTCGGCTCGTTCGCATTCTGTTTCCCGCCGCGGGTCTGCTGGTCGCGGCCGCCTGGTGCCTGGGCGTCCTGAACAGCCACCACAAGTTTCTGTTGTCGTATGCGTCCGGCGCCGCGTGGAATGCCGGCATGATCGGCGCGCTGGTGCTGTTCGGGCCGGGCAGCCCGCTCGAACACCTCGCGGTCATGCTGGCCTGGGGCTCGGTCGTCGGCGCAGCCCTGCAATTCGCAGTGCAGGCCCCGACGGCGTTCCGGCTGTCGTCCGGCGGGACGGGCCTTGCGCTGACCGAACCGGTCCGTCGGGCCGTACGCGATTTTTTCCCCGTGTTGACCAGCCGCGGTGCGGTGCAGATTTCGGCATACATCGACACCTTGATCGCCAGTTGGCTGCCGGTCGGCGCCGTCACAGGACTGCAGAATGCCTCGCTGCTGTACACGCTGCCGGTCAGCCTGTTTGGAATTTCCGTGTCCGCCGCCGAACTCCCGGCGCTCTCGGGCGTCGCGGCACGGGCCGAGACCGACGCCTTGCGGACGAGGATGGACGCGGCGCTGCAGCGCTTGACGTTCTTCACGGTTCCCTCCGCCGTCGCGTTTGCGCTGCTCGGTGACGTCATCGCCGGCGCGCTGCTGCAGCACGGACGCTTTCGCCCTCAGGACTCGCTCATCGTCTGGGGCATTCTCGCCGGCTCGGCAATTGGACTCGTTGCCGCCACGCAGTCCCGCCTGTACTCGGTCGCCCATTATGCGATTGGCGACACGCGATCGCCGCTTCGGTTCGCGCTGATCCGCCTGGCGTTTGTCACACTGCTTGGATGGTATTGCGCCCTCCGTGCGCCTGGATTGCTGGGCATCGCAGCGATCTGGGGAGCGGCGGGCCTGACGGCCTCTGCGGGCGTTTCAGGGTGGATTGAATTCCTGCTGCTGCGCAGAAGCTTCAACGCACGTGTCGGCCATACCGGGGTGCCGGCCGCGTACACGCTCAAGCTGTGGAGTGGCGCGATCGTGGCGGCGGTGCCCGCCTACCTCGTGAAGATGCAGATTCCCGTCACCCAGCCGCTCGCTCGCGGCGCAGCGGTGCTGCCGCTCTATGGCGGCGCGTTTCTGCTGCTCGCGGTTCTCCTACACATCCCCATCGCCGGTTTACGCCGACGGCGCTGAGACAGGCGTGAAGGCCTGCTCAATCCCAACCGCCAAACGGAGACATTTTGCGAGTGGGGAGTTGGGAATTGACACGTGAACCCCTTTAGCTCTGCCCGTGCAGTTTTGTAGAGTAATCAGGTATGCGGTATCGCACATTCCTGAGCGTGCTGTCGGTCACTCTCGGCGTCTGCATCCCCGCGGCAACAGTTCTGCGGGCCGCAGATCCTGTTCGCATCCTCGTGCTGAACATGCACGCCGGCAAGGACGCGTCGGGTAAACCGAATCTCGACGGCATCGCGGCACTCGTCAAGGACCAGAAGCCGGACATTGTGCTCTTGCAGGAAGTCGACCGCGGCACCGCCCGTTCGGGCCGTGTCGACCAGGTCGCAGACCTCGAGAAATCGACGAAGTACAACAGTGCCTTTTCACCAAGCCTTTACAACTACGACGGAGGCCAATACGGCATCGCACTGCTCTCGCGCGGTCTCATCGGCTACCGGGCGACGATGCCGCTGGCGGTGTTCCCGGTCCAGGCCCGCGCGGGAGGCTCGCACGAGCCGCGCGTGGCAATGGTTGCGATCCTCTCCGTCCAGGGCGTGACCTGGCGCGTCGTCAATACGCACCTCGATCCGGCGGAGGACGGCGGCCGCGCGCAGGAAGTGGCGGCGCTCGTGAACGTGATTCACAACCAGCAGGTGGCAGGTACTCCGCTCGTCGTCGGCGGAGACTTCAATGCGACGCCGGACAACGCGGTGCTGAAGCCCATCGCCGCGGCCGGGCTGCACGATGCCTGGGCCGAGTGCGGCTCCGGTGACGGCTTCACCTATCCAGCCGACAGGCCCGCGAAGCGAATCGATTTTTTGTGGATGTCCGAAGGTATGCACTGCGCGTCCGCGCAGGTGCTCGATACCCAGATCTCAGATCACCGACCGCTGCTCGTGACTCTCAAGTGATCCGTGAAGAAGATTAACTACGCCGCTACCAACTGCACAACTACGCAAGGAGATAACTCGCGGTCTTGCGTTGACGCCTCGAGTAGTTGGAAGTTGTGTAGTTGTCGCCTGTCTCTCTCAATGCCTGCCTGAGGTCATCCTCAACACGCGCCTGATCGCTTCCACAAGGGTTGCGGGATCCTTCGTGTCGTCGTTCAGCGACAGGACCGGAACGCCGGCCATGGACGGTTCGCTCTCCATTTTCCGCCGCAGCATCGTCTCGTCCTTCAGGTGAGCGACGACGATGTTGGGTCTGAGGACTTGCATGACGCGGACCGCTTCGTCGGCGGTATGCGCGGGTGCGACTGCGAAGCGCAGCTTCGCGAGAATCGCCTCGCATCGCGAGCTGCTGTCCTTATCGTCATCGGCAACGAGCACGAGCGGCGCGTAACCCTGGTGATCGCTTGGCCGTCGTCCGCCCCGCGGGAGGCGGCGCCGGTCCGGACTCTGACGGCGCTCCGGTGTCTGTGGGCTCATGTCAGGGCATCCTAGCATTACAGGGCTGGCGCGCGATAACTCCCAATTCCCAACTCCCAACGCCCAAAACTCTCAATTCGAATTGGGATTTGGGAGTTGGGAGTTGGGAGTTGGGAATGGAGAGTGGTGACCGTTCCCCCTTGCTGTGTCGGCTGGAGTAGGCTGTAATCGTCCGCCACCCTGGCGAAGAAGGAATGATTTCGATGCTCGCGCCGCTGCTCCTCACCACCCTTCTGCAGGCACAGGTCTCAGGGGCGCCCCCTCCGCCGGCGGCCGGTGCGCCGAGAGCCGCGGCCAATCAGACGCTCACCGCGGCCGTGAAGGACGTGCCGCACGCGTTCGCGCGCCTCAAGAGCTGGACGGCTATCGCCGTGCTGAGCGCGAGCGGAGCCGGGGCCGCGGCGGTCCACCCGGAGGATCGTGATCTGACGATGGATGCCGCCGGTTCCAGGACCGTGGATCGGCTGACGGAGGGCGGCTCGATCCTCGGCAGCGGATACGTTCAGGTTGGCGGCGCCGCCGCCGTGTGGCTGACAGGTGTCGCTACGTCACATCCGGGATTCGCGGGCCTTGGCGCCGACCTGCTCGAAGCGCAAGCGATCAACGGTGTGCTCACTTCCGCGGTGAAGTACACGATTCAGCGCCGTCGTCCGAACGGCGGTCGGTATTCGTTTCCGTCCGGCCACACGTCCGCAACGTTCGCAACCGCGGCGGTGCTCGAAAACCATTACGGTCTCCGGGCGGGGCTCCCGGCCTACGCGCTTGGCGCGTACGTGGCCGGCGCGCGGCTCCATGATCGAAAGCACTTCGCGAGCGACACGCTGATGGGGGCCGGCATCGGTCTCGTCGCGGGCCGTGTCACGCGCGCACATGGCGGCCGCGCGACCGCGGCTATCGTGCCCCTGCAACGTGGAGTGGCGATCGCAGGCTCGGTGGCGTGCCCGTGGTAAGCCATCGTCACTCGGTCCTGACTCTGACGTTCGTGTTCGTTTCTGGTGCGATGGCGTCAGTCGGCTTCGCCCAGACGGCAGCCCCTTCGAGCCTTTCGCTGAACGAGGCGATGGCGAGAGCCATCGCGGCCAACCGGACGGTGCTCGCGGCGCAGGCGGCACGCGCCATCGACCTGGCCGGCGTGCAGGCCGCCGCCCAGCACCCCAATCCCGAGCTGAGCGTCGAAGAAGAACGCGAGACGCCGCACTGGTCCTTCGGCGGCACGCTGCCGCTCGAACTCTCGGGTAAACGCGGCAGGCGGGTCGATGTGGCCAACGCTACGCTCGCGGTCACCGAGGCCGATACCCAACGGGTCATCGCGGACGTCCGCGCTGACGTGCGCCGCGCGTACTATCAGGCTGTTGCCGCGAGCCGCCGCGTCGAAGTCGCGCAGGACCTCGAAAACGTCGCATCCCGCGCGAGCACTGCAGCACAGGAACGGTTTCAGACCGGCGCGGCTCCGCGGCTCGATGCCTTGCAGGCGCAACTCGCGCTGTCCGAAGCGCAGAACGAAACGGCGAGTGCGCGCGGTGAGCTGCAGGCCTTTCGCGCGGAGCTGAATACGCTGCTCGGATACTCCGCCGATGGCGCACCGCAGCTCTCCGACACGCTCGAGGGAGGGGCGCTGCCGGCGATGGACGCGGCCGTCGCCCAGGCGCTGGCGGGGAACGCGGATCTCCGCGTGCTGGATCGTCAGGTGGACGAAGCGCGCGCACGCGTGGCGCTGGCGACGGCGATGCGGCGCCCGGATCCGAATCTGTCGGCGACCCTGACGTATGGCGCGCAGCCGGAATTCACAACCGGCTGGCGGTTCGGGGCGGCCGTCGCGCTGCCCATTTTCACGACCGGCCGCGCCGACGTCGCAGTAGCGCAGGCGACGCTGACGCGCGCGCAGGCCGATCGCGATGCCAAGGCCGCCCAGGTCAGCGGAGCCGTCGCCGCCGCCGTTGCGCGCGCGGCTGCGGCGCGACAGGCGGTCCAGCGGTATCAGACCGATATTCTTCCGGCGGCGCAACAGGTGGAAACCATGGCGCAGGAGGCGTACTCGTCCGGACAGACCGGTCTTCCCGCGCTCCTGCAGACGCTGCAGGCCGGACGCGAGATCCGGCAGCGCGCCGTACAGGCGGGGCTCGATTATCAACTCGCGCTCGCGGATCTCGAACGGGCGATGGGAACAGCGCTGCGGTAAAAGCGCCAGTGGTGGATTGGTGAACTCATTGAAAATCACGGCGACGTGGATGCTGCTTGCGCTCGCGCTGGCGGCGTGCGGGCACAAGGCGGTCGAGGACGTCGAAACCGAAGCGGCGCCGACCGTCGAGGCGATAACGGTGACTCCGGAGACGTTCGACGCGACGATCTCCGCAACGGGCCTGGTAACGGCGGCGCCGGGCGCTGATTGGACGATCACTGCCCCCGAACCGGCCCGCATCGTCGAATTGCCGAAAGCCGAAGGCGACCACGTCAAGCCCGGCGACCTGCTCGTCCGCTTCGAAATCCCGTCGGTCTCGACAGACCTGGCGCAGCGGGAGGCGGAGGTGCGCCAGGCGCAGGCGCACGTCGCGAACGCGCAGGCGTCGGTGAACCGTTTGACGACGCTCGTGCAGCACGGTGTCGCGGCGCAGAAGGACCTCGAGGATGCCGACCGGGACCTCTCCGAGGCGCAGGCGGCGCTCGCGCAGGCGCAGAGCGCGCGTGAGAATGCGTCGGTGCTTGCGTCGCGGTCGGTCGTCCGCGCGCGCTTCGCCGGCGTCGTCGCCAAACGCGCGCACAATCCAGGAGACATGGTCGATGCGAGCGCGTCGGACGTGATTCTGCGGATCATCGATCCCAGCCGGCTGCAGGTCGTCGCGTCCGTGCCGATTGCCGACCTCGCGCGCGTGCGCACGGGCGAGGCCGTTCACATCACCGTGCCTGGCGCCCACGAACCGGTCTCCGGGAAGGTATTGACGCGTCCCGCTGCCGTCGATCCCGGCGGGGTTGCCGCGGACGTCCGCATTGCCTTCGACCACGAAACAACCCTTCCCGCCGGCACGCCCGTCCGCGTCGACATCGTGACGGACGAGCATCCGAATGCGCTCGCGGTCCCCATAGAAGCCGTTCTGCACGGCGACGAGGGCGCCTTCGTCATGCTGGTCGGCGCCGACCACAAGGCGCACATGACGAGGGTGACGACCGGCCTGTCGACCGCAAAACAGATCGAGATCACGGGCGGCCTGAAGGCCGGTGACGCCGTGATCGTGCAGGGTCAGCTGGGGCTGCCCGGCGGGGCGCCGGTCACCGTCGCGAAATGACGCTCGCTTCCTTCGTCGATCGCTTCGCCGGCGCGATCGTGACGCTCACGATCGTGCTCGCCGCGGCCGGGCTGTTCAGCGCGTTCTCGCTGCCGAGCGATATCTATCCGCCGCTCGTCTTCCCCCGCGTCGTCGCGATCGCCCACAGCGGCACGACGCCTGGCCGGACGATGATGCTGACCGTCACGCGCCCGATCGAGCAGGCGCTGCTGGAGGTGCCGGGCGTCCGCCGCGTGCGTTCGACCACCTTCCGGGGCGCTGCCGAGATCAGCGCGCAGTTCGATCCCGCGACCGACATGGTCGTCGCGCTTCAGCAGGCGCAGGCGCACGTCGCGGACATCCGGTCGTCGCTGCCCGCCGATCTCGATCTCACCGTCGACCGCCTCACGCCGGCGGCGTTCCCGTTCTTCAGCATGAACCTGTCGGGGCCGCTGTCGTCCGCGGACCTGTACGACTACGGCTTCTACGTCATGCGGCCCGCGCTGTCGCGTGTCGCCGGCGTGGGCAACGTCGAGGTGCTCGCCTCCGACACCCACGAGATCGAAGTCATCGCGGATCCGGCGAAGCTGCGGGCTACCGCGCTCACGATCGGCGACGTGGCCGACACGCTCGCGGCCGCCAACCAGCTCGCGCCCGTCGGCCGGTATCCTGCGAACGGCCTCCTGCACCTCGTCGTCGCATCGGGACTCTGGTCGTCGATGCAGGACATTCCGCCGACACCGCTCGTCGTCAAAGGCGGAACGACGATCCGCGTGTCCGACGTAGCGACGGTGGAATCCGGCGCGCCGGACCGCACCTCGCTCATCAGCGGCGACGGCAAGGTCGCCGCGAACATCAGCGTCTCCCAGCAGATCGGCGCCAATATCCTGCAGGTCCGCTCGGGCCTCGAAGGCGCGTTGACCGAAGTCGCGCACGCGCTGCCCGCGGGCCTTCGGCTGTCGAAGACGTACGACCTCGCCGAATTCGTCGCCACCGCGATCGCGAACGTCCGGGACGCCATTCTCATCGGCAGCGGCCTCGCCGTGATCGTGCTGCTGGTGTTCCTGCGCGACTGGCGGCTGACCCTTGTCGCCTCGGTCACGCTGCCCCTCACCGTGATGACGACGTTCCTCGTCATGCGGTGGCTGGGCGAAACGATCAACGTCATGTCGATGGGCGGCCTCGCGGTCGCCATAGGCCTCGTCATCGACGACGCCGTAGTCATGGTCGAGAACATCTACCGGCATCTCGATCTCGGGGAGTCGCCCGGGGGCGCGGTGAACGCGGCGCTCCGGGAACTCGTCGCGCCGGTCGTCGGGTCGACGCTGACCACCGTCGTCGTCTTCGTGCCGCTCGGGATGCTGTCCGGCGTGGTCGGCCAGTTCTTTCGAGCGCTGTCGATCACGCTGGCGGCCGCGGTCCTGATCTCGCTCGCGCAGGCGCTGACGCTGATTCCGCTGCTGGCAAAGGCCGCAGCGAAACACCGGGCGGCAGGCGTGCACGAACATCACGAGGGCCGGCTCGAGCGCTTCTATTCACGGACGCTCGATGCGACGATGCAGCGTCCCTCGGCGGGCATCCTCGGCGCAATCGTGTTGGCGGTCGCAGGCGTCGCGCTGTTCATGAGCCTCGGCACGGGCTTTCTGCCCGAAGCGGACGAAGGCGGATTCGTCATCGACTACCTCTCGCCGCCGGGCAGTGCACTCGAGGCGACGGATCGCATGGTGAAGCCGGTCGAGGCGATCCTGCAGCAGACACCGGACGTCGCGGCGTTCACGCGCCGGACCGGATCAGAGCTCGGTCTCTTCGCTACGCAGCAGAACAAGGGAGACATTCTCGTCCGCCTGAAGCCGCGGGGGGCGCGGCGGCCGGCCGAGGAGATCATCGACGAGCTGCGCGACAAGCTGAAAGAGGCGGCGCCGCAGCTCGACATCGAGTTCGTGCAGCTCCTGCAGGACATGCTCGGCGACCTCGAAGGCGCGCCGACCCCGATCGAAGTCAAGGTGTTCGGCGACGACCCCGACACGCTCGCCGACATCTCCGAGCAGCTCGAAAAGATGCTCGGCGGCATCCAAGGCGTCGTCGACATCGTCGGCGTCGAGCGCGGGAATCCTGATACGACGTGGACCGTGGACACGGCGGCGGCGGGACGGCTCGGCCTGTCGGTCCAGCAGGTCTCCGAACAGTTGTCGGACGCGTGGCTCGGCGACGTCCGCACGGAGCTCCGCCTCGCCGATCGCACGATTCCCGTGCGCGTGCGCTATCCCGACGCGTATCGGCTCGATCCGGTGCAGATGGCGTCGACTCCCGTTCGCGCGGCGGACGGTCGCTCGGTGCCGCTCGGCGCAATCGCACAGTCGCAGACGTCGGAAGGTGAAATCATCCTCGAGCGGGAGAACCTGCGGCAGATGGCGCTCGTGACAGGGCGTCTCGAGGGCCGCGATCTCGGCAGCGCCGTTGCGGAGATTCAGCGAAAGCTTGCGGCGTTGAAGCTGCCGGTGGGTTACACGACGGAAGTGGGCGGCCAATACGCGTCGCAGCGTGAGTCGTTCCACGAACTGCTGACGGTGTTCGCGATCGCGGCCGCGCTCGTCTTCATCATCCTCGTCGTGCAGTTCCGGCG
>Ga0310810_10002776_pt1 | contig 18931 bp, 16 predicted proteins | sample NCmetagenome_FD_207641 | JGI IMG/M metagenome (GOLD analysis project Ga0310810, IMG submission 207641) | Soil microbial communities from experimental microcosm in Duke University, North Carolina, United States - NC | ecosystem: Engineered > Artificial ecosystem > Soil microcosm > Unclassified ...
AGGCCAAGTCCGTGCGTGATGCGCCGACGTCGGCCTTCAACGCTGCGTGATATTGGCGATTGCAACGTATCGGTTCCGCGCCACTTCGGGCTTCCGCATCGGCGCTGGTGAATTGGCGAGTCTATCGCGCCAGAGACGCTCGGCTCTATCGCACAGTAGCGATCACGTGCCTCCTACCCGCGCTACCTACACGCGATCCGGTTCAATGGCCGCCGCTGCGAGATTCAGGTTTTGAGGAATGTCGATAGGGCAATGGTCTCGCCCAAAGCTTGCCGGATTGCGGTCAAGAATTCATGATTGTCGGGAGGCTTCTGGAAGAAGGCCACCGCCCCGGCGTCCAGCGCACGTTTCTTATTGTCAGCCGGATCCCGGGCGCTGAGCACGATGACTGGGGTTGCCACGAGGTCCGTCAGGCCTCTCAATCGTTCCAGGACCAGGAAACCGTCACCGGCGGGCAGTCCGAGATCGAGGATGACCAGGTCGGGCACCTCCCTGCGCGCCACGGCTACAGCGGAAACGGCATCGGTAGCGCAGACCACACTGTAGCCGTTGGCTTTCAATCTGGCAGTTAAGCCCACCAGAAGAGGTTGATCGTCGTCGATGATCAGAATTTTATGTCCACTCATTTGAGGCTCTCCTTGCCCAGGAGGTGCGCTTGCACCAGCCGTTCGATTCGTGCCGTGACTTCGGCGATCTGCTCTTCGCCGGACTTGCCGGGTTCGACCAGCAGCGTGGTTGAGGAAATCACCGGCTTGAGTTTTGAATCATTGTCGAAGGTCCGCAACTCCAGGCCAATGCGGCTTGCGATGACCTCAAATCCGCTGAAGCCGGTGCACCCGACAATGAAGAAAGTCTCTGCCGACTCTGCGTCGCTCATTGAGGGCAGGAGCACATCCTGATCGGGATTGATGCAGCCCTCGAGCACCCGCCGCAGCTCCGGCAGGATGTCCTCCTGAACGGTTCCCTCGACCGCGACCACGTCCACCGCAATGAGAGTCACCGAACCCGCCTGCAGGTTGGGCGCCGTGAAAACATGAGCGCACAGTTTGGCCAGTGAGAACACAGGCAGGGTGAAATAAAAAGTGCTGCCGTGCCCCAGTTGGCTTTCCACCCAGATTCTGCCGCCATGCCGTGACACCAGCTCTTTAGAAATGAACAGTCCCAGACCCAGACCGCTGCGGCTGGTTTCGGCGCCGCTTCTTACCTGCGCCAGACGGTCAAAAACGATCTCGCGGTTTTCCGGGCTGATGCCGCATCCCGTATCGGACACCGATAGACACAGAAAAGCGCCGTCTTCCGCCAGGAGCCGGCTCTCGACGGTGATGGTTCCGTTGTCGGGCGTAAACTTGATGCCGTTATCGATCAGGTTAATGAGAATTTGGCGCACACGGGCGGGGTCGGCCCAAACAAAAGGAAGACCCGGCGCCACGCCGGAACGCAGGCTGATATTCTTCACGGTCGCGTTTGTACGGCACGTGCTGAACGCGTCGGCCACCAGCTTGACCGGACTCGCATGCCGGGGCTCGACAGTGATCTTATGCGTTTCGACACGCGTGATGTCGAGCAGATCGCTGACCATGTCCTTCAGTTGTTTGACATTGTCCAGTGCCGATGCCAGGTGCTCGCGCTGTTCGGGAGTCACGTCACCCAGCAGTCCATCCAATACATTGGTTGTGAAAAAATAGATTGCCGTCAGCGGCGTGCGGAGTTCGTGCGAGACGTGAGAAAGAAAACTCTCTTGCAGGCGCGCGCGCTCCTGCCGGGCCTCTTCCAGTACGATGGCGATCTTCCTCCGCTCCGTCACGTCCTGCATGATGATGGCGAAGCCGCGAACCGGGCCCGAACCTTCCAGCAAGGTGGTGATGTTGACATGCGCCCAGAACTGCCTCCGGTTTTCCCGGAGGCGCCATCCCTCATCTTCCGCCCGGCCGGCGTGCAATGCTTTGTCTAACTGTTTCTCCGGTATGCGATTCTGAACGTCTTCGGGGGTGAAGATGCACGAAAAATTCCGGCCCACAATCTCGGCCTCGGCGTAACCCAGCATGCGCTCGGCGCCGACATTCCAACTGGTCACGCACCCGGTTGGATCCATGGTGAACAGGGCGTAGTCCCTCACTCCTTCGACCAGCAGTCGAAAACGCCCGTTGGTCTCCGCCAGCCTCGACTCGAGGATCGCGCCGTAGCGTTGCTGAAGAAATGCCTGGCCCAGCGCACAAAGCAAATCGCCGGATGTCTGGAGGGTTGCCCGGCTGACAGGACGCTGCTTCCTCGCCACATCCCAAAGTTGCTGCTCCGAAACGCCAACCTCGTTGGCCACGCGCCGCAACGGTAGGGGTTCGGGATATCGATCGAACACTTGCCCCGCAATAATGGCCCCCAAATGCAGCTTACCCAAGGAGAGCGGAACGGCTACATGAATGAGACCCGCCTGATCACGCACCATCACCCCCCCGCCTGTCTCTAATGCCTTCGCAACCGCCGTGCAAGGCAGATGCGTCGTGATGCAGAAGGGACATCCGATGGCCCAGCCAGGTGCGGCGTCATGCAACAGCTTCCAGACCGGCTGCGCATTGTGACATTTTCCCAATAGGTGGCCGTGCACGTCGGTTAATGCGACCGCCACGCGCATGGTGCGGCCGTATGTCGTCAGAATTTCGCCCCAGGCGTCGAAATCCAGCAAGTCGGCCAGCGATTTGGGCGGCAGCTCAATACTGTCGCTGTCGTCTATCACGCCGCCACCGCAGGAGGGCATGGGAACCGACAAAGGCAAGTACTCGCTCGCGTCAACTCCGCCAGACGCTTCTAAAATCATTCTTTGGCCTGTACCGCCGCAGCTCCGTTTGTCCGCTTAGGGACAGAGAACCTTGTGGGGGCCCGGCTCAAGAGACTGGAGTAGCTCTGCAGCGGCACCGCCGGAATCGGATTCTGTTCCAGCGGCACCAGCGAGATTCCGCCTTGGCCGATCACAAACTCGCGCGTGTCGAATGAATGCTTGCTCCCCCGCGACTTGACTACCGAAATGCAGCGGTGCAGCGAGTTGTTGATTTCCACCAGGCTCATCAGAATGAGGTTGTCGACGATGGAGCTGAGCGGAAAATCCGGCATATAGGATGAGATCCCCAGAAACTCAGGGTTCTCATAATTGAAGAAAGTCGTCATCAAACGCTGCTTGCTATAGGCCACTATGGCGTGGAAGAAATCGCGATACACGGCGACTTCTCCGATGGCAGTGCTATAACTTGTCATCCCGTCAATCACCATCCGTTGCACGTCATGCTCCTCGATCAGTTGGACGATGCGCGCATAGTGCGCATCAACATCCAACTCTTGAGGACTCTCGAACAGGATCCGGATGGTTCCGTCGGCGACCTGCTCTTCCAGGTTCAGTCCCAGAGTCTGCGCATTACGGATGATTTGCGCCGGGTGCTCATCGAGGGAGATGAGCAAACCCCTCGTTTTTTGCCGCAGCGATCCTTCCCGCAGAATCTGCGTGCCGAGCACCGTCTTTCCCACTCCCGATACGCCGACGACCATTGTGGTCGACCCGTCAAAAATGCCGCCGCCAATGAGCGTGTCGATAGCGTCAACCCCGATGACTGACCGCATGGTGCTCGACGTGGGCTGCTGGGCATTAGAGTGGAGAGGCGCCTGAACGCGACGGAAAATCCGCAAGCCCTCGCCATCCGTGATGTGCATGGTGTGCTCGCCGGCTTCATAATCCTGGCCCCGGCTCTTCACGATCTCCAAGCTGCGGTGCATGCGCCGGCCGCGGCGTTCGCGGCCCAACTGGATGACTGTATCGGCGAGAAAGGCCGTCATTTCCGTAATTGCAATCGAATCGGCTGAGCTGCCAACCTCAAGCGAAAACATAGCCGTCAGATTCTCGCGGTTCAACGACTCGGTCAATTGCTGTAACAGTTCGCGGTACCCGCCGCGCGTGGAGTTGCTGCCACTCAGGTCACTGTTTAACAACCCGACGTTGTCCACGAAAATACGCTGGGCGCCCATCTCGCTCGCGAATTCGAGCAGCAGGCTGTCGGGCGAACGCAATTCCTGATCGAACACTTCCGGACTGGTAAAGATGATTTGCAGCTTCTTCTGACGCTGTAGTTCTTCTAGATCCCAGCCGAACCCGCACGCATCCCGGGTGAGCTTGTCCGGGTTTGTCTCAAACACGATAATCAGCCCGGGCTCGTTGAATTCCGTAATCCCACGATAGATAAACTCCAGACCCATCAAAGTCTTTCCGCTTCCAGTCGGGCCCTGTACCAGGATCACATTGGCCCTCGGAATCCCTCCCAGCAGGATGGAATCTAGCCCCTTAATGCCGGTCTTAGTCAAGCCGCGTTTAATCATGATCACCTAGCTTCATTTCCCGCATCCGGCCGCACGGACTTCAGTTGTTTTTCCAGCAGCAGCCGCCCGGCACGGCTTTCCGACAGGCCGAAGAGTTGCTGAATCCAGTGCCGATGCTCGGTATTCGTCGAAGCTGAGATTCGGTAAATCCGCACTTCGTGCACTCCGTGAGAGGGTCGCGAGGATTCGATGAGCTTCTGTCGCTCCAACCGGTCAAGCGCTCCACCCACCACCGTGCTTTCATAGCCGATAAGGCGGGCAATCTGACCGGCGCTGGTGAGAGTTGCTCCGTGCCGGTACACGAAAGCCAGCACATCCCACTCACTGAGCAGGGTGATGCCTACACCCAACAAGCAAGTTTGGACGGTGAGTTCCAGGGTTTGTTCGGGCTCGGTGATCAGGTTGGCCTCGACGAGATGCAGAATCTGTATCATTCATAACACGCGACACCTTGCGCTTTCTGAGCAAAAAGGAACATCGCAAGGGTTTTCGCCGGTCACATCAACTCGTTGGAGAATGCCCGGCAGTAACACGCACTACCCTACAGCCAACCATGGGTTCCGTGTGTTCGAACGCCTCGCATAGCCTTGTGGGGGAGTCGCCGGCGATCTGTCAGATTCGCCGGCATATTGAAAAGCTCGCTCGTACCCGAGCCCCGGTGCTGCTGCTGGGCGAAAGCGGCACGGGCAAGGAGGTAGTCGCGCGCGCTATCCATAGTGGCGGCGCCATGGGTCACTTCATTCCCATCGACTGCGGCGCTTTGGTGGGTCCGCTTATGGAGAGCGAGTTATTCGGACACGTGCGCGGCGCCTTTACCGGGGCCGCGGAAGCTAAACGAGGATTGATCGAACTGGCGGATGGCGGTACGGCGTTTTTCGACGAGATTGGCGATCTGCCGCTCGAAACGCAGGTGAAACTGCTGCGCCTGCTGCAGGAGCGGGAGTTCAGGGCCGTGGGGTCGCTCACGACGCGCAAAGTGGAAATCCGCGTGATCGCGGCGACGCATCGCAACCTGGTGCGTGAAATCGAACGTGAAAGCTTTCGCCAGGATCTGTTCTACCGCCTCAATGTCGTCACTTTGCGGCTGCCGCCATTGCGGGAGCGCAGGGAAGACATCCCATTGCTCATTGGGCGTTTTTTGGAGCGTCCGGGAGCCAGGCATTCGCTGACCAACGAAACTATGGAAACGCTGATGTCTTACGATTGGCCGGGCAACGTGCGTGAGCTGCAAAACTGCATCGAGCGCATGGTCGCCATGAGCTCCGGACCGCTACTGCATATCCGCGACCTGCCTTCGGCGCTGCAAACGTACCGGTCTGCCCAGGGCGGGGGCGCGCTCTCGGTGGCGGCGGTGGCGGTCTCGGGCGCCGAACCCCTTCGCGCGCCGGCCCAATCAGGTATCATTCCCTTGAGGGAGATGGAGAAGCGCACCATCCGCGAGGCTCTGGTATACACCAAGGGCGACCGCGTCATGGCGGCTTATCTGCTCGGCATCGGTCGCACCACTCTCTATCGCAAACTGAAAGAGTACCGCCTGGTCAGTTGAAAATTTCGCTCGACGCCACTTACAGCGTGGGAGAAAATCTCTCCGGAGTGGGCGTGTATTCGCGCGAATTGCTGCGCGCGCTGGTCGCTTCTCACCCGCAACAGCGCTTCGAACTCTGTTACCGGCCGCATCGCTATGCACGCTCTTTCGCGGCTTCGCTTGCGGCGAATTGCGGCCGGGCGTTGCTCTTTGAGCCGATCTTTCCACGCTCACGGGCATTCTTCCACGGTTTGAACCAGAGGCTGCCCGGCGTGCGGTTCCGGAAGGCGGTCGCGACTTTTCACGATCTATTCGTGCTCACCGGCGACTATTCCACGCCGGAATTCCGCCGGCGTTTCGCGGAGCAGGCGCGACAGGCCGCCGCCCTATCGAATGCCATCATCGCCGTTTCCGAATTTACCGCGCGCCAGGTGGAGCAACTGCTGGGAGTGGAGCGCGCGCGGATTCACGTGGTGCATCACGGCGCCAACCGGATGCGGCCGCAGAGGCCGGTTGAGCGCGAAAATGTCATTCTCAACGTGGGTGCCATACAGAAGCGCAAGAACATTGCGCGACTGGTGGACGCGTTCGAGCGAACGCCGCGCGGCTGGCAACTGGTGTTGGCGGGATCGGCAGGTTACGGCGCCGGCGAAATTCTGTCGCGCATAGAAAGCAGCCCCCGGCGTGCGGATATTCAAGCGCTCGGCTATGTTTCCCCGGACGAGCTGGCCGATTGGTATGCGCGCGCGCGCATCTTTGCGTTTCCATCGCTCGATGAAGGCTTCGGCATGCCGGTACTCGAAGCCATGGTGGCGGGAATACCCGTGGTGGCGGCAAACAGGGCGGCATTACCTGAGGTTTGTGGAGATGCGGCGCTGCTGGTGGACCCGGAAGACGTGGACGCCATCCATGCGGCGCTGGATCAACTGATACGCGATGAGTCGTTGGCAGCGGCGTTAGCTCGGCGGGGTCTGGCGCGTGCGGATCAATTTAGTTGGGAAAAAGCAGCCGAACAGACCTGGAACGTGTATCAACGCGTGCTGGCCTAACGTTCCATCGGACGCGGCGTCTGCCTACTTCAGTTCTTCGTCGACCGCAATCTTGAGGGCGCGCAGGAAGCGTTGATCCTGGGAAGTGAATTTGATCTTTCCCGTGGATTCGTAGGTGCGTTTCACTTCAGGGCGGGCTTCTCCGTCAGCGGCATCGTCGCCATCGTCGCCGTCTTCACGTTTATTGAAACCGATGGTAGCCTCGAGCACCAGGAACACGTCGTAACCGGCCTGCTTGATCTCGCCGATAGCTTCGGCGATGCGATCGGAGTCCGACAAGGAGTCGTTGATCGCATTTCCCAGTTCCTGCATCAACAGTTTGAGACGCTCTTCCAAAATCAGCCCCTTTCTCCGAAGCCATGCAGCCCGGAGGAACCTCCACTTTCTCGATGCGCCCAACCCTCGAAGCGTTCCACTTTACTCATCCGTTTTCAGCCGGCCCACTACCCGTTTAGATTGTAGTGGACCCACGAACGCTCCACAAGTTCTTTATCGACTAAAACGTACCACTGCTTTAATACTCCCAGCACGTTACAGCCCATACGCTTTTCGCTTTCACTTGTTACGGGGCGGGCGGCCATCCCCTTTGCTACCATGAAGACGTGGCGAAACCCCGAATTGTAGCCCAAGGATATCAGTTGGCCCGCCACATTCTACCGGCCCTAATTCGCCCGGCGCGCACACTTTGGCACGAGGTCATTGGCTTCCTTTTCCTGGCCCTTGCCGTCTGGCCGATTCCGTCAGGCATCCGGGCCTTCCGCGAACTGGACACGGGCCAGGGTAATCTCGCCAAGCTCATCCTTACGGTCATCTTTGTGACCATCATGGCTGGATACGGCATCTCCTGCTTCCGCCGGGCGCGCAAGATTTCACGCTCGTGACCCACGAACTGGGCAAACCCGGCGAGTTTCCATACACCCGCGGCATGTATCCGGACATGTACCGCGGGCGGCTCTGGACCATGCGCCAGTATGCCGGCTTCGGGAGCGCGGAAGAAAGTAATCAGCGCTACCGGTACCTGCTCTCGCAGGGTACTACCGGCCTCTCGGTGGCCTTCGACCTGCCGACCCAGATGGGGATGGATTCGGACCATCCGCTGGTGGCGGGTGAAGTGGGGCGCACCGGCGTTGCCATCTCTTCGCTGGCCGATATGGAGCGGCTGTTCGAAGGCATCCCGCTCGAGAAAGTCTCGACGTCGATGACCATCAATTCGACCGCCGCCATCCTGCTCGCCTTCTATGTGTTGGTGGCGCGGCGGCAGGGCGCCGACGTGCAAAAACTTTCCGGCACGATTCAGAATGACATTCTCAAGGAGTACATCGCGCGCGGTACCTATATCTATCCGCCACGCGCATCCATGCGAATTGTGACTGACCTGTTTGCCTGGGTGGGCCGCGAGATGCCTGAGTGGAACCCCATCTCGATCAGCGGTTACCACATCCGCGAAGCCGGCTCGACCGCGGTGCAGGAAGTGGCGTTTACTTTCGCCAATGCCATCGCCTATATCGATGCGGCGCTCGCAGCGGGTCTCGCGATCGATGATTTCGCTCCGCGCCTTTCGTTTTTCTTCAACGCCCACAGCAATTTCCTCGAAGAGATCGCCAAGTACCGCGCGGCCCGCAGACTTTACGCGCGCCTGGTGCGGGACCGCTTCAACGCCAGAAACCCGAAATCAATGATGCTGCGGTTCCACGTGCAGACGGCCGGCTCGACGCTCACCGCGCAGCAGCCCGACGTCAATGTGATCCGCACGTCGATCGAAGCGCTGGCGGCCGTGCTGGGCGGCGCGCAATCCCTGCACACCAATTCGCGCGACGAAGCGCTTTCACTGCCCACCGAGGAATCGGCCCGCCTGGCTCTGCGAACGCAGCAGATCATCGCCCACGAGAGCGGCGTCACCAATACCGCGGATCCCGTAGGCGGCAGTGAGTACATAGAGTCGCTCACGGATTCGATCGAGCGCGAAGCTCAAAAATACCTGGAGCGTATCGACGCCATGGGCGGCACGCTGAAGGCTATCGAAACCGGCTTCATCCAGGGTGAAATCCAAAACGCGGCGTTCGAATACCAAAAGGCCATCGAGCGCGGCGAAGCCATCATCGTGGGCGTCAACCGCTTCCGCATGGAAGAACGGAAGATACCCACCTTCCGGCTCGACCCGGCCCTTGAGCGTGCACAAATCGAACGCCTGCGCCAGCTTCGCGCGGGACGTGACGACAAAGTGGTGTCGGAGCGCCTGCAAAGACTGGAACAAGCGGCACGAGCGGAGGAGAACCTGATGCCGCTCGTGCTCGACGCCGCCGCCGGTTATGCCACGCTGGGCGAGATTTCCGGACGGCTCAAATCCGTGTTCGGAGAATACCGCGAAGCCGCGTAAGGCGCCGCCGGCGCAGCATGCCGCACGCGCGGCCTGCGCTCCCGCAACCCCAATTTGTAGAGAAGCCGGCCGACGTGATCACGGTCATAGTGCACGCCAAACTGGCTCTCAATCACAGCCGCCATGCGCGCCGTGGTCCAGTGATCGTCACTGAAACCGTGCGCCAACGGACGGTCGTGGTAAATCTGCGCCACGCGATCCAGTTGCTCCCTGCTCAGGCGACTGGGCCTGCCGGTAGCTTTGCGGCGCTTTAGTGAATCGACCCCTTTGTTTGCCAGCGCGCGATACCACCTGGAAGCGGTGGTGCGGCTGACGGAAAATTTGCGGGCAACTTTTGATTGAGAGAGGCCGTTGAGCAGGTCCTGCGCTGCCTCGAGACGTCTCTGTTCCATCTCCTCACGAGTCAAGGAGATCTGAGCGGCTATATCCATAGTCGCGCGGATTATTGATTGGCCAGAGCGTTAACAGCATATCGCAAAACAATTAAACTGTAAATTGTTTTTTGTGGGAATCAATCAAGAACGGAGAGGTTGATTGGGTTGCAAGATGAATCAATGAGCTGCGCGGAGCGCTACCCACTAGAAGGCGCTAGAATTAAATCCGTCCCATGGACGCCGCCGACACCCGCTCTCACCTGAGAGTGGTTCTCGTTTCTCCCCGCAACCCTCTGAACATCGGAGCCGCCGCGCGCGCGATGCTCAACTTTGGATTTTCGCGGCTGCGCGTGGTGAATCCTTACGAGGTGGCGTTCCGCGAGGCGCGGTCGGCGATTGGAGCACATGAGATTCTGCAATCGGCGGAAGAATTTCCGTCGGTGGCGGAGGCCGTGGCGGATTGCGCGCTCGTGGTGGGCACGACTTCGCTGGGGCACCGGGAGCTTGAGCACTCGCTGCACCGACTTGAAAAAGGCGCGGCGCTGATTCGCGAACAATTGCATACGTGGCCGGTGGCCGTGCTGTTCGGCTCGGAGAAATTCGGGCTGGGCAACGAAGACATGGCGCACTGCCACTGGCTGCTGCGGATCGCGACCGCCGATCACGAGCACTCCATGAACCTGGGGCAGGCCGTGGCCGTGTGCTTGTACGAGCTTTCGCGCGGCGCGCTCGATCCGCCGGCCGCGGCGCCACGCACTCCCAAGCCCGCAAAGGCGGCCGACACGGAGCAGATCACGCGTCTGCTGCTGGATGTGCTGGGGAAGAGCGGGTACGTCAATCCAGTGACGGCAGCGTCCACGGAAAACAAGGTGCGGCGTCTGGTGCGGCGGCTCGATCTGAGCGCGCGCGATGCGCCGGTCGTGCTGGGCATGCTGCGGCAGATTCTGTGGAAGCTGGGGACGAAGTAGGCTCTCGCCAGGCCGTCGCGGCTATCCTCGTCCACACGTTTGGCGACGAATCAGCCATTGTGAGCAATTTTGAGCAACCCGCCAAACCGATATCTGTTATGTTACTTTGCGCAGATATCGCAAGAACGGGCGCAAAAGAAAACACATGGGGTTTTAAGAGGAGGTTGTGGAGTATGGCACGAACATCAAAATCTTGGTCTTGGCTGCTCTTGGCGGCGGTGCTGTTGTTTCCTGGTTTCCTGATGGCGGATGTCACGGGAACCATTCTCGGTGTGATCACGGATCCCTCAGGCGCTGTCGTGCAAGGTGTTCAAGTGAAAGCCACGAATGTGGACACCAATCAGTCGTCGGAAACTACCAGCAACGAGACCGGTCAATTCCGCATTCTGGCACTGCCCAGCGGGCCATATAAGTTGGAGGCCACATCCGCCGGCTTTCAGACGTTTGTCGTCACCGGGGTCGCTCTCTCGGTCAACGAGCAGCGCCGCGTCGACATTGTTTTGCGGGTTGGCACCACCCAGCAGGAAGTCAGTGTGAGCGCCAATGCACTGCAAGTGGAGACCACAAACACACAGTTAGGCGAAGTCATCGACGAGAAGAAGATCCTGGGGCTGCCGCTGAACGGCCGCAGTTACATCGATCTGTTCGGATTGCAAACCGGCGTGGCGCCCACCGGTACGCGTAACGAAGGCCCTGGAACCATCTCCGTGAACGGCCAGCGGGAAAACAGCAACGGTTTTCTGGTGAACGGAGGCGATGTCTCCGGGGCCGCCAACTTCGAGGCAGGGGTCCAGCCCAATTTGGATGCCGTACAGGAATTCCGGTTGATCACCAACGGATTCGACGCCGAGTACGGGCGATTCAGCGGCGCCATCATGAACACCATTACCAAGAGTGGAACCAACGCTATCCATGGGTCAGTGTTCGAATTCCTTCGTAATGACGATCTGGACGCCAGGGGGTTCTTCGATACCGGCAAGGGAGCTCTGAAGAAGAACCAGTATGGATACGCCGTGGGAGGGCCCGCCATCAAGAACCGGTTGTTCTGGTTCACCGACTATCAGGGCGACAGGACGGTTAACGGAGGTACGGCCAGCCAAGTGCCGGTCCTCTCAAATGCAGAACGCCAAGGCGATGTTGGCGTCCAAAACCTGACTGGTACGGTGACCGGGGCCTATTGGGCGCAAGTGCTTTCGCAACGCCTCGGGCGCCCCGTGCAGGTCAATGAACCATACGCCAGCGTCTTTCCGGATGGGAAGATTCCAGAGACCGCATTCTCGCCCGCCACCAAGGGAACTATCGGGTTTATCCCGGTTCCGAACGTGGGAGACAACATTTACGCTTCGTCGGCCGTGTCGAGAAGGTCGGTAGACCACAAAGTGGGGCAGCGTGTGGACTTTCTCCACAAAATGACCGGAACCTGGTCGGGATATTACTACTTTGACGATTTCAGCTCGTTAGACCCCTACGGAGCCAGCAGCTTTCCGACGGGCTTCGGATCCGACAACCGGAACCGGAATCAGTTGGGTACGCTGAGCAATACACATGTTTTCAGCCCGACTGCGGTCAACGATTTTCGCCTGGGTTACATCCGGATCGTGGTGCGGAACGTCCCCGCCGGCATCGAAGCTCCGGATTTGGCGTCTCTCGGATTTGTGACGGGCGCAGGCACTCTCGGCATCAACAATGCCGGACCCACGGGTTATAAAGCAGTGCCTTCTATTGGACTGAACAATTTCGGTTTTGGGGATCCGGGCACCGGTAACGCGATTCAGAACACCTACCAGATTGGCGACAACTTCTCGAAGATTCAGGGCCGCCACACTATTAAGCTGGGCGCGGATTTCCGCTATTACCAGATGAACAATCGCAACGGCGGCGGCTTCGTGGGGGGATTCGGTTTCAGCGGCGGCGAAACAGGCTACGACGTGGCCGACTATTTGCTTGGCGCACCATCCTCTTATTCGCAGTCTAGCCCGCAGGTCCTCGATGGCCGAAGCCAGTACGGCGGCATTTACGCGCAGGACTCGATCCGGTTGCGTTCGAACCTCACTCTCAACTTCGGATTGCGCTGGGAATATAGCACGCCGTGGTATGACACGCAGAACAAAATCGTCGCGCTGGTTCCCGGCCTGCAGTCCACCCAGTACCCCAACGCGCCGACGGGCTTGGTGTATCCTGGCGATCCCGGGATTCCGAAAACCTTAGCGCCCACCAGATACAATAACTTCGCCCCTCGATTCGGTCTCGCTTATTCCCCCAACATTTCCGAAGGCGTCCTGGGCAAGATCTTTGGCGGACCGGGCAAGACCAGCATTCGAGTGGGTTCGGGGATTTTCTACACCGCCATTCAAGACCAAACCCTGTATTGGATTCTGGGAACGGTACCATTCGGCGAATACTGGGCGTCGCCCGCGCCGACTCTGTTCGAAGAGCCTTTCCGAGCCAGGTCTACGGGAGAGTCTCAAGGGCAGCCCTTCCCCTATGTCATTCCGGCGCCCGGAAGCGCTGCGGCTAAGAACTTCGACTACAGTCCATACTTGCCGCTGGTCAGTACCCTGGGATACGACACGCGCAACAAGCTCCCTTACGGGATTCATTACAACTTCACCATCCAGCGCCAGCTCAGCGGGTCGATGGTACTGAGCCTGGGTTACGTGGGAACGTTGGGGCGCAAGCTGCTTTCCATCAGCGAAGCCAACGGAGGGAATTCGGACCTCTGTATGAGCCTGCGCGGTTCCGGGGTGATGGCCGGAACCCTGGAGTGCGGACGTTTCCTGGAAGATCAAACCTTTACCCGTCCGGACGGCACCCAGGTCTTTGGTACCAGGAGTCCCTTCGGCCATAAGTTTGGGACTTCCTTCTATGAGGGAAACTGGGCCAATTCAGACTACAACTCGCTGCAGGCAAGCCTGGAACGGCGCGCCGGCAATTCCTCTTTCCTGTTCGGGTACACGTGGGCCAAGTCGTTGGACAACGGTTCCTTCTTCAACGACCGCGTAAACTTCGTGGATCACTCGCTCAGCCGGGCGCTTTCGAACTTTGACGTCACGCACAATTTCATCGCCAGCTACACCTACGCGATACCTTTCGGCAAGGCTTTCTCCAACCTTCCCAAGCGTCTGGTGAACGGGTGGGAGATCGCCGGCATTACGCGCTTCTCGACCGGATTTCCCGTTGGCCTTCTGGGCGCCTTCGATCAATCCCTGCACGGCACCTCAGGGCTCGATATGCCGAACTTCACCGGGCAGGTCGATTACGCCGGCGACCCCCGCACCGACGGACATCTCTGGATGACACGCTCCGGCTTCAGTCTGCCGGCACTCGGAAGCTTCGGTACCGCGCCGCGCCGCTTCTTTCACGGCCCGGGATTCAACAACTGGAACCTGGCGCTGCACAAAGACACGCGGATTCGCGAGAACCTCATGCTAGAGATCAGGGCAGAGTTCTTCAATGCATTCAATCACGCGCAGTTTGCCAATCCGAACGGATTGCTCGATGGCACGCAGTTCGGGGTAATCAGCAGAATTAGTGCGCCTCCGCGTATCGGCCAGGTCGCCGCCAAGATCATCTGGTGAGAGGCGGATCGGCACATCACTGTCGGACGACCGGGATCGCTGGACACACAAGGTGGGTGTTGACCGAAGACGTTTTCCCGTCGCCTTCGCTATGCGCAGTTCAAGGTATTAGAGATTACTTGAACTGCAGCGTGACATCGGCCACGTGGTTCGGCTCGTCCACCTTCACCACCGCTTTGGTGTTGTGCAGATTCTCGAAGTAGCCGTCTTCGCGCACGCGGGCGAGAAAGAAGTCGGGATAGTCGGTATCGAATGGCTTGCCTTCCTTCAGCCCCCATAGCTTCTTCATCGCGGCCTCTGCATTGAGATCGAGGCCTTCGATGGTCAGGCGGCCGAAATTGAACTGCGGGCCTTCGGTGATGTGGATGGTCACGTTTACGGTCTTGGTTTTGTCGTTGAGGGCGCGCTCGATGGCAGTCTCGGCGTGCATATAGCCCTGGCGGTTCAGGCGCTTGCGGATGCGCTCGACGCCTTGTATCACATCGTCAAAATTAGCCACCGTGCCGGGTGTGAATTTGGCGACTTTGAGCAACTCGGTGCTCTTTGCCACGAAACCGCCGGCGAGGGTCACTTCACCCAGCTTGAATTCCGGGCCTTCCTCAACCGCGACCGTCACGGCGAGCCCGTCCACATCTCTTGCCTTGTCGGTTGTGATTTTGGGAAATGCCACGGCGACGCGGCCGCGCGCGTCATAAAGCGGCCGGATGGCGTGGTCCAGCAGCGTGCGGAATCCGCTCTCGGAGTAAGGGAAGCCGATGGCCACCTCGGAGATTTTGTTCTGCAATAGCGTGGACGCCAGCACTTTATTGCCGGTGAAGTTCACCTGCGCGATCGTGGGCAGCGGCTTCGACGAGCGGAAGATCACGGCAAACTGGTTCGGGCCGGTAGGCAGAAGCTTGCCGGCCACTTTTTCGGTTTGATTTTTCCCCGCTACGAACTCTTGCACCAGCTTGGTGTAGCGGTCGAGCAGCTCGGCCGTCGCGGGAAGCTGCGGGCCGTACAGCGGATCTTTCGACTTCAGCCAGGCCTCTATCTCCGCCGTTTTCACGGGCAATCCTGCAAATTGCACTGGATAAAGCGGCGTGACCTCGACCACCTGAAATGATGCCGCGTAGCCCGTCGAATCCTTGTTCGGAGCGAAGCGGTAGCCGACCGTCTCGAAGCGGCCGGTGACGATCAGGCGGTCACGCGCGGCTTCAAAATCGCTCTTGCCCGCAAGCTGTCCGGTCTTCAAGCCAGCCACTGACAGGATCTGTTCGGCGGTGTAGTTCTTGTTGCCTTCGACCCCGAGGCTTTCGATGGGCCAGCGGGTGACCTCGGTCTTTTCGGCCTTGGCTTTTTTGGCGGGAACCTTGCGGCCGGCCTTGGCGGCGGGCGCTTGCGCGAAGCTACTGTCGGGCGAAAACAGGAGAAGAAGCGCGAGCAGGCACACCATCATCTAATTGTAGGGACGTTTCAAACTCCGCGCGGTTGCGGATACGTGTATGTAGAATGGAAAAAGTGCCTTACGATCTGATTGTTATCGGGAGCGGTCCCGGCGGCTACTCCGCGGCAGTGCGCGCCGGGCAATACGGGCTGAAGACCGCGATCATCGAAAAGGACCCGAAATTAGGGGGCGCGTGCCTGCATGTGGGCTGCATTCCCACCAAAGCGCTGCTGCATACCGCCGACGTCTGGGACAGATTTGTGCACGCGGACGAAGAGGGCATTCTCTGCGAAAAGCCGCGCATCGACTATCCCAAGGTCATCGACCGGAAGAACAAGATCGTCGCCAAGCATGCCAAGGGCGTCGAGTTCCTCATGAAGAAGAACAAAGTCGAGTGGATCAAGGGTTACGGCGTGCTCAACGGCAACGGGCGGGTCGAGGTTCGGGGCGAGCAGGGGACGCAGACGCTCGAGGCCAAGAACATTCTGCTGGCCACAGGCTCGGAAGCGCGCATGTTGCCGGGCCTGAAGGTTGATGGCACGCGTGTCTTGACCAACATTGAGATTCTCAGCTTGACCGCGATTCCGAAGACGCTCGCGATTATCGGGGCGGGCGCGGTAGGCGTCGAGTTCGCCTCCATCTTCAGCCGCTTCGGCACCGAGGTGACGATTCTTGAGATGCTGCCGCGCATTGTGCCGGTCGAGGACGAGGAGATTTCCAAAGAACTGGAGCGCGTGTTCCGCAAGCAAAAGATTCGCGTCGAGACCAGCTCGAAAGTCGAAAACGTGCAAGTGCTGGCCGACGCGTGCAAGATCACGGTCACGCTCAGCAATGGTAAGAAGGAGGACATCTGCGCTGAAAAGCTGCTGGTGGCGGTGGGCCGCAAGCCGAATACGGAAAAAGTTGGCGTCGAGAACACCAAGATCGAACTGGACCGCGGCTTCGTGAAAGTGAACCAGTGGCAGCAGACGGGGGAGCCCGGCGTTTATGCGATCGGCGATATCGTGGCGGGAACGCCGCAACTGGCGCACGTGGCGACCATGCAGGGCCTGGTGGCAGTGGCGCACATGGCGGGCAAACCGGTGACGCCGGTCAACCGCAATCGCATTCCCGGCGCTACTTACACCGAGCCGGGCGTCGGCAGCGTGGGGCTGACCGAGGCGCAGGCGCGCGCGCAGGGGTACAAGGTGAGGATTGGCAAGTTTCCTTTCGCGGCCAACAGCAAAGCTTCCATCCTCGGCAGCCACGATGGCTTCGTGAAAATTGTGGCGGACGAGCGCTACGACGAAATTCTGGGCGTCCACATCATTGGACCCCAGGCGTTCGAACTGCTGGGTGAAGCGGTGACGGCCATCGAATCGGAGGCCACGGTCGAGACCCTGATGCACACCATCCACGCGCATCCCACGCTATACGAAGCCATGGGCGAGGCGTTCAATAACGTTTACGGTCTGGCGATCAATGCGTAGCTGTTTCTGGCGCGACCTGGGCCGCCTGGGTTACGGCGAAGCCTTCGAATTGCAGCGCGCGCTCGTCGAGCAGCGCAAGCGCGGCGAAATCGCCGACCAGTTGCTCATCGTGGAACATCCCCACACCATCACGCTCGGCCGCAACGGGCACATGGAAAACCTCGTCGCGCGCGAAGATGAGCTGGCGCTGGCAGGCGTAGCGTTCCTGCATACCGACCGCGGCGGCGACATCACCTATCACGGTCCCGGCCAGATCGTCGGGTACCCGATTCTCGCTCTGCACGAGTGGAAGCGCGATGTGGTGGCGTATGTGCGCGCGATCGAGCAGATGATCATCGACGCGCTGTCCGATTTCAGTCTCGCCGCCGGGCGTGAACCCGGAATGACAGGCGTGTGGATCGATGGCGCGAAAATCGCGGCAATCGGCGTGCATGTCAGCCGCTGGGTGACCTCGCATGGCTTCGCGCTGAACGTAACCACCGACTTGAGTTATTTCCAGTACATCGTGCCCTGCGGACTGGTGAAGCCGGTGACATCCATGGCTGCGCTCGGAAGCGGTGCGCCGCGCGAAAATGTAATGGAGCGGCTTGTCTATCATTTTGGGCGTGTGTTTGATTGCCAGATTACGCCCGCCGCGATCCCCGGCGCCGGTGCACCGGAATTCCGCACGCGCGAAGATAAGAGAGCCGATTGCCCGGCCGAGACCGGAGAATTCATTTATGACTGACGTCGTAATGCCCCAGATGGGCGAAAGCATTGTCGAGGGGACACTCACCAAGTGGCTCAAGAAGCCAGGCGATCATGTGGACCGGGATGAGCCGCTGTTCGAGATTTCGACTGACAAGGTCGATACCGAAATCCCATCGCCCGTCGCGGGGACGCTGTCGGAAGTGCTGGTCGAGGAAGGGAAGACGGTTGGCATCAACACCGTAGTAGCGCGGATCGATGACGGCGCGGGCAATGGCGCGCGGCCAGCGGCAGCGGCGAAACCTGCAGCGGCGCCGCCCGCGCCGGCACCGCCGCCTGCGGCTCAGGCTCCAGCACCACCGGCGCCTGCCGCTCCCGTCCAGGCTCAGGCTCCAGCACCACCACCTGTGGCTCCTGCGCAGGCCCAGGCTCCAGCGCCGCCGCCTCAGGCATCAGTTGCTGAAGCTGAACCCGCGGAACCAGCCGGATCGGCTGAGCCCGCGGAGCCAGCCGGGCCCCTGTCGCCGCTGGTGCGGAAAATGGCGCGCGAGCATAACATCGACTTGAGCCGCGTCAAGGGAACCGGCGCGGGTGGGCGCATCACCAAGCAGGATGTCGAGGCCTATCTGGTGCAGCAGCAGGCCGCGCCCGCAGCGGCTCCCGCGGCAGCCGCTCCGTCACCGGGTCCCGCGCCGGTTCAAGCGCCGCCCGCCGCCGCTCGGCCTGCTGCTTCATCGCCGGGCAAAGTGCGCATCGAGCCTATGAGCGCCATGCGCGTCAAGATCGCCGAGCACATGGTGATGAGCAAGCGCACCTCGGCGCACGTGACCACCGTTCACAAAGTCGACATGACGAAGGTGGCGAAAATTCGCGAGCGGCAGAAGGCCGATTTCCAGGCGCGCAACGGGTTCTCGCTGACGTATCTGCCGTTCGTGGTGCGCGCGACCGTGGAAGCGTTGCGCGCATTTCCCATCGTCAACGCATCCATCGACGGGAGCAACATTATCTATCACAACGAAATCAATATCGGGATCGCGGTGGCGTTGGAGAATGGGCTCATCGTCCCGGTGATCCGCGGCGCCGACGAGAAAAACGTGCTCGGCTTGCAGCGCTCCATCGTGG
>Ga0310810_10002777_pt1 | contig 18929 bp, 17 predicted proteins | sample NCmetagenome_FD_207641 | JGI IMG/M metagenome (GOLD analysis project Ga0310810, IMG submission 207641) | Soil microbial communities from experimental microcosm in Duke University, North Carolina, United States - NC | ecosystem: Engineered > Artificial ecosystem > Soil microcosm > Unclassified ...
GCCCACCTGCGGCGGTTGCAGGAGGCGGGGCGCGCCTACGAAAAGGATGGCGCGATCTGGTTCCGGCTGCTCGGCGACCGCTACAAGGTTTTCGACGATCACCGCAAGAAGGAGGTCGAGAAGGTCAGGGCCGATCCGGTCGTCATCGACGACCAGATCCGCGGCCGGGTCGAGCGGATGGAAGACGAGGACTTCGTCATCGTCCGCTCCGACGGCAACCCGGTGTTTCATTTCGTGAACGTGGTCGACGACATCACCATGGGTGTCACGCACGTCATTCGCGGCGAAGATCATCTTTCCAACACCAGCAAGCACGTGCGGCTCTACGAGGGGTTCGGGGCGCCGCCGCCGGTCTTCGCTCATATTCCCCTGATCCTGAAGTCGCCCGACATGGGGCAGGGCAAGATGAGCAAGCGCGACAAGGGCGCCTTGATCGAGGAATACCAGCAACGCCACTTCCTGCCTGAGGCGCTGGTCAACTACCTCGCGCTGCTCGGATGGAACCCGGGCGACAACCGGGAGAAGATGCCGCTCGCCGACATCATCCGGCTGTTCGACCTGCCGGGGGTCAACCAGTCGAACGCAAAGTTCGACGGGAAGAAGCTCGCGCACATGAACATGACGTACCTGCTGGAGCTGCCGGCGGATCGATTTCTCGAGCTGGCCCGCGGGTATTTCCGCGGGCAACCCGGCGGCCAGGTGGCGCTCGCCCACGAGGAGTACTTCCGCGAGGTCATGCAACTGGCGCAGCCGAAGATCAAGGGCCTCGAGGAACTCGCGGCCTACACCGGGTACTTTTGGAGCGAGGATTACTACGTCGATCCCAAGGTGCGCGACAAGGTGTTGGCCAAGGGCGATCCGAAGGCGCGGCTGGCGGAGCTGATCGCCGCGGCGCCGACGATGGATTTCTCGAGCGATACCGCCATCGAGGCTGGCATCAAGGCGCTGGCCGAAGGCAAGGGGCTGGGCTTCGGCGACTACCAGGCCGTGGCGCGGCTTGCGGTCACCGGCACCAACGCCGGCCCGAGCCTGACGAGCATCTTCCGCGTGCTGGGCCGCGAACGCGTGCTGGCGCGTAGCAAACGATTCCTCGCCGCGGCCTGAGCGAGACCCGGCCGCTCAGGGCTGGCGGCGCTCGAGCAGCTGCCGGATCGTCTCGAGGATCCGGGAGAGCGGCGAGGTCTTTTCCAGGTAGCAGGCGACGTGCTTGTGCAGGACGTCGCGCGCGACCTCGGGATCGAAGAGGACGCCGGTCAGCAGGATCACGGGCACGTCGGGCAGCCGCTCCTTCAAGCGGGCGATCATCTCCAGCCCGTCGGTATCCTCCAATTGCAGGTCGGAAATGACCAGGTCGGGACTGCCTTCGTCCACCCGGGCGAGAGTTTCGATCTCGGTGCCGGCGCTGGCGACCGCGTAGCCGCAGGCGGTGAGGTATTGGGCGAGCAGCTCCCGGATCGGTTGCTCGTCGTCGATGATCAGAATTTTCTGGGCCATGGCGGGAGCGGGTTCAGGCGGGTTGCGGCTGGAGAGTGACGATGCCGCCGACGACCTTGATGCCGTCGCGCAGCGGGAACAACGTGAGTCGCACGCGGGTCCGCCCGCCGGCCTTGTCCTCGAGTATGGCGGGGAGATCACGGAGATCGCGACCTTCATCGAGCGCCAGGGTGAGCGGGTCGTGGAGGACGGGGGCGCCGGCCGGGGGGATGACGTGCACGATGCGGGCAAGGGGCTGGTTGATGAGGTCAGTGCTGGGGAAACCGGTCAGGTGAATGACGGCGGCGTTCACCCGCGAGATCTTCTGGGTCTTGGTGAGGACCAGCACGAGGTCGTTGATCGAATCGAGGATGAGCTGGTTGTAGCGCACCTGGTGCTCGAGCGCCTGGTTCGCCCACTGCCGTTCGAGGTTTTCGTTGGAGAGGCGCGCATTGGCGGCGGTGAGCTCGGCCGTGCGTTCCTGCACGCGAGTTTCCAGCTGCAGGTTGGCCTCGCGCAGGCTGGCAGCCAGGGCCTTCCGCGCATTCAAGTCGTCGCGGATGAGCCAGATCGCGCCGGCAAGCAGCAGGACATTGAGCGCGACGCCGCCCCAGACGGTCCAGCGGGTGCGCTGCGCCTGCAGGTAGTTGGCGGTGTCCTGCACCGACAGCCGCGCCATGGCGGCGGCCTTCAACTGCTCGGTCTTGCGCTGGATCTCGCGGATGCCCCCGCCGCCCGCATCCGAGGCCAGGAGCGTGCGCAGCGCGGCGCTGTCGTTGGCCGAGCGCGCCGCCATGAGCTCGCGATTGTACTCGGCGCGCTGGCGGGCGAGCGTCTCGAGCAGGACGAATTGCTGGCTTGTTTCCGGATCCTGGCGGACCAGCGCCTTGGCCACTTCCAGATGCTCGTCGACCTGGGCGGCGGCGTCCCGAATCGCCGCCTGGTCGCGCGGATCGCCGGTGACGAGGTACGTGCGCAGGGCGGCATCGCCGGCCTGCACGGCCCCGAAGAAGGCTTCGGTCTCACTGATGACAGCGTGGGTGTGGTTGACCCAGTCGCTGCTCGAGGCGGAACGCTCGATGTTGCGAATGGCCGCGATCGCGACACCGATCAGGACGGCGGCGACGACCAAAAAGACGGCCAGGATGCGACGAATGGTGAGGTCGTTCAACGGAGGAGGTGGGCGCCGGTCGACGCGGCCGGCGCCGGTGGGTTAACGGTTGCCATGATCGGGGTCGGTTTCAGGCGGGTCGGTTTTCACCACGGTCGCGCCGAAGTGTTTTCGGTGCTGGTCGTAATCATAAGTGAATTCCGAGGCGGAAGTCCAGTTGGCCTCCAAGGAATCGGCGACCTTCTCGGCGATCGCCCGGATGCTCCGGCCGCACCGGGTCAGGGTGATGAAGTAGCGCCGGTTGTTGTAATCGAGGTAGGCCCGGTTCTGTTCGATATAGCAGACGGCGTGCGCCACCCGGCCCACCACCCGCACGTGAATGAGCCGGGTGGTGAAATGGTGGCGGCTCAACACATAATCCGCGAGGACCGCATAGTCGTCACAGTCCCCGGAGCGGGCGGCGAGGAACTCGTCCGGGGCCTGCACGGGCACGCCATACTCGTAGGTGAAGTCCTCGAAGTACGCCGCGAAGCGCTTCGGCGTCAGGTTGGGATCGTTCAGCAGGTCGGCCAGCGTCAGCGCGGTGGCGGCGGGAACGGCCAGCAGCACGGCCAGAACGGCCGCGAGGATGCGGCCCGGGGGGTGGTTGGACGCTGCAGCCATTCGCAGCCAAACGATGAACGCAATTGCAGCGGTGGCAATGCCGGAGCCCGAGGCCAGGCCGGCGCGCGTCGATCTCAGCGCATTCCAGTGGAAGCGGCCCGGGGGCGCGATTGGCGCGTACGAGCGCGCGCGAGCTGAATGCGCCGTGAGGCCAAGTCGCACTACCGGCCGGCGCTGCGCCTACTTCGCCCAGGTGTCCTTGAGCGAAATCGTGCGATTGAAGACGAGCCGGCCGGGTTGGGCGTCCCTGTCGAGGGCGAAGTAGCCGAGGCGTTCGAACTGAAAACGGTCCTCAGCCTGGGCGCCGGCCAGCGAAGCCTCGAGCTTCGCCGCGACGACTTCGAGCGACTTGGGATTCACCACCTGCATGAAATCCGGCTCGGCGCCGGGCTCCGGTACGGTGAAGAGCCGGTCGTAGAGTCGCACCTCGGCGTCGACGCAGCGGGTGGCGCTCACCCAATGGATCGTGCCCTTGACCTTCTTGCTCGCATTGGGTTCGCCCGCGCGGGTGTCGAGCTGCGCGGTGCAACGCAGCTCCTGGATCGCGCCCGCGGCATCCTTGATGACCTGGTCGCATTTGATGATGCAGGCGTACTTGAGCCGAACTTCGCCGCCCGGCTTGAGGCGGAAATATTTCGGCGGCGGCACCTCGGCGAAATCGTCGGCGTCGATGTAGACCTCGCGCGTCAGCGGCACCCGGCGCGTGGTCGGTTGCTCGTCCTGCGGATTGTTGACCGCCTCGCACTCGAGCGCGGTGTCCGGCGGCAGGTTGGTCAGCACGACTTTGATCGGGCGGAGCACAGCCAGGCGTCGCGCCGCCCGGGCGTTGAGTTCGTCGCGGATGACGTGCTCGAAAACGGCGATGTCGGTCACGCTGATGTACGTGGTGACGCCCACCCCGATGACGAACCGGCGGATGGCGCTGGCGGGAATGCCGCGGCGGCGCAGGCCCGAGAGGGTGGGCAGGCGCGGGTCGTCCCAGCCCGCGACGGTCCCGGTCTGGACGAGCCGGAGGATGTTGCGTTTGCTGAGCAGCGTGTAGCTGGGCACGAGCTTGGCGAATTCGTATTGCCGCGGCAGCGGGCGGGGCAGTTCGAGGGCCTCGAGGATCCAGTCGTACAGCGCGCGATGCGGCACAAATTCGATGGAGCACACGCTGTGGCTGATGCCCTCGAGATAATCGCTCAGGCAGTGCGCGTAATCATAGAGCGGGTAGATGCACCACTGGTCGCCCGCATGGTAATGGGGCGCGTGGCGAATGCGGTAGAGCAGCGGATCGCGCAACCAGACGTTGGGCGACGCCATGTCGATCTTCGCCCGCAGCGTGCGGGCGCCATCCGGGAATTCGCCGGCGTTCATCCGCGCGAACAGGTCGAGATTTTCGGCGACGCTCCGATGGCGCCAGGGCGATTCGCGTCCCGGCTTGTCGGGCGCGCCCCGATACTCCTCGGTTTCCTTCGGCGTGAGGTCGCACACGTAGGCCTTGCCGCGCTTGATGAGCTCGACCGCATAGCCGTGGAGGGCCGCAAAATAGTCGGAGGCGTAGAAAGGCTCGCTCTCCGGCGAGTCCGGCGACGCCGGACCGATATAGAGATCGGCTTTGCCCTGGCTGACGAGCGGGGCGGGGTGCGCGCCCCTGGGCTTGAAGGCGAGGCAGTGGTCGGCCCAGCCGGCGATCAGCCAGCGCAAGTCGGTGGTGATGGACTCCACGTATTCGACATCCTCCTTGAGCGGGTTGGTGTCGTCGAACCGCAGGTTGCAGGTGCCGCCGTTCTCACGGGCGATCCCGAAGTTCAGGCAGATCGACTTGGCATGGCCGATGTGCAGGTAGCCGTTGGGCTCGGGCGGGAAACGGGTGACGATCCGCGGGTAGCGCTGCTCGGCGACATGGCGGGCAACGATGTCACGGATGAAGTCGCTGGGCGCGGGCGCGGAGGCGGACGGGCTGGTCTCGGCGGACATAAAAAGGCACCATGCGGATCGCGTCCGGGGCCGGCAATGCTAGTTTTGCGGCCGGCGGAACGGCGCCGAGGTGCGGCTGCGGGCGGTGGGCGTCTCACCCTCGGCGCTCATTTCCTTCAGCACGCCGGTCAGGTAGGGGATGAGCTGCTTCTTGCGCGAAACGACGCCCGGCAGGTCGAAGATCTCGTCCTGCTGGACATGCGCATAGGAGATGCGGCGGATGAACTCCGGGTCGCCTTGGACCAGCATCAGGGAGTTTTGCGTGTTGATGTCGGTGACCAGCAGGCAGGCGAAGGCCAGGCGTTCCTCGTGGCGCAGGTCATCGAGCGCCCGGGTCAGGTCCTGGGCATGGCGCCAGAAGTTGTCGAAGCCCAGTTCCTCGACCTGGGACACGGCGAACCGGACCGCATCCTCCTCGTAGACCTTGAAGTCGGAGCGGACGACCTTTGCGGGCGGACTCGCGAGGATCACGGAACCGGAGCTGAAGATCATCTCGGCGAGGGCCTTGCCCTTGATGCCGGCATAGGTCTCGAGCCAGGCCAGGATTTCCGTGTCCTTGGCCGTCGAGGTCGGGCTTTGCAGCAGGAGGGTGTCGGAGATGAGGCCCGACATCATCAGGCCCGCGAGGTTCGGCGTCGGCTTCAAGCCATGGCGGCGGAAAAGGTCGGCGACGATCGTGCACGTCGAGCCGACCGGCTCGTTGATGAAGAGGATCGGCTGGGGCGTGGCCACCGGGCCGAGCCGGTGGTGGTCGATGATCTCCGCGACGGTCACCTCGTCGGCGCCGGGGACCGCCTGGGTCAGCTCGTTGTGATCGACAAGGACCAGGCGCGTGGGCACGGGCTTGAGGAGGTCGGACTTGGTGAGAATGCCCAGGAGCGTGCCGTCCTCGCCGGTGACCATCATCGCGTGTGGCGCCTGGTGGGAGAACTTCCGCCGGATGTCGTCGATGCGCACGTCGGGATTCAGGGCGACGAACTTCCGCTCCGCGAGTTGTTCGATGGTGGCCGCCGCGCGGGTGAACCAGGCGGTGGTGGCGGTGTCGTGGGCGCTGACGAGGATGCTGGTGCCGCGCTCGCGGGCGAGGGTGAGGATCGCCGGATCGACCGGCAGGTTGCCGCTGACGATCAACGCCCGGATCCCGAGGTCGATGGCGCGCCGCTGGACGTCGGGCCGGTCGCCGACGATGATGATCGATTTGGCGGCCGGGATGTTGTCCTTCTCGGAGATCTTCCAGAATGTGCCGATGTCCATCGCGCCGATGCGCACGAACAGGTCGTCCAGCCGGTCGCCGTCGACGAGGTGAAGGACGGTGGCGTGCAGGGTCTGCACAATCCGGGCGAGGCTGGTGCGCACCTGCCGCATGGCGCGGGGCTCGTCGAGGCGCGGGATGAAGAAATGCCCGAGCTGCGCGAGGGTGATCGTGCCCAGCGCGCGGTTGTCCGAGGAGACGACGGGCAGCACGTTGAACTGGTGCTGGTCGATCAGGCGGAGGGTTTCCGCACACGTGGCGCCAAGACTCACGGCGTACGGGCTCGGGCTCATCAGGTCGTGCACCCGCGGGTAGACGTCGCTGAGGTAGACGGGCAGCGGCGTATGGAAGCGCTGGAGAATGGCGTCGATGCGCGCGTTCGAATTGCCGCATCGCGCGGGGACGAAGCCCGGTTCGCCGCGGGCTTCCTTGAAGGCGGCGTAGGCAATGGCCGAAGAGATCGCGTCGGTGTCCGGATTTTTGTGGCCGATGACGTAGGTGGGCGTGGAGGAGGCCATGGAGGGGAGGCGCAGACTAGGTGGCGTCCGTCACGGAGGTGAAGAAAAAAGGCCGCCGAAAGGTGGAGCGCCTTGACCCCAAGGCGCTGGATCGTCCCCGCTCGAAGGAAACGCGCTGGGGTCAGCGCGTTCCACCTTGAATCCGTTCAGGGGGCCCTTTCGGCCGCGGTGCCCGCCAGGCTGCCGACGCCGGCGGGAGGGGTGGCATAAACGCGCGGGTTGAGGGCCGGGTTGGGGTTGTAGGGCAGGGCCTGGAGCACCGAGACACCTTTGCGGCCGTTGTTCAGGGTGAGCTGGGACGCCGCCTCAGTCAGATTGGGGAAGAACTGCACATTGCCGCCCAGAAAGGCGACGTGCCCGCCGGTATCCTTGTAGGTGCCGTTGTCGAAACTCCAGAGGCCGTTCGCCTGCAATCCCCGGGTGAAGGCGACGGGCGTGGAGGCCGGATCGCCCGTGCGGAGTCCGCCCACCAGTTCGAAACTGAGCACGCGGTTGGTGACGAAGCTCGGGTCGAGCACCGTGTGGTCTGACGGGGTCACGATGGCCGTCGGGGCCGTGCCGTTGTACTGCGGGTCGTTCTTGGCAAAATAGAACGTCGGGTCCGTTAGGATGCCGCGCTGCGCGAGGATACCCGCCCACAGGAATGGACCCTCGGCGCCGGTGACCTGGCGCTGGCCGGCAATGGCGACGGGATCGGGCAGCCGGTCGTTGTTATCAGCGGCGTAGATCGTGGCGGCCTTGACGATCTCGCGGAGGTTGTTCGCGTCGACCGTGCGCTGCGCGGTTTCGCGAACCTTGCCGACAGTGGGAAAAATCAAAGCCGCGAGGATGCCGATGATGGCAATGACCGTGAGCAGCTCGATGAGGGTGAAGCCGGGGAGGGCGGGGCGGGTTTTCATGGTGGAAAACACCGGCCCGTGCCCAGACAGTTTGTGCCCCAAACGACGTATACAAGCGCAAATCTTATCAGTGGACTGGACAACGCCGGGCGCTTTGTGGGAAGGTCCGGGCCATGATTGTTTATCTGGATGGCAAGTATGTGGACTCGGCGGAAGCCAAGGTGTCAGTCTTCGACCACGGCGTGCTTTACGGCGACGGCGTATTCGAGGGCATCCGGATTTACGGCGGCAATGTCTTCCGGCTCGACGAGCACCTGGAGCGGCTGGAGATGTCGGCCAAGGCCATCCTGCTTTCCGTCCCGCTGAACCGGGCCGACATGGCCGAGGCGGTGTGCGAGACCTGCCGGAGAAACAAGCTGACGGATGGCTACATCCGCCTCGTCATCACGCGCGGACCCGGCGACCTCGGGCTGGCGCCGTGGCTGTGCGAGAAGCCGACGCTTTTCATCATCGCGAGCAAGATCCAGCTTTACCCGCCGGAGTACTACGAGAACGGCCTGAGCATCGTCACGGTCGCCTCGCGGCGGATCTCGCCGGACATGCTGCCGCCGACGGTCAAATCGCTGAATTACCTCAACAACATTCTCGCCAAGATCGAGGCGAAGCAGGCCGGGGCGCTCGAGGCGATCATGCTGAACTCCCAGGGCCACGTGGCCGAGTGCACAGCCGACAACATCTTCGCCGTGTACAAGGGGGAGATCCTGACGCCCGCGGCGTCGGCCGGGGCCCTCAAGGGCATCACCCGCTCCACCGTTTTCGACATCGCGAAGGACCTCGGCGTCCCAATGCGCGAGGCCAACCTGACGCGTTACGACATCTGGTGTGCGGACGAATGCTTCCTCTCCGGCACGGGCGCCGAGGTCATCGCGGTCGTGAAACTCGACGGCCGGGTGATCGGCTCCGGCAAACCCGGACCAATCACGGCGAGGGTTCTCGCGAGCTTCCGGAAGCGGGTATTGGTGGAAGGTACCCGAATCTAGGCATTCCGCCCGCCTCTGCACTTGCCAGCGGAGGGGGGTCTTGGCATGTCCATTGAAGGGGAAAGGGCCTACCCGGGCGCAATTTGCGTTTCCCGCCGGGGATGCTATCATCCCTTTGAACCAAGAACATGGCGAATTCACTCAAGTGCGATCTCTGTTCCAAGCCCGCGACGGTTCACCTTACCCAGATTGTAAACAATAAGATACACAAGGTGGACCTGTGCGAGGCTTGCGCGCAGGCGAAGGGCGTTACCGACCCGAGCGGCTTCTCCCTGGCTGACTTGCTGCTCAAGGCTTCCCTCAACCCGGAGCCGGTCGGCGACGGACGATGCGAGGCCTGCGGATTCACCCAACAGGACTTCAAGAAGACGGGACGCTTCGGCTGCCCGGAATGCTACCAGTACCTGGGCGGCGTCATCGAGCCCATGCTCGAGACGATGCACAAGGGCATCGCCCACACCGGCAAGGTGCCGAAGGTCGCCCTCGAGCGCCGGTCGCTCTACGAGCGGTTGACGCAGCTCGAGACCGAGCTCGATGCCGCGATCAAGGCGGAGCGTTACGAGGACGCCGCCCGTTTTCGCGACGAAATCCACCAGGTCCGGACCGCGGCCGCGCCCAAGAAAGGCGACTGAAATGAAAATCAACGAACTGATCGATGCGCATTCCGAGCTGACCGACTCCGGGGCGGGAAAGAGCGCGGTGGTGCTGATGACGCGCATCCGCCTCGCCCGCAACCTGGCGCACGAACCTTTTCCCGGCTGGGCCAAGGACGCGCAGCGGCGCGACATTCGCGACCGGTGCATGCAGGCGGTGGCGGCGCTGCCGCAGATGAAGCGCGGCCTGGCGATCCCGGTCGAGAGCCTCGACGACCTGCAAAAGCAGATCCTGGTGGAGCGCCACCTGATCAGCCGCGAACTCTGCCACGCGAAAGCCGGCTCCGGCATTGTAATCAGCAAGGACCAGTCCTGCGTCGTGATGGTCAACGAGGAGGACCACCTGCGCATCCAGGTCCTCCGCGCCGGTTTCCAGTTCAAGAAGGTGTGGACGACGATCAACACGCTCGACTCCGAACTCGAGGAGCACCTCGACTACGCCTTTTCACCCAAGCTGGGGTATCTCTCCGCCTGCCCGACCAATCTTGGAACCGGCATCCGCGCTTCGGCCATGATGCATCTGCCGGCGCTCGTCATCACCGGGCAGATGGAGAAGGTGGTCCGCGCCGTCAACCAGCTCGGCATGGCGGTGCGGGGCCTGTTCGGCGAGGGTTCGGATGCCAGCGGCAGCATCTTCCAGATTTCAAACCAGACGACCCTGGGGGAAAGCGAGGAGGAGATCATCAAGCATCTCCATGGCGTGCTCACGACCATCATCGAGCAGGAGCTCAACGCCCGCGCCAAGCTGAGCGAATCCGACCCGAACAAGCTTTACGACAAGATCGGTCGCGCCTTCGGCATCCTGCAGAACGGGCACCTCCTGAATTCGAACGAGGCGATGAACCTCCTCTCGCTGATCCGGCTCGGGATCGACCTGGGCGTGATGCCCGAGGACCAGCGGGCCGTGGTCGACCGGCTGTTCATCGAATGCCAGCCCGGCCACATCCAGCACGCCGCGAAGGGCGCGTTCGACCCGGCGCAGCGCGACGTCCTGCGGGCGGCGCGCTTGCGCTCCGAGTTTGCCAAAGTGCCCGCTCCTGACTTCAGTAACGCCGGCCGCTAACCGGTCCCACACCACTTCACATGGAACCAATGAACAACTTCACGCCGCGCGCGCAGCAGGTGCTCGCGCTGGCCCGCAAGGAAGCCGATCGTTTTCACCACAACTACGTCGGCACCGAGCACCTCCTCTTGGGCTTGATCAAGCTGGGGCAGGGCGTGGCCGTGAGCGTGCTGCAGAAGATGGGGCTCGACCTCGAGACCGTCCGCGCGGAGGTCGAAAAGCAGGTGGGCATCGGGCAGGAAACCAAGACGCCGGTCGGCAGCATTCCGTACACGCCGCGCGTGAAGAAGGTTCTCGCCCTGGCCGGCAAGGAGGCCAAGGCCCTCAACCATTCCTACGTCGGCACCGAGCACATCCTCCTGGGCCTGTTGCGCGAGGGCGAGGGTGTCGCCGCCCGCGTGCTCAAGACGCTGGAGATCGACATCGAGCGGACCCGCAACGAAATCCTGCGGGAACTCGACCCGCAGTTCTCCTCCAGCCAGGGCGGGGAAGGCCCGGCCGCCGGCGGCGGCGAGGAAGTCGCGCCCCGCGGCATCAATCCCGATGACAAAAAAGAGGTGAAGACGCCCGCGCTGAAGGCGTTCGGGCGGGACCTGACCGAGCTCGCCCGCAAGAGCGAGATGGACCCGGTGGTCGGCCGGAAAAAGGAGATCAGCCGCGTCATCCAGATCCTGTGCCGGCGCACGAAGAACAACCCGGTGCTGGTGGGCGAGGCCGGCGTGGGCAAGACCGCCATTGTCGAGGGCCTCGCGCAGGAAATCGCCAAGGGCAACGTGCCCGAGATCCTTGCCGACAAGAAGGTCATCACGCTCGACCTCGCGCTGATGGTCGCGGGCACGAAGTACCGCGGGCAGTTCGAGGAACGCATCAAGGCGGTGATGGACGAGATCAAGCGCTCGAAGAACGTCATCATCTTCATCGACGAGCTCCACACCATCGTCGGCGCCGGCGCGGCCGAGGGCGCGATGGACGCCTCGAACATCTTCAAGCCCGCGCTGTCGCGCGGCGAGCTGCAGTGCATCGGCGCGACGACGCTCAACGAATATCGCAAGTACATCGAGAAGGACAGCGCGCTCGACCGCCGTTTCCAGATGGTCAAGGTCGAGGCTCCGTCCGTCGACGACACCGTGCTCATCCTGAAGGGCATCCGCGGCAAGTACGAGGAGCACCACAAGGCCACCTTTACCGACAAGGCGCTCGAAGCGGCCGCCAAGCTGTCCGACCGCTACATCACGGGGCGCTTCCTGCCGGACAAGGCGATCGACGTGATGGACGAGGCCGGTTCGCGGGCGCGCATCACGACGCTCAACCGGCCGCCCGAAATCGAGACGCTCAGCAAGGAGATCGAGGAGGTTTGCGGCCAGAAGGAGCAGGCCATTGCCGCGCAGCATTTCGAGCAGGCGGCCAAGTACCGCGACCAGGAAAAGCAGCTCCGCACCAAGCAGGAGCAGCAGATCGAGACCTGGAAGAAGACCCGGGACGAGACGCGCATCGTCGTCGACGAGGAGCAGATGACGGTCGTTGTCGCCGAATGGACCGGCATCCCGCTCAGCCGCCTGGAAAAGAAGGAGAGCGAGCGGCTGCTCGGCCTCGAGGCTGAACTCCAGAAGAACATCGTGGGCCAGGACCCCGCGACGATCGCCATCGCCCGGGCGCTCCGGCGCTCGCGCGCGGACCTCAAGGACCCGCGGCGGCCGATCGGTTCGTTCATGTTCATGGGCCCGACCGGCGTCGGCAAGACCGAGCTCGCCAAGCAGCTCGCCGCGCAGATGTTCGGCAACCAGGACGCGCTCATCCAGATCGACATGAGCGAGTACATGGAGAAGTTCGCCGTGTCGCGCCTCGTCGGCTCGCCCCCGGGCTACGTGGGTTACGAGGAGGGCGGGCAGCTGACCGAGGCGGTCCGCCGCCGGCCGTACTCCGTCATCCTGTTCGACGAGATCGAAAAGGCCCACCCGGATGCGCTGCAGCTCCTGCTCCAGATCATGGAGGACGGGCGCCTGACCGACTCGCTCGGCCGCACGGTGGATTTCCGGAACACGATCATCATCATGACGACCAACGTCGGCGCGCAGCTCATCCAGCGGCAGACGACGATGGGCTTCGCCGCCGCGACCACGTCGGATTTCCACGACCTCGACAAGCTGAAGGAAAAGGTGCTCGACGAGGCCAAGCGCATCTTCAAGCCGGAATTCCTCAACCGCATCAACGACCTCGTCGTCTTCCGCCCGCTGACACGCGACGACCTGCTGAAGATCGTCGAGATCGAGGCCGGCAAGGTCGTGAAGCGCCTGGCGGCCCGCAAAATCCAGCTCGAATTCACGCCGGAGTCGAAGGCCTTCCTCATCGAGAAGGGCTATGACGAGAAATATGGCGCGCGTCCGCTGCGCCGGGCCGTCGAGCAGCATCTCGAGGACCCGCTCGCGGAGGCGTTGCTGCGCGGGGAGGTCAAGGAAGGCGAGCCGTTCCTGGTCGTCCGCAAGGGCGACAAGCTCGAATTCCAGACCAAATTGCCCACCCAGGAGAGCGGCGTCTCATCCTGAGGAGAATCTTCCCGACGCCGCCGGTGCCCTCTGCGCCGGCGGTGTTTTCCTTGGCGGATCGGCGACCGCGCGGGCGCTCGTAAAAATGCGAAATAATGCGTTGGCGATGAACCTTTCAGACTTGTGAGCGTCATAAGGCCGGCATCAAATCCGCCAAACTTATGCTCGAAATCTTCAAGGGCGCCGGCCTGCTCATCTATCCCCTGGGCCTGTGTTCCATCATCTCGATCTACATTGTTTGTGAGCGCCTTTACGCCCTCCGCAACGCCGCGGTGCTGCCCAATGACCTGGTGGACGCCATCGTCGAGGGCAAGGCCGGCACCGGCGGCCGCCACTCCGTCCTGGCACGGATCATCGATTTCGCCGCCACGCACAAGGACGACCCGGAGTCGGTCAAGGCTTTCGCCCGGCTCCAGATCAACCGCATGGAACGAGGCGTACCGTACCTCGACGTCATCTACACGCTCGCGCCGCTGCTCGGCCTGACGGGAACGGTCACCGGCCTGCTGAAGGTTTTCTCCCAGATCTCGCCCGAAACCGGCCTGCCGGATCCCGTGGCCTTCACCCAAGGCGTCGCCCTGGCCCTGTCCGCCACGGTCATCGGCCTCGTGGTGGCGATGTTCGCCCTCGTGCCGGCCGGCTACCTGACGCGCAAGATCGAGAACTATGCCGTGAAGATCGACCTGCTCCTCGAGCGCATCCTGGCCCGGGCGGAAAAATCCGCATGAGCGGGGGGTTATACCAGAAGCACCGGCGCCGGCCAGAGCTCAACCTGGTGCCGCTGATCGACGTGCTGGTCATGTTGATCTTTTTCGCCTTCGTGACGATGCAGTTCAAGTCGGCGACGACGATGAACCTGACCCTGCCCAAGGTGGAGACGGCCGGGAAGAGCGAGCTGAAGGAATCCCTGACCATCAGCATCGCGAAGGACGGCAAGATCGACGTCGACGGCCGGGCGGCGACCATGGACACGCTCGAGTCCCTCGTGCACCAGATCGGCCGGATCAGCAAGGACATCACCGTGGTGATCCGGTCCGACGAGAACACGCCGCTGCGCTACGTCACGGAGGCGATGGATGCCTGCCGCAAGCAGGGCTTGAACAAGATCCGCCTCCAGGCGCGCTGACCGCGGGATTGTGCTGGCGTCGGCCGGCCGTTCGCCGCGAAATTCCGGCATGAACATCGTGATCACCGGTGTGACCCGCGGGCTCGGCCGGGCCCTGGCCGAGTGGTACATGGCCCACGGCCACACCGTGGCCGGGTGCGGCCGCAGCGCCGAGATCGTCAACATGCGCTTCACCTACCCGGCGCCGCACGATTTCACGACGCTCGACGTGAGCGAGGAAAACCGCGTCGCGCTCTGGGCGGAAAAGACGCTCGCCGCGCTGGGCCCGCCCGACGTGCTCATCAACAACGCCGCCCTCATGAACACGCCCGCGCCGCTCTGGCAGGTGCCGGCGAAGGATTTCAACCGGCTGGTCGACGTGAACATCAAGGGCGTGGCCAACGTCATCCGGCACTTCGTGCCCGCCATGGTGGAACGCCGCCGCGGGGTGATCGTGAATTTCAGCTCCGGCTGGGGACGCAGCACGTCGCCCGAGGTCGCACCCTATTGTGCGAGCAAGTACGCCATCGAGGGGCTGACGAAGGCCCTGGCCCAGGAATTGCCCGAGGGCATGGCGGCGATTCCGCTCAATCCCGGGGTGATTGACACCGACATGCTGCGCCAGGCGTGGAGCGACGGGGCGGCGAGTTACCCCAAGGCGCAGGCCTGGGCGGAAACGGCGGCGCCATTCATCCTGCAGCTGGGGCCGAAGGACAACGGCCAGTCGGTGAGCGTGGCGGCGTTCGCGGACTGAGACGGAAAACGGAGCTTGAGCCGCGCGGGCCGAGCGGGGCTAATGGCGCCGGCCCATCATGAAGCGAGTTTTCGTCTCCGGTTGTTACGACATCATTCACGCCGGGCATATCCAGTTCTTCGAGGATGCGCGGGCGCTGGGCGACCATCTCACGGTGTGCTTCGCCTCGGCCGAGGTGCTCTGGGCCCACAAGCGGCGGCGCAGCTCGCTGCCGGACGAGCACAAGGGGGCGTTACTGGCATCCCTGCGCGTGGTCGACGCGGTCGTCGTCGGGTGCGGCCCGGAGGATGGCCTGGACTTCCGGGAACACTTCCTCGCGCTGCGGCCGGACATCCTGGCCGTCACCGAGGACGACAAATACGGCGAGCGCAAGAGGGCCCTGTGCGCCCAAGTCGGGGCGGAGTATGTCATCCTGCCGAAGACGCCGCCGAAATTCCCGCCCATTTCCACGACGGAGATCGTCCGGTTCATACGGGCGCCGCAGGAAGCGCCGCTGCGGGTCGATTTCGGCGGCGGGTGGCTGGACGTGCCGCGTTTCGCCCGGCCGGGCGCGTACGTCGTCAACTGCACGATCTCGCCCACGGTATCGCTGCGCGAATGGCCGTACGAGCGCAACGCGGGCCTGGGCGGCAGCGCGGCTTGGGCGATGCTGAACGGCCGGAGCGGCGTGACCGCGGAACTCGACCTCGGCGTGGGCTGGCAGGATCCGGCGGTGGTGTCCGAAACGGGTTTGTGCGTCTGGAAAAGCGGTCCGCGCCCCGAACTGGAGATCAAGCACAGTGGCGATTTCCTGCGGGGGCGCATGGCCCTTTATTGGACAGGTAACCAGCACTCGACCCCGGGCGTGGCCGACCAGCCGCGGGATTTCGCCGCGATCGAACGGGCGGGCGCGCTGGCGCGCGACGGCGTGTGGCAGCGCAGCCTCAACGGGATCGCCGCCGGAGTGCGGGCTTCGTATGCGGTGCAACGGGCCGAGGGCATGGCGCCGTTGCCTGGCGACCAGGCGGCCGGGGAGGTGTTGGGCCGATACCGCCCACTCGCGTGGAAATACTGCGGCGGCGGGTTCGGCGGATACGCGCTCTACTTGTTCGGCGACGCGCGCGACCGGGATGATGCCTGCCAGCTGCAGGGATTCCGCCCGATCGAGCCTTATCTCGCCCAGCCGGAATAGCCGGGCGGCGTCACTCGCGTCGCTTCGAATCGAGCATCAACGTAACCGGTCCGTCGTTCACGAGGCTGATCGCCATCAGGGCGCCGAACTCGCCGGTTGCCGCCGGCCGCGCAGTGGCCGCGGAAATCCTCGCGACGAAATCGTCATAAAGCGGACGCGCGATCTCCGGCCGGGCGGCGGCATGGAAGGATGGCCGCGTGCCCTTCTGCGTGCTGGCGTGGAGGGTGAACTGGCTGACCACGAGAACCTCTCCGCCTGCATCCACGACGGATTGATTCATCTGGCCGGAGTCGTCGGGAAAGATGCGCAATTTGGAGATTTTCTGCGCCAGCCATTCACCGTCGACCGGGGTGTCGGCGGCTTCGATCCCCACCAAGACCACGAGCCCGGTGCCAATCTGCGCGGTGACAGATCCGGCGATGGCAACGCTGGCGGAGGTTACCCGTTGTACGACGACGCGCATGCTGGAGAAATCACAAAGGCCAAATGTCCAAACAAACTCAAACTGGGGAATGCCCAAAACGCCGGGGCGCCAGCCTGGTTTGGCGTTAGGAGTTTTGGGATTTGGCGTTCTCCACGCCGGTCACGGCATCGGAACGTGCGGCTCGACCTCCGTCTCGTAATTGATTCCCGGCAGCCCGAAGCCGAACATCTTGAGGAATTCCGTGCGGTAGCCGGCGATGTCGGTGAGCTGGGCGAGATTTTCCGTCGTGACTTGCGGCCAGATGCGGGCGACCTCGGCTTGGACATCGTCGCGCATTTCCCAGTCGTCGACGCGGATGCGTCCCTCGCCGTCGAGCTTGGGCGCGGCGCCGCTGTACAGCTGGGTGGCGAACAGGCGCTGCATCTGCTCGGCCGTGGCCTCGTGAAGGCCTTTTGCCTTCATGACCTTGTAGAGAATGGAAATGTAGAGCGGGACCACTGGGATCGCCGAGCTGGCCTGTGTGACCAGCGCCTTGTTGACCGAGATGAAGGCGCGGCCTCCGACCGCCTGCTTCAACTTGGCGTTGATCGCTTTGGCGGCGCGCTCCAGGTCGACCTTGGCGCGCCCGATGGTGCCGTCCTTGTAGATGGGCCAGGTATGGGAAGGCCCGATGTAGGAATACGAGACGGCGGTCGCGCCGGGCGCGAGCAGCTTGGCGTCGAGCAGTGCCTGCATCCACATTTCCCAGTCTTCGCCGCCCATGACCGCGACGGTGTCGGCAATGCCAGCCTCGTCGGCGGGCGGGATGGTCACGTCGCTGACGACGCCTTTGTCGGTGTCGACGGTCTTGTTCGTGTAGGGCGCACCGATGGGCTGGAGCGTCGACTTGTGCACGGCGCCGGTGCGCGGATGCTGCCGACGCGGCGAGGCGAGGGAGTAGACGACGAGGTCCACCTGTCCGAGGTCGCGCTTGATCGTCTCGATCACCTGCCGCTTGATCTCATCGGAAAACGCGTCGCCGTTGATGTTTTGCGCGTACAAGCCGGCCGCGCGGGCGGCGTGGGTGAAGGCGATCGTGTTGTACCAGCCCGGGGTGGCGGGACGTCCTTCCTCCGACGGCCGCTCGAAGAAGACCCCGAGGGTGCCGGCGCCGGAGCCGAAGGCGGCGGCAATACGCGAGCCCAGGCCGAAGCCGGTCGAGGCGCCAATCACCAGGACCTTCTTCGGTCCATGGACGATCGGGCCCTTGCTCTTGACGTGATCGATCTGCTGCTGGACATGAGCAGCGCAGCCGGTGGGGTGGGCGGTGACACAGACGAACCCGCGGACCTTCGGTTTGATAATCATGCGGCGGAAAGCCTTGCAGCGAGCCCCGCTGTGACAAGTGCCAAGTGCGCCTCCCGGTTTGCCGGGGAAAATCCGCGGAGCCGGTGGCTGGGCGAGGACTTGTCCGGAGCCCGGGCGACCCTTATTGACCCAACATCACGATCGGGCCCTCCGCCTTGGCCACGCCGCCCTTGCGTTCGACGCTGATCGCAAATGCGGTGGCCTTGGTCACCGGGTGATCGGGCCAGAAGGGGAGCGCCATCCTGCCGTCGGCGGCGGTGTGAAAGACGCCGGCGCTGACCGGATCCTTGTGGTTCGGATCGACGATCCACAGTTGGTAATCCTGGGTGTCGGCAATGGCGGGCAATTTGTCCAAGCTGAGCAACCCAGCCTGCTGGTCCGGATCCCAGACGGCGATGACCTGGGCCTCCTTGGTGTTTCCCGCCAGCGACGCGAGCGCGCTGATCTTCAGGCGGGCGAGGTCCTCCGAGTGGCGCAGCTTTTGGCCGAGGTCGTTGATCATTTTCTCCGCCACCAGCGTCCGTTCGGCCAGCTGGCTCCGGGCCATCCGGTAGGCGACCTCAGCCAGCTCGCGATCGGTGCGCAGCGCCTCGTTCTGGTCGCGGAGGACCGCGGCCTTTCGTCCATACCACGCGGCCGCCAGGGCGAACGCTGCGGCGGCCGCCCACGGCAGCACCCGCCCGGGCGAAAAGGGCAGCGGGCGATTCGGCCGGGCGCTTGGGCCCGAAGCCGCCGCGCAGCGGGCGAGCACCTGGTCCTTCAAGGCGGCGGGCGGTTCGCGCGCGGGTGACGTCAAGGCCATGGCGGCGGTGGCCGACACGAGTTCCGCATGCAGCGCCTGCAGTTCCCGGCTGGCCGCCAGCTCGGATTCGAAGGCGCTCTTTTCGGCGCCCTCGAGCAACCCCAAGGCGTGCAGGCTGGCCAATTCTTCCTGTCGCTCGGTAATCATAGGCGGGCGGGAAGGGTTTCGCGGAGTTTGAGCAGGCCGCGGCGAATCCTCGCCTTGACCGT
>Ga0310810_10002778_pt1 | contig 18923 bp, 7 predicted proteins | sample NCmetagenome_FD_207641 | JGI IMG/M metagenome (GOLD analysis project Ga0310810, IMG submission 207641) | Soil microbial communities from experimental microcosm in Duke University, North Carolina, United States - NC | ecosystem: Engineered > Artificial ecosystem > Soil microcosm > Unclassified ...
ATACTCCAATGGTAACTGTCAGCACGAAAAAATCTGGCAGCAAAATAGTGATCACTGTATCAGACAATGGTACCGGTATACCACAAAAGATCGTCGGTAAGATCTTTCAACCATTTTTCACTACCAAGCCCACCGGTGAAGGCACTGGGCTGGGTTTGTCCATGGCATATGATATCATCACCAAGAGCCATGGAGGTGAGTTATTTGTCAAAAGCAAAGAGGGGACCGGGAGTGATTTTGAAATTGTATTGCCGGTTTAGCAAATAAATGGCAAGTGGAGTTTTTCGCTGGGTTATATTAATTAATCATTCCTTCCGGCAAATTATCAGTTCATTTCAGCGGGCTGCTCATTCTCGTTTCTATTTGGATTCGAGTGAGATTACTTTGCCATTGCGAAGGACGGGTAATGAAAGCAGCAATATGCGTCCACTTAAAAACATAAATGAGCTTTTTCAAGATAGAACATGCATTGTTTCCGGCCTCCTTTTCCAGGGAGGCTTTATCCTTCTTTTGTTTTCCGGCGAACTGTTGTACCTTAATGTAGACCTCGCCCTTTTGAACTGCTGATTAGTTCGCTCCATTCGAAAATTCAAACATAATGCAGACTTCCAGGATGTTTTCGTTTTAAAAAATGAAAGGAGACAAAGACAAATTATCATTCTTCTCTGCAGTTTTCTTATTGATGTGCTTCGCCTCTTTTGCACAACAAAATAGCAAACTCAAACCGGATCAATACCGCGCCGTTCACTGGAGCGGTCGCGACGGGCTGCCCTTGGGACTTAACCACAAATTTTTGAAAGATCATAAGGGTTTTTTATGGGTTGGGTCAACTAAAGGGATCGGCCGCTTTGATGGGTCTATATTTAGAGCATATCCGTCTGGTAATGCCCCTGGCGCCATTATCTCAAACGATATTGAAAATCTTGTAGAGGATAGTCTTCATAACATATGGACAGGAAGCTACTTAGGTTTATCGAGGTATGATATCAGGGCGGATACGTTTACCAATTTTTTTATCCCAAATGATACCACTTTACCACGATGGTATAATGGCACCGTTCCTTTTTGGGCGACAAAGGATGAAGTCTTTTGTATCGAGCCTGGGCTGAAAATTGCTTCTTACAATATCCGCTCGCTAGCCCGGCATGAAATAAAGCGATTTTATCAAAAAGACTATATGCCAAATGGTATCTCCCGAATCAGTACTATTTATGATGAGTTGTCAAACAGCTTATGGTTACTTAATCCGCACGGATTGATACAATATTCTCTTGCTACGGGGCGCATAAGTTCCCACAATTATGATGTCGCGGGCCATGGCTTTGCCGAAGGAATGTGTTTCGACCGGAAAAGAAATTCCATATGGATCAACGAACTTGGAGGATTGACCCGATTTTCACTCACCGATACACGATTCTATTACAACCATGCACTTGATCATTTTAAAAATCTGGAACACTACAGGCCGTTTCCAGGTATCGACATAGATGTGGCCGGAAGGATTTGGCTATCAACCAATCCTGGGGGCATTCTTATCTACGATCCAGAAACAAAAAATTTGATTCAACCTTTTTCAGATCCGACGCTACAGAGCAGGGTTGCAGCCGATACCTGGAAATTATATTGTGACAAAGACGGCCTTGCCTGGGTATCTAACTATGTTGGTGATGGATTTTATCAAATCGTCCCGAAAGTTCAGCCTGTTAAAAGATTTTTTGCCAATCCAAAGAAGACCGGTTTTTTAAGCAACAGTATGATATCAACCATTCTTCCCGGCCCACAGGGGAAATTATGGATCGGCACTGACGATGGGCTGAATATTCTTGACCCGGTAACGGGAACATTTGATGTGCTCAGGGAAAAGGATTTGCCCGGCATCGAGGGAACTTCAATCTTACCTATTTATGTTGATACGATTAGTCAAATAGCCTGGATCAGTGCTTCGCGGCAACCTCCCATAAATTATTACCTATATGAAATGGATTTGAAAACGCGACTTTGCCGACGGGTAGTCTTCAAAGAAGGGCAAAGAATAATTGACCAATTCACAGTTGACCATACATTGGTTCGACCCTATAATGGGGGTATTCTCTTATGCGATGAAAAGAGTGGCGTTTTTGAAATAAAGGCGCGGAGTTTGACTGCCGAGCTTACAATACATGCCAGGGGATTCGGAGCAATGGCATTGATTGATGACCAGTATTTATTCCTGCAAAGTGGAGGAACTCCGCCCAATTACACCTATGAAAACAGGAATGGTAAATGGGTTAAAACTCCGCACCAGCTCGATAGCCTGAACTGGCATTGCTTCTTTTACAACACATCCGATCAAACCTTTTGGATAAGTTTTACTGATACGCTGGTTCATTTTGATAAGCAATTCCGGAAACTAAGAACCTATTTAGGGAACAGCTCCTTCAAAGGCATAATAATGTCCATGCAAACAGACAGGGCCGGTAACCTCTGGATGATTAATTACGAATCAAAGGAGATTTGGCGGCTCGATCCTAACACAGGAATATACAGCCGTTTGGGGGAGGCTGATGGCTATCTTCAACAGCAGTATGGGTGGTACGCTCCTATTGCAACAGACGTTCGGGGCGACTTGTATTTTGGAAGCGGTTGGTTTACCGCCGGAGTTGCAAGTCCTGACTGGGGACTTGATCGGATTTCTCCTGAAAAATACGCTTCATTGAATAAGCCTCCCGTTTATTTTCAATCGCTCATGATTAATCAAAAACCATTTGCACTATTCAAAGATCTGGATACTTTAAATGAGTTAAAGCTTCGTCACTATCAGAATACATTGAGAATTGAAGCAGGCATTATTGATTTTTATTCGAAGGAAAAGGGCAACATAAGATATAAAATAGAACACGACGGAAAAGTTTCCGAATGGCAGTATCCGCTCGATAAAGTTATCCGTTATGAGGAAATGACACCCGGCTCCTACAAGTTAACCCTGCAGGCATCCAATTCAGCAGGCGAATATATTGGTCCTGAAAAAACCTTGCTTGTTAATATCAGTCCCGCGTTCTGGCAAACCTGGTGGTTCAGAATATTAGCCGTACTGGCCGTTATTGCCATATTGTATGGTTTCCTGCAGTACCGTTCGCACGACTTGAAAAAAAGAAATATCATCCTTGAAAAGAAAGTGTCAGAAAGGACCAATGAACTGAGTCAGTCCTTATCTGACCTGAAGATTGCGCAGGACCAGCTGATTCACGCAGAAAAGATGGCATCGCTTGGGGAATTGACATCAGGTATTGCTCATGAAATAAAGAATCCCCTGAATTTCATCAACAATTTCTCCGAGATCAATATGGAACTGGCTGCAGAAATGCAGCACGAGCAAACCAGCAAAGAAGAAGCGGCCCATATGATGAAAACTCTTATCAAAAACCTGGAAAAGGTAAACCATCACGGAAAACGGGTTGACGAGATCGTTAAAGGTATGCTGGCACATTCCCGGATAGGCAATGTCAACAGGGAGTTGGTCAATATTAATTCACTCTGCGAAGAATCATTAAAGCTGGCATATCATGGATTCCGGGCGAAAGAAAAGTCGTTTAATGTAGAATTTGAAAAAAGATTCGATCCGGATCTCCCCAACGTCATGGTCGTACCCCAGGATATAGGAAGGGTACTGCTCAACCTGTTCAACAATGCTTTCTATGCCGTGCATGAAAAGAAAAAGAAAATTAAATTGAATGGGACCGATGATGCCCTGCAAACCGAATCGTTATATAAACCTTGTGTGATCGTCAGCACCAGGAAATCAGGAAATAAAATATCGATTGAAGTATCGGACAACGGGACAGGGATACCCGCTTCAATCGTCAATAAAATATTTCAACCTTTTTTTACAACCAAGCCCACGGGTGAGGGCACCGGCCTGGGTTTATCGATGTCTTATGATATCATTACGAAGAGTCATGGTGGTGAATTCCTGGTGAAAAGTAAGGAGGGCCTGGGTACGGATATTGAGATCTTATTGCCGAATTGAGGTAAGATCTCATGTCGCTGTCGTACCGGCGTTCTATTGATTAATCATTCTCGCCGGCAAACTGTCTGGTTATAACCGCATACTGCTCATTCCCGCTTCTAATTCATATCTATTCAAATAACTTTAATTTTTCGAAAGTTGGGTGATAAACGCATCGTTATGGGCAGGTAAACGGTATTTCGTTATTCAACGATCTGTCGTACCTTACTGTATATCTCACCCTTTCTGAACTGCTGACCATTTCACTTGCGTTCGAAAATTCACTCAACATACCGCTCTAAGGTTGATCTGTTATTGACCATAAACTAACAATAATGTATCACTTAAGATCAAAACGCCTGCTTGCAACATTTTGCCTTTCATTAGTATTTATTTCTTCGTTAGGCCAACAAAAAATCAGCGGCGTAGTAATAACTGAAGGGAACCAGCCTCTTAACGGGGCGACAGTAAATCTGAAAAATTCGGCATTAACTACCATCACAGGCAGCGATGGCAGTTTTACCCTCGAAGCAAAAAAGGGTGATATTTTAGAAATTTCTTTTATCGGGTACAAAACTCAGCAAATAAAACTTGCCGATGAATCCGCCATCAAGGTTAGTTTGCAACTCGCCATGAATTCGCTTGATGAGGTGGTGGTAACTGGCTATACATCACAAAGGATAAAGGAAATAACGGGATCAGTTTCTATGGTAAAACCGAGGGACCTGGTTTCAATTCCGGCGGGCCAGGTTGAGCAAATGCTGCAGGGAAGGGCGGCAGGACTCACAGTGATTACGTCAGGCGAACCTGGGGCACCCACCACAATAAGGCTACATGGTTTGGGCAATTTTGGGGAACTCACGCCATTATATATAATCGATGGCACACCTGGGGATATAAATAGTATAAATCCATACGACATCGAATCGTTACAGGTGCTAAAAGATGCAGCAGCTTATTCTATTTATGGCGTACGAGGAGCAAATGGGGTGATAATAGTAACGACAAAAAGGGGAAGGCCTGGAAAGACCAGGATAACTTATGAAGGATATGTTGGCTGGCAACAACCATTGAAAAAAGGGTTTGATATGCTCAGTCCCCAGGAAAATGCAGAAATGATTTGGCAAAAAAAGATAAATTCTAAAGAATTTGGTCCAAATGGAAATCCTGAGCATCCGCTTTATGGCAACGGTCCGGTGCCTGTTTTACCCGATTACCTCTTTGCCGGTCCCTATGAAGGCCTCCATTCCGGCGACCCAAGGGCTGCTGATTCGTTATATAGTTTGGACCCCGCCCACTTCTATCAAATTGTGACTTTTAACAAGATCGGCACTGACTGGTTTCATGAAATGTATAAGCCGGCATTCAGCCAAAATCATACACTGTCTGCATCAGGAGGGAATGAAAAGAGCCAATATTTTTTTTCATTAGGTTACCTGGACCAGGAAGGAACGATGATAAATACATACCTCAAAAGATTTTCAGCAAGGGTAAATACTGAATTTAATTACGGCAATAAATTTAGAATTGGAGAGAACCTGCAATTGAGTTATACTGACAATCCGCAATCAAACAAATATGGCTCTGCATATCCAAATGATGCAGACCAGGCAATATTAACTGATCCTTCCTGGCCGGTTTATGATATACGTGGGGCATGGAATCCCGGAGCCAAATCAGGTGTCGGACCGGACGATAACCCGGTTGGTCGCCGCGTACTTTCAAAAAACAACAAACAAAAAGTCTGGGAGGCTTTCGGCAATGTCTTTGCCGCGTTGGACTTCCTCAAATATTTTACCGCAAAAACCAGCGTTGGGGGGTCGCTAACTAATTTCTATAGTTATGCTTTCGATTATGCAGCTTACGATTATCCCAACGCTGGCTTTCCAAATGCACTTGTTGAAACATCTGGTTATTTGTCTTCATTAACCTGGACAACTACCTTAAGCTTTTCGCGAACAATTTCAGAACACAGCCTAAAGGCCCTGGTCGGGACCGAACTAGTAAATAATAACAACAGGCAAATGGGAGGAAGTGCCAGTAACTTCCCTTATTCGGACCCGAATTATTGGCTTCTAAACAACGGCGCTCCGTCGACGAGTACTAACTATACAATTGCCGGTATCACTAATCTTTCTTCGTTTATAAGCCAGATTGACTACGCATTCAAAGACCGGTACTTTTTTCGGGCAACACTGAGAAACGATGGCTCTTCCGTTTTTGGTCCACAAAACCGCTTTGGTTGGTTTCCGGCAATATCTGCTGCATGGCGACTAACCGAAGAAAATTTTTTGAGGAAAACAAGTTGGTTAACCGAGTTGAAATTACGGTTAAGCTGGGGTAAAACGGGTTTTTACGGCAATACAGATCCAGCTAATCAATTTACGTTATACGGAGGAAATCCATATGATGCATATTACGACATCAATGGAAACAGCACAGGGAATATTCAACGTGGTTATCGAACTGTAAGATTAGGTAATCCCAGAACGGGATGGCAAGAAGACGAAGTATTCAATACGGGTATCGACGGAATTTTTTGGAACGGTAAAATGACCATTATGGTTGACGGATACGTTAAAAGAACCAAGGGATTGTTATTCCCGGTAACTTTGCCGGCGCTGCTGGGGGATTTTCTTTTACCGAACGTGAACGTGGGAAATATCCGTAATGCGGGGATTGATCTTACAATTGGCTCAAAAGGGAGATTTTCAAAAAAATGGCATTGGGACATTCAGGCTACATTTAGCCACTACGACAACAAAATAATTAAGCTGAATGATGTTCCCTATTTCTTCGATGCACTTGGTACGGTGAAAAATGAGGTCGGTCATCCGATCGGTTCATTTTTTGGCTACCAGATAATTGGTTTTTTTGAAGATGACAACGACGTGTTAAAATCTCCGAAGCAGCCAGCGGCAAAGCCTGGTCGGTTTAAATATGCTGATACTAATGGCCGCGATACAGTCACCGGTCAATTAACGGGGATACCGGACGGAAAAATCAATGAAGCGGACAGAGTCCATTTTGGAAATCCCCATCCTGATTTCACGCTGGGACTGCAGATTGCTTTCAGCTATGAAAACTTTGATTTTTCAACTTTCTTTTATAGTTCAGTAGGAAATGATGTTTTGAATCTTACAAGAACGGGCCTTGAGATAATTCCAAATGTCGGGGACCGCACGGCGTTATATGATTCCTGGACGCCTAATCACAAAAACGCAAAAGCACCCATTTTAGAAACGGCCTACAATTTCTCCAACGCTTCTGCTATACATTCTTATCCTCTTGAGGATGGGTCGTATATACGCAACAAATACCTGATGCTGGGATACACCTTTCCAAGAAAATTATTAGATAGCAAAAAGATTGAAAAGCTAAGGATCTATGCCCAGGTGGTAAACTTATTTACCATTACAGGTTATTCAGGGTTGGATCCTGAATTGTCAAGATCAAGTGGCTTTGATTCGCGAAATACAGCCGTAATGCCATCTGTGTTCGGTATTGACGTAGGAAATTATCCAAACAATCAAATGCAATTCCTCGTCGGGATAAACCTGGGATTATAATTTTTATTTCTTAACAACGAAACCTGGTATAATGAAAATTATTCAATTTTTGGCTGCGATGATTCTATTCATCTTGATAAACCTGAGATGCAGAAGGGACCTGGATCAACCTCCTTTTGGATTGGTGGACGAATCGAAAATGACAAACAAAGAAAGTGTGGAAGGATTGCTAATCGCGGCATATTCTCTGCTCGATGGATCGGGTTTAGCCAATCAACAAAATGCACCTGACTTTACCCCATGGCCAAGTGCAGCGTCCAACTGGGTATATGGAAGTATTTGCGGCTCGGAAGGTCATAAAGGATCAGAATTTGAAAGCGATGATCAGCAAGAAATACTTCAAATCGAAAAATTTGAAACTACCCCGCAGAATGCATATATGGAGAGAAAATGGGCAGCCGTATATGCTGGTGTGCAAAGAGCTAATACGGTATTAAGGATCATGAAAAAGGCTACCGATATCAATGAGCAAGACCAAAAAAGAATTGCCGGGGAAGCCCGATTCCTGAGGGGATTCTATCATTTTGAAGCCATGAAAATGTGGAACAAAGTTCCGTATGTTGATGAAACCATAACTTATGAAAATCTCAATTATTACGTGCCCAATGACACGCTAATATGGGGCGCCATCGAGAATGATTTTAGGTTCGCAGCAGATAACCTGACTGCAATAATGGGTGCGCCAGGCAGAGCAAATATGTATGCCGCAAAGGCTTTCCTTGCAAAGGCTTTGCTGTTCCAGGCGAGAGAAAAACCAGTTAAATATGTGGAAGCAAAGGTCCTTCTGGAAGAAATTATTAATAACGGGGTTACCGCAGACGGAATAAAATATGCATTGTTGCCGCACTATAGTGATAATTTTAATGCGGAGTTTAAGAATAGTTGCGAATCCGTTTTCGCAGCCCAGGCTTCCGTGAATGATGGTACTTATGGACTAAATTCAAACATAGGTGACGTCCTCAACCTCCCACACAACCAAACTCTTGGATATTGTTGCGGTTTTTTTCAGCCAACCCAATTTCTGGTCAACCATTTCAAAACAGATCCGTCCTCCGGCTTACCCTATCTGGATACCTTTAATGATGAAGATGTAAAGAATGATTGGAGGATTCCGTCTACTGATACATTCACAATCTACGATGGCACATTAGATGCAAGAATTGACTGGACAGTTGGCAGACGGGGAATACCTTACCTGGATTGGGGTGATCACCCCGGCAAGGACTGGATCAGGGATCTGCCCGAGAATTTTGGTCCTTACAGTCCTAAAAAAAACTCATATTATAAGTCGCAGGAAGACCTCTACACTGATGCGACAGGTTGGGCTAACGGAATGACGGCAATGAACGTAAACCTTATTCGATTTGCTGATGTCTTACTTTGGGCGGCTGAAGTTGAGATTGAAATCGGTGACCCTCTCAAGGCAATGGTTTTTATAAACCAGGTGAGAGCAAGGGCCGCCGATCAATCTGGCTGGGTATTGAAGTCATCTGGTCCTTACGCTCCAAATGCGGCTAAATACAAAGTGGGACTTTATACTGCGCAGGATTTCGAGAACCAGGAGCACGCTCGTAAAATACTGCGATTTGAAAGATTGCTTGAATTAGGAATGGAAGGGCATCGATTCTTCGATCTCGTGAGGTGGGGAATTGCCAAAGAGGAAATACAAGGCTATTTGGATAAAGAAAAAATTAAAAGAACTTATTTAATGAATGTGACCTTTAAAAAAGATGTCAACGAATATTTTCCGATCCCGCAATCTCAAATTGACCTTAGCGCCGGCCCTGACGGGAAAGAACAACTGAAACAAAACCCCGGGTATTGATTTATGAAAGTACCTTATAAATTTATAACGTGCTTTTTCATTTCCTGGTTAGTAGCTTTTAATTCACAAGCTCAATTTCCGGCAGATAGAAACATTCCCACTGCATACCGCGCAATAAGATGGGACACGGATGATGGTCTTGGTAAAATCAGGTGGCACACAGCCATCATTAAAGACGTGAATGGCTTTATATGGTTTGGCAGCAATCATGGAGAACTGAGCCGCTTTGATGGCAATACTTTCAAGCAATACTATCCGGATAAAAGTAAACCCGGCTCCATCGCCCATACAAACTGCCTTTCCATCGTCGAAGATAGCCTGCACAATCTCTGGATTGGCACTGGTGAGGGGCTATCCCGGTACAATATCCGAACAGATACATTTACCAATTTCACTTCACTCAAAGTCCTAAACACCGAAAGAACTTCGGTGATCCCATTTTGGTCCACCCAACAGGAGGTCTACTGCGTCGAGTCCAGAACAACTATTACTTCCTATAACATTAACACGCTCGAAAGAAAGAAATTATTTGATATCCTGGAAGAAGATAACGTAGGAAACAATTTTGTTGGAATGACCCATGCTGTTTATGATGCAACTTCCAACAGCGTGTACATGTTACTCAGCAAGGCGGAAGGCCTGGCACAATTCTTCCTCTCCACCGGCAAGAGAGTTTTTTATCTGAGGCCGACCAGCGGAAAACGAGACTCTTACGGACATCTGGACGCGGAAGCGATGCGGTATGATAAAAAAAGAAAATGTATCTGGATCAACAGTCATGACGGGTTATTTCAATTTACATTGAGCGACCGGCATTTTCACAGGATCGAGGCAATGGAGCAAATGCTCACAAAAAAAAATTATTATCGCCTTGTTGGGATTGACATTGACCGTTATGATAGAATATGGTTTGCCACTATGCCGGGAGGCATGCTGATTTATGATCCAGAATTAAAAACAATTACCAGCCCCTTAAAGGACACTGCATTGCTACAAGCGGTGTCCGACGAAAATTTAAAAATATATTGTGCCCGTGATGGAATGGTTTGGTTGTCATATTACACATTGAAGGGAATTTACCAGGTCATCCCTTATTTCCCTTCTGTTACCCAATATGCAGAAAATCCCGGCAATCCTGATTCCCTTTGCTCCAGCGATATAAGGACTTTGGTGAATGCGGGGAATCGGAGTATGTGGATAGGCACCGGAAATGGTCTGAATATTCTTAGTATCAACACAAATAAGTTTAAAAAATTAGGCGAAAAAGATCTTCCGGGAATAAAAGGCGCCGGTATTGTTCCCATGGTAATTGACACCATTACGAAAAAGGCGTGGTTGAATGCATTTCCACCCGATAAGGTGTATGTGATGGATATGGTTAAAAAAATATGCCGGGAAGTAGTTTTTAAAGATTCGTCAGGGCAGGCCGTTAGGCCGGTTAATATTATAAACTCTATCTCCGCGCCCTATAAGGATGGATGCATATTTTTTGACGATGGTTATGGACTGTTTGAAATAGCCGCCATTGATTCAATAGCGCGACTAGTAATACCGTACAGCCACCGTCAAATATTCGGATTAATAATTGTAGGTGATTCGCTCATTTTTTTAAAAACGATTCCACTGAATCAGACATTCCGGAAAGCAAATGGCCAATGGATAAAAACTCCTTTTTTTCTTGACAGTCTTGGCTGGAACAGCCTGCAATTTGAGGCGGTTGACCAAACCTATTGGGTAAGTAGCACAAATCTAATAACGCACTATGATAAGAATTTTCGGGTAATCCGGCAATATAAGGATGAATCGGGAGTGATCAGCAGTCCACTGTCACTTGTTCCGGATGGACGTGGAAATATTTGGTTTAACAACGACAGGAAAGGCATAGGCGTTCTTAAGATTCGATCGGGAATCATTACTATGCTTGCTGAACCGGATGGGTATAGTAAACAATGGTTTGATTCCTTTAGCGCGCATGGTAAAGCTGTTAACGATGACATATTTTTTGCTGCAAGTCCTCTTTCAGCCAACCCTATGCTCACCCAGATCACGTCTGAACAATTTACCAGCTATCCTCCTTCCATTGTTTACCTGGCTGATTTAAACGTCAAAGAAAACAAAAATCCCGATTCTGCTGCAATCAATAATATTGATCAGATGAACCTTAAATATTTCCAAAACACGATCAATATTAAAGTTGGAGTAATTGATTTTTATTCAAAAGGAAGAAATCATATCAGGTACAGAATCGAAAATCTCGAAGATAACTGGCAATATATACCCGTCAATTCGATCATTCATTATGAAGGATTGCCGCCGGCAAGGTATACGCTTATCATGCAAGCGTCCAACTCAAGCAACGAGTTTAACGGTCCTGAAAAAAAGCTAATCATCAATATCAGCCCACCTTTCTGGCAAACCTGGTGGTTCAGAATGTTCTTAGCATTTGCGGTCATCGGGATAATCTATGGATTTATACAATATCGATCCCGCAACCTGAAAAAAAGCAACATTTTGCTGGAGAAAAAAGTGAATGAAAGGACCAATGAATTAAACAATTCACTTTCTAAATTAAAGAATACGCAGGAACAACTTGTTCATTCGGAAAAGATGGCTTCCCTTGGCGAATTAACTTCCGGCATTGCTCATGAAATCAAGAATCCCCTCAACTTCATCAATAATTTTTCAGAAATCAACATGGACCTGATCAGCGAACTGGAAGAAGAAAGACTGCCAAGACTCAGTGAAGCCAGTAAGGAGGAGGTGGCCCCCATCATAAAAACGCTCAAAAAAAATTCAGAAAAGATAAATCACCATGGCCAACGCGTGGATGATATTGTGAAAAGCATGCTGCAACATTCCCGGATTGGAAACTTGACGAAAGAACCGGTCAACGTTAATCTTCTATGCGAAGAATCGCTGAAACTTGCGTATCATGGATTCAAGGCAAAGGAAAAGACATTCCAGGCTTCATTTGAGACACATTTCGATCCCGGTTTACCGCAAATCATGGCGGTTCCGCAAGATCTGAGCAGGGTGCTGCTGAACCTGTTCAATAATGCATTCTATGCAGTGTATGAAAAGAAAAAGAAAATGCAACCGGCATTAACAACCGGGTCCGGGTCAGACCGTTCGTACAAACCTACGGTAACTGTCGGCACCAAAAGATATGACGGCAAAATAGCGATCACTGTTTCGGATAACGGTACGGGCATAACACAAAAAATCATCAACAAAATCTTTCAGCCTTTCTTTACCACCAAACCCGCGGGAGAAGGTACAGGGCTGGGTTTGTCCATGTCCTATGATATCATTACCAAGAGCCATGGAGGTGAACTGCTGGCAAAAAGCAAGGAAGGATTAGGGACAGATTTTGAAATATTAATACCTGTTTAAAATAAAGATATACCAACGACCTTTCAATGTTCCATTCAAAACACATATCGGTTTTTATACCCGTTGTTCTTGCAATTTTCAATGCGGCAGCCCAACCAAAAACAAATATTCCCAATACCGACAACTTCCGTGCGTTACATTGGGGATTAGATGAGGGGTTATCACACGACGCAGTATCTACTATGATAAAGGATATCAATGGATTCTTATGGATAGCAACTCCATTTGGATTGAACCGCTTTGATGGGAGTAATTTCAAAAAATACATTGCCGAAAGACCAAAAAGCAACAAAACAATCATCGGCAACGGAATAACGAGTTTAAAAGAAGACACCCTGCACAATATCTGGATAGGTACGGATAAAGGTTTATCAGTTTATGATATAAAATCAGATTTTTTTCGGCATATTTCTTCAGAAAGTCCCGGACAGTCTATTACTCCCTTCTGGGCAACCAGGGATGAAGTTTTCTGTTGGGATTACCCGGAACAGCAACTGGCAGCATATAACATAAATTCTCTTGCAAAAAGAACTTTGGTCAAAATTACACAAGCTGACACCGTCGGGTTTGCTGTATCAGATCAGTATGCCATTTTTGATGCCGGGTCAAACAGCATATGGTTGGAAAAAGGCTATTCTGGGGAGAACGGGGGACTGTTACAGATATCCCTTGCTGATGGAAAAAGAAAGGTATTTGACTGGCCGTGCTACAGAAAAATTCCCAACCATTCTCATTTTTCCGAAGGCATGCGCTATGACCGCAAAAGAAATTCAATCTGGATCAGCAGCCCCGATGGATTGATGGAATTTACACTCAATGACAATAAGTTTCGCCGTATTGATGCCTTGAATGAGGTATTGAATTGGAAGAACTTTTGGCAATGGGCCGGAATCGATATTGATCCACGCGGCAGGATATGGATGGGCACCGGCCCGGCAGGGATCATAATTTATGATCCTGCGAATAATTCGGTTCACCTGCCTTTCCCGGATGATCCTGTTCAGCAGAAGGAAGTTTCGGATGAAAATGTAGTTCTCTATTGCGATAAGGATGGAGTGACCTGGTCGGGCTTCTTTTCCCGAAAAGGTATGTACCAGCTTATTCCTTTTTCTCCTGCTGCTAAGCATTACACTGCAGATGCCGGGCAGGTACATGGTTTGCACAGTAAGGCCGTTTCTAATTTCATAAATGCAGGCCAGGGAACACTATGGATGGGCTCACGTGATGGAATCATCATATTTAACGCGCATACCGGTTTTTTTAATCTTGTGCAGGTAAAAGATCTTCCCGGTATAAAAAGAGGAAGTGCGTTATTCCCTATCAACATTGATACAATAAATAAAAAAGCCTGGATATTTAATTTTGATGAGTGGGAGCTTTTTGAAATGGATATTCCCTCCAGGAAATGCCGTCTTTTGACGTATGAAGACAGCAACGGTCACAAGGTTGCTCTCAAATCCGTTCTGGCCCATCACCCGCAAAATATGTTCGCAAGGAATTATAAAAATGGGTGTCTCATAGCAGCTTCTCTTCCCGGCCACCAGGAAATTTTAATTGCGAACAACGATGAGCCTGCGGTACAAAAGATACTTAGTTTCCCTGGTGAACCAATTGATCTGTCCGGCGTTTTCACGAATGAGGCCAATTTACTTTTTTTAAGACAACCAAATGCCAGCACCAATCTTACTTATACTTATCAAAGCAATCATTGGACACGTACACCCAGCCCCCTTGATAGCATTCAGTGGAGCCGGATCGTCTACAACCAGGCAGACAATACTTATTGGATAATTGCTGAAACACAATTGCTACATTATGATAAAAACTTCCGGGTGCTTCGTAACTATAATTACGATAACGGGATGCCCGGTGTACAAGTTCATGCTCTTATTCCAGACAATAAGGGTAATATTTGGTTCAATACCGACCGCTCGATATTTCAGCTCAACACCGGGACAGGAATAATTACCATGCTTGCTGAAAAAGACGGCGTTTCCCCGCAAAATTTAAGTGAACTCAGCCACACCAAAGATGATGATGGAAATCTTTACATCGCGGCCGAAGGTGGAGGTTTTTACCAGATAAGTCCCGGCAAATATGTTTCCAGCGCTTCATCCGTTTATTTTGAATCACTGAAAATAAATCAGCAAAATTTTCCACTTTCTGGCGGTATCAATCGTGTTAAGGAATTATATCTAAAATATTTTGAGAACAATCTTATCATCGAAACCGGTATCATTGATTATTATTCAAAGGGTAAAGGACATATCCGGTACAAACTTGAGACAGATGGAAAAGATCGAGGCTGGGAATATGCGCCGGCTTACTATACCATGCGTTACGAGGGATTGCCACCTGGAAAATACAGGCTGATATTGCAATCTTCCAATGCTGCCAACGAATTTAATGGCCCGGAAAAAACCTTGCTTATCAACATCAGCCCGCCTTTCTGGCAAACCTGGTGGTTCAGAATCCTGGCGGCATTGGTGGTTGTCGGAGCTATCTATGGGTGGGTACGATTCCGCTCCCATGACCTGAAAAAAAGAAATGTTTTACTAGAGAAAAAAGTGAATGAAAGGACCAATGAGCTGAACAATTCACTTTCCACATTAAAGAATACCCAGGACCAACTGGTTCATTCGGAAAAGATGGCTTCACTTGGCGAACTGACTTCCGGCATTGCTCATGAAATCAAGAACCCGCTGAATTTTATCAATAATTTTTCGGAGCTCAATCTGGACCTGATCTCGGAGATGGAAAATCAACCAAACAAAAACTCTGAAGAAATTCAGCTGTTAAAAACATTGAAGAAAAACTCGGAAAAAATAAATCACCATGGCAAAAGAGTGGATGATATTGTGAAAAGCATGCTGCAACACTCCCGGATTGGCAACTTAACTAAGGAGCTTGTCAACATTAATGTTCTCTGCGAAGAATCGCTGAAGCTGGCCTATCATGGATTCAAGGCAAAGGAAAAGACATTCCAGGCTTCTTTTGAAACACATTTCGATACCGGTCTACCGCAAATCTTGGCGGTTCCGCAGGATATAAGCAGGGTGTTGCTGAACCTGTTCAATAATGCGTTTTATGCAGTGTATGAAAAGAAAAAGAAAATCCAGCCTGTTTCGACTGATGCCCGGGGAATAGAATCTTCATATAAACCCAGGGTAACTGTCCGCACTAAAAAATGCGGCGACAACCAAATCAGCATCGTCATATCAGATAATGGCCCGGGTATACCGCAAAGGATCATCGGTAAGATTTTTCAGCCATTCTTTACAACCAAACCCGCGGGTGAAGGTACAGGGCTGGGTCTGTCCATGTCTTATGATATCATTACCAAGAGTCATAACGGTGAACTTAATGCCAGAAGCATCGAAGACGAGGGAACCGATTTTGAGATCATACTGCCCGTTCAATGAGATTAACTAAACCAAAAAAAGATCATATGCCAAAAATTCTTGTAGCCGACGATGAGGAAGACCAGGAAGAACTCATTACGCAGCGCTTTTCAAACAAAGATTTCCTGCGCAACTATGAATTCATCTTCGCAAGAGATGGACTGAAAGCTTTGCAACTGATCAAAGCCCACCCGGATATTGAAATAGCCCTCCTGGACATCAATATGCCTGAAGTGGACGGACTTACCCTGCTTCAAAAGATGAAGGAGATCAATCCTGTCGCGCGGTCAATCATGCTTTCGGCTTATGCCGACATGCCCAACTTAAGAGCTGCGATGAACAAGGGTGCTTATGATTTTTTAAATAAGCCCATTGACCTGAAAGATCTTGAATTGACCATCAAGAAAACCATGGATGAAGTAAACCGTATCAAAAAAATAGCGCAGAACAATGGGAAAATTAATTAATAAGAAATGTACCTGCACTGAACGATCAGAACATAAAACCAGCCTATATGCCAAAGATTCTTGTAGTTGACGATGAAAAAAGCCACGAAGATCTCATTACGCAGCGCTTTACACAAAAGGAGTTCATGCGAAATCATGAATTCATTTTTGCTTTGAATGGATTAAAAGCATTGGAACTGATCAATAGCCACCCGGATATTGAAATTGCCCTGCTTGATATCAATATGCCCGGGATGGACGGCCTGACATTGCTCGAAAAAATCCGGGATACTAAACCGCTGCTTCGGGTGATCATGCTATCGGCCTATAGCGACATGAACAATATCAGGGCAGCAATGAACATGGGTGCTTATGATTTCATAACCAAACCGATCGACATGAAGGACCTTGAACTGACTATCAAAAGAACGATGGAAGAGGTCAAACAATTAAAGGAAACGCTCCGCATCCAGGATGAACAGCATATTCTTAAATAAAATCAAACCGGGTGGAATATTTCCTATGATGCGTCCGATCATGTTTCAGTCTACGGTGACATGGCAAATACCGGGGAAAGCATGACAAGGGTTGCCTTTGGTTTTTTAAATAAGCCAATTGACCTCAATGAACCTGGTTTGGCCATTAACAAAGCAATCGAAGAAGTGAAAGAGATTAAAGCGACGGTAAGATTCTCAGGCGATGGAGAAATAAGATGATCACTGTGAAATTTTCAACAAACATAACATGTCTTTTATTAGCTGTTTTATCAGCCGGATCCTGCATAGCGCAAGAGTATATGCGGGAAGCCAGCGCAGATAAGTACCGCGCAGTGTATTGGGGATTAAATGATGGTTTATCCCAGGCCTGTGTCTATCAAATGCGGCAAGATGTGAACGGTTTTTTATGGATGGGCACACAGGGTGAATTAAGCCGTTTTGACGGAAGTATATTTAAAAATTATTACCACGATCCCAAAAAATCCGGGACAATCAATGCTACAGTTACTCATCTTGGATTGGTTGAAGACAGCCTGCACAATATCTGGATAGGAACTAATAATGGGTTATACCGGTATGATATAAAAGCGGACACGTTTACCCGTTCGTTGCCTGCTGCTCCTCTTTGTGCTACAGGCAATGAACTCTTCTGTTTTGAATTACCTGGCTCCATTATTTCTTTCAACATACACAGTTTCTCAAAAAAAACCGTTGCAACGGTTACTTCCACGGACTCTGTGGGAGCGGGGCTAAATATTTTCTCATCTTTCTTTGACAAACGGTCAAATAGTTTGTGGATGCTGCGGAGCATGACTGACAATAACGGATGGCATGGCAATGGACTCATGCAGCTATCCCTCACTACCGGGAAGAAAAAATATTACAACTGGAATTGTTATAAAAATATTCCCGGGCACGATCATTCTGCCGAAGCCATGTGCTACGACCGCAAAAGAAATTGCCTGTGGATAAACAGTGCGGAAGGATTGATGCAGTTTACGCTGGATGATCAACAATTTCATTTTACCGGTGCATTGAATAGTTTTTTTAATGCAAAAGATTATGGTCGCTGGGTAGGTATTAGCCTGGATCTCCGGGGCCGGGTATGGTTGGCCACACGACCAACGGGTATCGTCATTTATGATCCCTCCGACCAATCGGTTACTCTCCCCTTTACAGGTGGCTCAGCATTGCAAAAAGAAATTTCTGAAAATAATGCCATTTTATACTGTGACCGGGATGGAATAATATGGTCAGGCTTCTGGCTTGGAAAAGGGATTTACCAGGTCATACCATTTTCACCATCGTTCACACACTACAGAACAGATACATCAGCAAATTCAAATAATATTGGCACGATTATTAATTTTCAAAATGCCGGCCAGGGCAAAATGTGGATAGGCTCCACGGACGGGATACATAGAATATTTGATACACATACCGGCAACGTTCATACTTTACCAGAAAATGACCTTCCCCCGGATTTAAGAAGAACAGCGATCCTTCCCTTAATGATTGATACCATTGCCAGAAGGGCCTATTTATTTTGTTTTGCCAGGGGACTTTGGGTGCTGGATATGAATACTAATAAATGCCAGCCATTCATCTTTAAAAATACCGCAAACCACGAGGTTATGGTTTCCGGGGAATGGGGATATCGTCTATTAAAAGACGGATTTGTTGTTTGTGGCATCCAGGACAAAAGGCAAAGCGTTTTTTTTGTGAACGGCGCAAATATGGCAGTTCGGGAACTGTTTTCTTTTCCTGTTGACCCGGACAATAGATTTGTACTGGAGATGGCTGATGA
>Ga0310810_10002779_pt1 | contig 18922 bp, 14 predicted proteins | sample NCmetagenome_FD_207641 | JGI IMG/M metagenome (GOLD analysis project Ga0310810, IMG submission 207641) | Soil microbial communities from experimental microcosm in Duke University, North Carolina, United States - NC | ecosystem: Engineered > Artificial ecosystem > Soil microcosm > Unclassified ...
GAATGCCGGCGCGGCGAATCGTTACGGCATCACGCCGATCTATCTCGCCTGCGTCAACGGCGATCTGGCGACGGTGACGCGGCTGCTCGACGCCGGGGCTGATCCGAACACGACGCTCGCCGACGGCGAAACGCTGTTGATGACGGCGGCGCGTACGGGGAACGCCGCCGTGATCAAAGCGCTCGTCGCGCGCGGCGCCAACGTTCGCGCGCGTGAACGGCGCAAAGGACAGGACGCGCTGATGTGGGCGGCGGCGGCCAACAACGCGGCTGCAGTCTCCGCCCTGATCGAAGCGGGCGCCGATCGCGATGCCCGGTCGAGCAGTGGGTTGTTCACACCGCTGTTGTTCGCGGTCCGCGGCGGATACCTCGAGGCGACACGCGCGCTGCTCGATGCGGGGGCGGACGTGAATCAGCGCTTGTCGGACGGGACGAGCGCGCTCGTCCTCGCGGTCATGAACGCGCACTACGAGCTGGCCGGACAGCTGGTCGCACGTGGAGCCGACCCGAATGCCGATGCGCAAGGGTGGACGGCGCTCCATCAGATCGCGTGGTCCCGTCGACATAACGCTGGCTTCAACCTGCCGGGACCGGTTCAGACGGGCAGCCTCGACAGCCTCGATCTCGTTCGTCAGCTCGTGCAGCGCGGCGCCAATGTCAACGCGCGCACGACCAAAGAGCCGCGTGATGGCAACCGGAACATGCTGAATCGCATCGGCTCGACGGCGTTCCTGATGGCGGCCAAAAACGACGATGTGCCGCTCATGCGCGTGTTGCTGGAGGTGGGCGCCGACCCGTCGTTGACGAGCAATCGCGGCACCACGGCGTTGATGGTCGCGGCCGGCGTGGGCATCTGGGCACCAGGCGAGAATCCTGGGACTCACGAGGAAGCGCTCGCGGCGATGAAGCTCGCGCTCGAGGTCGGCGGCGGGAAGGTCAACGACGTGGACATGGATGGAGAGACGGCATTGCATGGCGCCGTCTATCGCGGCGGCAACATCGCGGCGATCCAGTTCCTGATCGAGCGTGGCGCCAAGCTCGACGCGCGCAATGCCAAGGGCTGGATCCCGCTGACGGTCGCGGATGGCGTGGAATACACGCCGGCGGTGCTCAAGCGCTATCCGGAAGCCGCGGCAATCATCCGCAAGGCGATGCGCGAACAGGGCCTCGAGATAGAAGCCGGCACGCACAGTCCGGAGCTCGCGGCCGCTGCGGCGCAAAGCGCCCCGACGGCGAAGACGATCTGGGACGGCGTGTTCACACAGGCTCAGGCCGAACGAGGCCGCGACCAGTACCGTAAGTCGTGCGCCTCGTGCCACAAGGCGGATTTGCTCGGCGAGTCCGCGGCACCGCCGCTGGCCGGTCCGGACTTCTCACAGCGATGGGCCGGCTCGAGCGTCGACGATCTGGTGACGACGATTCGGCGGTCGATGCCAATGGACGCACCCGACAGTCTGGGAACACCGGCCTACGTGGATCTCGTGAGCTACCTCCTCAGCGTCAATGGCAGCCCCGCCGGCGCGAGCGAGATGCCGCTGGAATCCGGGGCGCTCAAACAGATACAGTTCACCGCGCGCTGACGGCGAAGGTCAAAGGGCAAACGTCAAAGGGCAAAGGTCAGGTCCAAGGGGTCAGGTCAAAGGTCAAGGTCAAAGGTCAAGGGGACTGAAATGATCCACGGCAGAAGTGTCGTTCTCACCAGCTTGGTGGCGATCGGTATGGCGACGATGATGGTCGCGACGGCTGCACAACAGCAGCCACCGCCTGCGCAGACACCAGCAGGTGGGCGCGGCGGAGGGATTGCGTCCCGCATGACCGGCCAGATCGATGTGGGCGACACCAAGAACATGAACATGTCGCGAATCAGGTTCGCAGCCGGCGCGCGCACCAACTGGCACATACATTCCGCGGGACAGTTGCTGCTGGTCGAAGAAGGGAAAGGCCGCCTGCAGGAGATGGGCAGCGCGATCGTCGACATCCCGGCCGGCCAACCGGTGCTGACCAAGCCCAATGTTCTCCACTGGCACGGCGCAGCGCCCGATCAGGCCGCTCTCCAGTTCAGCGTCTACAGCGGTACCCTCGATTGGAAGGACCCGGTCACCGACGAACAGTACCTGGGAAAGAAATAACGACGGGTCTCGAGCAAGACCCGCCCTACGACTGCACACCATCATGAATCTGACACAGAAAATTGTTGCGGCGTTGGCGTTGACCATCGCCGGTGCCGCGTCACTCGCCGGCCAGGCGCCAGGCCAGGCCCCGCCGCAAACCGATACCAGGCTGCCACCCCTTCCGCCGCCGAAGCTTCCCCTGGTCACGTCGCAGGACATCCTCGACGGGTTCAAGAATCCAGGGCGATGGCTCACCTTCTCGGGTGACTATTCGGGCCGCCGGCATAGCCCGCTGAAGCAGATCACCCCTGAGAACGTGAAGCGCCTTGCGCCGCTGTGGACCTTCCAGGCCGAGGGCATGGTCATCAACCGTGGCTACGAGACGACGCCTCTCGTGGTCGACGGCGTCATGTACATCACCGGAAACAACAACCTCGCGTGGGCAGTGGACATGCGGAGCGGACGCCAGATCTGGCGCTACCGTCGCGTGCTGCCGCCGGGCCTGACCTACGGCGGCGCCAACCCATCCAACCGCGGGTTTGCCGCACTCGGCAACCGGTTGTTCATGGGAACGGTGGACGCGCATCTCATCGCGCTCGACAGGGACACGGGCGAGGTGCTGTGGGACGTCCCGCTCGACGACTACAAAGTGGGTCACGCCGTCACTGCCGCACCGCTCGTCGTCAAGGACAAGGTGATCACCGGGAACGCCGGCGGCGATTTGCCGACGCGCGGTTTCCTCGACGCCTACGACGCGGCGACCGGCAAGCGCGTGTGGCGCTTCTATACGATCCCGGCGCCTGGCGAACCAGGCAGTGAGACGTGGTCCGACGCCGACGTCCTGCCTCGTGGCGGCGGCGCCACGTGGATGACCGGCAGCTACGACCCGGAGACGAACCTGATCTACTGGGGCACGGGCAACCCGAATCCCGATTACTACGGCGAGGATCGCAAGGGCAACAACCTGTACACGGCCTCGATCATCGCGGTCGACGCGGATACCGGCAAGCTGCGCTGGCACTTCCAGTTCACGCCGCACGACCTCCACGACTGGGACTCGACGCACGTGCCGGTCCTTGGTGACGTCACCGTGGGCGGCCAGGTCCGCAAGGCCGTCATGGTGGCGAATCGCAACGGGTTCTTCTACGTGCTCGACCGCGTGACCGGAAAGCTGATTCTCGGGAAGCCGTTCACCAGCACGAAGTGGGCGAGAGAGCTGGGACCCGATGGCACGCCCATCGTGCTGAACCAGGGCGCGATGTTCCCGGGCGACACGAAGGAGCCGCAGTGTGTGCCCGACCTGCGCGGTGGCACCAACTTCAACCCGCCGTCGTACGACCCGTCGCTGCAGTTGTTCTTCGTGATGGCGCGTGAGACGTGCGCGATCTATACGCCGTTCAAGCAGGAATTGGTGCCGGGCCGCAGCTTCACGAGCGGCGGGATGCGGAAGATCGCCGAGCCCGACCACGGCGCGGTCCGCGCGATCGATGCCAAGACCGGCGCGATCAAATGGGAGTACGTGCTGCCGACGCCGTCGCTCGCGGGGGTGATGTCGACCGCCTCGGGATTGGTCTTCGCTGGCGACAACGAAGGCTACTTCAACGCGTTCGATTCACGCACGGGCAAGAAGTTGTGGAGCTATCGCACCGGATCGCTCATCTGGGGAGCCGCGCCGACGACGGTCATGCTCGACGGCAAGCAAGTCGTGATGCTGCCTTCCGGAAATACGCTCATGGCGTTTGGCTTGATGGAGCAATGAGCAGCGGAATGCGGACGAGAGCACTGGCCGCGACGTTGACTGTCGCTCTGACATCGATAACCTCAGCGCAGGCGCCGCGTTCGTCGCCGCCTCCGCCAACGCTGCCTCAGACGCTGTACTCGTCGGAGCTTCCCATCCGGGTTGTCCCGGTAGCCACGGGACTCTCGCATCCGTGGAGTCTCGCGTTTCTGCCCGATGGCAACATCCTGGTGACCGAGCGCGAAGGCCGACTGCGCATCGTGCGCAACGGCACGCTCGATCCCACACCGATCGCCGGCACACCAAAGGTCTTCGCGCGCGTGCTCGCCGGCATGCTCGATGTGGCGCTGCATCCGCGCTTCACCGAGAACCACATCGTCTATCTGAGTTACTCGAAGGCCGGTGAGAACAACCTCACCACAACCGCCCTGGCGCGAGGAGTGTTCGACGGCACGTCTCTCAAGGACGTCAAGGACATCTTCGTCGCGAACTCGTGGAGCAAGTCGAACACCAACTACGGCGGGCGCATCGCATTCGATCGCGCGGGTCTCTTGTATCTCACCGTCGGCGAGCGCCAGGAACAGGACCGCGCGCAGAAGCCAGACGATCACGGCGGCAAGGTGCTGCGTCTGCGCGACGATGGCAGCGTGCCGCCTGACAACCCGTTTGTCGGGAAGCCGGGCTACCTGCCTGAGATCTATTCACTGGGACATCGCAGCCCGCAAGGGCTGGCGCTCAACCCCGCGACCGGCGCGATCTGGGAGAACGAGCATGGCCCGCTCGGCGGCGACGAGCTGAACATCATCCTGCCCGGGAAGAACTACGGCTGGCCGCTCGTGACATTCGGGACCGATTACGACGGCACCAAGGTCAGCGACGCGACGTGGCGAGCCGATCTCGAGGCGCCGTTCGTCTACTGGGTTCCGTCGATTGCGGTTTCAGGGCTGGCCTTCTACACGGGTGATCGATTTCCGGCGTGGAAAGGAAACGTGTTCGTGGGAGGAATGTTCCAGGGCCGTACCCGCGGCACAGGTCAACTCCAGCGAATCGTGCTCAACGCAGCCGGACGTCCGATCAACCGTGAGCCGCTGCTGTGGGAGTTGCGGCAGCGTATCCGTGACGTGCGGCAAGGACCCGATGGATTGCTCTACCTGCTCACGGACGAAGATGCAGGCATGCTCCTGCGAGTTGAGCCCGCGAATTGAGTACAGACATGCGTGATCACGACACACCGACACACCGAGGCAGCCGCCTACGCCTTCGGCTACGGCGCCCAGGCAGAACGATCGGCTTGCCCGCCGCAGCTTCTTCAGCGAAGGCGGGTGCCTCTGTGTGTTGGATTCTGTGTTTGATGCTGATATTTGCCCCGGCCTCGGCATCAGCCCAACTCGCCTCAGCCAACAAGGCCGGCGTCTCGATGGGGCATCTCTTCTACGTTGTCCGCGACGTGGAGGCGAACAAGCGTTTCTGGGTCGCGCTGGGCGGAACACCGATCGGCCAGGGAGATAGTGTCTGGGTCAGCTTCCCGGATGTCCTCATCTACCTGACGAAGGGCGAGTCGAACGGTGGAACGGAAGGATCCATCGTCAACCACGTGGCGTTTCGCGTGCAGTCGTTTGCCACCGTCGAAGCGGCCGGGTTGAAGGTCGCTCGCCTCGCGAATTTCCCAGGTGTCGGCTCGACGAACACGCCAGAGGGTGAGCGAATCGAACTGTTCGAGAACACGGCAACCAACCTGACGTTCACGCAGGACACTGGTTATCAGGACGTGCTGGCGCAGCGGCACAATCGGCCGCTCGAGATTCCCATCGCTTTTCATCACATTCATCTGTATCTGCCGCAGGGCAAGGTCGCCGAAGCCAAGGCGTGGTACACGAAGATGTTCGGTGGCGTGCCAGGCAAGCGCTCGAACTACGATGCCGTCGATCTGCCTGGCGTCAACTTCAATTTCAGCGAGGCGCCTAAGCCGACGGTGGCGCTGAATGGGCGGATGCTGCGCGGCATCGGTCTCGAGGTACAGGATCTTGCGGCCTGGCGCCGTCGGCTCGAAGGGCTCGGCGTCACCTTCGAGGCGGGAAATGCAGCGGGCGAGCGCGGGGCCGCATTCACAGACCCGTGGGGCACTCGGATCATCCTGACCGAAGGGCTCAGGTCCCTCGCCGCGACATCCACGCGGAGGTAGTCATGCGCGTCCGACATCTCTGGGCCGGACTGACGGTTGCCAGCGCAGCCGCGTTCATGAGCGTGATGGTCGCTCCGCTTGCGGCTCAGAGTGCTCGTACGCCGTGGGGCGATCCCGACATTCAGGGCACATACACGAACACCTACGAAAACGGTACGCCGCTCGAGCGGCCCAACGAGCTTGCCGGCCGAACGCTCGAGGACATCAAGGGCGACGAGCTGCTTGCGCTGAGGAAGAAGATCCAGCAGCGGACGGTCGACAACTTCGAGGGTCCGATTCACGCACCGAACAACTGGTGGCAGGACAATCTCTCGCTCGATCGCGGCAGCCAGGCGTGGCTGGTCGTCGATCCTGCCGACGGCAAGATTCCGCCGCTCACAGCGGAGGCGCAGCAGCGGGCGCAGGCCCGCGCCGCGGCGCGAAAGGCGAGCACGCGCGGGCCGGCAGACTCGTACGAGGACCGAAGCCTGTACGATCGGTGCATTACGCGCGGCTTGCCGGGATCGATGATGCCGGCGATCTACGGCAACCAGTACCAGATCGTTCAGGCGCCCGGCTACGTCGCCATCCTCTACGAGATGGTCCATGAAACGCGAGTGATCCCACTCGACGGCCGTGCGCCGGTCGGTAAGGGCATCACCCAGGACATGGGTGACGCACGCGGACACTGGGAAGGCGAGACGCTGGTGGTGACGACGCGGAATTTCAAGGAGCGGAGCACGTACCGCAACGCGAACGCGGAGACGTTGACGCTGACGGAACGGTTTCAGCGCATCGCTCCGGACAAGGTACGCTGGACCGTGACGGTTGACGATCCTGCCACGTGGACGAAGCCGTGGACGTTCTCGTTGCCGCTGACGGCGGATCCGAATCCCGTGCCGCTCTACGAGTGTCACGAAGGAAACTACGGTTTGAAGAACATCTTGAGCGCCGCGCGCGCGGAAGAGCGAAACAAGTAGGGCGGGTCCTGCATTGTGGACCCGCCGGAGTTGGGAGGCGGCAGAGAACGCGGGGTCTATTTATCGCAGGGATCGCCGAGATCGCAAAGACGAATACGGCTCGTGATAGCAGATCAGCCATGAGTGGCCCGCGCTACGCGCGGCGCAGATCACGCAGTTCGCCATTGCAAGCATCACATGCCGCGCCAGAGATGTTTGCAATCGGCGCACTGCGTGGTCTGCGAGCGGGCCGAAGGCCCGGTGCCACTCATGGCCTCCCTGCGATCCTAGCGATCCCTGCGTTGAAAAAACACCGCGCTCTCTGCCTTCTCTGCCCTGATCATGAGTGGGAGTTGCTTCGATATGAATGAAACCAAAACCCTGGCTGCCTATGTCGTTTCGAACAGGTGGGAGGACATCCCCGATGATGTCCGACACGAGGCGAAGCGAGCGATCATCAACGTGCTCGGATGTGCGATCGGCGGCAGCCCGCACTCGGCAGTCACCCTGGCGATTCGTGCGCTCGGACCGTTCTCGGGCGAGCGGACATCCAGTGTGATCGGACGTGTCGAGCGGCTCGATCCGCTGCACGCGTCGTTGATGAACGGGATCAGCTCGCACGTCGAGGACTACGACGACACCACACCCAAGAATTACAGTCACACGAGCTCGCCGGTCAGCTCGGCGCTCTTCGCGTTCGCGAGCGCGAATCGCGTACGCGGCCGCGATTTCGTCGAGGCTTTCATCCTCGGGTTCGAGGCGGCCTCACGCGTCGGGAACGCCGTGTACCCGTCTCACTATGACGTTGGCTGGCACATGACCGGTACGATCGGCGGCTTCGGTGCTGCCGCTGCGGTGGGGAAATTGATCGGTCTCACCGAACAGCAGATGGTGTGGGCGCTCGGGCTCGCTGCGACGCAGTCTGCCGGCCTGCGCGAGATGTTCGGCTCGATGGGAAAGGCGTTTCATCCCGGCCGCTCTGCGCAGAACGGCTACGCCGCGGCACTGCTCGCCCAGGCGGGGTTCACCTCGGGTGAGCGCGGCATCGAGGGCCCGCGTGGGTTCGCTCACGTGATGGCGGCGTCGCGCGATCTCTCCAAGATTGGGACCCGGCTGGGCGTGGACTTCGACCTTCGCGAGAATACCTACAAGCCGTTCCCCTGCGGCATCGTGAATCATCCGACCATCGACGGTGCGATTCAGATCCACGACGAGCATCGGCCCGACCCCGCCTCGATCACCGCGGTGCGGCTGCGCGTCGCGCCGCTCGTGCTCGACCTCTGCAACCAGCAGAACATCACGAAGGGGTTGCAGGGCAAGTTCTCCGTCTATCACGGCGCCGCGGTCGGCCTCGTGCGCGGTAAGGGCGGCCTTCGCGAGTACACCGACGAGGCGGTCAACGACCCGGCGATCAAGCGCCTGCGTGAAATGACGACGGCGAGCGGTGACCCCGCGATCACCGAGGATCAGGCACACATCGAAGTCGAGTTGCGCAATGGGACGCGATTGACCAAGTTCGTCGAGCAGTCGCTCGGCAACATCCATCGTCCGCTGACCGACAAACAGCTCGAGGAGAAGTTTCTCGATCAGGCCGTCCTCGTGCTGCCGGCTGCAGATGTGGAGACAGTCATCAAGATGTGCTGGCGGATCGACCAGCTCGATGACGTGGGCGAGCTCGTTGCGGCGACCGTTCCTGGCCGCGAGCCCGCGGTGTCCGGATCGTCCGCTCCGGCGATGACCGGGCGTGCCGCCGGCATGGCGTGATGCGCAAGGTCGTTCTTCTCGCGATTCTGCTTGGATCGCTTGCAGGATGCCACCGGAGTGCCTGGCCCGAGCCGCCGATCGTGGATCGGGCCAAGTACGAAGCCGAACATGCCAGCTGGCAACGAGAGCAGCAGGACCTCATCGGCGAAGTGCTGCCCATCGTCGGCATCTGGCCTCTGAATGACGGCGACACGCCATTCGGCTCCGACGAAGGGTTGCCGATCGCGCTGCCGCTGCCCGACGCTCCCGGCCGTCTGGGAATTCTCCGGCGAAGTGGCACGACGATCACCGTTCTTCCCGAGAAGGATGCGCCGCTCAGGCTGACTGACGGTACGCCGGTGACGAAGGCAAGCGAGGTCACTGATTTCTGGATCGGTTCAATCGAGTTGTTGATCAGCGAGGCCGGCGACGATCGACGCTGGGTCACTGCCCGCGACGAGCATCATCCCGCGGTGGCGAACCCGCCCGCCGTCGAGGCGTATCCGCTCGACACGCGCTGGCGCACCGCCGCACGGTTCGAGGCATTCGAAGCGCCCAAGGCCGTGCGAGTCGCGGACGTTCGCGGCGGGTCCATGAGCTTCCTGGCGCTCGGGCAACTGGTGTTTCGACTGAACGATCGGGAGCACCGGCTGACGGCGTTCGGCGAGCCGGGAGGCGGTCAGTTCTTCGTCATGTTCAAGGACCCCACCAACCTGACGACGACGTACAGCGGCTACCGGATCGTGACGCCGGCGGTGGTCGGCGATGGCGCATGGACGGTGGTGGATTTCAACTTCGCCAGCAACCCTCCGTGTGCCTATTCGCGCTTCACGCTGTGTCCGTTGCCGCCCTCGGAGAATCAGTTGCCCGTCGCCATCGAAGCCGGGTTGAAGCGGCTGCCGTCGGTGCGCGGCTATTCGCCGTCCTAGAACGAGCGGTGCGACGGGGCGGCGGTGCGATGGTGCGAAGGTCCGGTCCGATAGTGCGAGGTCCGAGTGTCGATGGCCGCAACGTCGGCGGATGCGAGGCACGGCTACGTTGTGTGGCGGACCTTCGGTCCCTCGGACTGCCCGTCGCACTCTCGCACTCTCGCCCCTCGAACCGCGACTCGGTTCTAAGATGAGAGGCGATGGCAGCAGGAGACGAGCTGTTCGACTTCGTGCGCGAAGCCCTCGGGAGGGGCGTGCCGCGCGACCGCATCGAGGAGACGCTTCGCCAGGCGGGATGGACGACCGACCAGATTCGCGGCGCCCTGAGGGCGTTCGCGGAGGTCGATTTTCCCATCCCGGTGCCACGCGCCAGGCCATACCTCTCCGCACGCGAAGCGTTCATCTACCTGGTGCTGTTCGGGACTCTCTACACGAGCGCGTATAGCCTGGGAAGCCTGATCTTCGACTTCATCAATCGCGCGTTTCCCGACGCAGCCACGTTCGCAGGCTATGACGAGTATTTGCGGCAATCAATCCGGTGGTCGGTGTCGTCGCTGATCGTCGCCTTCCCGGTGTTTTTGTATCTCTCGTGGCTGACGGATCGCGACGTGACGAGCGATCCGGTGAAGCGCGCCTCGAAGGTGCGGCGCTGGCTCACCTACTTGACGCTGTTCTTCGCGGCGTGCGCGCTGCTCGGCGATTTCACGACGCTCGTCTACAACGCGCTCGGTGGCGAGCTCACCGTGCGCTTTCTCCTGAAGATCGTCACCGTTGCGCTGATTGCGGGCACAGCGTTCGTGTACTACCTCCGCGATCTGCGTCACGACGAGATCGAGAGGCGTGGGTGAACGCGTGACGGGGAAGCGCACGCTCGCCGCCGTCCTCGTAGTCATCGTCGCCCTCGCCGTCACGACGGGGATCATGATCATTGGATCGCCGAGCGAAGAGCGGACACGCCGGCTCGACGCACGGCGTGTCGAGGACCTGCAGGGGATCTCGCAGTCGGTCGAGATTTATCGCACGCGCCATCAGCGGTTCCCGGCGTCGCTCGAGGAGCTGGCGGCCGAGCCCGGTCTCTCGGCCGTGCAACCAGATCCGGTCAGCGGCTCGCCCTACGGGTATCGCACCGTCGATGCGAGGAGCTATGAGTTGTGCGGTGAGTTCGATCGCGAGACGGCCGACGTCCGTGCCGCTGGCTTCTGGTCACACGGTGCAGGGCGGCAGTGCTTCACGCTGAAGATCAAAGAGGAGTAGGGAGAATGAGACCGGGTAGAATTCCTGCGGACCGACCCCGAATCCCGTGAGCGCCGTTTGATACCAACTGCAACCGATTCCGCCACTCAGGACGCGGAACGCCGCGTCTTCGCCAAGATCGGGTGGCGGCTGATGCCGATCCTGATCCTCGCCTACGTCTTCAACTACCTCGATCGCAACAACGTCGGGTTCGCGGGGTTGACGATGAATCAGGCGATCGGGTTGACGGCGACCCAACTCGGCTTCGGCGCTGGCGTGTTCTTCCTCGGGTACTGCTTGCTCGAGATCCCGAGCAACCTCGTCCTCTACCGCGTCGGTGCGCGCGTGTGGCTGTCGCGGATCATGATTTCGTGGGGGCTGGCGTCTGCTGCGACCGCGCTGGCGGTTGGTCCGAGCAGTTTCTATGCGTTGCGGCTGTTGCTCGGCGCGGCCGAAGCGGGATTCTTCCCGGGCGTGGCGTTCTATCTCGGAACGTGGTTTCCCGCGCAGTACCGGACGCGGATGATTGCGTGGTTCATGGTGGCGATCCCGGTCTCGTCCGTGATCGGCGGACCGATCTCGGGCTGGCTGCTCGGCATGAACGGGATCGCGGGCATTGCCGGCTGGCAGTGGCTGTTCATCATCGAAGGCTTGCCGGCCGTGCTGATCGGCACCAGCCTGCTGTGGCTGCTTGCCGACCGTCCCGAAGACGTCTCCTGGCTCACCGACGAGGAACGCCGCATCGTTCGCGATCGATTGCTTGCCGAGCGTCGGCCGCGCGAGGTGCGCCACTTCGGGGCCGCGATTCGCGACACGCGCGTGATCATCCTTGCACTCGTGCAGTTCGGGTTTCTCGTCGGGTCGTACGCGATCGGCATCTTCCTGCCGCTGATGCTGCGCGAAGGGCAGCTCACCGATGTGGAAATCGGGTTCGTCAGCAGCGGCTGCTATGTCGTGGCGGTGATCGGAATGATCTTGTGGGCCCGCCATGTCGACCGCGGCGCCAGCAAAGTCGTCAACCTGGCACTCTCGTGTGTGCTCGCGGCGTGCGGGTTCCTCGGGGCGATTCTGTTCTCGGGGAACTTCTGGGTGTCGGTTGCGGCGATGGCGATGGCCATCACCGGTATCAACGGAGCGCGTGCGATCTTCTGGACCATCCCGCCGCGCTTCCTCTCCGGCATCGCCGCCGCGGGCGGCTTGGCATTCATCAACTCGATAGGAACAATGGGCGGTTTCGTCGGGCCGTACGTCATGGGATGGCTCACCGATGAGACCGGATCGTTCAACGCCGGACTGCTGGCGATGACCGCGTTCCTGATTATGGCTGCCGCACTCTCGTGGTCGCTGCGCCGTTTCGCCCCGGGAGAGTGATCGTGACGCTGGCCAGCCAGGTTGCCGAGTGGGTGTCGGGAATTCGCTTCGAGGATCTGCCCGCCGATGTCGTGGACGCCACGAAGTGGCGCATCCTCGACGTGCTCGGCCTGGCGCTCGCCGGCAGCGAGACGAGATTCGGGCACGCAATCCGCGCCGGCGCGCGGGCGGTGTCGCCGCCAGGCCCCTGCCGCATCCTGGGAAGCGGCGATCGCGTTGGTGTCACCCACGCCGCGTTTGCGAACGCCTCGTTCCCGCAGGCACTCGAGTACGACGACACGCACAACGAGTCGATCGTGCACATGAGCAGTCCATCGGTCGCGATGGCGCTCGCGATGTCGGAGACGCAAACGGTGAATGGACGGAATGCGATCCTCGCGATTGCGATCTCGAACGAGATCGCGTGCCGCGTCGGCGTGGTCGCGCCAGGTCAGTTCCACAGGCGCGGCTTTCATCCGACCGGATTGTTCTCGCCGTTTGGAATCGCCTACGGTGCCGGAAAGCTGCTGGGACTCGAGCCGCACGCGCTCGCGCATGCCGCCGGGACGTGCGGGAGTTTCGCGGCCGGCGTACTCGAATGCTGGGTGGACGGGACCGATACGAAGTTCCTGCACTCGGGTTGGGCCGCGCAAAGCGGAATATCTGCGGCCATGTTCGCTGGCGCGGGCGTCAGCGGACCACCCAAGATCTTCGAGGGCCGCTTCGGGTTGTTCGCGTCCCACCTGCAGGACCCGGCCACTGCCAGACGTCTCGAGCGTGTCGTCGATGGACTCGGGACGCATTGGGAAAGCCGGTACTCGTCGTTCAAGCCTTTCCCCGCCGCCCACGTTCTGCACCCGTACATCTCGGCGATCCTCCGGCTGCGCGACAACGGTCTGCGGCCAGAGGACGTGCAGCGCCTCGAATGCCCGGTGGCCGAGTTCAATGTGTCGATCGTCTGCGAACCGGTCGCCGAGAAGTGTGCGCCCGCCTCGCAAGCGCATTGCCGGGTGTGCCTGCAGTACACGCTGGCTGAGGCGCTCTATTGTGGGAGGCTCGGCCGTGATGCGTACGAGGATCGCAACCGGCTCAATCCGGACATCCTCGCGTTGGCGCGCACCGTGGAGTACTACGTCGATCCGGAATTCCCGGGCCCGGGGCGCTTCAAGGGCGCGGTGCGAGTCACGCTCAAAGACGGGCGCGTGTTGACCGAGGTCGAGGAGTACAACCGTGGCTCGGCGGAAAACCCGATGAGCTCAGCAGAACTACGCGCCAAATTCGATGACAACGCGAGCGGTGTGCTGACCTCGGAGCAGCGCGACCGTCTTGCGCAAGAGATCGCACAGGCGGAGAATCTTTCAGACGTGTCGAGCCTGGTCGGATTGACTATTCGATCGTAGTGTCCGCCTTCGGCTCGATCGTAGTGTCCGCCTTCTTCTCGATCGTAGTGTCCGCCTTCTTCTCGATCGTAGTGTCCGCCTTCAGGCGGACCAGGACAGTCCGGCTGACCACCTCCAAGGCTACGGTGGTCACGAAGCCGGACACTACGCAGACATCGCCGGGGGCTGTGATGATTCGCACACTGCTTCGATTCGCCATCGCGTCTGCGGTTCTCTTGCTCACATACGGCTCGGCATCGGCGCAAGCGCCGCGCACACCGTGGGGTGACCCGGATCTTCAGGGCGCCTACACCAACAGCGACGAGAGCCTGATCCCGATGGAGCGGCCCGATTCGCTGTCCGGCAAGTCTCTGTCCGACATCAGCGCGACGGAACTCGAGACGCTCAACGAGCAGCGCAATGAGCAGCGTATCGAGGCAGACAAGCAGCGGTGGGAACTGCGCAGTCCGTTGCACTGGTTCGAAAACCACAACCCGAAGAACAGCCGCGCCTGGCTCGTCGTCGATCCGCCGGACGGCAAGATCCCGCCACAGACGGAGGCGGCGAAAGCGCGGGCGGCCGCGCGCGCACAAGCACGGCGTGGGCGCGGCGAGGCCGATTCGTACGAAGACCGCAGCCTGTACGACCGCTGCATCACACGAGGTCTACCCGGATCCATGATGCCGGCCATTTACGGCAACTCGTACGAGATCGTCCAAGGCCCCGGCTACGTGGCCATCTGGTATGAGATGGTCAACGAGCTTCGCGTCATCCCACTCGATGGCCGGCCGCACGTCGGACAGACGATTCGTCACTACATGGGCGACGCGCGTGGACGCTTCGAGGGCGACACGCTGGTCGTCGAGACGACGAACTTCACCGACAAGGTGCCGTATCGCGGCTCGAGCGAGAACCTGCGTCTCATCGAGCGATTCACCCTTCGCGCCCCCGGCATCGTCGAATGGTCCGTAACGTTCGACGATCCAGCCACGTGGACACGGCCGTGGACGTTCGCGATGAACCTGACGAAGACCACGGAGCCGCCGTTCGAGTACGCCTGTCACGAGGGCAATTACGCGATGCGGAACATCCTTGGCATTGCACGGCAGGAAGAAGCGGAGCGCGCCTCGTCGGGTCGCTAGCGGCGCTCGGATGCGCAGAGAGTGCGAAGATCGCTCCGCGTCCGCTGCAACCTGCGTAAGATTGATCCTCAGTGACCACTGGGCTTTCCGCGGCACTCCACAAGTATTTCGGCCACGCCTCGTTTCGCGAAGGGCAGCAGGAGCTCGTCGAGTGCGTGCTCGCCGGCCGCGACCTGCTCGCCGTCATGCCGACCGGTTCAGGGAAGTCGCTCGGCTTTCAGTTGCCCGCACTGCTCCTGCCTGGCACCACGCTGGTTGTGTCGCCGCTCATCTCGTTGATGAAGGATCAGGTCGATGAATTGAATCGTCGCGGGATCCATGCGGCTGCCTTGCACTCGGCGCTGACGGCCGATGCGCGTCGCGACGCATTTCGATTGGCGCGCACCGGCGAGTGTCGGTTGCTCTATGTCGCCCCCGAACGATTCGCCTCGGACTTCTTCATCAGGTCGCTGCAGGACATCCCGGTGTCGCGATTTGTCATCGACGAAGCGCACTGCGTCTCGGAATGGGGGCACGATTTCAGGCCCGACTACCGCTGGTTGAAGCAGGCCGCCGAGACGTGCCGGCGTGCTGACGGTCAACCGGGCCGCCCCCCGATGGCGGCGTTCACGGCGACGGCCACCCCCGAGGTTCGCGAGGACATCCAGCACCTGCTCGGTCTGACGGAGCCGCGTCTCCTCATCAGCGGATTCGATCGGCCGAACATCACGCTCTCGGTCCGGCCGGTGTCGGGCGATATCGAGAAGCACGAACTGCTGCCGCGACTGGTCGGCGAGGGCCGGGCGCTCGTCTACGCGTCCACGCGGCGCAAGGCAGAAGCTGCTGCAACGACGTTGACAACGGCCGGCATCAAAGCGGCCGCATACCACGCCGGTCTCGCCGATGGCGAACGCTCTCGCGTCCAGGAACAATTCAGCGCCGGCGCCCTTCGCATCGTCTGCGCGACCAACGCGTTTGGTATGGGGATCGATCGGCCGGACGTCGAGACGGTCGTGCATCTCGACATTCCAGGATCGCTGGAGGCGTATTACCAGGAGATCGGTCGAGCCGGGCGGGACGGCCGGAGCGCAACGGCCACGCTGCTCTGGAACTACGTTGACGTGAAGACGCGCGAGTTTCTGATCGACCGTGAGAACGAGGAGGACAGCCAGCGGGAGTCGCGACGCCCCGACCCGACGGAGGTGGCGCGCCGGAAGGACCTGGATCATCGCAAGCTTCGCCGGATGGTCTCCTACGCCGACACGGCCGGCTGCCTTCGCGCCACCATCCTCAGATACTTCGGCGACCCGGCGGCGAAGGAGCCGTGCAATGCCTGCAGCAACTGTGCACGGCTCGCGACGATCGGAGCCGACGATCGGCTTCGCGTGCGGAAGATCCTGTCTGGTGTGGCACGTGCGGGTGAACGATACGGCCGGCGTCGAATTGCGGCGATGCTGACCGGCCAATTGGACGACCTGCCCGCGCCACTTACGCACCTGTCGACGACGGGCATCCTGCGCGACGAGCCGATCGCGTCGGTCGAGAAGTGGATCGACGCTGTCGCGGCGGCCGGCCTGCTGCGGCCGTCGGACGATCAGTATCGAACACTCAGCCTCACGGTGCTCGGCCGCGACGTCATGACCGGCAAGGTGCAGGAGGTGCTCATGGCCGCGCCCAGGAGCAAAGCTACGCCGCCCCCGAGGCGCAAACGCACGCGCGCGCGTCGGCGACGAATGAAGTAACGTCTAAGGCGTTTTGCAGCGAGCCGGACATTCGAGCCCAGCCGAGATCGTGCTGCCGAAGAGCGATGCGCGGCCCCGCAGACAGTGGCTGAAGGCTCTCTTTCCAATTGCGCTCGCCGCGATCATCGCGGTCATCCCGGCGCCGGGGGGAGTTCCGGTCGATGCGTGGCGCTACTTCGCGCTTTTCACAGCGGTGATCGCCGGCCTCATCACCGAGCCCATTCCACCCGCCATCATCGGAATGGGCGGGGTCGTGGTCGCCGCATCGCTCGGCCTGGTTCGCGAGACACCGGCGCAATCAGCCCAATGGGCGCTCAGCGGTTTCGGCAACTCCACCGTGTGGCTCATTTTCGCCGGCTACATGTTCACGCTCGGGTACACCCAAACGGGGCTCGGCCGGCGAATCGCGTTGCACCTGGTGCGCCTGCTCGGTCATCGCACACTCGGCCTTGGCTACGCCGTGGCCTTGGCGGATCTGGCGCTCGCGCCGTTCACCGCATCAGCGACCGCGCGCAGCGCCGGCACAATCTTTCCCATCGCTCGCCAGATTCCAGAGCTCTATGCCTCACGACCGGACGACGGGACTGCCAGACGACTGGGCGCATATATCCTGTACACAGCGCTCGCATCGAGCATGATCACGAGCAGCATGTTCGTGACCGCGCTTGCGCCCAACACGCTGGCCATCAGCGTGATGCGCCAGACGGCCGGCGTCACGGTCTCGTGGCTCGACTGGTTCATTGGTTTTGCGCCCGTCGGCGTCACGCTGCTGGTGTTGATGCCGTGGCTGGTTTACACGATTTATCCGCCAGAGATTCGCCGTGCGCCCGAGGTGCCGCGCTGGGCGGCCGCCCAGCTCCGCGCGATGGGTTCGATGTCGCGCCGGGAGCTCACGCTGCTCGTCCTTGTCTGCTCGGGCCTTGCACTCTGGATCGGCGCCACCTCGTATGTCGATCCAGCCATCACCGCGATGCTGGTCGTGTTGCTGATGGTGATTTGCGGCGTGGTCTCGTGGAACGATGTCATCGGACACGCCCAGGCGTGGAACATCCTGATCTGGTTCGCGACGCTGGTGACGCTTGCCGGAGGATTGGCGGACACCAAGTTCCTGGAGTGGGTCGTGCAGTCGCTTGCTCCCGCGCTCCACGGGCTCAGCCTTCCGGCGGCCGTCGTTTCCGTCGTGGGCGTCTATTTCCTGCTGCACTACTTCTTTGCGAGCATCACCGCCCACGCGGCGAGCATGCTCCCCGTGTTCATCGGCATGGCGGTGACGATCCCGGGATTGTCGCCGAAGGAATGGGCCCTTCTGCTCGCATATCCGCTCGGCCTGATGGGCATCCTGACCACGTATACGGCCGGTCACAATCCCATTTACTACGGCAGCGGCTACATCAGCCGTCAGGCGTTCTGGACGTTGGGGCTCGTGCTCGGAGCGTTCTTCTTGGTCACCTACCTGCTGATCGTGATCCCCTGGATGACCAGCCTTGGGTTCTGAGGATTGCGAGCGCATGCCCGGCGTGCCACGATCGGTGTGAGATGACTCCCGACTCGATCGCCAGACTGACGCGCAGCATGCTCTTCGTGCCGGCGTCGCGGCCGACGATGATTCCGAAAGCGGCGACGAGCGCAGCCGATGCCGTGTGCATCGATCTCGAGGATGCCGTCGCCCCGGATGAGAAGCCCGCCAGCCGCGCCAACGTCGTGCGTGCGCTGAAGGAGGTTGATTTTGGCCGCCGCGTCCGGATCGTTCGCATCAACGGGCTCGATGGGCCGTTCGCGTATCGCGATCTGGTCGAGATCGTCGAGGCTGCCGGCGATCGCCTCGACATCGTGATGATTCCGAAGGTCGGCTCACCGCGAGACGTCGAGTTCGTGGACATGCTGCTGTCGCAGATCGAAGCGAGCGTGCGCCTGCCCGCACGGATCGGGATCGAAGCGCAAATCGAGACCGCAGCCGGGTATCTGTATGCCCGGGACATCGCCGAAGCGTCACCACGACTCGAAGCCTTGATCTTCGGAGCCGGCGACTACGCCGCCTCGATGCGAATGCCATCGGCGGCGATCGGGGAGCGCGATGCGCACGACGAGCTGTATCCCGGCCATCGCTGGCATGCGGTGATGCACACCATCGTTGCGGCGGCGCGCGCCAACGGATTGCGCTGCATGGACGGTCCGTACGCCGGCTACACCGACGCCGCCGGGCTCGAGCGCGCGTGCCGTATCGCGCAGGCGATGGGATTCGACGGCAAGCAGTGCATCCATCCTGCGCAGCTGGCCACGGTGAACGCCACGTTCACGCCGTCTGAGGCCGAGGTCGAGAAGGCCGCGGCCATCGTCGCCGCCTACGACAAGGCGGTGAGTGCCGGCCAGGGCGCCGCCACCCATGACGGCCGGATGATCGATGCCGCCAACGTGCGCATGGCGCGCACGACGCTCGAGCGCCAGCGGCTGATCACG
>Ga0310810_10002780_pt1 | contig 18919 bp, 16 predicted proteins | sample NCmetagenome_FD_207641 | JGI IMG/M metagenome (GOLD analysis project Ga0310810, IMG submission 207641) | Soil microbial communities from experimental microcosm in Duke University, North Carolina, United States - NC | ecosystem: Engineered > Artificial ecosystem > Soil microcosm > Unclassified ...
ATTGCGCCGGAATGCATCCATATCGCGCCCGGCGGCAAGATTCTCGAAATCATCAATACCGGCGACCCATGCTTTGCCTGCATGCTAGGCGGTGATGACGGGCGGACGCTCTTCATGGTGACGGCACCAACGTGGGTACGAGAAGAATGCAAACGGGCGCCGCTCAGCAAGGTGCTGATGACGCGGGTCGAGACCCCGCACGCGGGCCTGCCGTGAGTTCGGACATCGTTCCGGACAGCACGTCATCTGGGCCGTCTTATCGGAGGCTTCCTCTTCGACAGGAGTAGACCGCACATGGCCGATTACGAAATTTTCGAGTTAGGGCAAGTCGCGCTCCAGTGCGGACTGACCTTGCCTCAAACGAAGCTGGCGTACAAGACTTACGGCGAACTCAACGCTCAGCGCGACAACGTCATCGTGATGCCGACGTTCTATGGCGGACAAATCGCTGAGAACGAAACGGCGATGGCGGGTTGGCGCAGTCTTGATCCGAAGAAGTACTTCATTGTTATTCCCAACCTGTTTGGGAATGGCCTGTCCTCCTCGCCCAGCAACACAGCTCCACCGTTCGACCGCGCGGTCTTTCCGCACGTCACCATATTTGACAATGTCGTGTGTCAGCACCGACTGCTAACCGAGCATTTGGGTGTCAAGCGGATCAAGCTGGTCCTCGGATTCTCGATGGGTGCGCAGCAGGCATACCAATGGGCGACCTTGTATCCTGATATGGTGGAAACCATCGCTCCGATCTGCGGCTCGGCGCGGACGTCTCCACACAACTTTCTCTTTCTCGAAGGCGTCAAGGCAGCACTGACGGCAGATGCGGCATTCGCGGAGGGTTGGTATCAGACACCGCCGGTCAAAGGGCTGCGCGCCTTCGCTCGGGTCTACATGGGCTGGTGCTTCTCGCAGGATTTCTTCCGCGAACACGAGTACCGCAAGATGGGGTTGGCGTCGCTGGAAGATAGCGTGCGGTTTTTGGAAGGCTATTTCCGGAGGCACGATGCCAACGATCTCTTGGCCATGTTGTGGACGTGGCAACATGCCGACCTCAGTGCAAACAGCACATATAAGGGAGACTTCGTGGCTGCCTTGAAAGCGATCAAGGCGCGGGCGCTCGTCATGCCGGGGAACACGGACCTGTATTTCAGGACCCGCGACAACGAACTGGAAGTCGCGCAGATGCGCAACGCAGAGTTACGGCCCATTCCCTCAATTTGGGGGCATGTGGCCGGTCTCGGGGTTTATCCGCCCGACAACGAGTTCATCGATGCAGGCTTGAAGGAGCTACTCGGAGCAGATTAGGCCGCCGCATCGTCGTCGTTATGACCAATCGCCCCTGGCGGAGAGCCGTCGCGCCGCCCGCTCGCGGGTGACCGCTGCGGTCATTGGTGGTCGCCAAATTCTGGCACGCTCGTGGCTTCGGCTTCACCTTTGATCTGCTTCATCACTGTTTCATTGTCGAAGTAGAGCCGCTCAGCCAGCAGCTTCCCCGAGGTGTCGTCCTTGCTAAACAGGTACAACACGAGGACATGAAACTTTACCCGCCTACCAGTTGCGGCAATCCCGCCCCATTCCCCCTTGTGAGTCCCGTGGACTGTTATTTCGCGAACGGAGCAGCCCGGTGCATCGTATTCGCCAAATACGTTAGCTTTGAAATCAGGAAAAGCGGCAGCGACGGCTTGATAAAAGTTGTTAATTCCGTCGAAGCCCCCGAACGCAACATGGAAAGGCACTACATCAATGGCGCTTTCGTTTGATGCAAACGTGTCGCATACAGCGGCCCAGTTATGTGCGTTTTCCAGGTCGATGTGCTCATTTACCGTCACCCGTTGACGCCGAATGATTTCGTCCATTGGATTTCGCTCCCCTACGTTCCGTCGATTGGCGGCCCCGCTCGCCACGCGCATCTGGTGAAAATCTGCAGGGTCGCTCATTTCGGTCCCCCCCGTGAGCGAGACAAGCTATCACGATTTTCAAGCTTCGTGACGACTGTCCTAATGTCTGATTCCGGCGATTTGCTGCCCCATGGCCGGAAGGTTACGAGCGGCCGGAAGGCATGCCACGCGCCAAATGCCGATATGCCGGCGCCAAATTTTTCGCAGCTGACCACGCGAATGCAAAAGCCTACAAGCGACCGCCCAGGCTCGCGACGACGCGCCTTCCCCTTCTCCATTGAGAGAGAGCAACGCAAGGCGACATGAGGATGAGGAAGTCGCGAATTAAGTATAGTGTCCCCGGAATTCCAACGGCTGTTAGCGCAACGCTCCGCTGGCTCCGGTGCCGAAGGTACAGCAGTCAGTTCGGGCGCTTACGCCCGCCGATTTCCGTCTGCCATTCGCAGCGCTCATCCGGCGAGCCCAGCGGCATGACAGTTTCCGTCGCCAGTGCGGCCCTCCATCACGCGCGCACACGTACACGATATTAGAGACCGCGAGTGTCGGTGTAATTTACCACTTCTGAGTTGTTCAATTGTAAGTACATGATTCTATTAATGGTAAATTTGCGCACGAATCTTGCACGGCCCTGGGCTTGGCAATGGGCCTTAGCGGAGGGCGCACATGAGCAAAGGTACCTTGGTAGGCTTCGTCGTTGCAGCTTTCCTGATATCCATGCCGTCTGCATTTGCTGTCCCGTCCATCGTCAATGGCAGCTTCGAAGCAGTCCAGATACCGCCAGGTTCGTCTTTCATCACGAATCCTGCGGATGTGCCCGGGTGGACCCACACGGGTTCGACGGGCGACGGCTTCCTGTGGCACACCGGGCCCATCTGCTGCGGTGGCACAAACAGCACGACCGCCCCGGATGGACTCCAGTTCGTCACGTTGGGTGGTGGATTTGGACCCACCGGAAGCTCCGCTTGGTCCCAGACAATTTCGGGGCTGACGATTGGCCAGAATTACGACATCAGCTTCATGATCGCGGCTGAAGGCGAGGTGTCGACGCAGACATTGACTGCGGCAATAACGAGCGGCTCGTCGACCCTTCCGCAGCTATTCACAAGTCCCGTGGCCGGTCCGCTGTTCTGGACGAATTGGGGCGCCGAGAATTACAACTTCCTCGCAGCGGCGAGTTCGGCGACTTTAGAGTTCTCGGTTACCAACCAAGCGTTTGACATCGGCCTGGACGCCGTCTCCATAACCCCAAGCGGCTCCGTCCCGTCCGTCCCCGAGCCTGCATCTTGGGCATTGTTCGCTGTTGGTCTTGCCGCTCTCGGCGCACTTCGCCTCCGCCGCAAGGAAACGGCATAAGCGCGCATTGATAGCCCCACAGGCGAAGGTCTGTTGCCGGCGCCAAATTTTTCGCACCTGACCACGCGAATGCAAAAGCCTACAAGCGACCGCCCAGGCTCGCGACGACGCGCCTTCCCCTTCTCCATTGAGAGAGAGCAACGCAAGGCGACATGGGGATAAGGATGTCGCGCATTAAGTCATAGTGTTCCCGGAATGACGTGCGACAGCAGGGCCCGTGTGACGCGCGTCGCGGTGAATTCCTCGCCGTCTCCCCGCTAAGGCTCGCCGGCGAGCGGGCCAAATCCCTTTGGCGGCCGGCGATGTTTGCTGCCTGCTTCATAGGCCGAGGCGATCTCGAACAAGACCGCTTCGTCGAAGGGTCGTGCCAGGAATTCCATGGCGACCGGCGTTTGATCGGCTTTGGGCGCATCCAAGCGGCTGCCGTTCGGATCGCTCGCATCCGGCACGCGATCGTAAACCACGCGGGTGAAGCCGGCCGGCACCACGATCGCCGGAAAGCCGCTCACCGCGCTCAGATTCACCGCCCAGCTGCCGCCGGCGCTGCGCCACGTATCGAGAGCGGTTTTCAGCGTCGCTTCTCCCGGCACCAGAGCAGGGTCGGACATCTTCGTTCCTGCCTTGAGCACGCGCGGCTCGACGCGCGGGTCGTACTCGGCGGCGACCCGGCTCGGATAAACCAGCGGCGCCGGGATCGTGGTGTAGACATAGACCAGGCCGTCGAGATTGTTGTCCGCCATCACCTTGTAAAGAATGCGCTGCAGATTGGTGATGCGCAACGTATGGCTGATCTCGTCCGGCGTCGCGAGCGTCTCGGCAGTGGCGCCAAGGGCAAATCGCAGCCAGTCGTTCTCGCCGGCAAAAGCCTTCGTATTGTACAGGTCCTCGACGCTGCGAAATTTCTTGTCGCCGCGTTCCTTCAGATAGATGTCGAGCGCATATCTGGCCTCGATGCGAGGATTCTGCGCCGCGAGCATGCGCAAGTTTACGCCGCGCGCACCGGCCGGCAGCAGCTTCGGATCGCCGGCGATCGCCGCCAGCCGGTCGATGGGTTTTGCTCCAGCGGGAATTGCCGCGGGAAAGCTCTGCGCGAAGAAGCTTGGTTCATAGGCCGTCATGATCTCGGCGATGGCGCCTCTGAAATCGACGGGATCCACCAGTGTCGCGCCGAGACTCTTCATCTCGGCGAGCGCTTCATTGGCGATGCGGATGTTGTCGCGGTCGGCAATCGTCGCCTCGATCATGAAGTCTCGCACGACACCCACCCGCGAGCGAGCGGCGGCCGGCGTAGTTCGAATAGAGAACCGGGGCCCTGCCATGCGCCACGGCGGTGATCGCGTCGCGCGGATCATCGCCGGTGACCACTTCGAGCATGGCCGCCGTGTCTTCGACGGTGCGGCACAACGGGCCGCCGCGATCACGCGAGAAGGTCAGCGGCACGATGCCGGCACGGCTCACCAGCCCCTGCGTCGCGACGATCCCGACGAGCGCATTGAGCGAGGAGGGATAGCGCACAGACCCGGAAGTGTCCGTACCGAGGGCGCAGACCGCGAGGTTCGCGGCAACGGCGGCCGCCGAGCCGGCGCTGGAACCGCCGCTGATGCGCTTGGTGTCATAGGGATTGCAGGTCTGGCCGCCCAGCGTGCTGCGGCCGATGCCGGCCGGCGCATATTCGTCGAGATTGGTTTTTCCTAAGATGATGGCCCCGGCCGCGCGCAGCTTCGCGACCATCGTCGCGTCTTTCGGCGGCTTGTCGTTGGCGTAATCGGCATTTGCGCCCGCCGTCGTGCGCATATCCACCGTGTCGTAATTGTCCTTGACCGCGATCGGGATGCCATGCAGCGGCCCGACGAAATTTCCCGTTCGGGCGCATCCTGCGCGCGCGCCGTTTCCAGCGCGTCGGGCATCTTGGGATCGTTGTCGGCGCGGTCGGTCTTCGAACGCTTGCCGCGGATGTTCAGCGTCATATAGGCGTTGATCTGCCCGGCGTTCTCGATTCCGGTTATTGGACCGAACATGAGGCCGTTCGCATCGACTGCGCCGCGAACGCAGGTGCCGTTGTACGCGTCGATACGCTTGAAATAGAGCCGGACAAGTTGCTCCGCGGTGATTTCTTTGGCCCGTATGGCGCGCTGCACCTCGGCAATGGTCGCTTCCTCGAGATGGAAACGCGGCGCCGGAGCGGCTTTCGCAACAGGCGGGAGTTGCCCTGCAACGAGCAGCATCGGAGCGGCGGCGAGCAGAAAGAAAACCGAGCGAAGGGTTCGCGTATGCATGACTTCCCCCGAAATTTCGATGTTTCCTATGCTATGCCGACGCAGCCCCGAGTCAATTCGCGCGCCCGAGGCGCGAACGCATGCAGAGGGCCGCGAACGCAGAGAGAATATGGTGACAGGAGGGCATCGCTGCCGCGTATGAGCAGGCGACGCACCATCGCCGCGCGCCGGCCGATTTCCCGCGCGTGGCGAGGGAGCCGTAGATACGCGAGCTCAACGCCAAGCGACGCTCGGGAGGGGTGATCGGCTTCGCCCCCCACCCCTGACGCTCGGGCCTGCGTCAGCTCCGCTGCCGCTCATCCGCCTCGAACGGGGCCCGCGAACGGGGGAGGTGCGGATTGACCGGCCGAAACTGTCGCGGGGGAGCCGTAGCTTGCGTTGATTCTGATCCCGGAAATTGCATTACAATGCGAATCGACACGGGGGCATTCTATGCGCAGGGCTCTTTCGCTCATTGCTCTATCCGTGAGTCTGACGGGCTGCATCGCGCTCGGTTCCAATACGCCGGCGGTGCTAATCACCGATGGAGACACCGCGGTCGCCCGTTCACAATATGGGTTTGCAATAACCATCTATACGCGTGCGATCGATTCGGGCCGGCTTACCGGGCTCGAGGCGGCAGAAGCGTATCTGAAACGGGGCGCCGCTCATTCGGCCAGGAGTGAAGTTCAAGGCGAAGACGAAGGGGAGCTCTTCTTGGCGCTCCAGGATTTTGCGAAAGCTCGTGACTTTGCGCCCAATCTTTTCGCAGCGGTCTATGGCACGGCGAATGCGTATAAGGCTCTAGGCGCTTATGCGCAGGCTCTGGAATCGTACAGATTGGCCTATGCATTGGATGGACCGAAGCACTACTGGTCATTGATCGGGATTGCCGACACCTATCGCCATTTGGGCGATTATCAGACTGCGATGCGCTATCACGATCGGGCGCTGGAAATCTCCGGTCCCCTGTCCGGCATGCCGATTTTCTATTATCGCGCGCTGACCCTGTTTGCCGCACGAAGATATCGCGAAGCCATCACGTCATTGGACGCCGGCATCCTGCAAGAGCGGGAGGATCCTTGGGCCTATGTCTATCGGGCCTGCTCCTATGCGCGCCTCGGCGACTACCCAAAAGCGCTTACGGATTACGATTCCGCGCTCGGGTTCATTCGCCGCGCTCGATTGCAATTCGACGAGGCCGCAGCCCGGTTTCGTGTTGTGAGACAGATCGCCGACGAACGCTCGATTGTCACGAGTCTCTCAAAAGGCGGGATGGCGGCAAGCCAAGTGTCGAATCTGTGCGAGGAGTTCGTAGACAGCGGCAAGAAACGGACGCGCAGCACTTTGCTGCCGCGGGTTATGGGCGCCGAGCGTCTGCCGGTGCTGGACATTCTGCCGGGGCCGGCTGAAGGGACCCCGGCGATTTAGCGGGGGTGGCCGCCGCAATGACATGCCACGACGGGCGACGATTTCGCGTGCGAGCCCCCTCCGTCCGCTTCGCGGACACCTCCCCCGTAACAACGGGGGAGGAAAGATGCAGTGCTAGCCGTTTGAGGCGCTGCGGGCGGCGAGGGCTTGTTTCACGCGCGCCGGCGTCATCGGATATTGCCGCATGCGCTTGCCCGTCGCGTCGAAGAAGGCGTTGGCGATGGCCGCAACGGTGGCGCCCATGACTTCTTCGCCGGCGCCGGTGGAGGGTTCCTCCAGACGCTGCACGACGACGGGCACGACATCGGGGGATTCGGCGAAGCGCAGCACCGGATAGGAATTCCAGTCCAGACTCGTGACGCCGTGCTCGTCGAACAGGATTTCCTCTTTCAGCGCGCGGCTGGTCGCCTGCACCATCTGTCCGACGATCTGGTTCTCGACGTTGCCGGGATTGACCGCGAGCCCGCAATCGAGCGCGCCGTAGAGCCGCGTGACCGCGATGACGCCGGTGTCTTTGTCGACTTCGATTTCAGCGACCGCGGCGCCATAGGAGAAATTGTGCGTGGCGAGGCCGAGGCCGCGCCCCTTTGCGACGCGCGCGTTCGACAGCGCGGAAGCCGCGACGCGCGGGGTCCATGCGGCCGCCTTCGCCGCGGCGTTGAGCACGTCCATCCAGCGCTGACCGCCGATGTTCTTCCGCCGGAATTCCAGCGGGTCCATCTTCACGGCAAAGGCAAGCTCGTCGATCGTCTGTTCGGAGCAGAAGCCGTAGTTGAGATCGAGCGGCGAGCGCAGCGCGGCGCCGCGCAAGAGGCCCTCCATCGGCACGGCGTGATTGATCACGCGGCGGTTGGCGATGCGGTACATCGAGCCGGTGTTGATCGGATTGACGGTGATCGAGGTTGTGCCGTCGGGGCGCTCGGGTGCGGACTTGCCGAGCACGATGTCGTGGACGCTCGCCTTGGTGGTCCAGCCGTGCTGCCAGCCATGATACTCGTAGGCGACGATGGTGCCGTCGGGGCTCGCCGCGGCGCGCACATCGGCGAGATGGGCGGGGCCGTAATTGTCCCAGCCGTGCTCGTCCCAGCGCATGAATTGCACGCGCACGGGTTGGCCGGTCGCGACCGACATGATGGCGGCGGCCTGCGCGGCGTCGTCATAGCAGCTGCGGCCGAAGGTGCCGGAGCTTTCCTGGTATTGGACGCGCACTTTTTCGGGGGCGACGCCGAGGACCTCGGCGATCTCGTTGCGCGTGCCGTAGACGTTCTGCGTCGCGCATTGCACGACGATCTGCTCGCCGCGTGCGTCGGCGATGGCGCAGTTGGGCGAGAAGGGCAGGTGCCCCTGATACGGCCCGCGATAGGTGGCCGATGCGACGTGAGCGGCGCCGCGGAAGCCGGTTCCGATGTCGCCGGTGTCGACGATGATGGTGTCGGTGGTTTTCGCTGCGCGCATGGCGGCGTGGAGGTCGGTGTTGGGAAGGCGCGGCGTGTCCCGCCACTCCACTTTCAGCTGGCGTGCGGCCTTGACGGCGTCCCATTCGCGATTCGCGACAACGCCGACGAAGTCGCCTTTGCGGATGACGCGCGCGGTCGGGATGTCGGCAATGGAGCTTTCGTCGACGCTCACCGGCACCGCGCGGGCGCCGAACGCGCGCTGTCCGCGCGGCAGGACAACCCGGCCGTGGATCTGGCCCGCGACGCGCACATTCTGCATACGGACATATTTGCCGGCCGCCTTGTCGGGAATGTCGAGGCGGGGGATGCTTTGGCCCACGAGCTTGTAGCGGCTTGGCGGTTTGAGCGGCGCGGTGCCGGAAAGCGCAACGCGGAATTGCTTGTCTGCGATCAGCGCGCCATAGGTCACCGAACGCGCCGGCTGGCCTTCGACCGAGACGACGCCTTTGTCGACGACGAGACTGCCGGGCTGGACGCCGAGCTTGGCGGAAGCGAGATTGAGCAGCGCCTGGCGCGCTTCGGCGCAGGCCGCGCGCAAGGGCGGGGCGCCGCGATGGATCGACGAGCTGGCGCTCGTCGCGCCCTGGTCCGGCGTGATGTTGGTGTCGAGCCGCACGCTCGACAGCTGGCGCATGTCCATGTCGAGCTCTTCGCCGGCGACCTGGAGCAGCGCGGTGACGTTGCCCTGGCCGAGCTCGCATTTGCCGAAATAGACCGTGGCGGTGTTGTCGGCGTGAATGGCGAGCCAGGAATCCACCTGCATCGGATTGGGCGGACCGGCGGCATCGCCGCGTGCGGCGGCTGCTGCGGCAGATGTGGCGCGTGGCAGTGCTCCGGCGAAGGAGAAGCCGACGAGAAGCGCGCCGCCCGCTTTGAGCAGGCCGCGGCGCGAGAGGTCGCTGTCGATGGCGGTCATAGCTTGGCCTCCGACATCTTGGTGCTCGCGAGCTGGATCGCCTTGAGGATGCGCGGGTAGGTGCCGCAGCGGCAGAGATGCCCGTTCATCGCCTGGCGGATTTCGGGTTCCGTCGGCTTGGGATTCTTCGACAGCAGCTCGGCGGCCTTGATCGTCATGCCGTTGTAGCAGGCGCCGCATTGGATCGCCTGGACGTCGATGAAGGCCTCCTGCAGCGGATGCATCGGCGGGGTTTGCGCGAGCCGCTTCTGTTTTGCGTACCAGGCGGGAAGGCCTTCGAGCGTGGTGATCGATTTGCCGGCGACCTGCGAAACCGGCGTGACGCAGGAGCGGATTTCCACGCCGTCGGCGAGCACCGAGCAAGAGCCGCATTGCGCCAGGCCGCAGCCGAAGCGCGGCCCGTTCAGCTGCACCTCGTTGCTCAAGACGTACAGTAGAGGCGTGTCGGGGCTCGCCTCGACCGCATGATCCTGTTCGTTCACGCGGATGGTCAGGGTTTGCGCCATGTCGGTCTCCTCGCCTGACGGGCGGCAGGGCCGAACGGTACCACTCAGGCTCGCGCTGCCGCAATTCGGGCGAGGTTCCGCCTGAAAAAGTTGGCGTTATGTACGCTTGCGGCCTTGATACCCGCTCTGACCGATTTTTACAGTTTCGGGCGGGGTGAGATTGAGCCACGGGAGCAAGGCAGGGGATGTCGCCGATGGAAATCTTGGAAATGGCGCGTACGACCAGGAAGTTGACCGAAATGAGCCATGCGCAGCTGGACGAAATTCGCCTCGGAACGCAGATATCGAAACGGTTGGTGGCCGACGCCAGGAAGCAGATCGAGACGCTTGGGAGATCGTCCCCCCTCCCCCCCGGACCTTTTCCGGTTAGCCCTTGCGCGGTGGGACGTTTGGTGTAACCGTTCCCTCCAAATTGGGAGGGGATCATGCGGAATCTTAAGCGTTTAGCGCGTTCTCGTAACCTCCTTATCGGGGCCGGATTTGGCGCGCTGCTTGCGGCGCTCGCCATTGGTCAGGCGGCGCTCGACAAGAGCGCGGCGGCGCAATCGACCGGAGTCATGGCGCCGCATTTCGAAGTCGATCCGTTGTGGCCGAAGCCGCTGCCCAATCACTGGGTACTGGGCTCGACCATCGGGGTGTGGGTCGATACGGACGATCATGTCTGGATCATCCACCGCAGCTCGGCGACGCTTGCGCGCAACGAGAAGCCGCTGGAAGACAAGACCGGCGAATGCTGCGCCGGCGCGCCGCCTGTGCTGGAGTTCGATCAGGCTGGCAATCTGCTGCGCCATTGGGGCGGACCGGGCGAAGGCTATGAGTGGCCGGATTCGAACCATGGCATCTTCATCGACTACAAAGGCAATGTCTGGATCGGGGGCAATGGCGGCCCGGACTCGCAGGTCCTGAAATTCACCAAGGACGGCAAGTTCCTGATGCAGTCCGGCAAGAAGGGCGCGCGCCGCGACGCCAACGCCAAGGCAGGCGTCGGTGAAGGGCAGGGGGCGGGGTTTGCCGGCGGCAGCAACGACATGGTGAGCTTCGGCCGTCCGGCGAAGATATTCGTGGATGCGCAGGCGAACGAGGCCTATATCGCCGACGGTTATCTGAACAAGCGCGTCGCGGTGCTCGACGCCGACACCGGCAAGATCAAGCGGGTGTGGGGCGCTTATGGCAACAAGCCCGACGATACGCCGATGGCGGCGTATGATCCGTCCGCGCCGCCGACACAGCAATTCCACAACCCGGTGCACTGCGCCGACATGTCGGTCGACCGGATCATTTATGTGTGCGACCGCGTGGGCGACCGCCTGCAGTTGTTCACGCCGGAAGGCAAATTCATCAAGGAAGCGTTCTTCGAGACCAACACCAAGAACGCCGGCTCGGTGTGGGACATCGCGTTCTCGAAGGACCCGCAGCAGCGCTACATCTTCATGGCCGACGGCGTGAACGAGAAGGTCAAGATCGTCGAGCGCCAGACGCTGAAGGAGATCACCACCTTCGGCGACGGCGGCCGTCAGCCTGGAACGTTCTACGGCGTGCACTCGATCGCCATCGACTCCAAGGGCAACCTCTACACCACCGAGACCTACGAGGGTAAGCGCGTGCAGCGGTTCATGCTCAAGGGCATGACGCCCGTGACCGCGATGAACCAAGGCGCACTCGCGACCTGGCCGGGAGCCAAATAAATCGCGGGTTTTCGCGTCATGTTCGTGAAGTCTCTGCTTTGCCGGTTAGCGCTGCTTGTTGCGGCGCTAACTTTTTTGGCCGCGCCGGTTCGCGCGCACGACATTCCCACCGACGTCACCGTGCAGGCGTTCCTGAAACCCGAAGCGCACACGCTGCGGCTTCTGGTGCGGCTGCCGCTCAAGACCGTGATGGACATCGAATTCGCGCGCAAGGAACGCGACTTCGTCGACCTGTCGCGCGTCGATCAGGCGCTGAGCGACTCGGCCAAAATCGCGTTGTCGAACAATCTCGAGATCTACGAAGGCGACCATCTGCTGCCCGCGCCGCGCATCGTGTCGACGCGCATGTCGCTCGATTCGGACCGCTCGTTTGCGGGGTACGACACGGCGCTGGCGCATGTGCTGGGACCGAAGCTGCCGAACGAGACGACGATCTATTGGGAGCAGGGCATCCTCGACGTCCTGTTCGAATATCCGATCGCCTCGGAGCAATCGAAGTTTTCGATCCACGCGGCATTCGACAAGTTCGCGCTGAAAGTCGTCACCGCGCTGCAGTTCATGCCGCCCGGTGCCACGTCGCGCGCCTACGCGCTGGACGGCGATGCCGGCCTGGTGCGGCTCGACCCGAACTGGTTCCAGGCAGCGGGCCGTTTCGTCGAGGAAGGATTTTTCCACATCCTCGACGGCACCGATCATCTGCTGTTCCTGTTGTGCCTCGTCATTCCGTTCCGGCGCATGCGGGCGCTCATTCCGATTGTGACCGCGTTTACTGTCGCGCATTCGTTCACGCTGATTGCTTCCGCTTACGATCTCGCGCCGGACGCACAGTGGTTCCCGCCGTTGATCGAGGTGCTGATAGCGGCGTCCATTCTATATATGGCGCTCGAGAATATCGTGGACGCGCGGCTGGGGCGCCGCTGGATCATCACCTTCTGCTTCGGTCTGGTGCACGGGTTCGGCTTCTCGTTCGGCCTGCGCAACACGCTGCAATTCGCAGGCAACCATCTGCTCACGTCGCTGCTGTCGTTCAATGTCGGCGTGGAGCTGGGTCAGCTCTTCGTGCTGCTCTTGATGGTGCCGCTGCTCGAAATCCTGTTCCGTTATGTGGTCGCCGAGCGCATGGGCACGATCATCTTGTCGGTGATCGTGGGCCATACGGCTTGGCACTGGATGACCGAGCGGTTTGAGATCCTGCGGCAGTTTCCCTATCCGCAGATCACCGCCGCCGGGCTCGCGAGCGCGCTGCGTTGGCTGATGGTTGCCGTCGCGATTGCTGCCGTGCTGTGGCTGATCTCGCTGGTCACGCAGAAGTGGATCGAGGCGCAGGAAAGCGACCGCGCGCCGTCGCGCCCCTGGCTCAGCCGGCTCCTCAAACAGGGCTCCGCTTTCAAGCCCGAGCGCGCCAGGCCGCGGTAAACGGCGCAATCGCCGTTAACCGGCCGCGGCGATGAACCATTGGCGCTTCCGGCTCACTTGCGCCAAAATCGCGGGAACATGACCGTGATGCAATCAGACGTTCCGGCGCTGGCGATCAGCGGCTTGCACAAGAGCTTCGGCCGGCCCGCTGTCGATGGGCTCGACCTCTGCGTCAAGCCGGGCGAATTCTACATGCTGCTCGGGCCGAACGGTGCGGGCAAGACGACGACGCTGAGAATGGTGAGCGGGCTGCTCAAGCCGGACGCCGGTTCGATTTCGGTTTTCGGCATCGATGCCATTACCAATCCGGTCGCCGCGAAGCGCATCATCGGCTGGCTGTCCGACGAGCCGATGATCTATGAAAAGCTGACGCCCCTGGAATATCTCGAATTCGTTTCCGGATTGTGGAGCGTGGATGAGGCAATCGCGGAGGCACGCGCGCTCGACTTGCTGAATTGGTTGGGCCTGAACGACCACGCGCATGAGCGGTGCGAGAAATTTTCCCGCGGCATGCGTCAGAAAGTGGCGCTGGCCGGCGCGCTGGTGCACGACCCCAGGCTGATCATCCTCGACGAGCCGCTGACCGGGCTGGACGCAGGCGCTGCTCGCCTCGTCAAGGACGTGCTCGTCCAGAACGTGCGCGCGGGCCGCAGCGTCGTTATGACGACGCACATTCTGGAAATCGCCGAACGGATGGCCGACCGCATCGGTGTCATCTCCGGCGGGAAGCTGGTCGCGGAAGGCACGCTCGACGAATTCCGCAGCCGCTTCGGCACCGCGCGCGCCAGCCTGGAAGACATGTTTCTCGCGATCGTGCAGCAGGACCGCGCGCTCGCATGATGGCGTCGCGCTCGTTCCTGTGGTTCGCGAAATTCGAGACGCGGCTGGCCTGGCGCGAGCTCTTTTCGATGATGGCGGCGAGCGAAAGGAGTCGCCAAAGGCGGCTCGCGGCGGGGCTGATCGCGCTTCCGATCTTCATGCATGTCGTAGCGTTTCTGGTGTTGTATTTCGTCGGCCCGGGGATTCGCCCCGATCTCCAGACCCTCATACTCGTCACCGCGAGCATTCTCGTCTCAGGTTCGGCGCTGCTGGCGCAAGCGATGGAAAGCGTCACCCGCACGTTTTACATCCGCTCCGATCTGGAGCTGATTCTGAGCGCGCCCGTCGAAGCGGGCAAAGTGTTCGCGGTGCGGATCGGCGCGATGGCGCTGTCGGCCGCGTTCATGTCCATGCTGGTGATCGGCCCGTTCATCAATGTGCTCGCCTGGCGAAGCGGCGTCCAATGGCTGGCCGCTTACGGCGTTCTCATTTCGGTAGCACTGACGAGCACGGCGCTGGCCATCGTGTTCACCGTCTTCCTGATCCGCGTTATCGGGCCCAAGCGGACGCGGCTGGCGGCCCAAATCGTCGCCGCCGTGATCGGCGGCATGTTCGTCATTGCGCTGCAGGTCTCCGCCATGATGTCGACAGGAAGCATGTCGCGTTTCACCTTCCTGGAGTCGAAGCTCGTCCTGACACATGCTCCCGGCGCGGATAGCGTCTTTTGGCTGCCCGCCCGTGCCGCTCTCGGGGACTGGCATTCCCTACTGTTTGTGCTGGGCGGCAGCGCGCTGTTGTTTGCCGCCGTGACGGCGCGTTATGCGCCGCGGTTCGCGGACTTCATTCTGGCCGCTTCGAGCACCGCGCAGACTCCGGCGCGGCTGCAAACGCGCGCCCGGGATTTCCGCGTCGTGCCCGTGGCTTCCGCATTGCGGCTCAAGGAGCGGAAACTCCTGCTGCGCGATCCCTGGCTGATCTCGCAATCGCTGATGCAGCTGTTGTATTTGATCCCGCCGGCGATGCTGCTGTGGCGCGGCTTCGGTCCGGACAACGGCACCTCGATCGTGCTGGTGCCGGTCTTGATCATGACGGCCGGTCAACTCGCGGGCGGCCTGGCATGGCTCACGATATCCGGCGAAGACGCGCCCGATTTGGTGCTGTCCGCGCCGGTGACCCTTTACGGTCTGCTGCGGGCCAAGGTCGAAACCGTGCTGCAATGCGTGGGTGCCGTGTTTCTGCCCTTTGCGGCGCTGCTCGTCTTGGTATCGCTTCGCCAGGCTTTGGTCGTCGCGATTGTCGGCACGGCAGCGGCGGCATCGGCGACCACGATCCAGCTCTGGTTCCGGTCCCAGGCGAAGCGGAGTCAGTTTCGCAAGCGGCACACCTCGTCGCGCATCGCCACGCTTTCCGAGGCTTTGGTAACGCTGGTCTGGGCGTCTGCGGGAGCGGTGGCGACGGTGAGCTTTGGACTCGCCGCGATTCCGGCGCTGGTGGCGCTTGTGGTTCTTTTCTGCGTCCGCGCCATCAGCCCGGCGCGGTAATCACTCGGCAGGAATTGTCTGGGCCACCGGTTGCACGAGGTTGGGCCGCTGCATGTGCTCGCGCATCGAGAGACAGGCCAGAAGGCCCAAGGCGGACCCGAACATCAGATAAAAGGCAGGCGCGATGGGCGATCCTGTTACCTGAATCAGCAACGTCACGAAGAACTGCGCGAAGCCGCCGAAAATCAGGACCGGCAGATTGTAGCCGACGCTCAGGCATGTCGACCGGACGCCGACCGGAAACTGCTCGGAAAGCGCCGTCGCCATCGGGCCGTAGATGATGCCGATCAGACTGCAAAAGACGATCTGCACCGCGGCCAGCCGGCCAAAGCTGGGGGCCGCTTGAACCCACGCGAACAGCGGGTACGCAACCGCGATATAGCACGTGAGCGCACTCACGAAGATCGGCTTGCGGCCCACGCGGTCCGACAATGCTCCTGAAAACGGGATGATCGAAATCATGCAGGCGAGCGCGAGCGATTGGGCGAGGAACGCCTGATCCAGCGGCAGATGAAGTTGCGTGCTGGCAAAAGTCGGCATGTAGAGCAGGATCACATAGAACGAGCTGGTTCCCGCGGCGCCAATTCCGAGGCACACCCACAATTCGCGCAAATGGGCACGGAGCGCGGGCACAAGGCGCGGTTTGACGGTCCTGGTCCGGCGCACCTGAACGAATTCTTCGGGCTCCTCGACATAGCGGCGGATGTAGAGTCCCACCGGCCCGATCAAGAGACCGATCAGGAAGGGAATCCGCCAACCCCACGCGTCTACAGCTTCAGGAGAAAGGCCGCGCGTCACGGCGGCCCCGACCAGCGCGCCTAACAGCGCCGCCAACCCTTGGCCGACGAATTGCCACGAGCCGTAAAAGCCGCGCTCGTCGAACTGCCAAATTCGCCGCCGGCGGAGAAGCCTTGCAGCAGCCGCGCCAGCACGATGATGAGAGGCGCGCCCAGTCCGATCGCCGCATAAGTCGGCGCGAAGGCGAGCATGGCGATCGCTACCGTCATCAACGCGACGACGGCCAGCATGCCCGCTTTGCGGCCGTGCCTGTCGGTATAGATCCCGAGCACGATGCCGCCAACGGGCCGCATGAAGAATCCGACGCCGAATGTCGCGAAGGTCAGCAGCAGAGACGCGTACTGACTCTCGGCCGGAAAAAACAGCCGCGAGATGACGACGGAGAGAAAACCGAAGCTGATGAAGTCGTACCATTCGAGCGCGTTGCCGATGACGGCGGCGGCAACCTGAAGCGGCTTCGGCGCAGGTCGGCCGGATGCGTGGACGATGGCGCTCATGTTCCCCCCCGAGACTTCGATGGCCCGGAAGGAGCTTACCCTTTCGCTTTCCCGGCGGCGATAGGTCCTGTTTCCATCAGCGATAGCAGGCCCTTGAGCAGATCGATCGGGCGGGGCGGACAGCCTTTGATGTGCAGGTCGACCGGTATGACGTTACCGACGCCGCCCGTTACGGCGTAGCTTGCCGCGAAGATGCCGCCGTCGAACGCGCAATCGCCGACGGCGACCACCCATTTCGGTCCCGGCGTTGCGTTGTAGGTGCGCTCGAGGGCTTCGCGCATGTTCTTGGTCACCGGGCCCGTGACCATCAGCACGTCGGCGTGGCGCGGCGAAGCGACAAAGCGCAGGCCGAAGCGCTCGAGATCGTAGAACGCATTGTTGAGCGCGTGGATTTCCAGCTCGCAGCCATTGCAGGAGCCGGCATCGACTTCGCGGATCGACAGGCTGCGGCCCAAGCGTTTGCGTGCTGCCGCATCGAGACGAGCGCTCATTTCGGCGAGCTCCGGGTCGTCCGTGCGAGGGCGCGCCTCGGTCAGAGGGGAATGGAGCAATCCTTGGAGCAGGAGATTGGCCATCGGGATGCTTCTCAAAGATCGTGGCCGGAATAGGAGCAGTTGAACGATTTGTTGCAGAGCGGGAAGTCGGCGACGATGTTCCCTTCGATGACGGCTTCCAGCAGCGGCCATTGAAACCAGGACGGATCGCGCAAATGACAGCGCGCGACGCGGCCGTCGGGATCGAGGCGAAGCCACACGAGGATGTCGCCGCGGAACCCTTCGACGATAGCCATGCCTTCGCCGGCACGGCACGGGACTTCGATGCGTGTTGCGCCTGTCGGAAGCTGCGCCAGGATTTGTTCGATCAGCGAGAGCGATTGTTCCACTTCGCGGATGCGAATCCAGACGCGCGCATTGACGTCGCCTTCGCTGCGCACCGGCACTTCGAACGAGAGCCGGTCATAAGGCGCGTAGGAAAAGGCGCGGCGCGCATCGAAGTCGCGCCCTGACGCGCGTCCGACATAGCCGCCGGCGCCGAATTGGCGCGCCAATTCCGGCTTGAGGATTCCGGTCGTCACCGTGCGGTCCTGCAGCGAAGCGGTATCGTCGTACAAGGACACCAATGCCGGAAACTTGCTGCGCACCTCCGCGATGAGCGCGATCAAGGCTGTTGCCCCGTCCACGTTGATATCGGCGGCGATGCCTCCGGGCACGATGCAGCCGCGCATCAGGCGGTGACCGAAACAGGCATCGGCGGCGCGCAAGGTGCGCTCGCGCAACACGCCGCAATGCGCATGGATCATGGCGAAGGAGGCGTCGTTGCAGATCGCGCCGATGTCGCCGAAATGGTTGGCGAGGCGTTCGAGCTCCGCCATCAAGGCGCGCAAGAAATGCGCGCGCGGTGGCGCTTCTGTCTCCGTCGCGGCTTCCACGGCGCGGGCAAAGGCGAGCGCATAGGCGACGGTGCTGTCACCGCTCGTGCGTTCGGCGAGCTTGGCCGCGCGTTCCAGATCGGCGCCCGCCATCAACGAGTCGATTCCCTTGTGCACGTAGCCGAGGCGCTCTTCCAGGCGCACCACGGTCTCGCCGTTGGCGGTAAAGCGGAAATGTCCGGGCTCGATGATTCCGGCATGGACGGGGCCGACGGGAATCTGATGCAGGCTTTCGCCTTCGACGGGGAGGAATTGATAGGGCGTGAGAGTCTCTTGCGGTCGATGCGCACCCAGCGGAAACGCTGTTCCCCATCGTCCATGATCGAGCCAGGGGCGCGTGTCGGGTGCGTTGTCGGCGCGCAATCCGAACAGATCGAAAATCGTGCGTTCGAGCCGAATGGCAGGCGGATGGAATTGCGCGACCGAAGGGAAGGAGCCGCGCGGGCATTCGAGCGTCGCGACGATGATGGTGTTGGCGTCGTCGCGCACCGCCATGTGGACGGCGTCACGCTCGCCCCAGAAGCCGGCGAGAACGATCGTGCCATCCCGCAATTGCGCGGCGAGTCCGCGCCAGGTTTGTTCATCGACAACGGCGCGCGGCCATGGCCGATGTGTTTCGACGCGGCGGCCTGTTGCGATGATGTCGTGCAGCGTCGTCATGGTTCCTCAGCCCAAGATGCCGGCGACATGCTGGAACCAGACGACGAGCGCCGGCGGCAGATAGATGCCCGCGGCGAACACCAATGCGAGATGGCCGAACATCGGCAGATAGGAGGCTTTCACGGGCGCCGTGCTGCCGCTCGGTTCTCCGAAGGCGAGACCGTTGAGGCGCAACAGCAACGCGCCGAACGCGACGAGCAGCCCGATCACCAGCGGAATTGCCAACAGCGGCGCGCGCGAGAATGTGGAGCTGACGAT
>Ga0310810_10002782_pt1 | contig 18916 bp, 17 predicted proteins | sample NCmetagenome_FD_207641 | JGI IMG/M metagenome (GOLD analysis project Ga0310810, IMG submission 207641) | Soil microbial communities from experimental microcosm in Duke University, North Carolina, United States - NC | ecosystem: Engineered > Artificial ecosystem > Soil microcosm > Unclassified ...
CGGCAACTCCGGCGGGCCGCTGCTGAACCTGGATGGGCGCGTCATCGGCATCAACACGGCCATCGTCGCGGCCGGGCAGGGCATCGGCTTCTCGATACCGATCAACGAGGCCAGGGCGGTGATGAGCCAGCTCATCGCCAGGGGCAAGGTGGTGCGGGGCTGGCTCGGCATCGCCATCCAGGACGTCACCGACGAGCTCGCCGGCAGCTTTGGCGTCAAGGAGCGCGAGGGCGTGCTGGTTGCCGACGTCATGAAGGGCGGGCCCGGCGAGGCCGCGGGGCTCAAGCCTGGCGACGTCATCGTGGAGCTGGGCGGCACCAAGATCCGCGAGGTACCTGACCTGCAGCGGCGCGTGGCGGCGGTGGCGCCGGGCCAGAACGTCGACGTCGGGGTCGTGCGCGACAAGGCGCCGGTGCGCGTGCGCGTGCGCGTGGGCGAGATGCCTTCGGAGGACACGGCCACCGCCGAGGCGGAGATGGAGGGCGGGCCGGAGGGCTTCGGCCTGCAGGTCGAGCCGCTGGCGCCGGACACCGCCGAGCGGCTGGGCCTGTCCTTCAGCCAGGGCCTGCTGGTCGTCGACGTCGCCTCCGGCGGCCCCGCCGATCGGGCCGGGCTCAAGCGCGGCGATGTCATCCTGGAAATCGATCGCAAGCCGGTGCACGACGCGCCCGGCTTGCAGAAGGCGCTCGCGGCGGTGCCGCCCGGACGCTCGGTGCTGATGTGGGTCCACCGGCCCGGCAGCGACGGCCAGAACCAGTTCCTGGTGCTGCAGCGCGAGCCCCAGCCGTGACCGCCGCCGACCCCATCGAGATCCCCACGCTCAGCCGGCGCGGGACCGTGCTCGTCGTCGACGACGAGGTGGGCGTGCGCGCGTCCATCCGCGCCATCCTCGAGGAGACGTGCGAGATCCTGGAGGCCGAGACCGGCGCCGACGCGCTGGAGATCCTGCGCAGCCGCGAGGTCGATCTCGTCATGCTGGACCAGCGCATGCCGGGCGAGCTGGGGATCGATGTGCTGCCGCGCGTGAAGGCCGCCGATCCGTCCACCGTGGTCGTGGTGGCGACGGCCGTGCACGACGTGCGCACGGCCGTCGAGGCGCTCAAGCGCGGGGCGTGGGACTACATCCTCAAGCCCTTCGATGTGGACGGCATCCTGATGCTGGCCGAGCGGGCGCTGGAGAAGCGCGCCCTGGAGCGTGAGGTGCTCGGCCTGCGCTCGGTGCTGGCGTCGTCCGGCTCCCCGGCGGTGGACGGCTTCGAGGGGCTGGTCGGGCGCCATCCCGAGATGGTGCGTGTGTACCAGATGATCACCCAGGTTGCCGCCACGCCGACCACCGTGCTGATCACGGGAGAGAGCGGTACCGGCAAGGAGCTGGTCGCGCGCGCCATCCACCAGCACAGCGAGCGCAGTGCCCAGCCCTTCGTGGCGATCAACGTGGCGGCGATTCCGGAGACCCTGATCGAGTCCGAGCTGTTCGGCCACGAGAAGGGCGCGTTCACCGGCGCCCATGCGCGGCGGCTGGGCCGCTTCGAGCTGGCTCACGGCGGCACGATCTTCCTCGACGAGATCGGCTCGCTGCGCCTGGATCTGCAGACGCGGCTGCTGCGGGCGCTGCAGGAGCGCGAGATCGAGCGGCTGGGCGGCAGCCGGCCAGTGCCGGTCGACGTCCGCGTGCTGGCCGCCACCAACGTCAACCTCCGCCAGGCCGTGCGCGATCGCGTCTTCCGGGAGGACCTCTACTACCGGCTCAACGTGGTCCCCATCCAGGTGCCGCCCCTGCGCGACCGGCGCGAGGACGTGCCGCGGCTGGTCGAGCACTTCGTGCGCAAGTTCGCGCGCGAGTCCCGGCGCGACGTTCGCGGGGTGTCGGCCGGTGCGCTGGATGCGCTCACGCGCTACGACTGGCCCGGCAACGTGCGCGAGCTGGAGAACGTGATCCACCGGGCGGTGGTGCTGGCGACGGGGCCGGTGGTGCATCTGCAGGACGTGCCGCTGGACGTGGCCATGCCGGAGTCCGTCTCGCTGCGCGCGCGGGACTCGCTGCCGCTGCGCGAGGCCTGCGATGAGTTCGAGCGGCAGTACGTGCTGCGCACGCTCGAGCGCTCCGGCTGGAACGTGAGCCGTACCGCCCGCCAGCTCGGCGTACATCGCAACACCGTGCTGACGAAGCTGGCCCTGTGGGGCATCCAGCGCCCGGGCACGCCGGAGGACCGCGCGAGCGCTCAGTAGCCGCGGCGCGCGAATGGCCGGGCCGGTATCACTGCAGCCCGTAGACGACCAGCACCAGCGCCCCGAGCTCCCGTACCGCCGCCAGCCACGTCCCCCCGCGCGCGCCCTCCACGTGACCGAGCAGGTGCACCAGCACCAGCTTCGTGCGCTCCGGTCGCGCGGCGGCCAGGCGCAGGCTCTCCGTGTACGGGACCGCGGGATCGTCCACGCCGTGCACCAGCACGAGCCGCGCGGGAATCTGCCGGACCACGCGCTCCGGCGACAGGCGCGCCAGGAGCTCGGCGACCGCCGGCGGCGGATGGGCCAGAGCGGCGGCGGCGCGCGCCGGATCGCCCAGCACGTCGCGCGCAGCGGGATCCAGCAGGTCGGCGTTGGCCTCGACGAATGCGCGGACGACCTCGGGTGGATGCGTGACGTGGCCGCGCACGTTGCCCCAGCCGTAGTCGCCGGTGAGGAAGAACCGCAGGACCTCCGGCGCCGAGGCGTAGCCGCCCAGACTCAGCACGACGCTGACGCGATCGCGCACGCGCGGGTCGGCCGCGGCCAGGAGGGCGGGGCCGCTGCCCACGCTCACCGCGATCATCGCCGTCGGCGCCGCGCGCGCCGCCAGGGTCGCCACGACGGGCTCGACGTCTTCCGGCCGCAGCCGCCCCCGCGTGAGCCCGGGGATCGTGGGCACCGCCACGTCGAAGCCGGCGCGGGCCAGGAGCTCGGCGGCGTGCTGCACGCGCGGCTCGTCCTTGCCCTCCGGCGAGTAGCCGTGCACGAGCACGAGCGGCACGCGCCCGGCGCTGACCCAGCGATCGACCGCGGCGCCCGCCACCGCCAGCGGCGCACGGCGCGGAGCTTCGGTCAGCAGCGTGAGCGGGCGCGCGTGACCGCCGGACAGGAATTCGATCAGGAACGCGGCAGAGAGAACGAGGTCGCGGGCGACCCGCGCAACCGGCAGGACGAGAACGATCGAGACAGCGAGGGTGAGGAGGCGACCTACTTGAGGCGGCCTACTTCCGGTTGACGCACTTCACGAGGCGCCAGCCGTTGAACAGGTTCACCTTCACCACGAACTCCGGCGTGAGACCGACCTCGCGGAGCAGCGGCGCCATCGCCAGGTTCGACTTCCAGCCCAGGCGCGTGCACACCGGCGCGACGAGGTCCTCGATGCGGCCGGGGAAGCGCCGCTCGCTGCGGAAGTGATTGAGGATGACGATCTCGCCGCCCGGCTTCACCACGCGGCGCATCTCGCGCAGGACCGAGACGGGATCGGGCACGGCCGAGATGGTGTAGGTGGCCAGCGCCTTGTCGAACTCGTTCTCGGCGAAGTCCATGGACGTGGCGTCCATGACCTTCAGCGTGACGTTGGGCATGGCCAGCTTCTGGGCGCGCTCCACCGCCTTGTCAAGCATCTCGCTGGACAGGTCGATGCCGGTGAGCCGGCAGGACGCGGGGTACAGCGGCAGGTTCAGGCCGGTGCCGATGCCCACCTCGAGCACGCTGTCGGCGGGCTTCAGCGACAGGTGCTGGATGGCGGCGTTGCGTCCCGGTGCGAAGATCCAGTCGAAGATGAAGTCGTAGACGGGAGCGTACAGCTCGTACGCGCGCTCGACCTGCCTCTTCTCCAGCGCTACGTCCACGTTCGTCCCTCCAGAGACTTGGATTGGAGGCCGGTCGACAAACCCGGTAGGCCGATAGCCGGGTGAATTCTACTCGGCGCCAAGCCCAGTTGCCAAGTGCCTTCTGCGCCTCAGAGCAGAAATCGGATCAGCAGGGTTGACAGGCCCAGGAACGAGAAGAAGCCGCAGACGTCCGTGAAGGTCGTGATGATCACGCTGGAGGCGATGGCCGGATCGACCCGGAAGGTCTTGAGCGCGATGGGAACCAAGGTGCCCACCACCGCGGCCACCACCATGTTGAAGACCAGCGCCACGCCCAGGATAAGCGCGAGCAGCCAGCCACCCTTCCATAGGTATGCGATGACAGCAAGGACCAGGCCGTTGGCCGCACCGGTGGTGAATCCGAGCCAGACCTCCTTGGTCAGTACGCGGACCAGCACGCCGGAGGTCATCTCACCCAGTGCAATTCCGCGCACGACGACCGTGGCCGTTTGGGTCGTACCAATGCCACCCATGGAGGCCACGATCGGCATGAAGACCGCCAGGGTGGCCAGGGCGCGGATCGAGCCCTCGAACAGACCGATGACGGAGGCCGCCAGCACCGCGGTGGCGAGGTTGATCAGCCGCCAGATCAGCCGCTTGGTGAAGACCCGCTCGGGCGGATCCAGCACGGTCTCGTCGCCCGGCACACCGCCGAGGCGCTGGATGTCCTCGGTGGCCTCCTCGTGGATGACGTCGATGACGTCGTCGACGCTGATCGTGCCGAGCAGGCGATGGCTGCCGTCGACCACCGGCACCTCGATCAGGTTGTAGCGCTGCACGAGCCGCGCGACCTCTTCCTGGTCGGTCTCGACGCTGACGCTCTCCAGCTCCTCCTTGCGGATCGCCCGCACCGGCACGGTGGGATCGGCGGTCAGCAGGCGGTGCAGCGGGACCAGCCCCACGAGGTGATCGTGGTCATCGACCACGTACAGGTAGAACGCGTCGTCGCCGGTGGCGGCCTTGCGGATGTGCTCGATGGCCTGGGCCACGGTGGCGTTCTCGTGCACGGCCACGAACTCGCGCGACATGAGCCGGCCCGCGGTGTTCTCCGGATACTCGAGGAGCTCCTGGACCTCCTCGGACTTCTCCTCTTCCATGAGGTCGAGGATCTTGTCGGCCTGCTCCTTGGGCAGCTCCTCCACGACCTCGACGACGTGGTCGGGCGGCATGCGGTCGAGGATGCGCGAGACCTCGTGCTCGTCGAGCGCGCGCACCAGCTCCAGCAGGGTCTGGTCATCGAGCTCGGAGAGCACGGCGCCGGCCTGGGCGGCCGGCAGCAGGCGGAAGACGTGCACGCGCTCGGGCACCGGCAGCTCGCGCAGCGCGCTGCCGATGTCGGCGGAGTGCGCGTCCTCCAGGACCTGGACGAGACGCTCCTCGCGTCCCCCGCCCAGCAGCTCCTTGATGGACTCGGTGAGGCGCGCGGTCTCTTCCACGCGGCTACTCGCGACTGCTGGGCAGGGCGGCCAGGAAGCGGGCGATGATCGTCTCGCCGATCTCGCGCTCGCCCACCGGCAGCCTGGCCGCGCGCCAGTCGCGCAGCTTCACGACGGCCTTGGCCATCGAGCGATGGCCGCCCGCGCTGCCGAGCTCGCCGAAGGCCTCGCGCACGACGTCGCCGGCCGCCCGCACCCAGCCGACGTTGCGCACGGAGACGTGCAGCTCGCCGTGCACGCGCCCCGAGACCACCGACCACTCCGCACCCTCCACCTGCAGGAGGAAGTCGGCGAACTGCGCGATCAGCTCGGGATAGGCAACCGGGCCCAGGTGCACGAACATCACGTCGTCGAGCAGCCGGCGCGTGGCCAGGCCGCGGGCCAGCACGTCGAGCGCGGCGTCGGGCAGATCGGGCCGCTCGATGCGGCGGAGCAGGTTGCGGTTGGCGAGCGGATGCAGGTAGGCGAACGCCTCCATGTCGGCGCGGGTGGCGCCGCGCTCCAGGTGCATCGTGTCGGTCTTGATCCCGTAGAGCAACGCCGTGGCCAGGCGCTCGCGGATCCTCACGTCGGCGGCGCGCAGGTACTCGGTGAGGATCGTCGACGTCGCCCCGTAGGAGGGACGTACGTCGCGGATGGTGGCCCGCACCGGCGTGTCGTCGGGGTGGTGGTCGATGACGAGATCGACGACGCCCAGCGTCTCCTCGAAGAAGGCCGGCTGGGTGTCGACCAGCGCCAGCATGTCGTACTCCTCGAGGTTGCGCGGCTTGACCTGCTCGACATCGATCTCCAGCAGCCGGGTCATCGCGCGGTTCTCCGGGCGCGTGATCGTGCCGAACGTCGCGATCGTCGCGGCCGGCTTGGTGCGGCCCAGGAGCATCTTGAGCCCCAGTGCCGAGGCGATCGCGTCCGGGTCGGGATCGTCCTGCATCATGATCAGCACGCGCTCGGCCGAGGCGAAGTGCTCGCGCAGGCGCTGCACGCGCGCGCGCGTGGTGGCGCGCTCCACGGAGGCCTCCAGCACCGGCCCCGCCAGCGCCCGGGGCGGCAAGGTCACCAGCGGCTCGGAGGCGCTGGCCTGCTCGGCGACGACGACCAGCGGGGCCGCCGGCGCCACCCTGCGGATGGCGGCCACCACGCGGGCCTGGCGAGCGCGCTCGACGGCGACCAGCACGGGCTCGTGACCGGAGCGGAATGCGCGCCGGTAGATGGCCTCGCCGTCCAGACGTCCGGACAGCGCCTCGCCGCCGCGCTCCTGGATGCGCGCGCGGAGCCGCGACTGCTCCACGAGCCACAGGGGGGCTAGCCTGGTCTCGGTGAGGTCGGCGGCGAGTCGCCAGAGGAAGTCGTCAGCGCAGACGAACAGGCAACGCATCGGTCTCTTATGGAAAGTATGAACCTGGCCGGGGGCCAGACAAGCCTATTCTTGGGCGAGCCGGGCCCGCAGCCGCTGATAGGCCGGCGTGCGCTGCACACGCCGGCGCAGGGCCACGTCGGTGGTACGGGGGCCGGTGAGCGCATCCGGCGAGAGAATGCGGGCCAGGGCCCGGTCTTCGAGCACCCCATGATCGGTCACCACCTGGCGCAGCGGCCGGCCCGTCCGCCGCGCCTCCTTGACCAGCCCCGCCGTCACGTCGTAGCCGAGGTAGGGCGAGAGCGCGGTGGCCTCGATGAGGCTGCCGGCCACCAGTGCGCGAGCTCGCCCGCGGTCCACATGCATGCCCTCGATCGCGCGCGTGCGCAGCAGGCGCACGGCCCGCGCGAGCAGCTCGAGCGCGCCAGCCAGGTTGTCGGCCACGAGCGGCGTCATCACGTTCAGCTCGAGCTCGCCGGCGCCCGCCGCCAGCGCCACCGCGTGGTCGTGGGCGACCACCTGGAAGCACGCCATCTGTACGGCTTCCGGTACAGAGGGATTCACCTTGCCGGGCATGATCGACGAGCCCGGCTCCACCTCGGGCAGGCGCAGCTCGGCGAAGCCGGTGTCGGGGCCGGAGGCGAGCAGGCGCAGGTCGACGCAGATCGTCGAGAGATCGAGCGCGACGCCGCGCAGGGCGGCGCTCGTCGCGGCCAGCGGCCGCAGCGACCACGCGCTGGCCGGCGCACTCGCCGAGGGCCGCAGACGCTGGCCCGTGAGACGTGACAGCTCGCGGATGGCCAGCGCGCGAAAGCGCGGATGCGCGGTGAGGCCGGTGCCGACCGCGGTGCCACCGAGCCCGACCACGCGCAGCTCGCCGCCGGCCACAGCGAGCGCGCGGCGGCCGTCCTCGAGCGCCTGGGCCCAGCCGTCGAGCACCTGGCCCCAGGTGATCGGCACCGCGTCCTGCAGGTGCGTGCGGCCGGGCTTCACGGTGTGACGCTCACGCCCGGCGTGGCGACGGAGCGCGCGCACCAGCGCGAGGAGCTCGGCGTCGAGCGGCGCCGAGAGCTCGAGCGCCATGAGCCGGATCGCCGTTGGCGTGACGTCGTTCGACGACTGGCCGAGGTTGACGTGGCTGTTGGGATGGATCGGCTCGTAGCGCCCGCGCCGGCCGCCCAGCCGCTCGTTGGCGAGGTTGGCGATGACCTCGTTGACGTTCATGTGGGCGGGTGTGCCCGCGCCCGCCTGCAGCACGTCGATCGCCGCCGCGTCGGCGATCTCGCCGCCGGCAACGCGCGCGGCGGCCGCGACGATGGCCGACGCCCAGCGGCCTGGCAGCAGCCCCAGTCGCGCGTTGACCCGCGCGGCGGCCTGCTTGATAAGCGCGTAGGCGCGGACCAGTGCCGGATGCGGGGGACGGCCCGAGAGGTGAAATGTCCGACGCGCGCGCTCCGTGAACGATCCCCAGAGCGCGCGCGGCGGTACGACGATCGACCCGAGGCTGTCGTGCTCGACGCGCCTCGCCGCCCGCGCGCGGCGGCGACTCACGCCGGACGGCTCAGGCGGCCCGCTCGTGGACCACGCCCACCTCGCGGACCTGGAAGCGATGACGGTTGCCGCCGGCCCCCGCCAGGAGTACCGGCCGCTTGCCGTTGCGTCCGACGTACCACGCCTCGAAGCACTCGCGGTGATACGTTCCCGCCGACGCGACCACCTGGGGTGCGAAGCGGGCGACCAGCATGTGACAGCGCGCGCAGGCCGGCGCGCCCTTCATCGAGATATCGCTGAGGTTCTGATCGTCCACCATGGCTCTTCACCTCGTCCGTCGAAATCCCGGGCCGAAGCCCGATTGTTGGAGGGATCAGAGGCAAGGCGGATGCCAGGAGGATGTCGTGATCTTTCGGTGAGTTATGCCGCGCGCTGCGCCGAGGCCGGTCGGCCGGCCCTGTAAGGTCTACCACGCGCGTGGTAAAGCGCGCGCTCAGCCGCGCTGCAGGGTCGTCGGCTGGGGGATGTGCGCCAGCTCCGAGACCAGCAGACCGGCCCAGCCGTAGATGTTGTGCTCGCGCACGTGGGCGCGCAGCCGCCGCATGCGCGAGCGGCGCTCGTCCTCGTCGATCGTGAGCACGTCGTGGATGGCCCCGGCGACGTCCTCGACGTCGTAGGGGTTGACGACCCAGGCGTCGCGGAGCTCGCGGGAGGCGCCGGTGAAGCGGCTCAAGATGAGGCTGCCCTCGTCGTCGCTCTGGGAGGCGACGTACTCCTTGGCGACCAGGTTCATGCCGTCGTGCAGCGAGGTGACCATGCAGAAGTCGGCGGCCCGGTAGAAGCGGCGGATCTCACTGTGGTCGTGGTGGCGCTCGCGATAGACGATCGGCAGCCAGCCCCGCTCGCCGAAGGCCTCGTTGATGGCCCGCACCGCCTCGCGAACCTCGTCCTGCAGGGCCCGGTAGCGCGGGATACGGCTGCGGCTGAGCGAGGCGATCTGCACGAAGGTGACGCGACCGCGGTACTCGGGCCAGCGCTCGAAGAAGCGGTGCAGGGCGCGGATGCGTTCGGGCAGGCCCTTGGTGTAGTCCACGCGCTCGACGCCGATGCCCATCCATTCCGTCGTGACGCCGAGCTCGGCGCGCAGCGCGGCACGATCCGGCAGCGGCTCGGCGTCGTCGGGGGCCACGCTGATGGGGAGCGGACGCACCCAGGTGCGGTGCTGGCCGCGCACGACGGTGAAGCTCTCCCAGTCCACGCGGCCCTCGATCGTGCGCTCCACGGTCTCCAGGAAGTTGTTGCAGTGGTACTGGGTGTGGAAGCCGATGAGATCGGCGCCCAGCATCCCGAGCAAAATCTCCTCCTGCCAGGGACAGATGCCAAAGGCCTCGAAGTTCGGCCACGGGATGTGCCAGAAGAGCGCCACCCGCGCATCGGGGCGGCTCTGCTTCACGAGCTGGGGCAGGAGCGCGAAGTGATAGTCCTGGGCCAGCACGATCGGCGATTCGGCCTTCTCCATCTCCTCGAGCAGAGTGGCGGCGAAGCGTCCGTTGACCGCCCGGTAGTACTCCCAGTCGTCGGCGCGGAACTGCGGGCGCTCGTGCACGATGTGGCAGAGCGGCCACAGCCCCTCGTTGGCGAAGCCGTAGTAGTAGCCAGCTTCCTCCTGCTCGGTGAGCCAGACGCGGCGCAGGGTGTAGGCGGGATCGTCGGAGGGCAGGCCGATCCGCTCGCCCACGACGCGATCGGCGCCGCCGCTGCCGTGCGCCACCCACGTGCCACCGCAGGCCAGCATGATCGGCTCCAGCGCGGTCACCAGGCCGCTGGCCGGACGGAGCTCGCTGATCGTCCGTCCCTCCTGCACGTGGCTGACGGGCTCGCGGTTGGAGACGACGTAGATGGGCCGCTCGCCAAAGCGGATCTCGACGAACTGCTTGAGCCGCTCCTCGGTCCAGAGGCTCTCGCCGACCAGGCGCAGGCGCGCCTCCTCGGCGGCGGCCAGCCGGGCCCGATTGAGCGTGCGGGCCAGGCCGGTCACCTCGGTGGCGAGCGGCCCGAACAGGCTCACGTCGGCCTCGGGCGGCGGCGCCAGCGGCTGGCCCGACTTGAGCTGCTTCGTCCATTCCGCGATGCGCGCCATCGGTCGCGTCACCGACCAGCGGACGATGATCCAGGTGATGCCGGTGAGCAGGAGCATGAGCACGCCGATGCGCACGGCGGTGCGCTGCCACAGGTCCCACTCGCTGGCCTCGAGATACTCGGCGTCGAGGAACACCGCGGCGGCCCCGATGGCGTTGTCATCCTGCTGCAGCGGCACCACGTGGACGAGCCGCGTGCGACCGTTGACGGTGGCGAAGGCGCGGACCGGCTGGTTCTTCTGGATCGCCTCACCGACCAGCGGGGAGACGGGCCCGAGCGAGCGCTTCACCTCGGGGCTGGCCTCGATGACCGAGCCGAAGGCGTCGTAGATGGCGATGGCGCGGTCCTGCCGGCCGAAGCGGCTGAGCACGCGCTCGTAGCCGGTGCGGGAGCCGCGCGCGACCAGCCGCTCGCACGCCTCCCGCACGGCATCGGCGGCCAGCGCGGCGCGGCGGTGCAGGTCGTCGATCAGACGCGTCTGCTCGGCGTGGACCTCGTACCACGCAAAGCCGGCGCTGACGAGCAAGGTCGCCAGCCACAGCGCTCCCAGGAGACGGATCAGGAACCGCATGGGTGCCTGGGATGCTGCTAGGCGCCGAACTTGGTCAGCCTCAGTGCGTTGGCCATGATCAGCGGCATCAGGTGGTGGGCCGGGAGGAGGCCCAGGGTTCCGGAGGCGCAGGCCCGCTCGGTGAACGCGGTGACGGGATCGGCGCCGCAGTAGCGGCTCCACACCAGCACCGGCACCGGCTGCCAGCCGTGGGCGGCCAGGACCGAGGGCGTGGCGTGATCGCCGCTGACGACGATGACGTCGGCACCCATCTCGCGGATGGCGGGAATGAAGGTGTCGAAGCGCTCCAGTGCCTGAACCTTCGCGTCGAAGTCGCCGTCCTCGCCGGCCTTGTCGGTGTCCTTGTAATGGACGAAGAAGAAGTCGTAGGCGGCCCAGTGCTCGCGCAGGGTCGCGATCTCGTCGGCGAAGGTCCCCCCGGTCTTGAGCACGTCCATGCCGACCAGCTTGGCGAGGCCGCGATACATCGGATAGGCCGCGATGGCGGCGGCCCGCATCGCGTAGACCTCGGGGAAGCGCGGCAGCTCGGGGAGCTGATCGAAGCCCCGCAGCAGGATCATGTTGGCGGGGGCGGCGTCGGCCAGGCGCTTCCTGGCTTCGATGATGAACGCGTTCACCAGCTCGGCGGTGTGGTTGGCCGCCGACGACAGCGCGCGCACCGGTAGCGGCGCCTTGCCGAGCGCCTGCGGGTCCGTCTCGCTCAGCCCGCCGGCCAGGCCCGGGCCGCGCAGCACGAGCACGAAGCGATGCTCTTTCACCGGCTCGACCAGCACCTCGACGCCGGGCAGGCGGATGGTGCGCAGCCGCTCGGTGAGGCGCACGCACACGTCGGTGGCGATGCGGCCGGCCCGGCGGTCGGTGATGAGCCCCGCGGCGTCGATGGTGCAGAAGTTCCCGCGCGCGGCGAGGTCGCCGGCGCGGAGATCGAACTCGATGCCCAGCGCCTCGAGCACGCCGCGGCCGACCTGGAACGCGAGGGGATCGTAGCCAAACAGGCCGAGGTGTCCGGGCCCGCTGCCTGGCGTGATGCCGGGCGCCACGTGCCGCAGCAGGCCGCAGGCCGAGGCGCTGGCCAGCGCGCTCAGGTTGGGCAAGCGCGCGCTCTCCATCTCCGACCGGCCGGTCTCGGGGCGCGGCAAGCCCCCGAGGCCATCCAGCGAGAGCAGCACGATCTTCGTGGTGTTCTCGACCGCGAGCGTGCGGATCAGATCCAGCATGGCGCTCGTAGTGTACCCCGGCCGCTCAGGCCTCCTTCACGGGGTTCTCGAGCGTTCCGAGCCCGCTGATCTCCATGCGCACGGTGTCGCCGGGGTTCATGTAGACCGGCGGCTTCATGCCGAGACCGACGCCAGGCGGCGTGCCGGTGGCGATCAGGTCGCCGGGCATCAGGGTCATGAGGCCGGAGAGATAGCTGACGAGATAACGCACGTCGAAGATGAAGGTCTTCGTGTTGCCGTTCTGCATCTGCTTGCCGTTCACGAAGGTCTTGAGGCTCAGCGTGTGTGGATCGGGGATCTCCGCGCGATCGGCGATGTAGGGACCGACCGGCGCGGCCGTCTCGAAGATCTTGCCGGCCATCCACTGGCTGGTGATCATCTGGAAGTCGCGCGCGCTGGCATCGTTGATGATGGTGTAACCCCAGACGTAGTCGAGCGCCTGTTCCTTGGAGACGAAGCGCGCCGGCTTGCCGATGACGACGCCCAGCTCGACCTCCCAGTCCAGCGCCCTGGAGCCGCGGGGGCGAAGGATCGGATCGCCGGGATCGACGATGGCGTTCGGCCACTTGGCGAAGATGGGCGGCTCCTTCGGAATCGCGTTGCCCGTCTCGGCGGCGTGGTCGCTGTAGTTCAGGCCGATGCAGATGAACTTGCCGGGATCGGCGATCGGGGCGTGCAGACGGGCCGAGGCGGCCGGGACCGTCACCCACTCGGTGATCGCCGCGACGGCGTCCTGGGTGGCAGCGCCGCCCTCCAGGAACTGCCGCGTGGACGCGGGCACGAGCGAGGCGGCGATCTCGGCGGCGCGGACCACGCCGCGGCGGGTCAGCGTGGCGGCGACGCTGGCTTGCAGGTCGGCGATGCGGTCGCCTTGCAGGAGGCCGACGCGCGGGGCGTGACCGTTGGTGGAGAACCGGACGAGCTTCATGGGATGGTGCCTCCCCGGAGAAATGTGACGGGATTATAGCCCCTTCCGGGGGGCGGGAAAATTTGATGGGCGGCCTGTCGGCTTCGAGCGACAATGTGACCCCGCGGCCGGGTCGCCGGCCGGTGGCCGCCAGGGGACAGGACGACAAGGGGGAGGACGGTCTATGATCACGCGGAATCGAGCGATCTCGGCGCTGCTCACGGCGCTCCTGCTGGCCGGGCCGCTGACCCCGCTGGCGCACGCCCAGCAGCCCACCCAGCCTCCCGGCCCGGATCTGTTCCAGGAGACGCTCAAGGCCGAGCGCGAGAGCGATCGCCAGCGCGGCACCTACGACGCCGGCGCGGTGGCCGTGAACGTGTTCCTCGTCCCGGGGCGGGCCATCACCTGCGTGCTGGGCGGCGTGGTCGGCTTCGTCGCGCTGGCCGCGACGTTCGGCACGGGCTATCGCGCCGCGTCCGCCGCGATGCACGAGGGCTGCGGCGGCAAGTGGATGGTGACGGGCGACGACCTGCGGCCCGAGACGCGCAACCGCAGCAGCATGGAGTCGTACTAGTTTCAACGTCCTGAACCAGACAGCCCGGACGCGCTGGCGCCTCGCGCTCCTGTTCGCCGGGCTGGTCATCGCATTTGCGGTGGGCCTGTGGGGAACGATCCTGCGGCCCGCCGCCTATGAAGTCCGCGGTGAGTTCGTCGCCCGCGCCGCCCCCGATCTCATCCTCGTCCGCCACGAGACTCTCGCCGTCCTCGGCATGTCGGCCATGGAGCAGATGGCGATCTCGGTGACCCCGGACCAGGTCGATCCCCTCGCGCTCAAACCCGGTGACCAGCTCCGCCTCGCCGTCCGCCAGGATGGCGAGCGCCTGGTCCTCGTCCGCATCGAGCGCCGCTAGCCCCATCGCCCGTAACCTCGAGCGCTGAACGTCGGTGCGGCTGATGCTGACCGCTGCGCGGTTGCGAGCGAGGGCTATGGCTACGGGCGGGCGAGCGTGCGGAGGTAGGCCACGACGAGCTCGATGTCGGCGTCGGACATCTGGTAGCCGAAGGATGGCATGCCGGGCCGGCCGACAGGGGCGCCGCCGGACTTGATCAGGTCGAACATGTAGCGATCGGACATGGCGGCCTGGCGCGCGCGGTCGGTGAGGTCGGGCGGGCGCAGCAGAAAGAGCGCGGCCCGCCACGAGCCGCGGCCGTCGGGGCCGTGGCACTCGGCGCAGCGCACGAGGTAGAGGCGCTGGCCGTGGGACGCGTTGGCCGGGACCTTCGGGTCGTTCAGGAGCCAGGCGAGGCCGGCCGCGAAGCCGCCGATGAGCGCGATGGCGAGTGCCAGCGCGACGAGAGGTCGCCGCATCGCGCGAGAGTATCACGCGATGCGGCGACGGGAAGACGCGCGACCTAGACGAACTTCGAGTAGATCGCCTTGATCTTGTCCTCGCCCCACTTGACGGTCTGCTCGAGGTCCATCTTGTCCGTGCAGAACTGGGCGACGGCATCGATCATCACGAACTGCTGGTACACCTCGTCGGCCGCCACGGTGCAGGGGCCCGGATAGCCCATGGTGTAGTGATACTCCGGCGACTTCTCCAGCGGCTTCAGCTTCGGGTCCTCGCTGATGATGGGCAGCGGGCCCTTGGCGAAGGTCTTGAGGAATGGCGTGTCATAACCGGTGCTGGCCCGGAACGCGTCCTTGAAGCTGTCGGTCAGATGCTCCAGGAACGCCTTGGCGGCGTCCTGGTTCGGCGAGAACTTCGTGATGCCATAGGCCAAGCAGTTGGCGTACGAGAGGCGTCCGGCCGGTCCCCGTGGCGAGAGCTGGATGTGGATCTTGTCGGCCAGCTCCTTGTTCTGCCCCTCGATCGTGCGGTAGGCGCTGATCGGGTTGTGGATCCACGACCCGCGGCCGGACGCCAGCAGCCTGTTGTTGGAGGCGTCGTCCCAGGCCAGCACCTCCGGCGTCATCGCCTCCTTGTAGAGCGCCTTCATGAACTTGAGAGCCTCGCGGACCTCCTTGGAGTTGTAGGTCACCGTCTTTCCGTCCTTGGCGACCTCGGAGCCCCCGTGGCACCACATGATGGCCCGCCACGAGTTGCGCGAGTCGTTGTGATGCGCCAGCCCGATGCCGATCGGGAAGCCCTTGGCCTTGAGCTTGGCACCGCCCACTCGCAGCTCGTCCCAGGTGTCGGGCCCGTTGGGCATGCCGATCTCGGTCCAGAGATCCTTCCGGTACAGGCCCGGGAAGTCGATGAAATAGTCGGGAATGGTGCAGAACCGGCCCTTCACGACGGAGAAGTTCTCGGCGAGCGGCGTCCACCCACCGTACTTCTTGCCGAGCTTGTCGGCGAGATCCTGGACGTCGAGCAGCGCCGGCGCGAACTTCTCGGAGCCGGTGCCCACCATCTGTACGATGTCGTGGCCGGACTGGGTCGCGATCTCGGCCGCGATCTTCGGCGGAATACTCAGATGCGGAATGTGGTCGATCGTCAGCTTGACGTTGTTCTTGGCTGCCCACTCCTGCCCCCACTGATCGAACCACTTGTCGTAGGCGGGGACGAAGTGACTCCAGCAGAGCACCGAGAGCTGCTTGCCCTGGGCCGCGGCGGACCGGACCCAGAGATGGGGAGCGGCCAGGGTGCCTGCCGCGGTGGTGCCGAGGAACTGGCGTCGGGTGAGTCGCATCATTGCTCTCCTCCTGCTCGGGTGGAAATGCCTCTATCTCACTTGAGCGCCCCTGCGGTGAGCCCGTGAATGAAGTGATCCAGACTGAACGCGTATACGATCGCGACGGGAACGGCGCCGATGAGGGCACCCGCCATGAGCGAGCCCCAGTAGAACACGTCACCGCGGATGAGGTCGGTGGTGACGCCGTAGGCGATCGTCTTGTTGGCCGAGGCTGAGACGAAGGTCAGGGCGTAGATGAACTCCTGGTAGGTCAGGGTGAAGGCGAAGATGCCGGCGGTGATGATGCCGGGCACGATGACCGGGATGACGATGAGCCGGAAGGTCTGGAAGCGCGTGCAGCCGTCGAGCTGCGCGCTCTCCTCGATCTCGGCCGGCACCGTGCGCACGAAGCCCATGAGCAGCCACGTACAGAACGGCAGCGTGAAGGACGGATAGACGAGGATCAGCGACCAGATCGAGTCGGTGAAGCCGATCTTTCGCACGACCTGCGACAGCGGCAGGAAGAGCAGGGCCGGCGGGATGAGGTAGGAGAGGAACATCGCCGTCGACAGCGTCTGGTTGCCGAAGAAGCGGATGCGGGCCAGACCGTAGGCGGCCGGCAGGCCCATGACCAGCGTGATGAAGACCACGCAGATGCCGATGAACAGGCTGTTCTGCAGCCAGGTCAGGAACATCGTGTCGCGCAGCAGGAGCTGGATGTGCGACAGGGTGGGCGGCTCCTTGAACCAGAAGGGCACGCCGGTGAGGTTGTAGAGGTCGTTGTCGCGCTTGAAGGTGGTGATGATCATCCAGTAGAACGGGAAGAGCACGACCAGCAGGTACGGCGACAGCGGCAGGTAGGCGCCGTAGTCGCGCTTGATCCGTCGCCACAGGGCTCGTCCCGTCACGTCACTCTCTCCGCAGACCCCGCAGCATGACGATCACGAAGACCGCCAGCAACGGGAACATGAACAGCGTGATGGCCGCGCCCTGGCCGATGTCTCCGGCGTTGATGCCCACATTGTAGGCGTAGGTGCCGAAGACGTGAGTGGTGTTGTAGGGGCCGCCCTGGGTGAGCAGCCACACCGCCGAGAAATCGGTGAACGAGAACACGACCGAGTACAGGAGGCCGACGAAGAGGATGGGGCGCACGATCGGCGCGACCACGTAGAAGAAGCGGCGCAGCGGGCCGGCGCCGTCGATCTTGGCCGCCTCGATCACCTCGACAGGCACCGCCGTCAGCCCGGCCAGAAGGATGACCGCCGAGAACGGGAAGCCGCGCCAGACGTTCAGGATTATCACGCTCCACATGGCCAGCCCGGGCTCGCCCAGCCACTGCCACGGGTAGTCGATGATGTGCAAGGTCATGAGTGACCAGTTGATGACGGAGTACAGCGAGTCGAACATCCATTTCCAGGCCAGGGACGACAGCGCGATGGGGATCACGAACGGGATGAGGATGATGCCCTGTACGAGGCGCTTGCCCTTGAAGGAGCGGTTCATCGCGAAGGCCAGCGGCAGCCCGATCAGCAGCCGGATGATCTCCGACCCGAAGGTGAAGACGAACGAGTTGCGGACGGTCTGCCAGAACGTCGGGTCCTCGAAGAGACGCCGGAAATTCGTGAGGCCGACGTAGTGCCACTCCGGGGAGCCCACCCGGGCGCTCGACAGGCTGAGGTAGATCGACATCACGAACGGATAGGCGATGAAGAAGGCCAGGTAGAGGAAGACCGGCGCGACCCAGACCAAGCCCTCGACGTTCTCCCAGCGCCGGCGACTGGCCCGCCGCGCCGACTGGGCGGCGTCGACGACGACGGCCGTCGAGGACTGAGCGTAGTCGGGACGTGAGCTCATCCGCTCCTGACCTAGATCGCCTGCTCGGTCTTGGAATCGAAGAAGTGCAGCCGCTCGGGGTTGACGGCGAGCCGGACCGTCTCGTGCACCTTCACCCGCACGGTGGGATCCACGCGAGCCACGATGCTGCTGCCGCGGCCCACCCGCACGTCGAGCAGGATCTCCGAGCCCAGCGGCTCGACCACCTCGACGGTGGCGTCGAAGCAGAGCGGCGCGGGATCGGAGCCAGTGGCCACGTGCACATCCTCGGGCCGCACGCCCAGCGCGACCTGCTGGCCCTTGTAGGCCCGCAGGGCCCCGACCTTGCCGGCGGGCACGCCCAGGCGCAGGCCCTGGGTCTCCGCCACCACCGCACCGTTCGCCTCGTTGATGGTGACGTCCACGAAGTTCATCGCCGGTGAGCCGATGAAGCCGGCCACGAACTTGTTGGTCGGGTGCCCGTACAGCTCGAGCGGCTCGCCGACCTGCTGGATCCAGCCGTCCTTCATGACGACGACCCGGTCGCCGAGCGTCATGGCCTCGACCTGGTCATGGGTGACGTAGATGGCCGTGGTCTCCAGGCGGTCGTGCAGCTTCTTGAGCTCCACGCGCATCTGCACGCGCAGCTTGGCGTCGAGGTTCGACAGCGGCTCGTCGAACAGGAACACCTGGGGATGGCGCACGATGGCCCGGCCGACCGCCACGCGCTGGCGCTGACCGCCCGAGAGCTGGCGGGGCTTGCGCTTGAGCAGCTCCTGGATGCCGAGGATCTCGGCGGCGTCCTTCACGCGCTTCTCGATCTCGGCCTTGGCGAACTTGCGCATCTTCAGCCCGAACGCCATGTTGTCGTACACGGTCATGTGCGGGTAGAGCGCGTAGTTCTGGAACACCATGGCGATGTCGCGATCCTTCGGCGGCAGGTCGTTGACGACGCGGTCGCCGATGTGGATCTCGCCCGCCGTGATCTCCTCCAGGCCCGCCACCATGCGGAGCGTGGTGGACTTGCCGCAGCCGGAGGGGCCGACCAGGACGATGAACTCCTTGTCCCGGATGTGCAGGTTCACGTCCTTGACCGCGTGGACCTCGTCGTACTTCTTGTTGAGCGCCTTGAGCATCACCTGGGCCATTGCGCACTCTCCCTCACATGGATTCCCCGGGGTCGGGGGCCCCGGGCACTGGGTGGGTGGGCGGGGTCCGACCCCGCCCACCCGTGGGCCTGCACCTTACGCGAACTTGGCGTAGATCTGCTTGATCTTCTCTTCGCCCCACTTCACGGCGCCTTCCAGGTCCAGCTTGTCGGTGCAGAACTGGGCCAGGGCGTCCACCATCACGAACTGCTGGTAGACCTCGTCGGCGGCCGGGGTCAGCTGCCCCGGGTAGCCGGTCGTGAAATGGTACTCGGCGTCCTGCT
>Ga0310810_10002783_pt1 | contig 18910 bp, 13 predicted proteins | sample NCmetagenome_FD_207641 | JGI IMG/M metagenome (GOLD analysis project Ga0310810, IMG submission 207641) | Soil microbial communities from experimental microcosm in Duke University, North Carolina, United States - NC | ecosystem: Engineered > Artificial ecosystem > Soil microcosm > Unclassified ...
CGCGGGTGATACGTACGCGACATCCTCCGCGTCGATCTTTCCCTGCAGTTCAATATAATGGGTAAAGTCCTGGGACGTTACCGTATCTATAGTTACCAGCTTTTGAGCATGCCCCGAACTTGGATCAGCTTTTAATAATTGTTCTTCAACCTGCCGGATCTGCGCATCCAACCCATTTTTTTCGTTTTTCAATTTTTCAAGTTTGGCCTTCAAATCGCCAACCTCAGCCTTCTTATCCTTTGCTGCTTTCCCGTTGCAGGCAACAAACACTGAAACTATCGACATCGCAAGTGCCACGACCAGTACTTTTTTCATATCTCTTATTTTACAGTTCTTTTTCTAAAAATGGTTTATAGTTTTCCGGTAGCCTTTAAGAAGTCAACTTTTGCAATTACCGCTTCATACAAGGCAGTAATATAATTTGTCTGTGCATTCTTCAGCTCGGTCTGCGCAGTATTGATTTCCGTTTGGGAACCTGTTCCGGCAGCGTATTTCCTTTCCGTTTGATGAAAGACCTCTTCGGCTAAATCCATATTCTTTTTCTGGAAGTCGAGCGTTGAAATGGACGTGCGAAAATTATTCTTTGCAACCTGGATATCGTGATCAATGGAAAGCTTAAGATTCTCCCTTTCGTTCACGCCCTGTTCCAATTCGAGCCGGGCTTTTTGAATTCTTGCATTCTGTGCAAATCCTGTGAAGATGGGTATATTAACATTCAGGGTTACCGCGGCAATATCGAACCAGTCGCCGTGCCTTAAAAAGTCAAATTCCGGTCGCTGTGCATTTTTATTATAATAAGCATTCACGCTTAAGGTTGGATACTTGCTCAGTTTGTAGCGCCGCAGATTATATTCACTGAGCCGCACTCCCAAATCGGCATATTGGTATTCTTTTCGTTGCGCATAATTAAATGCTCCTGCATCCAAAATTCCATCTCTTACCTGGTTATAGTCGAGCGTATCGGTCAATACCAACTCTTCATTCAATGGCATGCCCATCAACATTTTCAGCCCCAGGTAACCGTTGTCAATCTGTGTCAGTGTTTTTGTTTTTTCCGTTTGCAGATTGGTTAGCGATACGCTGACTTTGTCGACATCTAGTTTTTCGGCAAAGCCATTTTCATAAATGATCCTTGTTTCCCTTAACAGCTTTTCGAGCCGTTCAATGTTTGCATCTAACAATTCGGTTTGACGCCTGCTGACCACCAGCTGATAATATATTTTATAGATATTGGTCTTGACCATTTCTTCCGTGACTTCAGCATTTTTCTGCTGGAATTTCATAACTGTTGACCTTGCCTGTAAACCAACAAATACCTGCCCGTCAAACAAAAGCTGGTTTAATTGGGCACCGATTGTTGCGTTGTATCTAAGTCCGAACGCAATTTTTTCAAACGTTCCCGGCTGCCCTCCAAAAAACTCCGCTGGTACCAGGCTTACAGGCAATTTGGCGTTGTACGTCATAGACCCGCTACCGCTTACCTGGGGAAGCGCGGCAGACGTCAGTTCACGGTTTGTCTGCTCCTGCACCTGTACATTTAGCAATGCATTTTTTACCTGTACATTGTTTTTACTTGCATACTCAACAGCCTGTTTCACTGAAAACTCATGCCTGGCTGGTTGCAGGCTATCACTGTTTGAAGTTGTATTTTGCGCGGCGCCAAAAAGGGGAATCCATCCCAAAATGATCATCCATGCCTGCCGTCTATTTTTTGGTCTCCTCATGCTCAATATTTTTTTGTCGCTGTTGATTATATTTCTGTATAAGTTTATGACCCTTTATAGTGGCAAGCCCGTAAACAAAATGTTGGATGATCTCTTCAGACAGCGCGGCCAGTTTAAACCTTCCGGGAGGAAAGACCGCCACATTAAAAGGAATCATCATTGACTCTACTCTAAACTTGCAAAGGACGTCTACTGTAAAATCTGTTCTGTATAACTCATCCCTGATTCCCCATTCAATATTCTTCTTTATCATCTCAGCGAGAAACTTGTCTTTATACGCTTTAAATCGCTGAAAAGACCGGTAATGAAATTTCTCGAGATCATACAATAACATTGGGTTCATGTTGCTTAGCTCTTCTGTTATATATTCCATGCTTAGGAATATTTCATGAATCGCATCCGTGGCATCCTCGCGACAACCCAGGCATTTTTCTTCAACTCCGCTGATATGACCTTCAATTACAGCATCGACCAGCTCATCCTTGTCGGCGAAATATTGATACAGGGTTTTTTTGGACATCCCAAGGTTGTTGGCTATATCGTCCATAGACACAGACCTGATACCAAACTGCATAAACATCTCTTCTGATTTCACCAAAATGCGTTCTTTCACATCCATCCTCTAAAATTGAGCGTCAAAACTATGGAAACTTTTTTTGTTGCCAAAGTTTCCAACGTTTTTTTTATGTTATTTATCTTTTAGATTATGACGTTTAAACTGAAGCATTTAGCATTTTAACAGGGCAAACAGTCACAAACACAGTTCCAAACTTTGCTAACTTCGTTGCAAATACAACTGCCATGGTTCAGGGGACCGAGAAGCCGGGACGCCGGCAACTCAAAAAAGTTTTCAACTATTTTATACAGGGATTTATCATACTGGCTCCCATAGCTATTACACTTTATGCATTATATTGGCTGTTTGACAAAGTGGACCGCATATTGCGACCCTATTTAGACATCCCGGGCCTTGGATTCCTTATCATCGTTGTATTCATTATACTGGTAGGATGGATCAGCTCTACATTTTTAATGACCAGCTTCATTAATTTTTTTGATCAGTTTATGGAACGTACGCCGGGCATTAAATTTATCTATTCGTCCACCAAAGACTTCTTTGAGTCCTTTGCGGGGCACAAAAAAAGATTCAGCAAATCAGTACTTGCAAATATTTTTTCCTCGGATGTCTGGATTATCGGCTTTTTGACTGATGACGAGATGGAAAAATTTGAAATGGGATCGGATAAGGTTGCGGTATATGTTCCGCAGGCTTACAATTTTGCCGGACAGTTATATATTTTGCCCAGGGAAAGAGTACGGAGGATCGACGGCATAACATCCGGCGAAGCGATGAAGTATGCTGTTACAGGCGGTGTAGTAGACCTGGATGCAGAACGAGAAAAACCGGCGATTAAGTCGCCAGGCAATTAACCTTAACAAAGAATGTAATTTGCCGTTCAACCTTGATGCGAAAAATACTTTTAGCTGCCATCCTGCTTTTACTGTATCACAATAGTTTTTGTTGGGGATTTTATGCCCACCGTAAAATCAATTACTTCGCAGTCTTCCTGCTTCCTCCGGAAATGATGGTTTTATACAAACCACACATTGATTTTTTAGAAGAACATGCTGTTGATCCTGACAAAAGAAGATACGCCATTGCGGAAGAAGGCCCCCGGCATTTTATCGATATTGACCATTATGGATCTTTTCCGTATGATTCATTGCCCCGCAAATGGAATGATGCCGTCGCCAGGTATTCAGAGGACACATTACGGGCGTATGGAATTGTCCCATGGTGGCTTCAAATCATGCTTTACCGCCTCACTGATGCATTCAAGGAAAAGAATCAGTCTAAAATTCTAAAATTATCTGCCGAAATAGGACATTATGTTGCGGATTCACATGTTCCCCTGCATGCCACCACAAACCACAACGGGCAATATACGGATCAGAAGGGCATCCATGGTTTTTGGGAAAGCCGGATACCGGAGCTACTTGCAGAAAAGGAGTGGGATTTTTTTATTGGCAAAGCAGAATTTTTGAAAAATCCGGCAGACTTTATTTGGGCGAGAGTATTGGAAAGCGGGGCCGCCGCGGACACTGTTCTTAAATTTGAAAAACAGCTGTCTCTTAGTTTTTCTTCCGATCAGCGTTATTCCTTTGAAGAACGTAACGGGGTAACTGTTCGTCAATACTCCTCAGCATATACAAGAGCTTACAATGACGTGTTGCGGGGAATGGTGGAGCGCAGGATGCGTCAATCCATTTTTGCAGTGGCTTCCTTTTGGTATACCGCATGGGTCAATGCAGGACAACCTGATCTTACGAAACTAAGTAACACCAGCTTTTCGCCTGAAGATCTGAAAGAATTTGAAACGCTGAACGCTGCATGGAAAAACAGTCCGCTGACGGGACGTGAACACGAGTGACAGCAAACATAATAATAACCAATTTTCCGGGTCACACATAAACAATAATACCTATATTTGACATGATGATGGTGGAAACCGTTATTGCCCTGTAAAATAGATTAATCCTCCCCTTTTAGTATTGGTGTTTATTCTTACCCCTTTACGGAGCAATTAACTTTTTACCATGACGAAGCACATTCTATCGCCTGTTTTATGTTTGGTCTTTTTGCAGGCATCAGCTCAAACAACATTAATTGCTTACGGATCAAGCTGGAAATACCTTGATAACGGCAGCAACCAGGGAACGGCCTGGAGAGCGGTTTCATTTAGCGACGCTACCTGGCGCACCGGCAATGCGGAGTTGGGATACGGAGACGGTGACGAAACAACGGTTGTCCGCTATGGTTCGAGCGCCTCTTTGAAGTACGTTACGACATATTTTCGCAAATCTATTTCAATTGCAAACGCTTCCGTTTATTCCGGCTTATCGCTGAGTTTAAAAAGAGATGACGGAGCTGTGGTTTATATCAATGGGACAGAAGTATACCGGACGAATATGGCTGCCGGTACTGTTTCTTATTCGACGCTCGCATCAGCTGATGCGGCCGATGATGGCGAAACTCCTCAAACAGTTTCATTATCTTCATCACTCTTGGTGAACGGAACTAATGTCATTGCCGTTGAAATACATCAAAGAACCCGCAGCAGTTCTGATATTTCATTTGATCTGCAGCTCTCAGCTTCCACTACCGGCGATCTTGCACCACCTGTTGTTACTACTTACTCTCCTGCTGACAATGCAACAAATGTGGCAACCAATGCAAACCTGGCGCTTACATTTAATGAGGCCGTACAAAAAGGTGTGGGTAATATCCTTATTAAAGTAAACAGTGTTACTACTCAAACTATTGACGTTAGTTCTGCGACTGTGACGGTTAGCGGCAATATTGTTACGATTGATCCGGCAGATTTTGCAACAAATGCATCTGTAAATATTGAAATAGCTGCAGGTGCGCTTAAAGATTTAAGCAATAATAATTATGCGGGTATCAACAATGCTACGACCTGGAATTTCACTACCGTAAATCCGGATCTTGCTGCGCCGGTAGTCAATAGTTATGCTCCAGCCGATAACAGCACCGACGTGAGCATCAGCAGCAATTTGCAGCTCACGTTCAATGAATCCGTGCAAAAAGGTAGCGGCAACATTCTGGTAAAACAGGGAGGAGTTATCACGCAAACCATTAGTGTCACCGATGCTGCTGTAACTGTTAGTGGAAATACAGTAACTATCAATCCCGCCGATTTCAATTATAGCGCCCCCGTTAATATCGAAATTGCTGCGGGAACTTTTAAAGATCTTTCCAACAATAACTACGCCGGCATTACCACTGCTACTGAGTGGAATTTCAATACCGCGGCCGCACCGGCTTCCGGGCCACAGACTTTAGTCGCATTTGGAACTTCATGGAAATACCTGGACAACGGCTCTGACCAGGGAACAGCATGGAGATCTTCAACGTTTAATGATGGGTCGTGGGTCAGCGGAAACGCGCAATTGGGATATGGCGATGGCGATGAAGCAACGATGGTGAGCTATGGCACCAATGCCAATGCTAAATACATAACTACCTACTTTAGAAAAACTATTTCCGTTTCCAATCCTTCCGGTTTTGCTTCCATTGCCGGGAGTGTAAAAAGAGATGATGGCATCGCTATTTATGTAAACGGGACTGAAGTCTATCGCAACAATCTTGCTGCCGGTGCTTCTTATACTACCCTTGCCACCCAGGCAGCCAGTGATGACGGCGCGACGGCCCAGGCTTTTACCTTTAGTCCTACTGCTTTTATTAACGGTGATAATCTGATTGCTGTAGAAATACATCAAAATTCTGCAACCAGTACCGATATCAGTTTTGATTTACAACTAGTAAGTTCGGTGCCCGGCGCTGCCTTGCTGACCCGCGGACCTTATCTTAATATGGGTAATGAAACTGCTGTTACACTCCGGTGGAGAACCGACGTGGCCACCAATTCTAAAGTTGAGCTGGGTACTTCCTTTGGAACCTATCCGATTGCGACCAATAATTCATCCGTAGTTACAGAGCATGAAATACGCGTAACCGGTTTGAACCCTGATACCAAATACTATTATCGGTTTGGAAGTAGTACTCATGCATTACAACAAGGCTCCGATAATTATTTCATCACGGCGCCACCATCCACCACAACAAGAAAATTACGTATTGCTGCATTTGGCGATTGTGGGAAAAACGATAACATGTATCAATCCGGGACACTGAGCTCTTATCGAAATTATACGGCCAGTAATCCCGGTGAAGCAATGCTTCTATTGGGAGATAATGCATACGACCTGGGAACGGATGCAGAATTTCAAACCCGCTTCTTTGATATTTATAGCCCTAACATTCTGAAAAATCACATCTTGTTTCCTTCGCCGGGAAATCACGATTATGCCAACAATGCCACTCGCCAGGTCGACCATAATATTCCCTACTATTCTATGTTTACCTTGCCCACAGCAGCCGAATGCGGTGGTGTGGCATCTGGTACCGAAGCTTATTTCTCCTGGAACTGGGGCAATATCCATTTTCTTTCACTTGATTCTTACGGCAAAGAAAATTCAGGAACTACCAGGCTTTACGATACAACAGGAGCCCAGGTTACCTGGATTAAAAGTGATTTGACAGCAAATACAAGACCATGGGTCATTGCTTACTGGCATCACCCGCCGTTTACAAAGGGAGGTGATAATTCCGACACCAACACTGAGCTGATCAACATTCGCCAGAACTTTATCCGGATACTCGAAAGATATGGTGTGGATCTTATACTCTGCGGCCACAGCCATAACTATGAGCGTTCTTATTTATTGAAAAACTATTATGGAACTGAAGCCACTTTCAATCTCGCATCACATGCCGTAAGCAGCAGCAGTGCAAAATATGACGCCAGCACCAACTCCTGTCCCTACTTCGTGACGTCGGGTAAGGTAAACCATGGCACAGTTTACGTGGTGGCAGGTTCCTCTGGCGCAAGTGGTGGCACGCAATCCGGTTATCCGCATGACGCATTACCGTGGGCATTTAACGATGGAGGCATGCTATACCTGGAAGTGGAAGGCAACAGGCTTGATGCAAAATTCATTCGTCGCACCGGTGTCGTATCAGACCAGTTTACCATGCTGAAAGATGCTGGTAAGACCACGAATCTAACGATCACCGCGGGTGCGCCAACACAACTAACAGCGAGCTGGACCGGTAATTATGCATGGAATACAGGTGCTATCACAAAATCAATCACTGTGGCTCCTACTTCGAATGCCACTTACACTGTTAACGATGGCAGGGGTTGTGTATCTGATATATTCAACATAACGATTAATAGTGGTCAAAAAATGATTACAAAAGGCGCCCCTGGTGAAAACCTGCAAATGGGTTCTTTTTCACTGATCCCTTCATTTGTAAAAAGAGGCCGGCCCATCAAGGTTAGAGCCATCGACAATAATTTCAGGGAAGCTGCAGTGGTTGACATAAATGGCATGGTTTTGCAATCATATCGCTTCAGCAGCTCCTTCAATGTCGAAACAAACCGATTACAGAAAGGTGTCTATTTTTTGAGAATCAGGGACAGCAACCTCCAGGTGCGGGTTGAAAAATTTGTTGTGACAGACTAAAACTTAAATTAAGTTTTCACCTAACGACTCCGGATATTTTAATTACCTACTTTTGATTGTTCATTAGCGAACCCGTTAATGAAAATCCCTCCTCTGTTTCCATAGACCACAGGCAAATGGTTTCAAATCGCCTGTTTAAACTTTTGTACCATGAAAAAACCGACGCTCCTCTATGGCTTGCTGATGTGTCATTCCTGTCTCATTGCACAAACAACGTTAATCTCTTACGGATCCAGCTGGAAATACCTTGATAATGGCAGCAACCAGGGAACAGCCTGGAGAGCTATTTCATTTAGCGATGGTACATGGCGCACCGGCAATGCGGAGTTGGGATATGGCGATGGTGATGAGAAGACGGTCGTTCGCTATGGGTCGAGCTCCTCTTTAAAGTATGTTACGACATATTTCCGCAAATCAATTTCAATTGCCAATGCTTCTCTTTATTCCGGTTTATCCCTGCGCATCAAAAGGGACGACGGAGCTGTGGTTTATATCAATGGGACCCAGGTATACCGTACAAACATGCCGTCCGGCACTATTTCATACTCCACGCTCGCGTCGGCTGATGCAAGCGATGACGGCAAAACACCCCAAATTGTCTCCTTGTCTTCAGCACTATTGGTAAATGGCACGAATGTCATTGCAATAGAAATTCATCAAAGGACCCGCAGCAGTTCCGATATTTCATTTGATCTCCAGCTTACAGCTACCGGGGGTAGCGATATTACCCCACCGGCTGTCAGCACTTATTCTCCGGCTGATAATGCAACAAATGTGGCAACAAATAGCAACCTCGTACTCGCGTTCAATGAAACTGTACAAAAAGGAAGTGGAAGCATTGTCATTAAACAGGGAGGCGTTGCGACGCAAACAATCAGTGTAATTGATGCGGTTGTAACAATTAGTGGAAATACGGCAACCATCAATCCCGCAGATTTTAATTATGGTTCTGCCGTTAATATTGAAATCGCTGCGGGAACTTTCAAAGATGTTTCAAATAATAATTACGCCGGTATTACCAATGCTACTACCTGGAATTTCAATACGATCCCGGCACCCGGTGCTGCATTGCTAACCCGTGGACCTTACCTGAATATGGGTAATGAAACCGCTGTTACAGTCAGGTGGAGAACCGATGTGGCCACCAATTCCAAAGTTGAACTGGGCACTTCTTACGGAACTTATTCTATCGTAACTAATAATTCTTCCGTTGTTACAGAACATGAAGTAAGAGTCACCGGGCTAAATGCGGACACCAAATATTATTACCGTTTTGGAAGCAGTACACAAACATTGCAGCAAGGATCGGATAATTATTTTATTACGGCACCACCATCTACGACAACAAGAAAGTTGCGGATTGCCGCATTTGGCGATTGCGGACGAAATGACAACACGTATCAATCCGGAACATTGACCTCTTACCGAAACTATACGGCCAGTAATCCGGGTGAAGCATTGATGCTGTTGGGGGATAATGCGTATGAAAGCGGAACAGATGCAGAATTTCAAACCCGCTTTTTCGATATTTATAGCTCAAACATCCTGAAAAATCACATCCTGTTTCCATCTCCCGGAAACCACGATTATGCTAACAATTCCACTCGCCAGGCCGATCATAACATTCCTTACTATTCCGTGTTTACTTTGCCCGCAGCAGGTGAGTGTGGCGGTGTAGCATCTGGTACAGAAGCGTATTTCTCATGGAACTGGGGCAATATTCATTTTCTTTCACTCGATTCATACGGCAAAGAAAATTCAGGAACAACACGGCTATACGATACAACCGGCGCACAGGTCACCTGGATTAAAAGTGATTTGAATGCAAATACAAGACCATGGGTCATCGCTTACTGGCACCACCCCCCTTTTACCATGGGCAGCCATAACAGCGACACAGAGACAGAACTAGTCAACATGCGACAAAACTTTATCCGGATACTCGAAAGATATGGTGTTGACCTTGTCATCTGCGGACACAGCCACGACTATGAACGGTCTTATTTATTGAAAAATTATTTTGGCACTGAAGCCACCTTCAACGCTGCCACGCATGCAGTAAGCACCAGCAGCGCAAAATATAATGGCACCGCCAACTCGTGTCCGTATATAGTTGCCCCGGGAAAAGTAAATCATGGAACCGTGTATGTTGTTGCGGGTTCTGCGGGAGCAAGTGGCGGTACGCAATCGGGATATCCGCACAATGCCTTACCGTGGTCATTTAATGATGGAGGTATGTTATACCTTGAAGTGGAAGGTACCCGGCTCGATGCAAAATTCATTCGCCGCACCGGCGTCGTGACAGACCAGTTTACAATATTAAAAGATGCAGGGAGAACCACGAATTTAACTATCAATGCAGGCAGTTCTACACAACTTACGGCCAGCTGGATTGGCAACTACGCCTGGAACACAGGTGCTACCACAAGATCAATCACTGTGGCTCCTGCTTCGAATACCACTTATACTGTAAACGACGGTAGTGCTTGCGTAACTGATGTTTTCAACATAACGATCAATAGCGGCCAAAAAATGTTAACGAAAACTCCCGGCATTAAAGAACAACAAACTTCCTTTTCATTGATACCTTCTTTTGTAAAACGAGGCCGTGTCATCAGGGTTAAGGCGACAAATGAGGATTTCAGGGAAGCTGCAATCGTTGACGCAGATGGCAGAATTATGAAGACTTATCGCTTCAGCGGCGCATTCAATATTGAAACCGGTGCATTACAAAAAGGCATTTATTTTTTGAGGATTACAGACAACTCGCTCAAAGTTTACATACAACGATTTGCTGTAACTGATTAATGAATTGTTTTCGGTTAGCCGCACTCCGCCACCGGGGTCTCTTATTAAAAGATTTGCTGTAACTGATTAACAGATTGCTCCCAGTTAACCGCATCCTTCCTCCAGGGTCTCCGTTTTTGCGAGGACTGCCAGCAAGACATTTGCAGAGCAGCGACTTGCGGCAGGACGAAGCAATCTAAAATCTTAATGCGTTAAAAGGCTTCGGTCGTTTGACGTTCACGACTTTTTGAGACCAGGTTTTTTATCGGGCCGCATTTCGTTATTTTTGCTGTTCTACAAAAGCTGAACGATCAATGATAGAAACTGAAAAGCAAGTGATACATAATTTCAATTCTGGACCGTCTATTTTACCCCGGGAAGTGTTTGAAGAGGCCAGTGCGGCAGTACTGGATTTTAACAATACGGGATTATCGATCCTGGAGATCGGGCACCGCACGCAAGAATTTGAATCAATAATGGATGAAGCCAGGTCGCTTGTAAGAGAATTGATGAAGTTAGATGCGGATCATGAAGTGTTATTTCTTCACGGAGGCGCCACTACGCAATTTATGCAGGTGCCTATGAATCTTCTGAATGAAACCGGCCTGGCTGCATATACCGAAACGGGCACCTGGGCAAACAAAGCAATCAAAGAGGCAAAATTCTTTGGGCATGTGGAAATCAGCGGGTCCTCGAAAAGTACTAACTATACTACTATTCCCAAAAACTTCGCTGTTGCACAGACAGCAAGTTACCTGCATATTACTACGAATGAAACAATAGCCGGTACACAGTGGCACAGCCTTCCTTATGATTGCGGAGTGCCGCTGGTAGCTGACATGAGTAGTGATATTCTGAGCCGGGTAGTTGATTTCAATAAGTTTGACCTCATTTATGCGGGTGCACAAAAAAATATGGGTGCTGCCGGAGTAAATATTGTAGTGGTCAATAAAAATATCCTTGGTAAAGTTGACCGGCCGATTCCTACTATACTTGACTATCGTAATCATATTAACGAAGGCAGCATGCTGAATACGCCACCGGTTTTTGCAGTATATGTAGCCATGCTTACACTGCGTTGGTTAAAGAAAAGTGGTGGTGTTGCGTCAATCGAGAAATTGAATGATGCTAAAGCAAAATTATTTTACGGTACTTTGGACAATCTTCCTCTTTTCAAGGGTCCTGTTGCAAAAGAAGATCGCAGCAAGATGAATGCAGTGTTTGTGCTGGAAGATAAAGCCCTGGAAAAAGAATTCATGGATCGCTGCAAAAAAGAGGGATTATATGGGATCAAAGGGCACCGGAGCGTAGGCGGATTCCGTGTATCGATGTATAACGCGTTGCCGATTGATAGTGTAGTGGTCGTGACTGACCTGATGAAGGATTTTGCCCGGCTTCGCGGCTAAAAAATTTTGAAAAAAGTACAATACTTGAGAATAAATGGCGATCATAAAACCGTTCAAAGCATTACGACCCCAACCCCATCTTGCGAACAAAGTTGCTTCCCGGCCGTATGATGTACTAAACACCGAAGAAGCTAAGACCGAAGCTAAAGAAAACCCTCTCTCCTTTTTACATATCACTAAAGCTGAGATTGACTTTCCCAATGGAATTGATATTCATAGCCAGGCGGTATATGATAAAGCAAAAGAAAACCTGCACCAATTCATTGAACAGGGCACACTTAGCAAAGAAGGGCAACCTTGTTATTATGTGTACCAGCTCGTCATGAACGGCCGCAGCCAAACGGGGCTGGTTTGCGTCTCCTCTGTTGACGACTATTTTAATAATATTATTAAGAAGCATGAATTCACAAGACCTGAAAAAGAAAAGGATCGGATTGACCATATGAAGACGATCGGTGCGCAGACAGGAAATGTTTTCATGGCGTATAATAATGTGCATGAGATTGACCGGGAGATTTATGACTGGAAAAATTCCTACAAAGCAGAATATGATTTTGTTGCGGATGATGGCATTAAGCATACTGTTTGGGTCATTAATGACGAGCAGGTGATTGATACAATCACCAGGTTGTTTGCCGAAAAGGTGGCGGCCACCTACATTGCGGACGGTCATCATCGTGCGGCATCTGCCGCCAAAGTGAGCAAAGCGCTTCCGGAAAATAAGTCGGCCAAATATTTTTTGACCACGATATTTCCTGCGAGTGAGCTCGCAATCATGGATTACAACAGGCTTATAAAGGACCTGAATGGGATGGATGCGGACGATTTCATCAGCGCTTTGCAGGATGACTTTACTATTGCCATGAGCGAAGAACCGGTAAAACCTTCCCAGCCACATGAGTTTGGAATGTACCTGAACAAACAGTGGTATATTCTCTCATCAAGGAAAGATTCTTTTTCCAGGGATCCTGTTGGTGTACTGGATGTGACGATTTTATCCGAGAATGTTTTAGACAAACTGTTGGACATTAAGGATCAGCGGACCGATAAGCGCATTGATTTTGTAGGCGGCATCAGGGGTCTGAAAGAGTTAGAAAAAAGAGTTCGCAGCGGGGAGATGAAGCTCGCTTTCAGTTTGTATCCTGTTAGTATTCAGCAACTGTTCGATATTGCCGACAGCGGCAACGTGATGCCACCCAAGAGCACATGGTTTGAACCTAAATTAAGAGACGGATTGCTGACACATGTGCTGGATAACCAGGGCTAAGCCACTGCCGGAAAGCGTTTCTTTAGACACCACTTAGCGTAATTGTTAATCTTAACATTTATCAAGCCACAACTTGCGGCAATTACTTTATTTTGTAATTCGAAACAAACATAAAAAACAGGCGATGAAGAAATACTTTTTGCTATTCATTCTTTTTGTTGCAGCAAGCGCGGCCTTTGCCCAGGATGATCCCAAAACAATGCATGAAACAGCAAAAACATTTATGCGTTCCGGTGATTTTGATAATGCAATCATTGTATTAACCCGCGCACTAAAAAAGGATAGCGATAATCTTGAAATGCAGAAGGACCTGGCGATGAGTTATTATCTGAAAAGAGACTATAAAACGGCGTTGAACACAGTAAAGACCCTGGTGGACCGGCCGGATGCAGACGTAGTATGTTTTCAACTTGGCGGGAATGTCTATAAGGCGCTTGAAGAGGTTAAGGAGGGTGAAAAAGTATACAAAAAAGGATTGAAAAAATTTCCGTCCAGCGGACCATTGCTCAGCGAATACGGAGAATTGCTATGGTCGACAAAGGAATATTCTTCTGCAATTGAGCTTTGGGAAAGAGGCATCCAGCTTGACCCTGCTTATGGCGGAAATTATTATAATGCAGCCCTTCATTATTTTTATACAAAGGATAAGGTGTGGGGCCTGATCTACGGGGAGATCTTTGTAAATATGGAAAGTCTTTCACAACGTGGCCTTGCCATGAAAGATCAGTTGCTACGGGCATATAAGGAAAAGTTGTTTGTAGACGCTGACCTGATGAAAGGCGATAACAAAAGTGAATTTGCAAAAGCATACTTGCAGACGATGAGCAAACAATCTTCTTTAGCCAACAAAGGCATTAATGTCGAAACGCTGACGATGATCCGCACCCGCTTCATCCTAGATTGGTATGCAAATTATGCATCAAAATTTCCACTCCGTCTATTCGATTATCAACGTCAATTGTTAGAAGAAGGAATGTTCGAAGCATATAATCAATGGTTGTTCGGTCCCGCAGAAGATCTTGCTGCTTACGATGCATGGTCAAAAACAAACAACGACAAGTACGAAGCCTTCACCAAATTCCAGAAAAACAGGATATTTCGCATGCCCGCCGGGCAATACTACCAGGCCAACTAAGGAACAGTAACTCAACCAGGCACTTGCACGTGGACGAATTTCGCCAATTCAGACCCTGATCTGCAATTGGCCCGTTTTCCTCATTTTTTTATTAATTTTTCTATGTATTATCTGCTTATAACTTTATATTAGTAATACCCGAATCAATTAACGATTGCGCTATGACAGATCCCAAAAGATTATTCGATTGTATTGAGTGGCATCTTAACAGAAAACCATTGGAGGTAATGCTTGCCGGAAAGGAAGGTGGTCAGTGGAAAGAATATGGCACAAAGGAAGTGTCTTTCATAGTGAATAATCTCGGCGCAGGGTTATTGAGCCTGGGTATTGGACCCAACGATATGACGGTCGAAGGGCGCGATAAAATAGCGATACTTTGTAAGAATCGTCCCGAATGGCTGATGCTTGACCTGGCAGTCCAGCAAATTGGCGCAATTCTTACCCCGATTTATCCCACCATTAACGTGAATGAGCTGGAGTTTGTATTAAATGACGCGCAGGTTAAACTTGTATTTGTAAATGATGAAGATCTCTATTTAAAAGTATTGAGTATAAAGGAACGCGTTCCAAGTCTTAAAGACATTTATACATTTGAACATGCTCCCAATGCAAAACACTGGAAAGAAGTAACAGATAAAGCCACGCCCGAATTGTTGTCTCGGATAAAACCCATTGCCGATAAGATCAAGTATGAAGATATAGCCACCATTATATACACTTCAGGCACTACAGGTACTCCAAAAGGAGTCATGCTGAGTCACCGGAACATTCTCTCAAACGTACTCGCATCCATGCCATGTTTTCCTGCTGGAGAAAGGACAAAAGCACTTAGTTTCCTGCCATTGAACCATATTTTTGAAAAAATGGTGAGTTACCTGTACATGTTTACTGGAGTTTCCATTTACTACGCTGAAAGCCTCGATACGGTTGGAAATAATTTACGGGAAGTCAAGCCTGACATGTTTACAACCGTGCCTCGTTTGCTTGAAAAAGTATATGAACGCCTTATCAATGCAGGCAAAGAGCTGAAAGGGCTCAAACGAAGGCTTTATTTCTGGGCGATCGGCCTCGCGGAAAAATTTGAGATCAATACCAACCAGGGGCTCTGGTACACGATGCAACTGTCGCTTGCAAACAAACTTATTTTCAACAAGTGGAGAGAAGCATTAGGTAATAATGTTAAGTGCATCGTCACAGGCAGTGCAGCATGCCAGGTGCGGCTAATCCGCATTTTTACAGCGGCACGTATTGTCATAATGGAAGGTTATGGTCTCACCGAAACATCCCCGGTGATCAGCGTAAACAGGTATGATGTAAAAGACAGGAAATTCGGGACGGTGGGACCACTGATTGATGGCGTAGAAGTAAAGATTGCCGAGGATGGAGAAATCCTTTGCAAGGGGCCTAATGTAATGGTAGGATATTATAAGAGGCCGGACCTCACCGCCGAAGCCCTGAAAGACGGCTGGTTTTATACCGGTGATATTGGCGTCATGATCGAAAACAAATTCCTCAAAATAACGGATCGAAAAAAAGAGTTATTCAAAACCAGCGGTGGTAAATATGTGGCTCCCACTCCAATTGAAAGTAAGCTCAAGGAATCGCCTTTTGTCGAACAGGCCATGGTGGTTGGATCAGAAAGAAAATATGTTGGTTCTCTAATCGTTCCATCAATTTCTAACGTAAGAGAATGGGCAAGGCATAATGGTATTAGTGAACCTGACAATGAAGCGCTTCTTCGTAATCCAAAGGTGATCGATTTGTTCAAAGATTTAGTGGAAAGCTTTAATAAGTATTTCAATCATGTTGAGCAGGTCAAAAGGTTTGAACTGCTTCCTTCCGAATGGTCGGTTGATGGCGGCGAACTGACCCCGACTTTAAAACTAAAGCGCAGGGTCATCATGGAAAAATACAAAGATGCCATTGACCGGATCTACAAATGATGCAACGTTTGCACGATGACACCGGTCAATTCTCAAAAAGCATATGAAGTGTTTCTTATTTAGGGTATACAGTGTGTTGCTTCTCCTGGCGACGGCCTGCACGAAACACAAGCCGGATATTGCTTCAAATACCCCGCAATGTATCAAAAACGAAATTGAAGAAAATTATGATAACTCTAATTGGACAATCGGAAGTGTGGAAGAGTACCGGTTTCAATTAAAAACGGTATATGCTTTTCTGCCCGATGAAAGAATAATTGCTGACGCAGCCACTCAAATCAGGGACGGCGATTGCCAGCTATTATGTGAGGTCGGAGGTTTCGGCGGGCCCGGTATAAACCTATGCAACGGCGATAATTTTTTCCAGTCGGCCACCCTTGTAAGAGTTATCTGGGAAAAAAGATAATCGGCTTTCTCTTAGCCAAGCCGCTATAACGGTCCGGCACTATAAATTAACCATTGCTTTAATTACCTTCTTAGCAGGATCCAGTAACTCAGCAAAACATTCTTTTACCTGGTCAAATGCCAACCTGTGTGTGACATATTTTGATGGATCAATCAAACCATTTTTAATACAATCAATGACATAGGCAAAATCCTTTTTGGTAGCGTTGCGGCTACTCATCAATGTTGCTTCGCGTTTATGAAATTCAGGATGGCTGAAACTTATATTTCCTTTTTGCAAGCCTACCAACACGTAGCGTCCGCCATGAGACATGTATTCAAAGCCTTTGTTAATAGCGGCGAGATTCCCCGTTGCATCAATCACAACGGTGGGCATATCACCATGGGTAATTTCCTTTAACCGTTCCACTTCATCGGCTGCTCCGGCATGGACAATATGGTCCATTCCAAAATTTCTTTTACAGAAGTTCAATCTATCGTTATTTACGTCCATTGCAATTACCCGGCCACCGGCAATACGGACAAATTCCATTGTTCCAATTCCAATAGGGCCCGCGCCCATTACAAGGACAATTTCGTTTGCCGAAACGGCCGCGCGTTTTGCAGCGTGTGCTCCAATAGCCAATGGTTCAACCAATGCTAATTCATCAAGTCCTAATCCTTCACTATGCAATAATGTGGACGAAGGCACCGAAAAATATTCGGTCATACCCCCGTCGATATGCACGCCACAAACTTTGAGCGACGCACAACAGTTTGTTTTGCCATTGCGACATGCAATACAATTACCACAATGGAAATAAGGGATGAACGTTACCGGTTCTCCTTTTTGAAAATCACTGGTGCCGGTCTCTTCTATCACAGCAGCGAGCTCATGACCCAGCACACGCGGATATTGAAAATAAGGCTGCGTGCCGTCAAAGGCATGGAGATCTGTGCCGCAGATGCCAATTCTCTGAATACGAAGTATAGTACTATCCTTTCCGGATTGAGGAATTTCTCTTTCTACATAATCAAACAGGCCCGGCCTCGTACAGATAAGCGTTTTCATCTTTATGCGTTTGCCAGTGCGCGGTCTAAATGAACGTATCCGCCGTCCACATGAATGATCTGTCCTGTTGTGTGGCTCGATCTTTCACTAAGGAGAAAAGCAACCATATTAGCAATCTCTTCGGCAGTTGTCATCCTGTTGCCCAGCGGGATCTTTGATTCTATCTCTTTCAACTTCTCTTTCGGATTCGGTAGCGATTCAATCCACCTGGCATACAGAGGTGTGTAACATTCGGCGACAGAAACAGCATTTACCCTTATACGATATTTCAATAATTCCACTGCCCATTCCCTTGTCATCGCATTGCGACCGCCATTTGATGCAGCATAGGCGGAAGTACCTCCCTGGCCGGTATCTGCAGTTTTAGAAGTGATGTTTACAATGCTTCCCTTTGACTTCTTCAATTCTGGCAAGGCAAAATGGGCCATCAGGTAATAGTGGATGACATTCTTATGCAAGCTTGCCAAAAAGTTTTGATAATTGCCGTTTTCCAGGCCGACGCCATCATTTACACCGGCGTTATTTACTAACCCATCAATTCTTCCAAGCTGTTCGATCACTTCTTTTACCGCCTGTTCGCAGGTCTTTGGATCAGAAAGCTCGGCCACAACTTCGAATGTCTTTCCACCGTCAGCCATCACGGCGGTGGCTGTCTTTTGATTATCCTCCCGGTTTCTGCCGACTATAACAGGTATCGCACCTTCCTTTGCCAGCACTTTTACAATTCCTTCTCCAATTCCTTTGGCGCCTCCCGTCACGATGATTACTTTATCCTTTAATAAAAGATCCATGACTCGATTATAATTACAGGTTATAAAATCTGGCGGCATTGCTGCCGAATATTTTTTCCTTTTCTTCTTCATCAAAATGTTCCATATACTTCTCGAGTAAACTTTTCCATTGTACGTAAATTCCTGACAATAATATTACCGGCCAATCACTCCCAAACAATAACCGGTCCGTTCCAAATGCTTTAAATACAACATCGAGATAAGGATAAAATTCGGCAGGGCTCCATTCCTTCCACCTTGCCTCAGTGAATAAACCGGAAAGCTTGCAGTAGACATTTGGGCGCTTTGCT
>Ga0310810_10002784_pt1 | contig 18909 bp, 16 predicted proteins | sample NCmetagenome_FD_207641 | JGI IMG/M metagenome (GOLD analysis project Ga0310810, IMG submission 207641) | Soil microbial communities from experimental microcosm in Duke University, North Carolina, United States - NC | ecosystem: Engineered > Artificial ecosystem > Soil microcosm > Unclassified ...
GGCCGGCTCACGCTCGAATCACTCAAGGAACAGATCGCCGAAGGCGGCGTGAAAGAACTGCCGCTCATCGTCAAGGCCGACGTGCAGGGTTCCGCCGAAGTGCTCGCGGACACACTCGCCAAGCTGTCCGACGACAAGGTCAAGATTCGCATCATCCGTTCGGGCGTGGGCGCGATCAACGAGTCGGACGTGCTGCTCGCATCGGCCTCGAACGCGATCGTCATCGGCTTCAACGTCCGTCCCGATCGCAACGCTCAGGAGATGGCGGAGCGCGAAGAGATCGACATCCGCCTCCACTCGGTGATCTACAACGTCACCGAGGAGATCCAGAAGAGCATGGAGGGCCTGCTCGAGCCGACCTTCAAAGAGGTGCGGATCGGAACCGCCAGCGTGCGCGAGGTGTTCAAGGTTCCGAAGATTGGCGCGATCGCCGGTTGCCTGGTCACCGACGGGCGGATCACACGCGCAGGCGAAAGCCAGGCGCGGCTGCTGCGCGACAACGTGGTCATCTTCGAGGGCAAGATCTCGTCACTGCGTCGATTCAAGGACGATGTGAGCGAGGTGAAGAGCGGGCTCGAGTGCGGTATCGGCCTGCAGAACTACAACGACGTGAAGGTCGGCGACCTCATCGAGGTCTTCACGATGGAGCGGGTGGCGGTAACCGCATAAGAACGGCGATATGCGTGTCGCCGTTCTTCACGTCGAGATTCATATTCCCTACGCGCAGTCACTCAAGGACAAGCGCATGGTGCTCCGGCGGATTAAAGACCGCCTGCAGAAATTCAACGTCGCCGTCGCGGAACTCGAGCATCAGGATCTGTGGCAGCGTGCGAGCCTCGGCATCGTGGCCATCTCGAATACCACGCTCCATGTGGAGCAGGAGCTCGCAGGCGCCGCGGAAGAAATCGAACGCCTCGAGCCGGGACTCATGACGCGCTCAGAGGTCGAGTACCTGACGTAATGGCGCAAGGACACAGACCCGATCGCGTTGGCGATCAAATTCGACAGGAGCTGAGCGAGCTGCTCAGTCGTGGCGTCGTCCACGATCCCGGGATCGGCTTCATCACCCTGACCCGCGTGAAGATGTCGCCCGACCTCCAGCAGGCGCGCGTCTTCTACACGATGATGGGCGACGCGGCGGCGCGGCGCGAGACCGCATCAGCGCTCGAGCGCGCCACGCCGTTCCTGCGACGTCACATCGGAGGGCGGCTCCGCCTGCGGCGCGTGCCGGAGATGGAGTTCCGATTCGACGAATCGGTCGCGCACCAGGATCGGATCGAACAGATCCTGCGCGATCTTCACGAGGAAGAGGCCAAGCGCGCCGCCGATCGCGACAGTGAGCCGACCGAGGACACCGACGGGCATGACCACAACAACCGCTGAGACGACGGCCGCTCACGTCGCTGCCGAGATCCGCCGTCGACAGAACTTCGTCGTGGCCTCGCACGCCCGGCCCGACGGCGATGCCATCGGGTCGTCGATGGCGATGGCGCTTGCCCTGCAGCAACTCGGCAAGCAGGCACGGGTCGTCAGTCGCGACCGGGTCCCGCCGCAGATGGAGGTCTTTCCGGGCGTGGACTCGATCGAGGTGATCGACCACGTGGACGATCAGGGTGACGCGGTGATCATCCTCGAGTGCGGCGACGCAGAGCGGCCAGGCGTCGCCGGTCTCGAGAAGGGCTTCGTCATCAACATCGACCATCATCCCGGCAACACCATGTACGGTGCGGTGAACTGGCTCGACCTCACGGCTGCCGCCTGCGGCGAGATGGTGTTCGAGCTAATCGGCGAGCTCGGCGTCTCATTGACACGCGAGATCGCCACCCATGTCTATGTCGCGATCCTGACCGACACCGGCGCGTTTCATTACTCGAACATCACGCCGCGCACATTCGACATCTGCCGCCAGTGCGTCGAAGCGGGCGTCAATGCGCCTGCGGTCGCGCGCAGCATCTTCGACAGCAACAACCTCGCGCGCCTGAAGCTCTATGGCGCCGTGCTGCACCGGATGCAGCTCGATCCCACCGGACGCATCGCCACCGTCTACGTCGATCAGCAGATGGCCCGTGAGTGTGGCGGCACCTACGAAGACACCGAGGGCCTCGTGAACCTGCCGCTCACCGTCAAGGACATCGTCGCCGTCGCGTTCTTCAAGGAGAACGGGCCGGGCGACTGGCGCGTGAGCATGCGATCGAAAGGCGCGATCAACGTCAACGCCATCGCGCGTGAGTTCGGCGGCGGCGGTCATACCAACGCGTCGGGCTGCTCTGCCCACGGCGACTTCGCCACCCTGAAGGCACTCTTCGAGGGCAAGCTCGCACAGGCGATTGACGCGGCAAAGTAGGGCGGGTCTTGCGTTCGAGACCCGCCGGGTCCACAGCGCAGGACCCGGCCTACGGCTTCAATAGCCGCCTACCGCATACTGCCTACCGCATACTCACATGGACGGTGTTCTTGTCGTCGACAAACCGCAGGGCCTGACGTCGCACGACGTCGTCGCGGTTGCGCGTCGATCTCTCCACGAACGACGGATCGGTCATACCGGAACGCTCGACCCTCTCGCGACGGGCGTGTTGCCGCTGGCGTGCGGCCGCGCGACGAGGCTCGTGCGCTTCTTCGTGTCGTCGGACAAGGACTACGAGGCCACGGTTCGATTCGGCGTGGCGACGGACACCTACGACATCACCGGCACTGAGACGAGCCGCTCGGAGCGCGTGCCCGCACGTGAGGCCGTCGAGGCCGCGCTGACCTCGCTTCGCGGCGAGTACCTCCAGATGCCGCCGGCGTTCTCGGCAAAGAAGGTTGCCGGCGAGCGAGCGTACGCACGCGCACGCCGTGACGAAGCTGTGACTCTGCAGCCAGCACCCGTGCGGGTCACGCGCGCTGACATTGTGGAGTTCAGCGGGACCTCAGCCCGTATCGACATCACGTGCTCGGCAGGCTTTTACGTGAGGAGCTTCGCCCATTCCCTCGGCGAGCTGGTGGCAACGGGCGCCTGCCTCGAGGCACTGCGCCGGACACGCAGCGGTGAGTTCAGCGTCAGTCAGGCCGTCGGGCTGGAACACGTCAGACAGTCGAGCGTGGCGGTGACCGAGCGGTGGATTCCACTCGAGCGTCTTTTGCCTTCAATGCCGTCTGTGCGGCTGGGCAACGAGGGACGCAAGCGTGTGGCGCACGGGCAAATGCTCGGTGAGGCTCATGTTCTCGGGGACGGAAACAGCCTGCGCCCCCCCGGCGCGTGGATTCGACTCATCGACGAAGAGGGCCAACTCGTTGCCTTGGGCACAGTTGACCCGACCGGGGAATTTTTGCACCCGGCCGTTGTCCTGATTTAAAATGAACTGTTTAAGGGAGTAGCGATACTCCAACCATACGGCGGCTTGGTGGATGACGGGCCTCCCCGTTACATCACGTCTGAGCCGTTCGTGAAGGAGCCGCCAGTGGCATTGAGCAGGGACCGTAAGACCGGGATCATCGGAACATACAAGACACACGACGGTGACACGGGGTCACCCGAAGTTCAGGTCGCGCTCCTCAGCGAGCGGATCAACTACCTCACCGAGCACTTCAAGATCCACGCAAAGGACCATCATTCGCGCCGGGGGCTGTTGAAGCTGGTCGGCCAGCGTCGACGGTTGCTCGACTACCTCAAGAGCAAGGACTCCGAGCGCTACGCGGATCTCATCAAGCGCCTCGGCATACGTAAGTAGAACCTAGTCAAATGCACAACGTTAACTTGCAGAGGCGCGAGATCCAGATCGGATCCCGCACGCTGACCCTGGAAACGGGCAAGCTCGCGAAACAGGCACACGGCTCCGTGATCGTTCGCTCCGGCGACACCATGGTGCTCGTGGCCGCCTCACGTGCGGGCAGCCCGCGCGACGTGGACTTCCTCCCGCTGACCGTCGACTACCGCGAGTACGCGTACGCGTCCGGACGCATCCCCGGCGGTTTCTTCAAGCGCGAAGGCAAAGCGGCGGAGAAAGAAATCCTCACAAGCCGGCTGATCGATCGACCGATCCGGCCGCTCTTCCCTTCGGGTTGGCGCTTCGAGACGCAGATCATCGCGCTCCTCATGTCCGCCGACACGGAGAACGACGCCGACGTCCTGGCGATCACGGGCGCGTCTGCGGCGCTCGCCATCTCGGAGATCCCATTCGAGAAGACCGTGGCAGGCGTGCGCGTCGGCATGGTGAACAACGAGTACGTCATCAACCCGACGTATTCCGAGCGCAAGCAGAGCACGCTCGATCTGATCGTTGCCGGCACGAAGGACGGCATCGTGATGGTCGAGGCCGGTGCCAAGGAAGTCTCTGAAGCACAGGTCGTCGGCGCGCTCGAGGCCGCGCATGTCGCGATCAAGAAGATCGTCGCGGGTATCGAGGATCTGAAGGCTGCAGCCGGCAAGAAGAAGCTGGTCGTCGCCGCGAAGACCATCGCCCCCGAGTTCTACCAGCAGGTTGAGAAGAAGGCACTCGGCCCGCTCACCGAGGCGATGCGCATCAAGCAGAAGCTCGAGAGCTACGGCCAGGTGGACAAGGTACTCGACGACCTTCTGGCATCGCTGCCCGAGGGCGAAGAGCAGCAGAAGAAGGACGCGGAGCACATCTTCCACGAGCTCCAGGAAAAGGCGATGCGCGACGAGGCGCTCGAACGCGGCGTGCGACTCGACGGCCGTAAATTCGACGAGATTCGCCCGATCTGGACCGAGACCGGCATCCTCCCTCGCGTGCACGGCTCCGTCGTGTTCACGCGCGGCGAGACGCAGGCCCTGGTCAGCTGCACGCTCGGCACGGCCGACGACCAGCAGAAGATCGAGCACGTGACCGGCGAGCAGTACCGCCGCTTCATGCTCCACTACAACTTCCCGCCGTTCTCAGTCGGCGAGACGGGCCCGCAGCGCGGTCCGGGCCGTCGTGAGATTGGACACGGAGCGCTTGCCGAGCGCGCGCTCGCGCCGATGGTTCCACCCGAGGAGAAGTTCGCCTACACGATCCGTCTCGTCTCCGACATTCTCGAGTCCAACGGTTCGTCGTCCATGGCGTCGGTCTGCGGCGGCTCGATGGCGATGATGGACGCGGGCGTGCCGATCGTGTCGGCGGTCGCAGGCATCGCGATGGGCCTCATCATGGACGAGAAGACCGGCAAGTACGCCATCCTCTCGGACATTGCAGGCGCCGAAGACCACTACGGCGACATGGACTTCAAGGTTGCCGGCACCGCGCAGGGCATCACCGCGCTGCAGATGGACATCAAGGTCACCGGCATCAACTCGGAGATCATGGCCAAGGCGCTCGAGCAGGCGCGGGCCGGCCGGATGCACATCCTCGGCGAGATGGCCAAGACGCTGCAGAACACACGCGGCAACATGTCGGACTACGCGCCGCGCATCATCACCATCAAGATTCCGGTCGACAAGATTCGCGACGTCATCGGCCCCGGCGGCAAGATGATCCGCAGCATCATCGAACGGACGGGTGTGAAGATCGACGTCGAGGACAACGGTCAGGTGAACGTCGCGTCCGCTGATGGCGAGTCTGCCGCCAAGGCGATCGGCATCATCCAGGAGCTCACGGCCACACCCGAGCTCAATAAGACCTACATGGGCAAGGTGCAGCGCATCACCGACTTCGGTGCGTTCGTCGAGATCATGGCCGGCACCGACGGCCTGCTTCACGTCTCGGAGATCGCGAATCACCGTGTGAAGGACGTGCGTGATGAGCTCAAGGAGGGTCAGCAGATCCTCGTGAAGGTCATCAACATCGACCCCACCGGCAAGATCCGCCTCAGCCGCAAAGCCCTGCTGCAGGACGAAGGGCAGAAGAACGCCGCACCCGCCCCAGCCGGTAAGGAATAAGGCCAATCTGTGCATTGACGAACCGGGACTTGGTCCCGGTCGTCTAAAATGCATAGATGAAGCTGAAGAGTCGGACGTCCAGCCTGTTGGTCGTAGGCGTGGTGGGTCTGCTCTCGCCCTTCGCAATCCACATGCTCGCTCACGGCTCGACAAGCTCGCCGTGGCCTGAGCCCGTCGAAGGCCAGGATCAGGCCCCCAATAAGCGCGACATCACGCTGACGGCGCGCAACTACCGCTTCTCTCCTGCCCGGATCGAGGTCGCGCAGGACGATCTCGTGAAGCTCACGGTGACGAGCGAGGACAACGCCTACAGCCTCACGATCGACGAGTATCGCGTGTCGCGACGCGTGCCCGCGGGTGGTTCCACGACACTCGAGTTCCGCGCCGATCGGGCCGGCACGTTTGCGTTCTATTCCAATCTGACCAACGACGCGCGTCACGCACAGATGCGCGGCGAGCTGATTGTGCGGAGTAAGTAGGTAGCTGGGTTGCTAAGTAGCTGGGTTGCTGGGGGTGTTCCTAACCACACAGCAACCTAGCTACCTAGCTACCTTGTTCCACGCCTTCGCGGCTTCGATCCGATCGGTCGTTGAAGGATGCGTGTGAAAGAAGAGCTCGACGAATCTCGACGGCCGTTCCTCCGCGAGGTTCGTCGACGCCAGCCGCTTCATGGCGCTGATGAACGCCGACGAATTTCTCGTCGTCTCGAGCGCATACCGATCCGCCCGGCGCTCGTGCGCACGCGAGAGTGCGTTGCTCATCGGCCTGAGCGCCAGTGAGACCGCGCCGAATGCGAGAGCGATCAGCGGAAAGCCGGCCACGTCGGACTTCCCTTCCAGGCCCACACTGAGCGCAAACGTCGTCAGCGCGTAGTCCGCCAGATAACACCCGAGCGTGACGAGCACAACCTCGAGCGCCAGTCCGGACCAGATATCACCGTAGACGTGATGCGCAAGCTCGTGGGCGAAGACGGTCTCGATCTCCTGATCGGAATGCGCCGCCAGCAACGTGTCGGACACGAGGATGCGGCGTGCGTGCCCGATCCCCACGAGCGCAGCGTTGGCCCTGCTCGTCCGATCGCCGAGGCGCCATTCGAACACTCCCAGCACGGGTGTTCCGGCTCTCTCCGCAAGTGCAATCAAACGCGCGCGCAGTTCCTCTCGCTCGAATGGCCGCACGTCATAGAAGAGCGGGAGCAGGAACACGGGCGCGAATCTCGCCAGTAGCACGAGGACGACGGCAAAGACAATCGCGGCGAGGAGCCACCAGTTGGTGGGGCTCAGTCGAAGTAAGGCGGCAATGACGATGCCGGCAAGTGAGAGATAGGCGAGGACGATCGCCACTGCCTTGACGTGATCGGCAAGCCACCGTCCGGTGGTTTCGCGCGAAAGCCCATAGCGGCGCTCGAGAATGATTCCCTGATAGAAGGCGAACGGCAGGTGCAGCAACTCAGACAGCGCCGCCATGGTCAACACGTACGCGATGACAACGGGAACGAGGCTGGTGCCGACGGCGGCTTCGACGTTCGCGCGTATCGCAGTCGAGGCGCCGCTCGAGATCGCGATGAGAAGGAAGACGACCTGGACCGCCGTATCGAGCAGCGCGGTACGTCGACGCAGCCTGTGGTATCTCGCCGACTTGTCTTCGTTCGCCACCGATCTCGTTTACCTGCGAGGCCTGCACATATCGAGGTGCCTACGTACCCGGCGCTCCTCGTGCTCCGAGTCGAACGCCACCGTTCGTGGTCTGTACAACAACTCGAGGCCCACCGCTTCCCAAGCGACCGGCCACTCGCTGGCGGCTCTGCTCATCGGCGACCATTTGAAATCCGTCCCGCACCTGAATGCCGCCGTTCACGACCGTCGCCTCGATGTTGGCATTCACGCCCGCTGCAACCGTGAGCGTCACTCCGCCGTTGACCGTCACGAGGCGAGAGTCGCCAGTGACCGACGCCAGGTCCATCGTCACGCCGCCGTTCACCGTCTGTGCCTCGACCGCACCAGAGACACCTCGACCGGTAATGCCGCCGTTCGTGGTCGTCGCCTCGATACGAGTACCGCTGACGTTCTCGAGCCGCACCTCGCCGTTCTGCGTCTTGAACCGCAAGGTCAGCCCAGGCGGCACCCGCACCTCGTACCTGACCGACAGTTGCTGACGACCGAACCCGCCGCCCCGCCCCTGAGTTTCCGGTGTTTCGATCGTGACGCTCTCGGGCGTGACCTCTTCGCGCATTTCGCTCTTCTTGAGCAACTCGCGCGAGGCCTCTTCGCTTCCCGCCCTGGCTTCGCGGATGGCGCGGACCTCGACCTGGCCACCCGTCGCCGGCGAAGCCTCGATCTGGCCGTTGATGTTGATGATCGCGAGGTGTCCGCCCGGCTTGATGGTGTAGCTGCGAACCCACTCATCGCTGGCCTTGCCGGCCGCGAAGTCGACCGATAATCCGCCGCCCTCACCGACCTTGACGTCGCACGCGACCGAGGCGATGGCCAGACTGAGGACCACGCCCGCGGTCCACACGTGTCGGCTGTTCATACGGTCAACCTCCCGAACTCTACTACGTCCGGGACGCTGCGATCGTTCGCGTCAACCCCCAACCTCCAAGAAGACTTCGCATATAGGGCGTTGGAATTGGGAGTTGGGAGTCGGCTTGCCTCAATTCAATTGGACCGAGATCAGCTTCGACACACCCGGCTCCTCCATCGTGACGCCGTAGAGCCGGTTGGCAATCTCCATGGTCTGCCGGTTGTGGGTGATCAGGATGAACTGCGTTCGGTCGAGCATGCCCCGCAGCATCTCCACGAACCGGTGCACGTTGGCATCGTCGAGCGGCGCGTCGATTTCGTCCAGCAGGCAGAACGGGCTCGGCTTGTATTTGAAGATGGCGAACATCAGCGCAATCGCCGTCAACGCCTTCTCGCCGCCCGAGAGGAGCATGACGCTCTGCAGCCGTTTACCCGGGGGCGAGGCGACGATATCGATACCGCTTTCGAGCGGATCGTTTTCGTCGAGCAGCGCGAGGCCCGCGCGGCCGCCACCGAACAGCGTGCTGAAGGTCACCTGGAAGTTCGCCTGAATCGCCGCGAACGCCTCGGTGAAGCGAGCCTTCGTGGTCTCGTCGATGCGAGCGATCGCTTCGGAGGTCTGCGCGATCGAGTCCACGAGATCGCGGCGCTGCGTCGTGAGAAACACGTGACGTCCCTCGAGCTCGTCGAACTGCTCGATGGCCATCATGTTGACCGGTCCGAGCCGATCGATTTTGGCCTTGAGGCGCGCGATTGCCTCCTCGGCCGTCATGGTCGTCGGCACATCGACGGGCGCGGCGTCCGCAACCGGGGCAGCCTGCACGTCGGCCGATGCAGCCACGCTCTCGTCCTCGGCTTCGGGATCCGGCTCCTCGGCTGCAATCGCGGCCGCGTCCGGCGTCGCCTGACCGCTCCGCTCCATCTCTTCGACCTGGGCGAGCACCTCGTCGAGTGTGTTCTGGACGGCGTCCACGCATGTCTGCGCCAGATGCGTCAGGTCGCTTTCGGCCGTCGCGCGAGCCACTTCCAGATCGCCGGCCTCGACGCGAATCTCCTCGAGCGCGCGACGCGCCTGTCGAATCGCCACGTCCTGTTCGTCAACGCTCGCGCGCAGAGCAGAGGCTGCATCATCGGCTTCACGAAGGGTGCCGCGTATCGACTCGAGCGCGATCACGTCCTCATCGAGCGCCTTCTCACTGGATGCGATTGCCGCGATGAGCGCCTCACGCCGATTGTGGGTCTGCTGCTGCTCGGAGAGCCGCGTCGCCACCCTGACCTCGAGCTCGCGCCCGGCCTCTTCGAGGCGAAGTACCTCGGCGCCAACAGCAGCCGCGCGCTCGACCAGCGCGGCGTGCGACGCGCGTGCCTCGCCGGCCCGCGTCGCGAGCGAGTTCACCGTCTCGCGCGCGGCAGCCAGCCGCCGCTGTGCCTCGCCCAGGTCCTCTTCGATGACTCGCTGTTCCTCGGCGAGCTTCGTGATCGACACTTCCGCGTCCGCTCGACGCATCTCGAGCGCGGCTCGCTCCTCTTCGGCGCGGCGTCGCTCCATCGCGACCACATCCGACTTGCGCGACAACCGCAACGTATCCTCGGCGGCTCGTGCCAGCTGCGCATCGTGCGCCACGAGCGCTTTTTCCTGCACGTGCTCCTCGGCCTGGAGCAACCCAATCGCGCTGGTGACTTCGACGATGCGTGCGTCGAGACCGGCGACCTCGGCTGCCATTCGCGCCAGCATCTCGCGATCGCGCTCGACCCGTTCGCGCAGCTCCTTGATCTCACGCCGGGTCGCGAGAATGCCACGCGACTCGACTTTCGCACCGCCGGCCACGAGATGGGGTCCGCGGAACACGTCGCCCTCGATGGTGGCGATTGGCGCAAAGGTTTCGTGAGAGAAGGTGACGGCCTGCTCGAAGCTCTCGGCGACGTACGCCTCCGGGATCACTTTCAGAATGGTCGCCGCGTGGGGACCGTTCACGCGCAGCACATCCGACACCGGCACGATGCCCGGCGCGCGAAGAGCGTTGTGTGGGTGGTATCCGTTCGACCCAGGCTCGACGACAACGAAGCCGCAGCGACCTGCGTCCTGCTGCCGCACGAGGGACAAGCCGGCAGCCGCCTGGTCGTGGCGCTCGACAATCACGTGCTGAAGCAAGTCGCCGAGACAGGCTTCGACCGCGCGCTCGTAGCGGCTATCGACCTCGAGGAAATCCGCGACGGCTCCCTGCTGACCGACGTGCCCGTTGGCCTGCACCAGAACCATCCGGGCGGCATCGCCGAAGTCGGCGCGGCTGGCGGCCAGCTCTTCGAGCGACGCGAGCCGGCCCTCGATCGCGGCCAACTCCTGCTCGCGTGTGCGCAGGTCGCGCGTCCGCTCTTCGTGCTCGCTCTTCGACATCGCGAGCTGCGCGCGTCGCTCCAACAACTGCTGACTGATTCGCTCGAGAGCGGCCTTCGACTGCGCGTGCGCGTCGGCCGCGGCGGCGCGATCGGCCTCAACCTTTTCGCCTTCGCGCCGCACGTCGTCCTGTTCAACGTCGAGGCGCGCCAGTTGTTCGCCCACGCGCTCGTGCTGCGTGCTGGTGTGCTCCATCACATGGCGCACTGTCGTGGTCGCATTCGACGATCGGAAGAAATCGCCGCGAATCTCCTCGACACGACCCTCGAGCCCCTCGATCTGCGCCTGCGCCTGCGCGTACTCCGCGCTGGCGGCGGCCATCACATCGCCGGCCTCATCTCTCGTGCGTTCGATTTCGACGGCAGCCTCACGGCGCGCCTCGAGTGCCAAACGCGCCGGCTCTCGTCGCGACTCGAGCTCCTGGATCTCCGCGGCGATGTCACGCCCGCGACCGTCGAGCGTGTCAACCTGCTGCCGGTTGAACTCCTGCTGCTGCTGACGAAGATTGATATCGAGCTCGCGCGCGTGCGCGTCCTCGCGAATCTGCCCGGACCGTGCCTCGGCCTCCGCCTGCTCGATCCGCAAGCGCGCAATGGTCGCTTCGATTTCCGCTAGATGCGCCTGTGCCGCTGACTCGCGTTCTCTCGCGAGCGAGAGCTTCCCGCGCGCCGACTCGATCGCCCCGGCCAGGTCTCGATACCGTCGCGCGAAGAGCACCTTCTCCCAGCGTCGATATTCCTCGCGCAACCGGCCATACCGTCGCGCCTTCGCCGCCTGCCGCTTCAAGGTGCCGCGCTGTTTCTCGACTTCGAACACGATGTCGTCGATGCGCGTGAGGTTCTGCTGGGCGGCCTCGAGCTTCAGTTCGGCCGCACGTCGCCGCGATCGGTACTTGGTGATCCCGGCGGCTTCCTCGATCAGCTGACGCCGGTCGGTCGGTCGCGAGCTGAGGATCATGCCGATCTTGCCCTGCTCGATGATCGAGTAGGCCTTGGCGCCAAGCCCCGTGTCCATCAGGAGCTCGTGCACGTCGCGGAGCCGGCAGACCGCGCCGTCGATCAGATACTCGCTCTCACCCGAGCGGTACAGGCGTCGCGTAACCTCGACATCCCGCGTGAACGCCTCGACCATCTCGGCGATCGGTCCATGCCCGTTGCCGTTTCCGTTGGCGCCCTCGTGACCGTTGCCGTTCTGATCCGTCGGACGGAACTCCTCGAGCGCTGGAACGTCGGCAACGGCGGTCGCAGCCGTCGGTGGCGTTGCCAGCCCGGCCAGACGCAGGCGAACTTCCGCGGTCGCACCCGGCTTGCGCGCATCGCTGCCGTTGAAGATCACGTCCTCCATCTTGTCGCCGCGAAGGCTCTTGGCGCTCTGCTCGCCCAGCACCCACGTGATGGCGTCGGCAACATTGCTCTTGCCGCACCCGTTGGGCCCGACGATGGCGGTGACACCCTGATCGAAGGAGAGCTCCGACCGATCGGAGAAGGACTTGAAACCAGAGATTTCGAGACGCTCGAGACGCATTACTGCCCCTTGCTTACATGACAAACTGAACCCGGCCGACATGCTGGGAGGACAGGGCGGCGGGCGGCTGGACGAGAAACGAGCCGAAACGGTGGGAGTCTAGCAGGGCCTAGCTATTGTGGCAAGACCTAAGTCCCACCACAATATTTTGGGCTAGGCGACCAATTGCCAATCACTTGCACGCTCCAGGTTCCAGCCCCACTAAAGAAATCGGGAGATGGAGCCTGGGGAATTAGCGACCTAGCGCGCGGCCCGACGCCCGTTGTTGCTCTGCCGACTCATGTTCAGCAACTGCTGCGCCTCGGGGAACAGCGTCAGGGCGAACTTCATCTGCGGGTCGTAGCGCGCGAGGTTCTTGTAGGCGGCGGCGACGCCGAACAGGTCGACGTCGATCTCGCGGTGGATCATCGCCTTGATGAACTCGATGTCGGTGTTCCACGCCATCTCGTCGAATGGAATCGGCGACTGCTGCACCAGCTTCTTGAACTCGGCCAGCATCTCGTCGGTGACCTCGAAGTCCGCGCTCAGCTCACGAACCTGTCCACCACGGCGCTGGACGCGTGTATCGCCCTTGCGAGTGAACTGCTGTGCGTAGTTGTCGAAGAGATTCCGCGCGGCGATCGTGCGGCCGAACCGCGTTGGATTGAATCCATCAGAGGGACCATCGAACCGCCGATCGGGTTCGACACCGCCGCCGCTGTACACCTTGCGGCCCGCGTCCGTGTACTTCAGATCTTCTGGCTTGTGGACCTTGTTTCCGTCCTGCTCACGCCATGTGTACGTGAGGTACTCGTCGAAGCCGACGTCCCACGGCCGCTGAATCAGTCGACCGCTCGGCGTGTAGTAGCGCGCGGTGGTGATCGCCGCACCGGCGCCTTCGGCGACGCGATACACCGACTGCACAAGCGCCTTGCCGAATGTGGTCTCACCAACGATCAGTGAACGGTCGTGATCCTGAAGCGCGCCCGACACAATCTCCGAGGCGCTCGCGCTGCTGCGGTTCACCAGCGTGATCATCGGCACACGCAGGTAATCGCTCTGTTCCGTCGCGCGATAATCCTGATCGGAATTCGGCACGCGGCCGCGCGTGTAGACGATCAGATCGCCCTTCGGGAGGAATCGATTCGAGACGCGAATGGCCTGATCGAGTGCACCGCCGGGATTGCCGCGCAGGTCGAACACCAGCTTCTGCATTCCCTGCTTTGTCAGAGCCTCGAGCGCTTTGCCGAGTTCCTGATCGGTGTTCTCACCGAAGTCCTGCAGCTTGATGTAGCCGGTCGTCGCATCGAGCATGACCGCCGCGGGCACGGTCGGGATGTGGACTTCGTCTCGCGTCACCGCGAGATCGATCAGCCCGTCAAAGCCGGCACGACGAATCGAGATGTTGACCGATGACTGCTTGGGTCCGCGCAAGCGGCTGACCGCCTGTTCGCTCGTCCAACCCTTTGCGTCCTCGCCTTCGATCTTCGCAATCACATCACCGCGTCGCAGTCCCTTCTGGTGTGCCGGGGATCCTTCGAACACGCTGAACACCGTGACGTCACCGTCAATGACGTTGATCGTGATGCCAAGGCCGTAGTACCGACCCTCCTGCCGCTCGCGCATCTGCGCGAAGCTGCGGGGATCCATGAAGCTCGAATGCGGATCGAGCGTCTGCAGCAACCCGCTGATGGCGCTGTAAACCAGACGGTCGGATTCGTATTCGCCGACGTAGTTGTCCTCGATGGCACCGAGGGCCGAGGTGAAAACCTTGTACTGGTCAGGGATTTGGTCCTGGGCGACGAGGGCGCTTCGGCCCCAGAACCCGCCTGCAACGGCGCAAAAGATAATGACGAGCCCAGCGAAGGTCAGAAAACGAGAGCTACGCATCACAGGCATATTACAAGCAATGTACACCCTCGCCTTGACCCCGTCCAGAAGGGATTTCTATAATCCTATGAAGCATTTGCAGGAAACGCTATTCCTGTGAAGAGCACCGGCTCCCGGCCGGCTGGAGTGCCTTATGTTTGGTTCTATTGGAATGCCCGAGCTGGTCATCATCCTGGTGATCGCGCTCATCATCTTTGGCCCCCGCAAACTGCCCGAACTCGGACGGTCGCTGGGCAAAAGCCTCGGCGAGTTCAAGCGTGCATCGAACGAGCTCCGGAATACGCTCGAGGAAGAAGTCAGGGTCGAAGAACAGAAGGAACAGAAAGCCAAGCTCCAGGCCGAGCAGGCTTCCGCGATCGCTGCCAGCGCTCAGCCCATCACGCCCGGATCGACCGGAGATCCTGTGACGGCGGAATCCGCTGAGCCAACGATCAGCCGCACCAACACCGGCACGTCCCTTTAGGTCTCGCGATGGCCCTCGTGCCGTTTCCACAAAAATCGACATCGTCGGCTCCCGACGATGATGATTGGGAGGACGACGACTCCGAATCCGGACAGGGGAAGATGTCCTTCCTCGACCATCTGGACGAGCTGCGACGACGGATCATCTACTCGCTGGTGGCCGTTTTCATCGGGCTCGGCATCGCCCTGTTCTTCATGGGCCCGCTCTTCCAGTTCATCTTCCGGCCGATGCAGGCGCTGCTGCCTGCCGGCCAGACGCTCATCTACACAGATCCGAGCGAAGCCTTCTTTCTTCAAATCAAGATCGCGCTGATGGCCGGGCTCATCCTGGCGTCGCCGGTCGTTGCCTCGCAACTCTGGCTCTTCATCGCACCCGGGCTCTACGCACACGAGAAGAAACTGGCGATCCCCTTCGTCGTGATGTCGTCGACCTTGTTCGTCGGCGGTGCGGCGTTCGCGCACTATCTTGTGTTTCCGATCGTCTGGAGATTCTTCGTCAGCTTCACGAACGATTTTCTGACGTTCATGCCCAGGGTGGAGCCGGCGTTCTCCATGTATCTCAGGCTGGTTCTCGCCCTCGGCATCACGTTCCAGCTGCCGACCCTTGTGCTGTTCCTCGCCCGGCTTGGCATCGTCACGCCCCGCTTGATGGTCCGCCACTTCAAGTACGCCGTGCTGCTCATCGTCATTGCGTCAGCTGTGCTCTCGCCCGACGGTGGCGGCGTTGGCATGCTGGCCATGGGTGGACCGGTGATCGTCCTCTACATCCTCAGCATCGGCCTCGCCTGGCTGTTCGGGAAGAAGCGCACCAAGGCGCTCGAAGAAGCTTCGTAGCCTCGGTGGTCGTCGACGACGTGGCAGGGAGTTCACGGCCCAGTGAAGTGGATCGGCTCATCGCCGATCTGGAGTCACCTGATCCGATTCGACGTGATGCGTCGGTCGCACGCCTGCGCGTGCTCGGCCCACGAGCCTTTGCCCGTCTGGCTCGCTTCATCGACTCATCGAGCACATCGAGCGCGCGCGCACTCGCCATCAGCGCGCTCGATGGCCTCGAGGATCCGCACGCCGTGGAGATCGCGTTCGCGGCTCTCGGCGCAGCTGACATCGAGACGATCGTTGCCGCACTGAACGTATTGCGCAGTTGGGTGCCGCGCGAAGCCGGCACACGTCTCCTCGAGGCGATTACCGCCATCGCCGTGGATCGAGCACGCGACGCGCGCGTCCGCGTGGCCGCGCTCGACGCACTGTCCGATCTGCCTGACGATCTCGTTCGTCCGATCCGCGACCAGGCACCTCCGCCCGAAGCGGGAGGGCCACCACCCGACAACCCTGTGGCTGCCCGCGACTGGGTCGAAGCGCACGGCGAGCGAGCCACGCTCGCGACGCTGCACGACGCGATCAAGTTGTTTCGCGACGCAGAGAGCCGCGCGGAGACCAGTGGCGAGCGGGCCGAGTGGCTCCGGGCACGCGCGGTCGCGCATCATCTGCTCGCGAGCCGAGGGAGCCGTCTCGCGTTGTATGACGCGCGCGAGACGTTCAGTGCGGCGAAGGATCCGTTGCCGGCGGGATTTGTCGAGACGATGGTGAGGCTTGGCGACGCGAGTTGCCTCGAGCCACTCGCACGCGCGTGGTCGGCGACGCACGATGCCGGATGGCGTGCGCAATTGTCAGAGGCTGCGCGACGGATTGTGACTCGCTCGAGGCTGGGCGGGCGGAACGCCGTCGTGAAAGGCATTCGCGCGAACTTCGCAGGATTTATCTAGGCCGAACTACTTCACCACCCGTAGTGCCCGTGTGGCGAATGATTGGCCGTCTACGAGAATCTCCACGGAGTAATCGCCGGGGGGAAATCCGCTGGAGTTCTGGATGTGGAACTCGGTAGCCGCGTGGTCGCGATAGCTGACGCTCTTCGTCTCCTCGCTGACGAGCCGCCCCGAATACTTCCAGCGCACGCCGATGGTGCCGCTGCCGGGGCCATCGGTCAGCACCGAGGCAAACATCGTGTCGTCGGGCTTGAATTGGGTGGTGTGATTGCCGACGCTCTTATCCGAGTTCAAGGACTTGCCCGTCTGAATCGTCGTCACGCGCAACGGCCCGCTCGGTCGACATCCTGCTGCCACAAGCCCGACCGCGATCAACGCGGCTGCAAAGAGTAGTGTCCGCACTTCTGATTAGTATGCCTTAGCGAACCACGCGTGGACCGTCGCATCAGCGTCACATTTCAGACACTTTTTCCCTGCGGCGGATGTCCCGGTGAACGGAATATTTCGAATCGTCGCCTGGGTCTCGGTCTTGATCTGCGCCTCGCAGCTGGCTGAGCCACACCAGGGAGACACGACGAACCCGGGGCGCCCTTCCATGATCGACTTGAACTCGTCGTACGAGTCGGTGTGCGTCGTGTGCTCGTCTCGAAACGCGAGCGCGCGAGCGAAGAGCGCCTGTTGAATCGTCTCCAGCATGCCGACCACGTGCGCGGCGAGCCCCGCCATCGCGGCCGACGACTTCTCGCGCGTATCACGGCGGGCGAGCATCACCTGCGACTTCTCGATGTCCTTGGGTCCGATCTCGAGACGAAGCGGCACACCGCGCAATTCCCACTCGTTGTACTTCCAGCCGGGCGTCTGCGTATCGCGATCGTCGAGCATCACGCGGACGCCGCTCGCAACGAGCTCATCACGAATCGCCTGCGCGCGCGGGAGCACCGTCTCCTTCCAGTTGCCTCTCGGAATAGGAATGATGACGACCTGGTACGGCGCCATCCGCGGCGGCAGAATCAGGCCCCCGTCGTCGCCATGCGTCATGATCAACCCGCCGATCATGCGAGTCGACACGCCCCATGACGTTCCGTAGACGTACTGCACCGACTTGTCCCGCGCCTGGAACTTGATGTCGAACACCTTGGCGAAGTTCTGGCCCAGGTTGTGCGACGTACCCGCCTGCAACGCACGACCGTCGCGCATCAGCGCCTCGATCGAATACGTTTTCTCGGCGCCGGCAAACTTCTCGCTTTCCGTCTTCTGGCCGTCGATGACCGGCATCGCCAGCTCTGTGTGAGCGAACTCCTTGTAGACACCAAGCATCTTCTGCGTTTCCGCTTCGGCCTCTTCGGCGGTCTCGTGCGCCGTGTGACCTTCCTGCCAGAGAAACTCCGTCGTGCGGAGAAAGAGCCGCGTCACTTTTTCCCAGCGCACGACGTTCGCCCACTGGTTGATCAGGATCGGTAGATCGCGCCACGACTGCACCCACTTCGCGTACATCGTCCCGATGATCGTCTCTGAGGTGGGACGCACGACGAGCCGCTCCTCGAGCACTTCAGTCCCGCCTTGTGTGACCCAGGCGACCTGCGGAGCGAAGCCCTCGACGTGCTCGGTCTCCTTCATCAACAGGCTTTCCGGAATGAACAACGGAAAGTACGCGTTGACGTGACCCGTCGCCTTGAAGCGCTTGTCGAGTCCCTGCTGCATCAGTTCCCAGATGGCGTAGCCGTACGGGCGAATCACCATGCAGCCCTTGACTGGCGAGTAGTCGGCCAGCTCGGCACGTCGCACGACGTCGATGTACCAACGGCCGAAGTCCTGTGACTGCGGCGTGATCTCGGTTGGAAAGTCGGGAATCTCGTCTTCTTTTGACATGAACTCTGTGTTGGGGGTTGTCAGGCGCTCAGCACATCCGCGACATGCTTCTGCCAGTGTATATCGTCGCGCTGCGGGAAATCCGTGCGGAAGTGGCCCCCGCGACTCTCTTCGCGCCTGAGCGCCGCGCGTGCGATCAGCAGGCCAACGGTGACCAGGCTCGATAGACGACGGAGGTCGCGATCAGCGGGGGCCGAGGCCCGAATGCCCGCCAGATGCCCCCACCATGACGAGAGCCTGGTGACGAGATCGCTCAACGTATCGCGCGAACGCAGGAGTCCCGCGTGGCGCCACATCAGGTCGCGCACCATCTGCGCTGCCGGTTCACCCCCGATGATCGAAGACGGCGGGTCTGAAGGCCCGCCGCTACGGTACGCTCGCGACATCGGTGCACCGGGAACGGCGAAGGATGTCGCGGGTTGAGGCGCAGCAGTCATTGCGGCTGCTGCGCGGGCTCCGAACACGAGCCCCTCGAGCAGCGAGTTGCTCGCCAGCCGGTTCGCCCCGTGAACACCGGTGCAGGCCGCTTCTCCCGCGGCAAAGAGACTCGCGATGGACGTGCGCCCATCAAGATCGGTCTCGATCCCTCCCATCACGTAGTGGGCGGCGGGGCTCACCGGAATTCGATCCGTGGCGAGATCGAGTCCC
>Ga0310810_10002785_pt1 | contig 18897 bp, 8 predicted proteins | sample NCmetagenome_FD_207641 | JGI IMG/M metagenome (GOLD analysis project Ga0310810, IMG submission 207641) | Soil microbial communities from experimental microcosm in Duke University, North Carolina, United States - NC | ecosystem: Engineered > Artificial ecosystem > Soil microcosm > Unclassified ...
CTGCCGCTCACGGCGACCCATTGGTGGCGGCATGGGACGAGGATATCGACGCTCGATTCATGAAATCGCCGACATTCGCTGACGAGATTGCCACACCGGATGCCGGCCAACCATCGCCCGCGCCGGATGCCGGTCGGCCGCTGCCAGCGCCAGCACCACCACAACCAAAGTTGCCCAACCCGACGCTAAAGCTGTCACCGCCACGTTAAGGACCACCATGGCCAAGAAAGCGCGACGTCCAGCTAGTCCTGCATCTGCCCGACGCCAACCGCCCGGAACAGAACCGCCCGACAAAGGCGTCTTCGCGATCCGAGGTCGCGTCACGGCCGACGACCAGCCCGTGCCGAAGTTGATCGTGGCGGCTTTCGCACCACAACTGCGTCAGCCCGTCCTCGTTGATCAGTCGCGCACCGACGATGGAGGTCGCTACGAAATCCAGTGCCGGCGCGAACAATTCACGCGATCGGCGCGTGAGACGGCGAACGTGATCGTTCGCGTGTTCCGCAAAGACATCACGACGAAGCCTCTCGCCGAGGTGCGGGCACCGATCACGATGGGCGCCGACGCGGTGGTCGATGTTCGCCTGACCATGCCGGCAACATCCGAGTGGGAGCACATCGTCACAGCCGTGCGACCGCTGCTCAAGGAGCACGGCGCCAAAGGGCAACCGCTGGAGGCGTGGCAACTCGAGGACCAGGAGATCGAGATCGTCGCGACCGAAACGGGATTGGACCTCGGGTGGATTCGCTCGTGGGCGCAAGCCGCGCGATGGGTGCACGAGCAACGTGTGCCAACCGCGGGATCGACCGACACCGATCTCTACACGATGGCGGGTTACGCATGGCTGCGAACCGACCCGATCCGGCGACTCGACGATCTGCGTGGCCAACACACCGACGACATACTCGCCGCGCTGAATAGCGCCGCCGCGCAGGCACTCGTTCCGTCGCTCGATCGATCGGCCAGCGAACGGTTACGCGCGATCGTGGACGCCAGCCGCATTGACGACGCACTCCGGCCCGCGTCCAAGGGCGTGGCGGCAACCATCGGCGATGCGCTGCGAATGATCCCCGATGCGCGGCGTCTCGGCCTACAAGCGATGGACGGTCTCGGACGGCAGTTGATGCCGTTGGCGCTGGAAGCGATGCACGGCGACGAATCCGCACTTGAACGCATTCGCGAAGTGGTGCTCGACGACGAGCTGCTCGTCTCGGTGCAGCGTTCGCTGCGTCTCAAGACGCTCACCGGCGGACATGCGCCGCTCATGCAGGCGCTGCAGCGCCACGATGGCGGCGCCGGAGCCGCCACACTGGAAGACCTCGTCTCCATGGATCTGGCGGATTGGACCGTGCTCGTTGACGCGCACGGCGTACCACCTGACATCGACGCCCCCAGCGATGCGGCGCGGCGACGGATCTACGCGCGTCAGCTCCTGCGAGGCGTGCAGCGACTGCATCCGACAGGGGTGCTGCGCCAGCGCATTACAGCGAATCGCATCCGCATCGACGACGACCTCAAGAGCACCGTCGACACGTTCCTGGCCGCCAACCCCAAGTTGCGATTCAAGGAGACGCCGCTCCTCGTCTACCTCGCATCGAATGCGGTCAACGAAGCGGGGTTGACGCGCCGACAGATCGCGACGCTCACGCCGACGCTGCTCGCGCTGGAACGCGTCGCGAGAGTGGCCCCGTCTGTCGATGATGTCGGCCCGTTGATGTCGGCCGGCTACAGATCCGCGCGTGACATCGTCCGGCGCCATTCACGCGACGTCTTCGTGGATGAAATCAGCCCTGGCATCGATCCGGATGACGCGGCACGCATCTACGACACCGCCGCAGGAGTCGTCGCCGCGACCGAGGGGCTGGTGCTGATGCGCAGTCCGCTGTTTGCCGGGCGGAACCTGCCAGTGCTGCCGCCGTTCACGACGCAAAACGCGGTGGCCACGCGCAGCGCAGCGGCGGCGGGCATCGTCCAGCCAGCCAATCTGCAGCAGCTCTTTGGCAACCAGGACTACTGCGAGTGCGGTCATGGCGCATCGCTCTACGGACCCGCCGCGTATCTCGCCGATCTGCTGCAGATGCTCGACCGCGGACCAAAGGTGAGCAATAGAACGGCGCTGCAGGTACTCCTCGAACGGCGACCCGACCTCGCCGAGCTCGATCTCACCGGCGACAACGCCGACATCACGCTGCCCTACATCGATCTCGTGCTCGAGGTGCTGGAAGCACCGGCCTGGGAGGCAGGTATCGGCTTCCGTGTCCTGCGTGGCGGCACGCCGCAGAATCCCACCAATGCGTTCGACACCAACCTCGATCAAGGCAATGTGCCGGGCCCGCTCGCCGATGATCTGGCGACGTGGAGTCTCGTCCTCAGCGACCATCGGACCGCATCGCGAGGCGCCGACGTACAGAACAGCGGTGGCGCCACCTTCAACTCCTGGCTAATCCGCGATCAACAGTCGGGAATGAAACTGCGCCTGCTCGGCGTGATCCCGGGCGCCTATCGCATTCGCGCCTACCCGCAATCTGTTGCCGGCGGTGCAGGCGAGTATCGTCCATGGTCGCGGCTTCTGAGCTCGACCGCCAAGAGCGTCTCGTCGGCGCGCTTTCCATGGAAGCTGCCGTTCGACATCGCGCGCGACGAGGCCAACACGTGGCTGGTTGACCTCGGCGCGACTCGCGAAGCGGCGATGGTCGCCTTCGCCGGCGACACGCGATGGAGTGACGTCGACGCCGCGTGTGAGCGGCTGAACATCGGCCGCGGGGAACGCGGGGTCCTGCTCACTCCGCCCGGCGCCGCAACACCCGCCTATGGCGACTGGGGATTCGAGAATGCCACGGTCGGCGCCGAAGGGATCGTCGATCCGATCGCCGGCTCCAGCGGCACCTTCGATCCCGTCCTCGGCAGAGTCCGGTGGGATGGGCCGGGGACCGCGCGAACGGACCCTCCCGAGTGGTACGCCCTCCTGCGGAACGTCTCGCTCCTGCGCGCGCGAGCTCGGCTCACGCATCGCGAGCTACTCAACGTCCTGGAAACGAGGTTCGTGCGTGCCAATGGCGCACGTCTCGACATCACGGGCGACGAGTGCAACGCCGCACTCATGCGGCTCGAGATGATGAACGCGGCGCTCGCCAGGCGTATTCATCTGTTTGTTCGTTTGTGGCGAGTGCTCGGGTGGTCGATCCTCGACGTGGACCGCGCCATCATCTCGCACGCGACACATACGGCAGGAGCGGACCCTTCGGTGGTCTTCACCGACGCACTGCTCCTGTTTCTCGCCAACATCGCGCGGCTGCATACAGCAACTGGAGTTGCGGTCGCCCACCTGGTCGATGTGTTCGGTACACCGACGCTCGACACCGCATGGTCATGGGATCATTCGGGTGCCCAACCAGTCCGCACACTGTCCCGATATCAGCTCTGGTTCGACAACCCGACGCTCGGCAAGCCACGTGTGCGTGAATTTCGCCTCAACGCTGCCGGCACCGCGCTCGAAGCCGCCAGCCGCCCGGCGAGCGGATTGCCGGGCGTTCGCATCAGCGATCAGCTCACCTACGTCGCCGCCGCAGTGGGACTGGCCGAGACCGAATTCACATCGCTCATCGCGACTGGCGTCGCCAGTGTCCTGCCGATACAGGCCGGCACTGCCACCGTGACCGGCGCCGCGATCGATCTCGACAATGCCTCGATCACGGTCGTGGAGATTCTCACTGGCGCGATCTCGAACGGGGCAACGTTCGCGGTCCTTGTCGAACACTCCAACGACAATCAGACATTTGCTGCGTTGCCTGACGCGGAACTCGGCACGACGAATCCGATCGCCATCACCGCGACGACAGGGCTGCTCACCCGCTATACCTACACAGGCACGCGCCGGTTCCTGCGCACAACGATCTCCAGCACTGCTGGAGCGACCCCGAGCCTGTGGATCGCGACGCGCATCCTGACGTCTGCTGGCAGCATCAGCGACGAGCTCTCCCTCGCGAACCTGAGCACCCTATGTCGATGCGGCGTGCTCAGACGTATGTGCGGCATGCCCATCGCGGATGTGCGCACGCTGATGACGCTGTCGGGTATGAATCCGCTGGCATCCACCGCCGGACCCGAGACGGCACTGGGGCTCATGGCCGGTCGCGACGCGCTCGCCACGATCGGGCTCTCAATCGCGGACGCCGATCGACTGCTCGGCGGCCCGTCGGGATCGGCATTCGACGAATCGGAGCGTCGTGCCGAGGCACTCTTGACGACGTCGAGAAGCGAGTTCCGGGCGATTGTCGACGAATCGACCGTCGCGCCCGATCAGCGCAGCGCGCTGCTGGTAAAGGTGCTCACCGGTCTCGGCTGGAACGAACAGCTCATCGCGACGGTCGTCGGAGCCACGGTGCTCGGCGAAACATGGGGCGACTACGAAGCCCCGCTCGATCCGATGCCTGCGCTGCCTGGTGGAGTCACACTCCCGGCGGCGATCACCTACAACACGGTGACCAAGCGGCTCACCGCACCGAGCGCGACTCGCCCGTCCGCGCTCCGCGTGTCGCTCGCGACGATCCTGACGCAGGTCACGGGCACACTGTTCGGCGCGCTCACAGCGATCGACACTGAGGCCGCGTCACGCGAGACGGTCCTGGTGACGGCGCAGGCAATGCTGCGCGCGATTCGTCTGCCGACTGTGCGTCAGAGCCTGGGCACGACCGCCCTTACGTTCGACATCCCGGCCGAATGGCGTGGACGGTTCTTTCACGATCGAGCGACGAATGATCTGTGCTTTGTCGGTTGGATGACACAGGCCGAGCGAGACGCGCTGAAGGCCCTCGCCGGAACACCCCCTGTCGTCACCGGCTTCCCGGCGGCGATCGACAATCTGTACAACACGTCGAAGGGGTACACGCCGGCAGCGTCGAACACGCTGGTCGTCAGGGAGGGGGCTCCCGCCGGATTGGCGATCGAAGTACTCCTCCTCGATACCACGGGCCTGCAAGACCGCAGCGATCTGATCCTGCAGCGCCTGCTGCCGCTCTGGCGGAACGAACGACTGCACGCCGCTCTCAACGCGGCGCTGGTGCAGGCGCTCGATTGCACCACGGAAACCGCTGACGCCCTGCTCCGCCTGAACGCCGCGCCCGCTGCCAGCGACGACGTCGCCGCTCGACTGACCGCGCCCACCCTGCTCGATAGCGACCCCGCGACCAGACCGACGCGCGCGGCGTTTCCGCAGCCATTCGACGCAGCCGCTCGTGTGATCGTCCTCGGTACATTAGCGGAGTCTCTCCCGGCCGATAGCCCGCCCGTCTCGTGGCTCGGCGGCCTTTGGACCGGGCTCGATTTGACATCGTCTCCGACGACGCGCATAGGCGCGCCGGCGGCAGGCGCGTGGTCGTCACTCATCGCGCTGTCGAACCTGCTCACGCTCCGCACGATGCTGCGAAGCGGCGTGCCGGCGATCGCCAGGGTCCTGACGATCGCTCAACAGGCCAGCATCGACTACGCACAACTGGCGGATGCACTCGAGTGCAGCGAAGCGACGTTGCGCATCGTTGCGGGTTCGGACGGGCTCAACATCGTCAACGCAGCGTGGCTTCGCCAGCCGTCGCGCCTGCTGCAGTTAGCGATCTGTCTCGAGTTGAGCCGTACCTTGAATCTTCCGGCGAGCGTTCTGGTGCGACTCACGCGCGTGCAGGCGGCGCAGCGTCCCGCCGCCGAGGCCGAAGCCGAAGTGCAGGCGCTGCGACAGGCGGCCATCGGCGCGTCCGATGACCGACGATGGTCCGACACCGAAGACGAGGTCGCGGATCAGATCCGTCACCGACGCCGGGATGCCACAGTCGAGTACCTCGTTCAGAAGCTGCAGCTGCGCGACGCGAACGATCTTTACGGCTACTACCTGATCGATCCGAGCATGGGGCCGTGCATGATGACCTCTCGCATTGTGCAGGCGATCAGCTCAGTGCAGCTCTTCGTTCAGCGGTGCCTCCTTCGTCTCGAGCCCGACGCCCCACCGAGTTCGATCGATCGCGAGCAGTGGTCCTGGATGAAGAACTACCGCGTCTGGGAAGCCAATCGCAAGGTGCTGCTCTACCCGGAGAACTGGATCGAGCCCGAACTGCGGGACGACAAGACGCCTTTCTTCGACGAGTTGATCAGCAGCCTGCAGCAAGGGGACGCCACCGGCGACAAGGCCGAACTCGCCGTGCAGACGTTTCTCGAGAAGCTCACCGATTTCTCGCGGATGGAGATCGTCGCGACGTGTACGGCCTACGACGATGCGAACCGGCTGGTTGTCACACACATCTTCGCGCGGACGCTCTCGGAGCCGCACGCCTATTTCTACCGGGAATTCCGCAATCTCGATCCGAAAGACCTCGGGAACTCACTGGGCGTCTGGACGTCCTGGCAGGCGATCGCGCTCGATATCGAGGGCCATCACCTCTTCCCGTTCGTGTGGCAGGGGCGGCTCTTCCTGTTCTGGGCGATTCTGACCACCGAGTCAGACGAACCGTCGGCGTCCGATCTGCAACAGGGTCAGACCAGCCCGGTGCCGCCGCGAAAGTTCTGGCGTCTCAAGATCGCGTGGAGTGAATACAAGAGCGGCGCGTGGACAGGCCGCCGGATGGCGCAGGATGGCTTATCGAATACACGGCTCGACGCGGCCAAGCCAACCCCGAACATCCGAACCGCGGCCGCCGCAACCAACTTCTTTTATTTCGTCGTCTCCGTGCGCGACGAAGGAGTCACGATCACCGCGAACTACAACAACGATTACTACAGCGAATACCAACCGTTCGCGACGCTGCTGTTCGACGGCCAGCGAGTCGTCCGCGCGGACGGCACGTACGTGCCGGTCGGCAGCACATATGGAATGACGCAAACGGCGTCACAGGCGGCGGAGGTACCGATCGACGGCACTGCTCCAGCTCGAATCCCTTTTCACAACCGAATGGCGATTGGCTGGGGCTTCCACGCGCCAGTGGCCTTGCAAACGTTGCCAAGCGGAACTCTTCCCATGTTCGCGTCGACGCCACGCGCGGTGCGCTTGCTCTTTTCGACGCAGACGACCGTCGCGCCCTTCTCCGCGCCATCGGTCACGTCAACGTTGCCCGTGCCCGCGGGCAGGCGAACGATTCCGTTCTTCGTGTCCGACCAGCAGCATCGATTCTTCATGTATCCGATCACGCGGACACAGGGAAACATCGAGTCGCCCGGTCTGCATGTCTATGCGCTCGACTGGCTGCAGGCGGCGCGCTTGCGGCGAACACTGTCGCTCCGAGGCGTGGACGGATTGCTCTCTGTGGCCTCGCAGGACCCGGCGACGTACCCGCCGTCTCCATACTTCGACGACTACCAGCCAGTGGCCAGCACGATCGCCTTCGCACCGGACGGCGATCTCGAATACTCGCTCCACTCGGCCACGTCCACGTACAACTTCGAGCTGTTCTTCCACGCGCCATTCGCGATTGCCTGCGCGCTGAGCAAGAACCAGCGGTTCGAAGACGCGCGGCGGTGGTTCCACTTCATCTTCGATCCCACCGATGCGTCCGCCGATCCGTCGCCGGCACGCTATTGGCGCTTTCGGCCGTTCCGCGAATGGCAAGGTCTCGATCTGAGCGAGCTGGTTCGGCGACTCGCGGATCCGATGGACAACTCGACGGAGAAGCTCGAGTTCAAGAGCGTGATCGCGCAGTGGAAGGATCAACCGTTCAAGCCGCATCTCGTCGCGCGGATGCGGCTGCGCTCGTACATGTATGTCGTCGTGATGAAGTACGTCGAGAACCTGATCGACTGGGCCGATCAACTCTTTCGCCGAGACACGCGGGAATCGATTAGCGAGGCGACGCAGCTGTACATCCTGGCAGCTCAGATCCTCGGCCGGCGACCCGAAGGGATTCCGCGTCGCACGCGGCCGGTCATCAAGGCCTACACCGAGCTCGCTGCCGCGCAGCCAGACGATCTCACCAACGCGCTCATCGAGGCGGAAAATCTCATTCCCGAGGCGCCGACCGGTTCTGGTTCGCCATCGCCGAGCCATCTCCAGTCGCTGTATTTCTGCCTGCCGAACAACCCAAAGCTCGCGGAGTACGTCGATCGCGTCGAAGACAAGCTGTTCAAGCTGCGGAACTGCATGAACATCGACGGTGTCGTTCGCGACCTCGCGTTGTTCGAGCCGCCGATCGATCCAGCGCTCCTCGTCAAGGCCACGGCCGCCGGGATCGACGTCGGCGCGGCACTCGCTGATGCGCGCGCGCCGCTGCCGCTCTACCGGTTCACGGTGATGGCGCAGAAGGCAACGGAGCTCTGCGGAGAGGTCAAAGCGTTCGGTGGCGCGCTGCTCGCCGCAATCGAGAAGGGCGACGCGGAGGCGCTGGCGTTGATGCGATCCGGCCACGACCAGGAGATGCTGCGCGGGCTTCGTGCTGTTAAGGAAACACAGCTGCTCGAAGCCAAGACCAACATCGATGCGATCGGTGTCAGCCTGCAATCGGCGCAGACGCGCTTCACCCACTACATCGGACTGGTCTCACAGCTGGGTGCGATGTCCATTCCCAGTGGTCCGGTTGTCGGACCCACCCTCGAACGTCTCGGCGCAGTAGCCCTGGAGACGGTCAGCTCAGCGAGCGGGTTCGCGCAGTCGGTCACGGGCATGGTCGATCCGATCGCCGGTAAGACCATGGAAGTCGTCCGCCAGATGATGACGCGCACCGCCGACGCGCTGTCCGCATCGCTGCCCGCCGAGAGCATGGACACGGCACTGGTTCCGTTGAACGCGGCGGAGAAGCGGCAGTTGAACGAGCTGAAGAGCGCCCACGATCTCCAACAGAAGGCCGCCGACCAGCGGCTCGTCGGCCAGGTGCTGGCGATGATTCCCGATTTCACGCTGGGGGCGCAGGGATTTGCCAGCAGCCCCGTCGTGCAGTTTCAAATCGGCGGCACGCTCCTGTCAAAGGTGGCGAACATCGCCGCGTCAATCACCGACTCGAAGGCCAACGAGCATACCTATCGAGCCAACCTCCACAACATGCTGGCCGGGTATCAGCGTCGCGCCAGCGAATGGATGCTGCAGGCCCAGCTCGCCGCCTGGGAGATCGCGCAACTCGGCGAACAGTTGAAGGCCGGAACGTTGCGCGTCGCCATCGCGAGCCGGGAGTTAGCGAATCACGATCGCCAGGCCGCACACGCGCGCGAACAGAACCAGTTCATGCGCGACAAATTCACCAACCAGGAGCTGTTCACATGGATGAGCGGCCAACTGGCGACACGGCATTTTCAGGCGTATCAACTGGCCTACGACGTGGCCAAACGAGCCGAGCGATGTTTCATGCACGAGCTCGGCGTGGAGACCACGTTCATCAGCTTCGGCTACTGGGACAGCCTGAAAAAGGGGTTGCTCGCCGGCGAGGCGCTCACGTCGGATCTCAAACGGATGGAGGTCGCGTATCTGAATCAGAACGCGCGCGACCTGGAGATCACCAAACACATCTCACTGCGTGAGCTCGATCCGGTCGCCCTCGTCCAGTTGCAGGCCACTGGACGATGCGAGTTCAACGTTCCGGAGGTGCTGTTCGATCTCGACTTCCCGGGACACTACTTCCGGCGGATCAAGAGCGTTAGCGTGTCGCTACCGTGCATCGTCGGCCCCTACACGAGTGTCAGCGGGACCCTCACGCTGCTCTCGAGCAAGCTTCGGGCGAAGACCACGATCGCACAGAACAGCTACACCCACGACGACAACTATCGAGTCTCGTACATGCCGGCGCAGTCGATTGCGACGAGTACCGCGCAAAACGATCCCGGCATGTTCGAGCTCAATTTCCGTGACGACCGCTACCTGCCTTTCGAAGGCGCAGGCGCGATCAGCCAATGGCGATTCGAATTGCCAGCCGACTTCAGAGCGTTTGATTATTCGACGATCTCCGACGTCGTGCTGCATCTGCGCTACACCGCCCGTGATGCCGGCGGCACGCTGAAGGTTGCCGCCGCAGGGTCACTGCAAAGCGCGATCAATACGATCGTCGCCGCGGGAGGCAGCACTGGCTTCGCTCGCATGATCAGTCTGCGTCACGAGTTTCCATCCGAATGGCAGCGGCTGGTCACGCGAGTCGATGGGAACGGAAACGCCACAGAGCCATTCGCGCTCACCAAGTCGCGCTTCCCATTTCTCGTCGCTCATCGTGCCATCACCGTAGCGAAGGTTGACCTGTACGCAGTGCCCAAAGCATCGAATGCTGCGGATCTCAGCGGCTTAGCCGTCACGTTGCCAAGCGCGGCGCAGCCTGTGACGATGCGAAACGCCGCCACGATTGGACGGTTCGCCGGCAGAACCTTTGATGCGAACGTCACAAGTTCACACGTCGAAGCGGATTCGAAATGGAACTTCGAGGTGCCCGCAGCCAATGTGATGACGTTTCGAGCAACCATTGACGACATCTTGATGGTGTGTCACTACACCGTAGGCAATCCGAGTTAGCCCAGCGGTCATGGAGATATCGTGGAGGCGGCGGGAACGGCAGACGAAGACGCTCGAATTTTTTAATGAATTCAAGCGTGATTGTGGAGGCGGCGGGAGTCGAACCCGCGTCCGAAAGCACGTCGTCGTGGGACTCTACATGCGTGTCCGCTTCGTGATTGTCAGGCCCGTCGTGTGGAAACGGCTAAGTACCGCCGGGCCTTAGCCTCGGGAAATCTCGCGGCCACGCGCCGAGGCGCCGCGTGGCCACCAGCCTGTTTAATGGCGTTCGACCCTCAACCACCAGGCGAGGTCAAGGCGAACGTCACTGCTTAATTAAGCAGCGAGAGCGTACTGATTGTCCGCAGTTAACGGATGTTCCATCGGATTAACGAGTCAATGGTGCTCGGCATGCATCCCGCGATCTCATGCCCCCGTCGAAGCCAATTTCGCCCCCTCAGGGTGAGTCGCCTGCGCCGGTCGCTCCCCCGGCGCGTTTCCTTTATTGTACCTGCGCATTAGCCCCGTCCCAAAGGACGGCACGGCGCACACGGGTCCTCCGGAGAAGACCCGAGAAATTGTGCACTCGAGCTTCGATTGTCAGTGACGCTTTTACACTAGTGGGCAGGGAGTGACGGTCCGGTGAACGCCGGACACTACATGCAGCGCAACCGAGGGCTGCCCGTGACGTATCGATGCCAACGCTCAGATCAGGGGACCCGCTCTGGTACAAGGACGCGGTCTTCTATCAGCTGCACGTCAAGTCGTTTGCCGACAGCAACGGGGACGGCATCGGCGACTTCCGCGGTTTGACCAGCAAGCTGGAACACCTCGCCGCGCTCGGCGTGGACTGTCTCTGGCTGCAGCCGATGTACCCCTCGCCATTCCGTGACGATGGGTACGACATCTCGGATTACACGAGCATCCATCCAAGCTACGGCACGCTGCAGGACTTCACCCAGTTCCTCGAACAGGCCCACGCCCTGGGGCTCCGCGTGATCATCGAGCTGGTGCTCAACCACACCTCCGATCAACACGTGTGGTTTCAGGAAGCTCGCAGCTCCCCGGACAATCCGCGACGCGACTGGTACGTGTGGAGCGACACCGACGATCGTTATCGCGGCGTTCGCATCATCTTCATCGATACGGAGCTGTCGAACTGGGCGTGGGATCCGGTGTCGAAGGCCTACTACTGGCACCGGTTCTTCAGCCATCAACCCGATCTCAACTACGACAACCCCGCGGTGCGTGAAGAGATCTGGAAGGTGATGCAGTTCTGGCTCGATCTCGGAGTCGATGGATTTCGCGTCGACGCGGTTCCCTACCTCGTCGAGCGCGAGGGCACGTCATGCGAGAACCTTCCCGAAACGCATGCCGTCCTCAAGGAGTTGCGTGAGCGAGTCGACGCGACGTTCACCGGTAAGGTCCTGCTCGCAGAAGCCAACATGTGGCCCGAAGACGTGCGCCCTTACTTCGGCGACGGCGACGAATTCCACATGTCGTTCCACTTCCCGATCATGCCGCGCATGTTCATGGCGCTCCGGCTCGAGGATCGCAAGCCGCTGATCGACATCATCGAGCGCACGCCGAACATTCCAGAGTCATGTCAGTGGGGCTTGTTCCTCCGCAATCACGACGAGCTGACGCTCGAGATGGTCACCGATCTCGAGCGCCAGTACATGTGGGACGAGTACGCGCAAGATCCCCGCGCGCGGATCAATCTCGGCATTCGCCGCCGGCTTGCACCATTGCTCGATGGCGACCGCCGGCGCATTGAGCTGATGATCGGCTTGCTGATGTCACTGCCCGGCAGCCCAATCCTCTACTACGGCGACGAGATCGGCATGGGCGACAACGTGTATCTCGGCGACCGTAACAGCGTGCGCACGCCGATGCAGTGGTCGAGCGGCGTGAATGCGGGCTTCTCGACCGCCGATCCCGAACGCCTGTGGTTGCCACTCGTGCAGAATGCGGTCTTTGGATATCAGGCGGTGAACGTCGAATCGCAGCAACGCAATCCGACGTCGCTGCTCAACTGGCTGCGGAGACTGATTGAGGTGCGCAAGCAGGCGCGCATTTTTGGACGGGGGTCAATCGAATTCCTCAAGCCTGACAATCATCGCGTGCTGGCCTTCACGCGCACGCTCGGCCGCGAAACGATTCTCGTCGTCAGTAATCTCGCTGGTACGGCACAGGCCGTCGATCTCGATCTCAGCCGCCTCGCCGGTGCGATTCCGATCGAGATGTTCGGCGGCAGCATCTTCCCGCGCATCGGCACGCCTCCCTACGTCATGATGATGGGCCCGTACGACTTCTACTGGTTCCGGTTGCGCCGGCTGTAGCGAGATCTGTGGACACTGACAGCACACTTCCCGACGTCTTACTCCGCCAGCTGATTGCGGTCGGCCAGGTTGACGTACTCGTCGGACTTCCGACGCTGAACAACGCGTCCACGATCACCGACGTCGTCCGCGCGGTGCACGTCTCGTTCACACGCGACTTTCCCAGGCTGCGGACCGTGATGTTCAATTCCGACGGCGGCTCCACCGACGGCACGCCGGATCTGATCGGAGAAGCGAGATTCACCGAAGCCGATCGCGTGCAGACATCGCATCCGCTGCGCACGCTGCACCGCGTGCTCGCGCCGTATCACGGCCTGCCCGGTAAACACACTGCATTGCGAACGATCTTCGCCGCCGCCGAGCTCACGCAGGCGAAAGCGATCGTCGTGATCGATCCGGCTGGCCCATCGACAACGCCGGAGCGAGTCACTGAGCTGATCGCGCCCGTTGCACGTGGCGATGTGGAATTCCTGGCGCCACGGTATCGCCGGCATCCGCGCGACGGTGTGCTCATCACTCAGCTCGTGCGGCCACTGGTTCGTGCCCTTTACGCCGTCGCGCTGGATGAACCGCTTGGCGCCGAGTTCAGCTGCTCAGGCCGTTTTTCGTCGCACTGCTTGGAGCAGGACATCTGGGATCACGAATCGGCGCGCTTCGCGATCGACCTCTGGCTCCGCACTGAGGCAGCGGCCGAACGCTTTCCCCTCGGACAGATCTGGCGACCCATGGCCACTCCCGCTGGCAGCCGCGCGACGCTGCGCGATGTCGTCCACCAGGTGGTGCTGGCGGTGATCGAAAGTCTTCGCGCGCACGAGTCGTTCTGGCGCAACGCGAACGCGATCTCCGAGCTGCGCAGTTGGGGCACAGACCCCGCCGTCATTCCCGATATCAGCCCCTGGGACTATCAGGCGCTTGCCGAGCAGGCCCGCCGCGACATTGTCGAAATCACCCCACTCCTTGAGGACGTCCTCGATCCAGGGTTGTTTGTCAGAGTCATGGACAACGCCAACGGTGCCGGACCGCGACTCGACGATGAGTTGTGGGTACGAACAGTGTACGGATTTGCGACCGCGATCCAGCACGGACGTGCGGCCCTCGACCACATGGCCGACATGTTCGTCCCGCTCTACATGTGGCGCGCCGCCGCGTTCATGTCCGACACGGCACCGGACCCGCCGGTGGCCGTGCAGACACGACTCGATGCGCTGTGCGACACGTTTCAGCGGCTGAAGCCGACGCTCGTCGCCGCGTGGTCGAGCCCGGGAGGCGTAGCGACGTGACATGCGAGGTTGAATTCTGCGTTTCGGGCCGCATCGCGGTCCGAGTGTGAGGTCACGATGATTCAGGAAATCGCTGATGCACTCGTGCAGTCGTGGCGGAACTTTGCTTCGGCGTTCGTACTGTTCGTGCCGCGACTCGTCGCGGCCATGATCATCTTTGCCGGTGGCTTCCTGATCGCGCTGCTCGTTCGGCGCGCGATTCAGCGCGCCCTGGATTGGATGAACTTCGATCGCTTGACGCTGCGCAGCGGCGCCAGCGAGATGTTGCGCCTCTCCGACATGCCGCCCGCGGACGTCCTGATCGCGAAGATCGTTTTCTGGATCGTCTGGATCGGGTTCATCGTGTCGGCCGTAGACACGCTGCAGCTGGCGCCGTTCCAGGGACTGGTCGAGGAGTTTTTTCGCTTCGTCCCGCGCTTCCTCGTCGCGCTGTTGGTGCTGTCGATCGGATTCCTCGTCGCCAACTTCCTCTGGCGCGCGACGCTGCTCGCATCGGTCAACGCCGGATTGCCAGGCGCACGGCTGCTGAGCGGCTCGCTGCGCGTGCTGGTCATTGCGATCGGCGTCGTCATGGCGCTCGAGCAAGTGGGACTCGCAACGTCCGTCGTCCTGGCCGCCTTTGCCATCACGTTTGGCGCACTGATGCTGGGTCTGGCGATCGCATTCGGGCTCGGAGGTCGTGACGCTGCGAGGTCGCTGATCGAAGAACAGCTTCGAGCCAAACGCGATCGCGAATCCGACGCGGCCCCGCATCTGTAGTTCGATCGATGGCATTTCGGCGTTCGAGCGGCGTTCTGCTTCATCCGACCTCGCTGCCGGGTGGGTATGGCATTGGCGACCTCGGTCCCGCCGCGCTCGACTTCGTTGATCTGCTTGCCGCCGGCAAGCAGCGGTTGTGGCAAGTGCTACCGCTCGGGCCGACCGGTTATGGCGATTCGCCGTATCAGTGCTTCTCCGCCTTTGCCGGCAATCCTCTGCTGATTAGCCTCGATCGACTGATCGATGACGGCCTGCTGACGGCGACCGATGTCGAGTCCGCTGACGTGGGAGCCGCCTTCGGTCGACCCGCCAACAGCGTGGACTTCCCCGCCGTGATCGCGCACCGCGAATTACTCTGGCCGCGGATCCTTGAGCGCTTCGACGCGTCCGGTGCACATCCGATGCACGAGCGCTTCGAGCGCTTCCGCCTGAACGAGGCGCACTGGTTGAATGACTACGCGCTGTTCATGGCGGTGAAGAGTGCCCACCGACAGGCGCCGTGGACGTCGTGGGAGCGAGACATCGCTCGTCGCGAACCTGACGCCGTCGCGCGATGGACGGAACGAAGCTCGCGCAAGATCCGGCTACACCAGCTGACGCAGTTCCTGTTCTTCGAGCATTGGCAACGTATCCGCGATGCCTGCCACGCGCGTTCGATCAAGATCATGGGCGACCTCCCGATCTTCGTCGCTCACGACAGCGCCGACGTCTGGAGCCGACAGGAACTGTTTCGTCTCGATCCCGACGGCAACCCCGAGGTCGTCGCCGGAGTGCCGCCTGATTACTTCAGCGCCACTGGCCAACTCTGGGGAAATCCTCACTATCGCTGGGATGAGCTCGCACGTACAGGATACGCGTGGTGGATCGAACGCTTTCGCGCGCTGCTGACGATGGTCGATGCGATCAGGATCGATCACTTCCGCGGATTCGAAGCGTCGTGGGAGGTGCCGGGCGGATCCACTACAGCCATCAACGGCGAATGGGTCAAGGGCCCCGGTGCCGCGCTCTTCGAAGCGGTGCGCTCGGTCTTGAAACTCGAGCAACTGCCGTTCGTCGCCGAGAATCTCGGCGTCATCACTCCCGAGGTGGAGTCGCTGCGTCATCAGTTTGATTGGCCTGGCATGGCGATTCTGCAGTTCGCGTTCGGCACTGACCCCCAGGCGCCAACGTTTCGGCCACACAACTACGAGCGAAATCTGGTCGTGTACACGGGCACTCACGACAACGACACGACTGTGGGCTGGTGGACGGGTGAAACGGGCCACAGCACGCGGAGCGACGAAGACATCCGCGAAGAGCGCGAGTACGTCGGCCGCTATCTCGCTCTCGATGGTCGCCCCGTGCACTGGGCATTTATTCGGGCAGTAATGGCGTCGGTGGCGAATACGGCGATCGTCCCGGTGCAAGACCTGCTCGGTCTGGGGAGTGACGCTCGCATGAACCGCCCCGGCGTCGCCAGTGGGAACTGGCGCTGGCGACTCATGCCGGGGCAGTTGACGCGGGATGTGATGGAACGTCTCGGCGAGCTTGCCGAGACATACGAACGAGCGTAAGGACTTGCCCCTTACGACGGCTCTTTCTGTCGCGTCTTGACGATGCCACCCATCACGCCGATGCCGAGGATGACCAAGGCGCCGGCGACGATCCATACCTGACTGATGCCCAGGCGCGACGCACCATAGGCAAGTCCTGCCACAACGAGCAGCGTTCCGATCAGGTAAACGAGAAAGTTAGTCATGCTCAAGCGCTCTCCGCCAAGGAAAAGTGCAAGAGCCCGGCCATCCGCGCGTACAGCAGAGGTGATATAAGAGAAGCGGGTGCGACTCGTCTTCGAACAGATCCGATCCGGCGGCGATCGCAACTTCGGCTACTTGCTCGGTGACCGCGAAGCGCGAACCGGGGTGCTGATCGATCCTTCGTATTCGCCGGAGGTCTTCGTCGAGCGGGCTCGCGCGCAATCGCTGTCGATCAGTCACGTCATCAATACCCACAGCCATCCGGATCATACGAACGGCAACGAGCAGGCATTGGCGTTGACTGGCGCTACCTTCGCAGCGCACCCGATGCTGCGGCCAAATGTGGCCCTGGACGATGGGGCGACGCTGAGCATCGGCGAACTGCGTCTGACTGCCCACCACGTGCCGGGCCACTGCGTCGATCATCTCGTTCTGTACGAATCAGTTCACCGGCTGCTCATCACCGGCGACCTTCTGTTCGTCGGCAAAGTCGGGGGCACTCAGAACGACGCTGATGCGCGGACCGAGTGGCGCAGTCTGCAACGTCTGTTGACGCTCGTCCCAGACGAGACGACGGTCTGGCCCGGACATGACTACGGCGTTCGGCCAAGCTCGACGATCTGGCTGGAGAAGCACACAAACCCATTTCTGCTGTGCGAGAACGAAGCCGCGTTCTTGCGCCTGAAGGCTGAGTGGGCGCAATTCAAACAGCGTCTGGGGTTGAAGTGAAGCGTGAACGCGTCAATTCGGTTTACGATCTCTGACTGGTGACCGCCGATCCCCAGGTCATGTCACGCTGGCGAGTAACGCGCACGCGCGGCACACTCGTCGCGCTTCTGTGCCTCTTCTTGGGCGCTCCGCCGCAGGCGCAAGATACACCCGCGCCCGCGCCATTGACGCTCGTGTCCAAGGATGGACGCCGAACAATCCCGACCGTCACCAGCAACGGCCGCGAGCTGATTGCGCTCGACGACATCGCCTCACTGTTCCAGGTCTCCGTCCGTGAAGATTCGCTGGCCGGCGGATTCACCATCACCTATCGAGGCAAGACGATCGTCGCCTCGGTGGATCAGTCGATGGCATCCGTGGACGGTCGCATCGTGACGTTGCCGTCACCGATCACGCGAAATGGCCGGCGCTGGTTCGTGCCCGTGGAATTCCTGCCGCGCGCACTGGGCCCGATTTACGACCAGCGCATCGACCTCCGTCGCGGCGTGCGCCTCCTGCTCGTCGGCGACATGCGCGTGCCCCGTGTCTCCGCACGCATAGAGTCGGCAGGTCCGCCAACGCGCGCCGCAATCGTGATCTCACCGGCCACACCGGTTGCGGTCGTCACTGAAGCCAACCGCCTGGTCTTACGCGTCGAGGCTGACGCAATCGAGCCCGTCTTTCCGGTGAGCGCGTCGGGAATGATCGATGGCGTGCGAGTCGGCGATCAACCCAACGTGGTGCTGGTCGCGCTGAACCGCCAGGCAGGCCCCGCCAAGACCGGAATCGCAACCGCGGACAATGCCACGCGCGTTCTGATCGAGGTGCCCATGGCGGAGGTTCGGCCTGCGGCGCCCGAGTCAAAGATTCCACCGACGGGCCCCCCGCTTCCGACGACCGAGTCGCCGCGGCTTCCTGGACTTGAACCGCGCCAGGCACTGCAGACGCTGGCGATTGATCCGGGACACGGCGGGGATGAGGTTGGCGTGCGCGGCGCGGGTGGTCTCGAGGAGAAGCAGTTGACGCTGGACGTCGCGCGCCGGCTCCGCGGGTTGCTCGAGCGCGGACTCGGCGTGCGCGTGATCCTCACCCGAGATGATGACCGCATGGTGGGCATCGACGAGCGAGCGGCGGCCGCCAACAATGGCAAGGCCGATCTCCTCCTCAGCCTGCACGCGAACGGCGCGCTGTCGGGATCGCCGTCAGGCGCAGAAGTTTTCTACGATCGACTCGATCGCGAAGGTGAAGCGGTGCGATCCGCACCCGTCGCCGCGGTCGCGTTGCCGGTGATTGGTGGCGGCACTCGAAACATCGATATCGTCCCGTGGGAACTGGCGCAGGCGCGTCACGTGGAGGCCTCAGCGATGCTGGCCTCAGTGCTCGAGCAGGAATTGCGGCAGCGAGTCCCGATGGGCCAACGTCCGATCCAGCAAGGTCCGATGCGACTGCTGTCAGCGGCCAACATGCCAGCCGTACTCGTGGAGATGGCGTATCTGACCAACGCCGCGCAGGAGAAGGCCGCTGGCGGTGAGCAGTTCAAGAACGCAGTCGCCCAGTCGCTGTACAACGCCATCGTGAGATTCAGGGGTTATCTCGAGGAGACCTCCTCGCCGTGAGCGGCCGCGCGAAGATCT